>Ga0209014_10000753_pt1 | contig 19027 bp, 22 predicted proteins | sample BarGraNGADG00212_FD_184491 | JGI IMG/M metagenome (GOLD analysis project Ga0209014, IMG submission 184491) | Arctic peat soil microbial communities from Barrow, Alaska - Barrow Graham LP Ref core NGADG0002-212 (SPAdes) (version 2) | ecosystem: Environmental > Terrestrial > Soil > Wetlands >...
TATCGCCACAGACGATCGTCATGCCCGGCTGAGTGAGCCCCTGCTCCGGGGAGATCACATGGACGATGCCCTGACGAACATCGCTGACTCCGTAGAGCGGGACGCCGAACTCGTCGCAATTGCTGCGAAGGGCTTCGACCTGCTGCACCGAGAGCGGATCTGTCCACGGCTTGTCGCGGTCGGCCGTTGGCACGTTATGGTCGACTGTGGCGAGAGTGAGGTCCGGACGCCGGACCTTGCGGCCGGCCAGTCTCAGCCCCTCGAACGCCTGCGGCGACGTCACCTCGTGGACGAGGTGGAGGTCGATGTAGAGCAAATCCGGCTTCCCGGGTTCAGTGCGGACAACGTGGTTGTCCCAGATCTTCTCAGAGGTGGTTCGCGGTTCAGCCATGAGGTTCTCCGTTGGGTCGGCACACCGTGGACGGTCGGCCGGGGAGCCTTCATCGTAGCGCAGCTACCGTCATCGGGCATCGAGGCAAGCGGGGACCTTGCTGGCCCCCCGCGCTCACCCCCTAGCCGATGAAGATCATCGCGTAGATGTGTCGGCCGTCCGCAGTGGTGAGTTCTCCGATCCCAACCCTAGAGTAGTCGGCCGCGAGGATGTTCGCGCGATGGTCCGGGCTCTGCATGAGGGCCGCGAAGGCGCGAACCGGGGATTCCGTGATTGGGAAGTCGTTGAGCGCCAGGTTCTCGCCGGCCCACTTGTAGCGGCTGCCCGTGAGGGCGAGCAGTTCCGTGTACATGATGTACCCGGCGGTGTCGACGTGGCCGAAGTACCCCTGGTCAGCCATCTGCTGGGCGCGGACCCGGGCGAGGTGGGTGAGTGCTTCGTCCGCCACGAGTGGCGCTAATCCCTGCTGAGCCCGAGCCGTGTTGGTGGCAGCCAGGATGCTGCGCTCAGCCGCGGAAACCGGGCCATCCGGAACGGCCGGGAGGTAGAAGGTGGGGGCGGGCGTCGGCACCGCGGCGACTTCTTCGGAAACGGCGGGAGCCGCAACGGGCGCTACGGAGGCGGTCCGGATCCCCGCAACGGCAGGGCCATCAGACAGGGGTACGACCCGCGGTTCGGCGGTCCGGTGCGTGGGAAGGCCGTCGTTCATGATCTGTGCTACCGCCGGGCTCCGCTGGAGCGAAAACGCAAGGCCCGCGCCGCAGAGGCAGAGCGCTGCGCAGAGCAGCATCGCATCGTGGGCCGTATGCCACGGGCGTGGGTTTGTCGTTGGAAAGCTTGCCATGTCCCCTCTCCCGGGGGACCACCTGCCAAATGGTTTGCCGTGCCATTGGTGGTCCCACCGTTCCACACGACGGCCACCGGCGACAGAACCGGGTGCGGGGAGAGAAGGTCAGGTGACGAGGGCGTGGCAGAAACGAACGCGGGGGCCGAATCAGGGAGTGGCGGTCGCCAGGGGAGTGGCCGAAACAGCGGACGCAGCAGTAGTGGCAGCCGGGGTGCCGGGCATCCCCGTGGTGACAGGCGACGCGCTCGCCGAGGTTGGCGTTTGGACCGTGATGACGGTACCGGGCTGGATCGTGCGGTTGGCAGAGGGTGACGGCCCAGCGGCGTTTCCGGACCCCCCGGTGCCACGGAAGATAGCGGTCCCCAGGAGCACAGCGGTGAGCAGGATCACCCCGGCGCCCGCCAGGATCATCAATCGTCGGTCGGGGAGGCGGACGGGCTCCGAAGGCTCGCGTTCGCTGAGGACACCGCCCGAGTGGCCGCTCTTCTTGCGCCCGTGACCCAGGTTTCCCCGTGTCCGAACGACGGGCTCGAGTTCAGCCTCCCAGTCATCTTCGACCTCGGAGATGACTCGTCGGTGCGGCAGCGCGGGCGGTGGTGCGGGGGCATCCGGGACCTCCCAGGCGGCCGGCTCGGAGACAGGTGGAAGAATAGTCGCCACGGGTGGCTCCGGGGCCGCTCCAGCCGGCGGCCAGGTGGCGACCAGTTCATCCAGCAGGGGCGCGGTATCGATGTCGAGAAGGCGCCCGTAGACCCGGAGAAAGCCCCGAACGTACACGGGAGCCGGGATGTCGTCGAACTGGTCCGCTTCCAGGGCTTCGACGTAGTGGACCGGGATGCGGCTGGCGGACGCCACCTCTTCGATGGTGAGCCCACGTCTCTCTCGCGCCTGCCTCAGCACTGCGCCAATCGCCACGACCTGCTCCCGAACCCGCCACCGGGCGGTTTTGCCGCCGTGGATCTCACCGTACCATGCCAGTGAGACATGGTCGGCCTACTGATGCGAAGACGTGATGATCTGACCTGGAAGGCTGTTATCTGGGCGGCCACCATAGCCGCGCTGGGGTGGATGACCCCTTTCGAGGCGGAAGCACAGCCGTCTCCGCCCGCCACCTTCAGCGGCAGTGCGACCGTCGACGGGAAGGCGCCGGCCGATGGAACGACAGTCCGGGCATTCATCGAAGGCCACGACTGCACGCAACCCGGGGCGGCCGGGATGGTGCGTCAGGGTACCTCCGCCCTCTACCGGATCGAGGTCCTCGCTGACTCGCAGATGCCCGGCTGCGGAAGCGAGGGGCGCCTCGTGACGTTCGCCGTGGGGGGACAGCCAGCCAGCGAGAACGGCACATGGAGATCTGTCCCGCAGACTCTCAACCTCACTGCGTCGACGGCAACGACTACAGCAACGGCCACGCCACCAGCGGCGGCGCCCACAATCCCCAACGGGATGCTCGCGTCCGGGGCCGCCACGGCAAGTGTCGTTGCTACCAGCCCAGCACCGACGAGCCCAACCCCGCTCGTTATGGTCGGCTCGGGCACGCCCGAAGGCGGATTGCTGAACCCCGACTCCCCCGGAACTGAAAGTGGCGGGGAACGCGGTCTGTCGAAATTCGATGCTCTCGCTGCCGCGAGCGTAGGCGGGTTCTTCGTCACCGCCTGCCTGGGCTGGGCGTGGACGCGGCACCGCCGCCCCGGACCGGGAGAAAGGTCGGATTAACCAGTCACACCGCGCTCCACCCGAGCGTCTGTGTACGCTAGAAGGCAGGCGAGTTGGGGGCAGGAAAGCCTATGCGCCGTAAGGTCTTGCGGTCGCTGGCCGGGTTAGCGTTCATCGCGGGGGCGTTGCTGATCGTTGCCGGTTTCTCCTGCAGTTCGAACCCGCCCAAATCAACGGCGAGTCTCACGCCGTTCGACGTTCGGACCGCGACGCCGCAGGCTTCCCCCGAAGCCACTGCGGTCGCTGAGACCCCCGCCGCCACTCCAACAGTCGCACCGACGGTCACGTCGACGCCTTACGACGGGTCAGTCGGACGCATGACGATCCCGAGCATCGGTGTTGATTACCCGCTGGAGCAGATCGGACTGCTTCCGGGGAATGTGCTCGACACCCCACATGATGCGCAGGGCAAGATCGGCTGGTACTACATCTACCCCAAGCCGGGATTCGGCGGGAACGCGGTGTTCTCCGGGCACGTGAACTACGACTTCAAGCAGGGGCCCTTCGCCAACCTCGCCAAAGTGCAGGCAGGCGATGAGATCATCATCCAGATGGACAACGGCACGCAGTACACCTACCGAGTCTTCCGCAAGCAGCGTTATGACGTCTCCACGATGCCCATGGCGGAGATCATTTGGCCTTCGGACAGGCCGGCGGACAAGGAATGGATCACGCTGATCACCTGTGGCGGGAACTTCGTCGCCACCCAGTCCAACGGGCTTGGCGAATACACGCAGCGCGACGTTGTCGTAGCCGAACGCGTCTCATAGCCCCCGAAATAGGGCGTGGCTATCCGGATCGATTTACCCGAAATCGCCCCTATCGGGCCCGCCGCATAACCTGACTGTAGCTTCAGCGGCGGGGGCAAGGGGTGCGCTGGGTTCAGGAACTTGGAGGCCGAAAGCTCGGGCTTCTTTCGGCAACGATTGTCGCGTTTATCGCCGGGATTGTGCTCGTGGTCGTTGCATTTTCCTCGTCAGGGGTCGATGCGAAGCCCGGTGTCAGCTCTGTAATCACGCCTTTCGCGATCTCGCCGACACCGACGGTGGCGGGACAACCATCGCCAACGGCGACCGCCCCTCCTTCGACCGGCGCCGTCGCCCGGATGAAGGTCCCGTCTCTCGGAATCGACTTCGCGATCGAGCCGCTCGGTATCCTGCCCAGCAACGAACTGGACACGCCCCACGACGCAAACAACAAGATTGGCTGGTACCACGGTTACGTCGTCACGAACGCTTCGGGTGACGTCTCGTACCATTTCGATAGCATCCCCGACCCGTCCCGCATTGGCAGCGATACCCATATCCTGAAGCCCGGCTACGGCACCAATTCGGTCTTCTCGGCACACGAGAGCTGGAATTTCCAGGCTGGCCCTTTCAAGGACCTGAACAAGGCCAATCCCGGCGACCTCATCGTTGTCGATATGGACGACGGCCGCGAATACACGTACAAGATCTTCTCCAAGCAGCGCTACGACGTGAACACGATCCCCATGGGCGACCTCATCTGGCCGAAGGACCGCCCCGCCGACAAAGAATGGATCACGCTGATCACCTGCGGTGGCAACTTCGTGGCGACGCAGGCGAACGGCCTGGGCGAATACACCCAGCGCGACGTCGTCCTCGCCGAGCGAATCAGCTAACCACCAGCGGGTGGGCAATCCCTTAAGCGCCTTCCCTGTCGAGGATCGGCGTCCACCCGATGGGCGGTGCGGGGACCCGAGGGTACGCTCGCCTCATGCGACTACGACCCAGGTTCCCGGCGTTTAGACGCCCGCTGTTGCTGCTCCCGGTTCTGCTGGTTGCCAGCGCAGGATGCTTGGTCCAACCGCAGGCACAGGCGGGAGGCCCCACGCCGGTCGGCGATGGCGCATCGCGGTTGCCGCAACTGCTCCAGCAGCTCCAGGCTGGAGGCTCGGCCCTCGAACTCTTCGATGCCAGTCCCACGTCGACCACGACGGTGCCGGCGGCCGTCACCTCGACCATGCAGGCGCAGGTCCTCGGCGTCCAGGACAGCCCGACGAAGACGCCCACCCCGGCCGGCACCTTCAGTGGCGGGACGACGAGCACACCAACGCCGACAGCGACTCCTCACCTGATCACCCCGACAGCAACGCCGAAGCGCGCCACACCAACCCCGACGCCCTCGCCCACCCCGGGTGCTTCACCAACGACGGGGCCATAGCGAATGGCCGATTCATCTCGGATGCGATGTAGTGTCTGTGGCGTAGCCCTGCCCTTCGACGACTGGGCGCGCGGCCAACGCCGCTGCGAAGATTGCGCCCGGCTGGCGGCCCTCCGGGGGCCCGCTGCTACCTATACGCCAACGGGGTCGCGGTCGACGCTCGCCGAACGAGCAGCCGCGCAACAGGATTACCGCACCAACGAACGCATCCTCGATGAACTGCCGGACTCACTTCTGAACGAACTCGTCGCCGCCCTCGAGGCGGAGGCTCGCGGGGACCCCATGCCCGGCTCGACACCGCTCCGGGATGTCATGGACGAAATCCGCCTGGGCCGCTCGCCGCGCGAATTGCGATGGACGACATGGGGCTTCGCGGCCGGGTTCGCGGTCAACGTAGGACTCGCGAAGTACGCCCAGATGACAACGTCCGCGCCAATGTCGGAGTTCATCGGGCCGCTCCTTCTCGGAGGACTGGTGGCAGGCACCGTTTGTGCCGCGATCGGCTGGGGCGTGGCCAAGCTGCGGGACCCGGCGTCCGGGACCTGACACTCCGACCTCCGCCCTGTAGGCTTCCGCTGTGCATCCCGAAGCCCTGAGCGTCACGCTGGTGGGGCCGTTGCCCGGCGAGCGATGGGTCAGCATCCAACGGTATGTCGAAGCCATCCTCGCAGGGCAGGACGGGTTCGTGGCATCCGAGGCGCCTACGCTGCCGGACCTGCGTTACACCTCGGTAGGGGCATTCCGTGCCCGCTACCGACGCCTTCCCGCCCTTCTCCGCCAGATACCCGCAACAGGAGAACTCGTGCACATCGCCGACCAGGCGCTCGGGCACCTCGTCGACTGCTTCCCCCAAACCCCCACGATCGTCACCTGTCACGACCTCATGCCCCTGACGCTGGACGGGAACTACCCGACCCGCTTTGGCGGCTGGCTCGACAGCCACCTCCTCCGCCGGAGCCTCGCCGCGATGACGCACGCTACCCGTATCATCACCGTCTCGGAGCACACCGCGGGCGACCTTGTCCGCGTGCTCGGCGTCGCCCGCGACCGGATCACTGTCGTCCCGAACATCCTGAACGATGCTTACCGGCCGCGCGAAGACGCCGAGGAATGGTTGAAGGCGCGCGGAATTGTTCTCCCGGCGGGGCCGCGAGTGCTCAGCGTTGGGCATACCCGGCCCTACAAGGACCTGGAGCGCCTGCTGATCGCGATGGGCGAACCGGCACTGCGCGCCGCCACGCTCGTGCGTGTCGGGGAGTCGCTTACGCCCGCGCAGCGAGCGCTTGCCGGCCACCACAGCCTGGATGGCCGACTGGTCGAACTCGGGCACCGGGAACCTGCGACACTGGCTCGAATCTATTCGTCGTGCGACGTACTCTCGCAGCAAAGCCGGAGCGAAGGATTCGGAGTGCCGGTCATCGAGGCAATGGGCTGCGGACTCCCGGTGGTCTGCAGTGATGGCGGCGCGCTGCCCGAGGTCGCCGGTGGCGCCGCGGTCGTGGTGAAGGCCGGTAATGCCAACGACTCAGGCGCGGGAGAGCTCGCCGCCGCGCTGGGCGGCATATTGCGCGATGGCGCCGTGGCCTCGATGCTCAGGAAACAGGGCCTCGCCCGGGCGGAGGCCTTCCGACCCGCGGCCGTGATCCCACAGCTAACCACGGCTTACGAACGAGCGATTGAGGAGCACCGACAATGAGGGTTCTGATTACCGGCGGGGCCGGATTCATTGGTTCGCACGTGGCAGATGCTTTCGTTGCCCTCGGCCACGAGGTCCTCGTCGTCGACAACCTTTCGACCGGTCACCGCGAGAACGTCCCCTCAGCCGCAGAATTCGTCGAAATCGACCTCGCAGATGACGGCCTCGCCGATGTGTTCGAGCGTTTCCGCCCCGAGGTCGTCGATCACTTCGCGGCGCAGGCGAGCGTAAAGGTCAGCACGACCAACGCCATCTTCGACCTCACCGTGAACGGTGGAGGCACGGCACGGATCGCGGAGCTCTGCAGCCGCTTCGGCGTGCGTAAGATGATCTACGCGTCGACCGGCGGTGCGTTGTACGGCAACCCGGAGATCTGGCCGGTGACGGAGGAGCATCCGATCAAGCCGCTTTCGCCCTACGGCCTTTCGAAGCGAGTGGGCGAGCTCTACATCGATTTCTACCGCCGCCAGTCGGGCCTCAACGCCACAATCCTGCGATACGCGAACGCCTTCGGCCCCCGGCAGGACCCGAACGGAGAAGCGGGCGTGGTCGCGATCTTCAGCGGCCAGCTCCTCCGCGGTGCACCGTGCACGATCGACGGCGACGGCGAACAGAAGAAGGACTACGTCTACGTCGCCGACATCGCCCGCGCCAACGTCCTCGCCCTCCATCACGGCGATGGCGAGGCGTTCAACATCGGGACCGGCCGCGGGACATCGGTCAACGCGATTTTCCAGACATTGAAGGCCGTGACCGGGAGCAAAGCCGACGCCCGCTACGGTCCGCCACGACCCGGCGACGTGCGTGACATCTGGCTTGAGTACGCGAAGGCGAAGCAGGGTCTTGGCTGGGAACCCACCGTCTCCTTCGAGGAAGGGCTTCGCCAGACCGTCGAGGCGATGCGAGCAGCCGGGTAGCCAGCGGGTTCAGCCCAGGAACGGGTTCGGCGCCGCCGTCATGTTGAAGGTATCGGCCACGGGCCCGCGGACCAGCGTCCCCCGGTAGCTGCTCAGCGAGCGGGCGAGCGCAGGATCGGCGCGCAAGGCCTGTTCCACTCCCTGCCGGGCAAGCGCTTCGACGTACGGCAGCGTGGCACTCGTGAGCGCCTGCGTACTGGTAGCCGGGACGGCGCCAGGCATGTTGCTCACGCAGTAGTGGACTACACCTTCCTCGACGAAGGTGGGATTGCTGTGGGTCGTCACCCGGCTGGTCTCAGCGGCACCCCCCTGGTCAATCGAAACATCGACGATCACGGCGCCGGGCCCCATGGACCGGACCATCTCCCGGGTGACAACTCGCGGTGCCGCAGCCCCGGGTACCAGGATCCCGAGGATCGCCAGGTCAGCCCCGGCCAGTTCCTCGGCGATGCCCTGGGGAGAGGCCACGCGGGTCGCGATCCGGCCTCCGAAGTTCTCCTGCAGATAGGTGAGTCGCGCCAGGTCGCGAGACATCACGACCACGCGAGCATCGAGCCCCATGAGGGCCCTGGCCGCGGCTGTCGCGACGGTCCCGGAGCCCAGGATCACGACTCGTCCGGGCGGCACCCCCGCGACGCCACCCAGGAGCTTGCCCCGCCCCGGTCCCGGGTGCTTCAACAGGTGCGCGCCAATTTCGGCTGCCATCCTTCCCGCGACCTGCGACATCGGCGCCAGCAGCGGCAGCGAGCCATCGGGGCGGCAGACCAGCTCATAGGCGAGCGAAGTGCACCCGGATTCGATCAGCCGTTCGGTGAGCGGACGGTCCGCCGCCAGGTGCAGGTAGGTGAAGAGAGCGCACTCGGCCCGCAAAAACGCGAATTCAGACGGTACGGGCTCTTTCACCTTCACCACGAGGTCGGCAGATCCCCAGGCGTCCGATGCGCTGTCTACCAGCGTCGCTCCGGAGGCCGCATAGGCAGCGTCGCTGTGGCCCGAGCCTTCTCCCGCGCTGCGTTCGACGAGTACGTCGTGGCCTCCGATTCGGAGAGCGTGAGCGCCTTCCGGTGTCATACCCACGCGGTTTTCGCCGTCTTTGCGTTCTCGAACTGTGCCAACTCTCACAGGGGGACCTCCTCGTTCGCCTTCATGTTACTAGGCCCCGCGACTCAGAATCGCTGAACGAAGCCAGCGGTAGTATTGGGAGAGACTCCACTCGCCGATACCCACAGTGGGCATCGACACAGGAATCCACCATCAAGAGATGCCCCCAGGGACTGCGCAGATTGGCCAACCAGACTGAAGCCTATCGCGCGCCGCAACCACGGCTGATGGGAGCCGTCCTGCTCGTGGCCTTCGTGAGTGCGTGCCTCGCGACCTCCCTGGCCGGGCATGGCACTTCCGCGAGTGCGGACGGTCCGACCCAGTACTACGACACCGATTTCACCCTCCCTCCAGCGCGACGGGCAATGGTCCTTCGTCACGATCGCGATGCTGATGGCGGACGATGGGACCGGGGACTTCCAGACAAAAGCCGCGGCTGCCCGAGCCGATGTCATCGCACGATTCGACGGGGCCGTCCCGATTGCTGACGCCGAAGTCTCCGCCCAGTACGTGCTCAATAGTTTCAGGTGGGCCGACAGGACCGCGACCTGGAGCTACAACCCTTCTGGGAAACCAACCGGACTCACCGGCGATGCTGATGCGGTGGCGGCCGCAGCCGCATCGTGGGCCACGGTCGGCGCCAACTTCCACTTCAGCAGCGACGATCCCACGACCGCAATACCGCGCACCTGCCAGGACGTCACGGACGGGCGAAACACCGTCGGGTGGTACGCGCAGTCCGGTTCCGTGCTCGCAATGACCTGCACCTACTGGAACTCCTCCGGGAACGCGACCGAGTTCGACATGGAGATCGACCCGGGCTGGAATTGGACCACCAATCTCTCGAACATCAAGGTCGACCTCCAGAGCGTTGTCGCACATGAGTTCGGCCACGCGCTCGGCCTGAAACATCCCTGCGATTTCACTCACCCGGCAACCTGCAGTGCTTCTGACCGCGTGGCAATGATGTATGGCAGTTACACGAGCGGGACGAACAATCGTATCCAGCAATCCGACGACATTGCGGCCATCCTCACCCTCTACGGAGGCAGCGCGGCACCCACTCCAATGCCGGTGCCGCGGGCAGTCCTGACCCACCGCGTCGCCATGGCCGTTATCGCGCACGAGTAAACCCGGAGCTTCGCGGGGCCCCTACTTGAGAGGAAGTTGGCTGAAGTCGAGATAGTCAGCCGGATTCACGTATGCGCCGTTGTATCGGATCTCGAAGTGCAGGTGCTCACCGGTCGTATTTCCGGTCAGTCCGGAGATACCGACTGTGGTCCCCATACTGACCCGTTGGCCCGGCGAGACGAGGATCTGGTCGAGGTGAGCGTAAAGCGTCGTCCAACCATCGCCGCAGTCAACGATGACATGGTATCCGTAGCTGTAGGTGAGGTACTCGATGTCGGCCACAACACCGTTACAGGCTGAGAAGACATTCGAGTGGTGCAGCGCCGAGCCCCAGAGGTCGAGGTCGATGCCGGTGTGGTAAGTACCACCGCCACGCGGTACGCCGAACGGGTCGCTGACGCCGTGGTAGGCAACCAGGGGAAAGCCGAAACGGCCACCGCTGCTCGGGATCGCGGAAGCGGAACCAGTGCCGACAATCGGACCGGAAGGTGTCGATGCAACGACGGGTGGCGGCGGGGGAGGAGGTGGCGGCTTAAGCGTCGCCCCGGGGAGGAGCAGGTAGGAGCCGACTTCCAGCGACGCCGGGTCGGAGACAGCGTTCGGCTTGTAGCCGATCACATCGTTCGCGGTAACGTTGTCGTACTGCTTCACCAGCGATGCCACAGTGTCGCTAAAGGCAATCTTCACCAGAATGCCGTCTGCGCGCGGCACGAGGAGCAGCTGGCCCTTCTGAATGAGGTTCACATCTTCGATGTGCTGGTTGTTGATCAGGAGTGATTTCAGGGTGATGCCGAACTTCTGGGCGACGCCGCTGACCGTATCCCCTGGCTGGGTCTCGTAGAGGACGTAGGGCTTCTTCGGGTCGATGACGTCGGCGAGTGGGCGGACGCCCGCGTTCTGTTCCCCCGAACTCGCGGAGGCCGCCGCAACACCAGAGGAGAAGGAGGCCGTCGGCGACACGCCTCCGGCCGCACGCACGGCCGTCGTGTCGCGAGGAACATAGTTGGCGATCGAATCGCTAGTCCGAATGCTGGACCCGGCACGGAGATAGGTATCGGTGTCGGTTCGACTGTTTCCCGCGAGCCCGGAGAAGGAATAGGCAGAAGCTGTGAAAGCGGGCGCGGCGCTGGTGCGGACGGGGTACCGGGCGGTAAAACTCACGGCGAGCAGGGCGAGCGCCACCACAACGACATGAACAGCAATTCGTCCATGGAGCCGCGCATGCGCGTGGGAGCGAGCCCGTGTTCCTTCAGTGCCCATAATAGAGTGGTCGGGTTGGCGGTGTGGAATGCAGGAAACCAGCACCGCAGGCTGAGCCGAGCCTAACCTGACCTAGCTCGTCCCTCCACCATTTGCAGTGCCCGGCGGACTCGCATCCCGGGCGCGGAACCCCTCGTTGCTAGAGGCCGGTCTTGAGGCTCTCGAGGAACTCCTCGTTCGAACTGGTCTTCGCAATTCGTTCGAGCAGGCGTTCGGTCGCTTCAAGCTGGTTTGGCGAGTTCTGTGAGATCATAGCCGTCATCCGGCGTACTAACCAGACACCCTTGAGAGTCTTTTCGTCGAGAAGCAACTCTTCGCGCCTGGTCGAGCTGGCCTGGATGTCGATGGCCGGGTAGAAGCGACGCTCGGCGAGGCGGCGGTCGAGCCGCAGCTCGAGGTTGCCGGTGCCTTTGAATTCCTCGAAAACAACCTCGTCCATGCGGCTGCCGGTATCAACCAGACAGGTAGCCAGCACCGTGAGCGATCCGCCCTCTTCGCACTTACGGGCCGCGCCGAACAGACGCTTTGGCGGATAGAGCGCAACGGGGTCGACGCCACCGGACAACGTTCGTCCGCTGGGCGGAAGAGCGAGGTTGTAGGCGCGGGTCAGGCGGGTGATGGAGTCGAGGAGGATGACAACGTCTTTGCCCCCCTCAACGAGCCTCTTCGCGCGTTCCAGGGCCATTTCCGCTACGCGGGTATGGTCCTCGACGGGCTCATCAAAGGTGCTGCTGACCACCTCACCCCTGACGCTTCGCTGCATGTCAGTGACTTCCTCGGGGCGTTCGCCGATGAGGAGGACGATGAGATGCACGTCGGGATAGTTGGTGGAGATGCCGTTGGCGATGTTCTTGAGAAGCATCGTCTTGCCCGCTTTCGGGGGCGAGACGATCAGTCCGCGCTGCCCTCGGCCGATGGGAGCCACCAGGTCGATCACGCGGTTGGTGAGATTGTCGGCAGTCGTCTCAATCTTCAGCTGTTCGCGCGGGAAAATCGCGGTGAGGTTCTCGAAGTACGGCCGTCGCTTAGCGACCTCCGGGTCCATGCCGTTGACAGCTTCGACCTTGAGCAGGCCGTAGTACTTCTCATTGTCCTTGGGATGGCGAACGGCGCCGGTGATGTAGTCCCCGGCGCGGAGGGCGAAACGGCGGAGTTGCGACTGGGAGACGTAGATGTCGTGCGGGCCGGGAAGCATGCTCTCGCCGCGGAGGAAGCCGTAGTTTCCGTCGTCGCTGATCTCGAGGAAGCCACCTGAAAAGACGTTCCCCCGCGCTTCGGCCTGGGCCTGCAGCAAACGGAAGATGAGGTCGGGCTTGCGAAGGTCGAGTGCGCCTTCGACGCCAAGCTCCGATGCGATTTCGATCAGGTCCTCGCGGGTGGTTGCCTCTAGCTCGGCAATGTTGAGGGGTGCGGTCATAGAGTTTTCGTGTTCCAGGGTCTCATCGTCTTGAGGAAATGGGGGGGCTCCGTTGGAGGCGTTACGAGGCCTCCTACGAGAAAACCGCCGGTTGGATCGCGGCGCGCCAAGAGGTGAAGGCTGTGGGTCCAAAGTCACCTGAGGGGTTAAGAGGAGTGGCGGCTCAACGCCAGAAGAAGTTGCCGTCTTTCTAACGGCTGTCTTCAGAATACGATGACTCCCGCAACAATTGCAACTGTTCTTGCGGGCGCAATACACAGAACTCGTCGCGAACCCGTTCGCAGGTACAAAACATGCTTCCTATGCGGACTCGGCAGAGTCCTGCGGGAATGCGTGCGATGGGGTGTAGCTGGTGCGTTGCCTATACTGGCTGGCATGGATGAGCAGGGCGCCTTCGAAGTCTCGACCAGCGACGAAGAAGCGACTCGCAGCCTCGGCGAGCGACTCGGCAAAGCCCTGCGAAAGGGCGACATTGTTCTCCTGAGCGGCGACCTCGGGACAGGGAAGACCTGCCTGGCCCAGGGAATCGGCCGCGGCCTCGCGTGCGAAGGCTCGGTGAATAGCCCGTCGTTCGTGCTCATGAAGGAATACGCAGGGCGCGAGACGCTCTTCCATGTCGACCTCTACCGTGTCGAAGACATCGAAGAGTTGGACGACCTCGGGCTGTGGGACTATGCGGAGCGGGGCGTACTGGTCATCGAATGGCCAGAACGTGGCGCCGAACTGCTCCCGGGGGACGGGCTGGTGGTCGAGCTTCGCTATGGCGCCCAGGACCATCAGCGCCAGCTCCGCTTCATCGGCCGCGGGCAGCGGGGTGAAGAACTCGTCCGGTCGCTCGGAGCGGCGTGAGCGCAATCCTTGCAATCGATACCTCATCCCCCGAATTCGCGCTCGCCATCGCGACAGGCGGCGTCGTCACCCGATCGGCCGCGTGCGATTCCTTGCAGAGCCATTCGAGTCTCCTGCTGAAGGCGATCGATGTAATCCTCGAAAGCGACCGCGGTCAGCTGACCGGCCTCGTCGTAGCGCGGGGTCCCGGCAGCTACGCGGGGCTGCGAGTGGGAATCGCCACGGCTGAAGGCCTTGCGCTGGCGCTCGGTCTCCCCATCCACGGCATATCGACGCTCGAAGCAGCAGCGGCAGCGGCCGACCTGCGGAACGGTATTGCGATCCACCCCGCCGGGCGAGGGCAGTTCGGTTGCCAGGCATTCCGCGAGGGAGTGCATGAAGGGCCACTGTACATTGCGACGGCGGACGAGCTGAGCGGGAAGACACTGGTGGGAGAGGGTGCGGGCGCACTCGGCGGGACCGAGGTTGGGCCGGTTGAGCGATGCCGCACGGCCCTCCTCCTCGCTCAACCGTTGTTCGATTCCGGCGAGACCGGCAGCATCGAAGCCGTCTACCTGAGGGAACCGAACATCACGGTCCCGCGGCAGCGGCCACCACAGTTAACGAAATAGTCGAGTTCATTCCGGAGGATGACATGGCACACGAACGAACCCTCGTGCTGGTGAAGCCCGACGGCATGCAGCGCGGCCTGGCAGGCGAAATCATCGGTCGGCTCGAGCGGCGCGGGCTGAAGATCGCCGGGATGAAGCTCATCCAGATCGACCGCGCCCTGGCTAACAAGCACTACGCCGAGCACATCGGGAAGCCGTTCTTCGACGGCCTGGTCGACTACATCACCAGCAGTCCGGTTGTCGCCGCCGTTTTTGAGGGGCCCGGCGCCGTCCAGGTCGTTCGCAACACGATCGGCGCGACCAACCCTCTGGAAGCGACACCCGGCAGCATCCGCGCCGACTTCGGTCTCGAACGCGGGCGCAACCTTGTCCACGCCAGCGACAGCCCGGCGAGCGGGGAACGCGAGGTCGCACTGTTCTTCCAGCCGCAGGAAGTGCTGGCCTGGCCCCGTGCCACGGACCCGTGGATCAACGAAACTGCGGAGTGAGTCCTGAGGGGGAGAGTCCAATGAGCACACCCGACTTCCGCGTTATCGAGAGCGACAAGGGCACCGGGGTCACCTACACCTGCGGGTGCACGTGCGTGCCGATCGCTGTGCCTGACCCGGCGGGGCAGGCCGGCTTCGAACACTGCTGCTGTGGCAAGGTGCACTTCGTCGGTCGAGATGCGTCAAAGGCGCTCACCACCTACCTCGCCGAACGCAAGGCGACGAAGAAGCGGGAACCGGAGTACACGACCGGGGCCGCGACTGTCGCGATGCCCGCCGGCGACGTTGAAGTCGCCTGGGCGTTCCCCATCGAAGCCTGAACGGCCGGCGTTCGATCAGTTCGAGCCGGGGCGGTACTGGAGCTTGAAGGTTTCGAGGAATAGCGTCCGCCAATCCGGCTCCCGCAGCGGTGGACCCTCAAAGCCCGGGCATTCCAGGTGACGGAGCAGGAGCGGCACCAGCGGTGATCGCGGGGAGGCGTCATCGAGAGCACAGCGCACCGCAGCTTCGATAGCATCCGGGTCGCCGTGAACCGGGCGGTTGGTTTCCTCTTCGATGGCGATAACGAAGTCCGGGTAGAGCCGGCAGGCGTCGGGCCGCCCTTCATAGGCGCCGCAAAGCTCCTCGGCGCCGAGGAGGGAACAGTGCCCGTCGGTTCGCGAGAGCAGAAATGGCTGGAGCAGAGGAAGACTGATGGGCTCGCCATCTTCCGATTCAAGAAACGTGACCGGCGACCGGTTCTCCGTGCGCGACAGACGTTCGACCTCGCGGTCGCCAAGGGCAACGCTGAAGACGCGGCAGCAGTGGGCCTCGCACTGGCTGGCCCGGCAGACGAATATCGGGTCCCCGGGCAGCACCAGCTCATAGGCGGTGAAGCGAGGTCGGATCCGCGACCAGGCGCCAGTGATCCGTGAGAGCGCGGGCTCTGAAACCGTCGGCATGGCCTCATCGTAACGTACGAATGGACAGGTGAAGTGGGGTCGAACGGGTCGTTGCCCCAAGTGCGGCCAACTCGTATCCTGTGCGCTCCTCGGAAACGGTTGGCGGTACTTTGTGAGCTACGAGCAAAATTTCGAATCGATGTCCCTTGATGAACGAGCCCGCCTGCGAAAGCAGATAGCGGACCAGGCGGTGAAGCTGGCGATCAGCGGTCGCTGGGAAGAGGCCGCGAATCTGAATCGTGATTATCTGCGCCTCTTCGGCGACGACGCGGATGCCTACAACCGTCTTGGCAAGGCCACGTCGGAGGTCGGCCGGATCGGCGAGTCACGGAGCGCCTATACAAAGGCGATCGAAGTCGACCCGACCAATACGATCGCGCGCCGCAACCTCGATCGGCTCGCGACGATGGAGGCCTCCGGGTCAGGCGTATCCGCGCCGAGCCAGGTCGATACGCGCCTCTTCGTGGAAGAGACCGGGAAGTCGACGACCACCACCCTCCAGGCAGTCGACCAGGAACTGCTCCCTCACCTCGATCCCGGCGATGTCGTCGAGCTCCAGGTCCAGGGAAAGGCCGTCAACGTCCTCAAGAGCACTGGCGAATATATCGGAATGGTCGAGCCGCGGACGGGCCTCCGCCTCGCCAAACTGATCGGCGGCGGCAACCAGTACGTGGCCGCTCTCATCAGCACGACCGATGAGCTGAAAGTGACGATTAGCGAGACCTTCCAGCATCCTTCTCAGATTGGCAAAGTAAGCTTCCCGCAATCACGCGCCACCGTCGCGGTTCGCGGTTACACCCGGAAGGGCCTTCTTCGCGGCACTGACCTCGACATCGACTACAGCGAAGATGACGAGGTCGAAGAGGAAGAGTCCGAAGACGGATGGTCGGAGACCAGCGACGAGATCGACAGTCCCGTCGCGGTGACGATCGATAACGACGAAGAGTCCTTCGACTAGCCGTAGTTCCCACCAGGGTTATTGACAGGTGAGAGGGTGATCCCGTTGGTTTGCGGTTGCGAGACCAAAGACCAGCAGGAGGACTCCTCTCAATGTCGCGTCGTAACGCGAAGCTCACCGCATCTACACGAATCACCATCATCCGCCAGCCCGAGGGCCGACGGACCTCGCCTTGTTGTCGACGTACTCCGGGGGAGTGACACTGATGATCGGGATCTGAACGAGGTTCGGCCCCCACCAAACGGATATCAGCTACCGGGGTGCCAGTGCCGTTCCTGTCTTCATCCCAGAGCCGTCACCCGCAGGGGCTGATGGGCAGCCTCGTTGAGCTATCGATGGCTTCATCGTTGCTGGCGGTGTGCATGCCTGTCCTGGTACTGGTCGTTCACCTCGTGACCGGACACCCGCTGGACTCCGCGCCCAGTTCCACGACGCTCCCGGGGCCACTCGTCGCGATTACCTTCGCTTCGTTTGTCCTTGTACCCATGCTGGCACTGGTCGGAGCCGCTGCCTCGCTCGCCGTGGCGGGGGGCACCGTGATGTCCCGGGAGCGGCGAAAGCGCGAACTCGCCCGCGCCTTCTTCGTGGTCTGCGTTGCCGTCTGGGGCGTGATTACGGCATACGTGTACGACGTCTTCGTCATCCCGGTGATCACCAAGTAGATCGCCCACTTCGCCCCCGCCGAAGCGGACTCGTACAATCGAAGACCATGGCCGACATCAGGGTAGTCATCTCAGGCACCGGTAAGATGGGCAGGCAGGTGGCCGCTGCAGTCGCGGCTGAGCCGGGCCTCACGGGCGTCGCTTTCGTCGATGGGCTCGCAGCGGACGGGACGCTTGATGGCCTGCCCGTCTTCAACGATGCGAACGCCTGTTTCCGCGAAGCGCCCTGCGATGTGGTCATCGACTTCACGAACTCGAACTGGACGCCCAGACTGGCCGAAGCCGCCCTCACTGCCGGTGTCCGCATGGTCATTGGGACGACCGGACTGGGCGACGAATTCGTCGCCAACCTCTCGAAAGACATGAAGGCCCGGGCACTGGGCGGGGTTATCGCCGCGAACTTCGCCATCGGCGCAGTCCTGATGATGCACTTCGCGAAGGAGGCCGCGCGCTTCTTCGACAACGCCGAGATCATCGAACTCCACCACGACCAGAAGGTCGATTCACCCAGCGGCACGGCGAAGACCACGGCCGAGGGGATGCGTGCCGCTCGTGAGAATGCATTCACCCACCCGGTTTCCGAGAAGGAGACCCTCCCCGGTGCGCGCGGGGCCGAGTATGGCGGCATCGCGATTCACTCGGTGCGCCTGCCGGGGCTCGTGGCGCACCAGGAGGTGCTCTTCGGCGGGCTGGGCCAGACCCTCTCCATCCGCCACGACACGACGGGGCGGGAATCGTTCATGCCGGGCGTAATGATGGCGACGCGCGAGGTCATGAAGCTGGACCATCTCGTGTCGGGCCTGGACCAGCTGTTCGGACTGGCTTGACGCCCCTTTCGCTATTACCTAGCATCACTAGGTAATGTCAGGCGAGACGCTCAAAGGGCACCTGGACCTGCTCCTCCTCGCAATCGTCGGGGAGCGGCCGGCGCACGGCTACGCGATCATCGAAGCCCTTCGCGACCGGAGCGACGGCGCCTTCGACCTGCCCGAGGGCACGGTCTACCCGGCGCTCCACCGGCTGGAGGTAGCCGGCTCAATCCAGAGCCACTGGGCGGCCGCCGCAGGCCGAAAGCGACGCATCTACGAGCTGACGGCGGCGGGGCGCGAAGCTCTCCAGGTAAAACGCCGCGAATGGTCTGACTTCGCCTCCGGCGTTGGGGCTATTCTTCGGGAGATGGCATGAGCGAACAGGATCACATCGACTCCTACCTCGATGACCTCGCGCGGGCGCTCAAGATCGACCCCGCAAGAGCGCGTCGCGTGCTGGCCGAGACGGATGACCACCTCCGTGAAGCGACGCATGACATCCGCGCGACCGGGGTCGACGAAGACGAGGCCGCCCGCCTGGCCATTGAACGCTTCGGTACTCCGCAGGTCGTGGCGAGCCGGTTTTCGACCGAGCTCAGGCCGCCACTCGTGGCAGTCGGGCGGGAGCTGGTCATCGCACTGGCCGGGATGGCAGCGGTCGGGCTCATCGCTATCGGCATCAGCGGGGCGCTGGCGGGGGCCTTCGGACACTTCTTCGGCTGGACGTTTGTCGCGGGCGACAAGTCCGGAGTGACCTACACGGCGCAGCGCTGCGCGGAGTACCTGAAGATCAGCCCGAACGCGACCAACTGCACACAGGCCGCGCTCTTCGACCACTACTGGGAGATCGTCGGCCAAAGGATCGCCGTCGGTGTGCTGGGGCTGATGGTGCTTGGCGGCTACGCCATTGCCCGGCGGAGTTCGAAGTCGGGCCAGGCCCGCCTCCCCCACGGCTTCAGCCCGATCGTCGGGACGGCGCTCTTTGGGCTGGCCGCACTCGCCCTCCTGGGTGTGAGCTCGTTGAACATCGTCTTTTCAAACACCTCAGG
>Ga0209014_10000754_pt1 | contig 19019 bp, 18 predicted proteins | sample BarGraNGADG00212_FD_184491 | JGI IMG/M metagenome (GOLD analysis project Ga0209014, IMG submission 184491) | Arctic peat soil microbial communities from Barrow, Alaska - Barrow Graham LP Ref core NGADG0002-212 (SPAdes) (version 2) | ecosystem: Environmental > Terrestrial > Soil > Wetlands >...
CGTCGATGAGTTTGAGCAGTTCGCGGACGTCGATGGGTTTGGTGAGGTAGGCGCTGGCGCCGGAGGAGAGCAGTCGTTGTACCTGGCGTTGGGTTGCGTCGGCGCTGACGATGACGACGGGTATGCGTGCGGTGCGGGGGTCTTCGAGCAGTGCGGCGAGGACCTGCTCGCCGGGGACGTCGGGCAGGTTGAGGTCGAGCAGGATGAGCATCGGCCGGTGCTCGCGGGCCAGCTCCAGGCCGATGCTTCCCTGCATCGCGGCGAGCAGCTCGATTCCGGGCCGCTTGGTGAGGATCTGCTCGACGAGCTTGACGTTGGACAGGTTGTCCTCGATGTGCAGGATCGTCCTTCGGGCCAGCTCTTCTCGTCGCTTGTCGGCGTCGGCGAGTCGGTGGTAGCGGTCGACGGGGCCCTCGACCATCGGTAGCTCGATCGAGAACGTGCTGCCGCTGCCGACGACGCTGTCGACGCCGAGGGTGCCGCCCATGGCTTCGACCAGGTGCTTGGACAGCGCCAGCCCCATGCCGGTGCCTTCGATGGTGGTTCGCTCGGCGCCGAGCCGTTCGAAGGGGGTGAACAGCAGCGGGATCTGCGACGGTCCGATTCCCGGGCCGGTGTCGGTGACGAGGATGCGCAGCCGCCCGGGGGTGTGCTCTTCGCAGCGGATCGTGACCGAGCCGCCTTGGCGGTTGTACTTGATGCCGTTGCCGATCACGTTGAGCATGACCTGCTTGAGCCGCTGGTGGTCGGCGAAGACGTACTTGCGACACAGCGGAGCTTCGGGGTCGATGAGCTGTATGGCGCGTTCGGCCGCGATCGGCTGGAGCAGTTCGGTGGTCTCCTGGACCACGTCACCGACCCGGACCGCCTCCGGCGACAGCGCCAGCCGACCGGACTCGACCTGCGAGATGTCGAGGATCTCGTTGATGAGGTCGAGCAGGTGCCGCCCGCCGTTGGTGATGTGCTTGACCGCGTCGTGCTGGTCCTGGGTCAGATCCGCGTACAGCTCGAGGATCTGCCCGAACCCGAGCACCGCGTTCAGCGGCGTCCGAAGCTCATGGCTCATGCGGGAGATGAACTCGCTCTTGGCACGGTTGGCGGCCTCGGCCGCCTCCTGCGCCTCGCGCAGGGTGCGGGTGCGCTCCTCGACCAGGCGCATCGCGTACCCGCGGCGCCGGGCCAGCACGTCTGTGACCAGGCCGATCAACATCGCCACCAGCACGCCCCCGATCAGGACCGTCCACGGGAACGTCGCGGCGAACGTCCCGACCAGTGGCTCGCGGGCCGCGGCAACGACCAGCCAGATGTCCGCTCCGAAGGCGGCCGTCTTGACCACCTGCTGGCGCGCACTCGAGGGGTTCTTGCCGGATACGAGCAGAAGCTGAGCTGGGTCAGGTCGTGTCGAGGTGTAGATGGCGACGTCGAGTTCACGGTAAGGCGAGTCGGCGGTGGTCGGAGCGGGCCGGTTCGGTTGCAGCGGCGAGATCGTGTAAGCGACCGTCGGCACCGCGGCCGCGATCTTGAGGACGACGGTCAAATAGGTTCGGCTCGAGTCGTGCGACAGCACGCTCACGAAGTCCGCGGACCGCAATGCCTTGTTGGCCAGATCGACGGGCGGACCGACGGCCGATTTTGCCGTCTGGGCGCCCCCGGATGCGATGACCGTGAACGCGCCGTCGCGCAGTGTTGCGACGCCGGCACTGACACCGCCGACCTTGAGCAGGCTTGCGATGGCCTGGAACTGAGGTGCATCCGGCCCGCCACCCAACGCGGCGGCAGCCATGCCGCTCATCCGGGCGCGTGCGCTGGACGCGGTCGACTCGAGCAGCGCGATGATCTCGTTCGTTCGCCCGGCGAGCAGCCGCCTTTCCTCATCGCGGACCACGTTCCGCACCGCCAAGCTGGCCAGGCTGGTCATCACCAGTATCACGAGGACCACCGACGTCGTGACGCGTCGATCTGCTATCGCCCGCAGCGCGCGCCGCCACAGCGCCCCCCGCTTGGCGGGGGGAGCAGTCGCCGACCCGACCATGCCTGAACCCCATTCCTGCCCTAATCCCACGAAACCCCGCAAAAGGGGTACCTGATCGGCAGATCAACGTGAGATTGGTGTTAAAAAGTTTCTACCCAGTAAAGCATCCCGTCGACGCAAGTCAAGGACGACTACCCGAGCGTCGCGACGGCCAGTCGCGCGTCACCCGTCAGGTCGGCGACGATTGCGATCTGCATGGTCTCGAGCATGCGGTGCATACCCGGTCCGACGTGCCCGACTGCGATGGCTTCGACGGCGTTGTCCCGCAGGAAACGGGCGATGCGTGCATGATGGGCGCCCTCGGCGCCTTGGTCGTGCTGCGCATCCCACCCCACCTCGATCTCGCGCCAGTCGCGGACCTCGCCACCGGTGACGTCCGCGATGGCGACGCGTTGCGCCCGGCCCCAGCGCGGATCGACGGCGCCGTCTTCGGTGATCGGAACACAGATCTTCATGAGATCGATCCTTGCACCTGCCTGGTCACGTGCGCGGTTAGGGAGTCACGCCTTCGCGACCGTGAGCAGGATCGTCGAGTCCTGCAGCGCGCTCAGGCTGTGCGACGCCATCGGCACGACGAGCAGATCGCCCGCACTGCCTTCCCAGGCTGCATCGCCGGCAGCAAGCCGGACCCGGCCGGTGAGCACGTGGACGGTTGCCTCACCAGGGTTCTCGTGCTCGTCGAGTGTGTGGCCTTCGATGAGGGCGATCACGGTCTGCCGCAGGGTGTGCTCGTGCCCGCCGTAGACCGTGGCGGCGCTGCGCCCGCTGCTGGCCTCGCGGGCTCGGTCCAGTTGTTCGCGTGCCAGTGCGGTCAGCGAGAACTTCTCCATAGCGTGAGCATGCCCTATGGCTGCTGCTCGCAGCTGGGCGTCCAGTCTCGTGAACTCCGTATCTATGGACGGAAACGGCGCATCCAGGGACAAGAGGGTCCCTTCGGACGCCGCGATATTACCCATGCACCGTGTCGCACATTTAACGAGGACTTGACGAGAATCGTGAGATTTGCGTTAATTCGTGGATGCCCGTGGCTACGTCCCCACGCGGAGACGACACATCCCACTCGGCACACCCGCATCGGTGGCCGCTGGCAGTCGCGCGGACCCCGGGGCGCCGTGCCCTCGTCGTCGCAGGGCTCGCCGCGGCCGTCATCGCACCCCCGATCGTGCTGCCCGCGGCGGCGGGCGCCTCGCCCGCCACCGTCGTCGTCGCCCGACTGTCGCTGACGGGGATCGTCACGTCATCTGTACCGCGTGGCGGCACGATCCTGGCGATCAAGCCCGGTGAGACGGTCGATTTTCGTGCGGGGACGATCCCGCTGCTCGAGCGCACCGCCGCCGGCAAGCTCGTCACCTACCGGATCACCCTCGACTCGTCAGGCCTGCCGGGCGGGTCGCGCAGCGTCCGGGTGAGCACGACGTCGCCGTACCGGCTGAGTTTCCGCAAGCCGGGTGTCTACGCGTTGCGCTGGCAGACCACCGTGGTTCGCAGCCGCGGCGATCGTGAACGGAAGAAGGGGAAGTCTCACGACACCGAGGTCAAGGCGCAAGAGCAGTCATCCGCCGAGATCGTGGTGAGCAACTCTCCGGTGAAGAAGTCGGAGTACATCGAGCTTCCGGACGTGTCGGTCAAGGTCGCAGTTCCGTTCGGAGCGCTACCGAAGATCACGATCCCGGGTCCGGTCATCAACCCGGCGTCGGTTCCGAGCGTGCGGTCCACCCCAGCAGGCAGTGGCGCGTCACCGACCCCCGGCTTGGGACAGCCGCCCGCGGGCGGCACCGTCAGCCCGTCCGGGCCACCGCACGCCCAGGGCGGTCAGGTGGAGCCGAAGGCACCGCCGTCGCACACCGCGCGAGGACCACGCAGCGCCCAACCGAGCCACCCGCCACTGGCGTCGACGTTGCAACCGACGCCGGTCAGCACCTACGTCTTCACGGGGATCGCCGGCTTCATCCTCCTGGGCCTGTTCTGGCTGCTCTGGGCCTCGAGCATCAGGCTGGTCCTCGGCCGGTAGCGGCGCGGTTCGCTCAGCTCGCGGGGATACGCGAGCGAAGGACGGGCGCGCCGTCTCCGGTGAGTTCGCTCTCTGCCACTGGCCGTCCGGTCATCGCCATCAGCAGCGCCAGCCCAGGACCAGACACCTCCGGTCCGTCCCCGTGCGACCAGTCCGAGTCGTTCGCGACGAGCCGCAGACCCTGCATGCGCTTCTTGCCGCCGACCGGGAACGTCGCGCTCTGGTACATCGCCAGACAGGCGGCAGTGGCTTGCGGGGCGACCTGTCGCCGCAGGCCGAGTGGCCGACTGATGTCCTCGCCGTGCACCACGATCTCGCCGAGCATCGCCATGACCGGTGCGGGCGGGTGATTGGTGGTGGTGGTGCGGGCCCGGATTCGCTCGATGATCACGTCCGGGTCGAGTTCCCCGAGCGAGCGAGCACCGCGATCCATCAACGTGTTGAACCGGAAGCCTGTGCTCAGCATGCCCGCGAGGAACTTCGGTGTGGTCTGCTCGGCGCCGGCAAGGATATGGCCGGCGGCCTGCCTGATGTTCCACCCGGCGCACAGCGACGGCACCGCCCACTGCTCTGGAGTGAGCGTCGTCAGCAGGTCGGCCACGCTGCTGCGCTCGGCGTGGATCAGCGCCCACGTCTTGGCGTCATCTGCCATCGTCGTACGCTCCCTCGGTCGTGAGGACTTCGCCGTCAGTCTGCTCTTACGACGATCGGGCGCCACTCGAATCGACAGATCGGCCGACCGATCCGACGTAGACGAGCTCCAACAGCAGAAGCTCAAGGGCGTCGGTCGTGCCCTGCACCACCCACAAGTCCGGTAGGTACGGGACCAGAGGCCCTATCGGCCCCGACGTCTCCCGCCGACACTCGCCCTATGACGACCGGGGCGCGTGAGGGAATCGCGGTTCTCGATGCACAGACGTGTTGGCGCCTGCTCGCCGAAGAAGAGGTCGGGCGGTTGGTCGTCACCATCGGTCAGCAGCCGGAGATCTTCCCGATCAACTACATGGTCGACGAAGAGGCTGTCGTCTTTCGCACCGCGGAGGGAACGAAACTCGGGGCGTTGTTCATCGGTCCGGCGGTTGCGTTCGAGGTCGACGGCTACAACCCGGACGCAGGCGACGCGTGGAGCGTCGTGATCAAGGGTCGGGCCGAGGAGATTCCGATGCATGATCTCCTGGACGATGCGTTCCCGCTGTTCCCATGGAGCGCGACGCCGAAGGCTCGCTTCGTCCGAGTGCTGTCCGACGAGATCACGGGCCGCCGCTTCCACATCGTGCAGCGCCGGGCGGAGCATCTGCCGATCGCGTGAAGCGCGTGCCGGACGCCACCCTGTCGGCAGGGCGAGAGCCGCGTCGACGGACGGGCGCTACGGTGGCGCCGTCGTCGTTCCGCGGATCACGAGTTCGACGGGCAGCAGGGTCTGCGTCTGGTTCGGCTTGTCCGGCTCCCGGATCCAGTCGAGCAGGGTTCGCGCCGCGTGGGCCCCCATGTCCGTCAACGGGATGTGCACCGTCGTCATCGGCGGACTCAATCGATCCATGAACGACACGTCGTTGTACCCGGTGATCGAGACGTCGCTCGGACAGCTTCGACCGACCTCGGCGAGCGCATCCATCGCTCCGAGCGCCAGCAGGTCGGTTGCAGCGACGACGGCCGTGAACGCGCGCCCGGACTTGAGCAGCTTCCGCGTCGCCTTGGCGCCCGCCTCTTCGGTGAACGACTCACATTCGATGACGCGTGCCGATCGCAGCCCACTGCCGCGCGTCGCCTGACGAAACGCGTTGCTGCGCTCGCGACCGGTCGAGGTATCGGGCGGACCGGCCAGGTGCACGATGTCGCGATGGCCGAGTTCGACGAGGTGACTCACGCACAGTTCGATGCCGTGACGATCGTCGCCTCCGACGTACGGCAGCTGTGGCTGGCTGCAGCGACGGTTCACCTGCACCGCTGGCAGGCCGGACTCCGCGAGCTCGTCGAGCATCGCATCCTGCCACCGGGCGGTGGCGATGATGAATCCGTCCACTCCGTGGGCGCGCATCGACGCGACCTGGGTGCGTTCGAGCGTGGCGTCGTTGTTGGTGTCGGTGAGTACGAGCGTGAAGCCGGCTTGGCTCAGAACCTGCTCGGCACCCCGGATGATGGGAGGGAACAGCGGGTTCGTGATGTCGGGAATGACGAGTGCGGCGACGTACGACCGTGACGTCCGCAGCCCGCGCGCCAGGACGTTTGGTACGTAGCCAAGCCGCTGCGCTGCCTGCTCCACGCGGCGCACCGTCTGCCTGCTGACCTCATCCCGAGCTGCCGGGTTGAGCGCGCGGCTCGCCGTCGCGGCGTGAACTCCGGCTTCACGCGCGACATCGACCAATCTGACTCGCTGCACACCGACACGATAGAGGTCGAAGTGGCTCTGTGGCGGCTTCTGGCGCAATCCATTGCGGCCAGATGGCGAGGTTCGGCCCGACCTCTTGACACACGGCCGAAACAAGCGGAGGCTTCGCCGCAATCGTTTGTGACAACGATTGTTGCGCCTCATGCAGCTCAACAAGCAACGAAGTCCCCTAGCGCTCATCGGCCAATCTGGAGGATCCTCACGTGACTCACCACAATCGATTGCGAAACGTGGCTCGAGTGCTGGCGACAGCCACGGCACTCGTGGGTTTGGCCGCGGGGTGCGCCTCGAACGCCAGCAAGAGCGGGTCGAGCAGTTCGAGCCCGGCGACCACGAGCGCACCTCTGGTCATCGGCGCGTCGGTGTCGCTCACCGGTGACTTCTCCGACTCGGGCAAGGCCATCCAGCGGGGCTATCAACTGTGGGCAGACACGGTGAACGCGAAGGGCGGGATCCTCAGGCGCAAGGTCCAGGTCAAGATCGTCGATGACGCGTCCAGCCCGACACAGGTCGTCACGAACTACCAGAACCTCATCAACAAGGATCACGTCGACCTGACGTTCGGGCCGTTCTCCACGCTGTTGACGATCCCGGCCTCGCAGGTGGCGGCTCGTTACCACTACGCGTTTCTCGCGCCGGCCGGCGGCGGCCCCAAGGTGTTCGAGCAGAACCTGACCAACTTCTTCTTCGTCCAGCCCGCCCCGACCACGCAGGCCGGCGACGTGTTCGCGCAGTACGTGCTGTCGCTGCCGGCTGCCGACCGTCCCAAGACCGCGGCCTACGCCGAGCTCGACGACCCGTTCTCCGCGCCGATCGCCGAGAACATCCGAACCAAGCTCGAGGCCGCGGGAATCAAGACGGTCTACAAGCAGGTGTATCCGTCCGAGACCCAGGATCTCTCGCCGGTCATGGCCGCGATCGTGGCCAAGCATCCGGACGTGATCATCGGCGGCACGCAGAGTGAGGACGCCTACGCACAGGTCAAGAGCCTGGTGCAGCTGAAGTTCAACCCCAAGATGATGTTCCAGTCGAACGGTGCGAACTCGCCGCTCGAGTTCCCGTCGAAGGTCGGCGCGAACAACACTGCCGGGATCATGTCGTCGGCGGACTGGTTCCCCGGATCGACAGCCGCGGGCAGCGCCGCCTTCACCTCGGTCTACACCGCCAAGTACGGCGGCACCGCGCAGCAGATCGACGACAGCACGGCGGAGGCCTACGCCGTCGGGCAGCTCGTCGAGGCGGTCGCGGCGAAGACCGGGAAGATCGACAACGCGACGATCATCAGTTCGCTGCACTCAGGTAGCTGGCCGACGCTGCTCGGCGACCTGGCCTGGTCGAGCAACGGCGCACCGACCGGCGAGTTCAACCTGGTCCAGTGGCAGGGCGGCAAGCTCCTGCCCGTCTACCCCTCCACGATCGCGCAGGCGACGCCGCTGAGCGTCAAGCCGAACTGGGGCGGGTGAACCATCGGTGCATGCGCTCATCCAAGGCTTGATCCTGGGAGTTCTCACCGCAGGGGTGTACGCGTTGATGGCCTCTGGCCAGACGCTGATCTTCGGAATCATGAAGGTGGTGAACCTGGCCCAAGGCGCGCTCGTGATCCTCGGCGCCTACCTGTCCTATCAGCTGTTCACGTCCTTCGGTATCGATCCGTTCCTGGCCATCCCGATCACCACGGTCATGATGTTCGGGGTCGGGATGGTCATCGAGCTGGTGTTCCTACGGCCGCTGCGGCGTGAGGATCGCTCCGAGCTGAGCCTGCTCGTCACGTTCGCCATCGCGCTGCTGCTGGAAGGGATCATGAGCGTCAGCTGGAGCACTTCAGTGCGAAGCATCAACACCAGCTACGCCAACTCCAGCTGGACGGTCTTCGGATACCAGGTGACGCTGGTGCGGCTCTGGGCCTTCCTGCTCTCACTCGCCGCGCTCGGCATGCTGTTCCTGCTGCTCAACCGGACGCGTTTCGGGCGAGCGGTTCGGGCCAGCGTGCAGAACCCTGAGTCGGCACGGCTGCTCGGTGTCGAGAGTTCCAGAGTGTCCGCGATCGGCTTCGGAATCGGAGCTGCCACGGCGGCAGCGGCGGGATCGGTGTACGGGCTGCTCTACCCCTTCAACTCGGGTAGTCACTACGACCTGATCTCGCGACTGCTGTCGATCGTGCTGCTCGGAGGCCTGGGCAGCATCGGCGGAGCTGTCGTCGGCGCCCTGGTCGTGTCGGTGTCCTCCGCGGTCGTTGCGGCGACGGTGTCTCCGATCTGGTCGGAGATGACGTTCTTCGTCATCTTGCTGTTGGTCCTGCTGGTCCGTCCACGGGGGCTGTTCGGGACCACGGCGCGGGGCGCCATATGAGCAGGCTCGCCGGCCCGCTTCGCGGGGGTCTGTTCATCGTCATCCTGGCGGCGATGCCGTCGTTCGACTTGGCACACTGGGTGCTGAACATGCTGGTGTTCACTCTCATGTACGCGGTGATGTCGAGCGCGTGGAACCTCACCGGCGGCTTTGCCGGCTACCCCTCCCTCGGGCACGCTGCGTTCTTCGGGCTCGGGGCGTACACCGAGGGTCTGTGGTTCCAGCACCACTCGATCCACTCCGGCTACGAACCGTTCCTGATCCTGCCGCTCGTCGGACTGCTCGCCGCGCTCGTGGGTGTTCCGATCGCCGCGATCGCCATGCGGACTCGCGCTGACGTGTTCGCAATCGTCACGATCACCCTGCTGTTCGTGGCCCAGACGCTGGCGTTCAACCTGCGCACGCTCACAGGCGGCGCGCAAGGGCTGTCGATGACGGCGCCACCGTTCTCGCTGCGCACGTTCGAGCGCCCGTTCTACTACGTGCTCGTCCTGCTTCTCGCCGTGGCCATGGGCATCACCTGGGCGAGCATGCGCAGCAAGGTCGGGCTCTCCCTCGCCGCCGTGCGCGCAGACGAGGACAAGGCGGTTGGCATCGGCGTACACGTCGTCGGCGTCAAGCTGATGTCCTTCGCGGTCAGCGTCGGTCTGACCGCGATGGTCGGCGGTGTCTGGGCCTACTACGAGGGTTTCATCTATCCGCAGTTCGCCGTCGACCCCCTGGTGACGATTGCGATCGTGCTGATGACGTTCCTCGGTGGCCGCGCCACGTTGTGGGGACCAGTGCTCGGCGCGTTCATCCTCGAACTCGCCCAGCAGTACCTCGCCTATGACCTCGGCGGCAGCCAGTTCTACCTCATCGCGTACGCGGCCGTGTTCCTGGTCGTGATGCTGCTGCTGCCACGTGGCATCGTGCCGTCGTTGCAGGATCGGCTGAGACAGAGGCGTCGACGCCACCTCGTCGATGCGAATCCCTCTGACGGCGACGCAGATGCACTTGGTAGGCCCGAAGTGAGCCAGGGCATCGTCCTGTCGCGGGCACAGATGGTCCCACTCGTCGGAGGAACGTCCTGATGGCGCTGCTAGAGGTCGTAGGTCTGGCCAAGTCGTTCGGCAGCGTGCGTGCCGTGGACAACGCGTCGTTAAGCGTCGAGGAGCACTCGGTCACCGCGCTGATCGGTCCGAACGGCTCCGGCAAGACGACGCTGTTCAACCTCATCACCGGTTACCTGCGCGCGGACACCGGACGGGTTCGATTCGCCGGATCGGATGTGACGCGAGCGGACGCGGGGACGCTCTATCGCCGCGGCCTGTCTAGGACGTTCCAACAGGCGCGGGTCTTCTCGCAGCTGACGGTGCAGGAGAACCTCGTCGTCGCCGGCGGATACACGTGGCGGCAGCTGTTCGGCGGCCGGGTGACGAACGCTGATCGCGACCGAGCCGGCCAGATGCTCGAGGAGTTCCGGCTCGGGCACGTCGCCGACCTGCTCGCGGCCGAACTCTCGTACGGCCAGCGCAAGCTGCTCGAGTTCGCCGCCGTGCTGATGAGCAAGCCTCGCCTGGTACTGCTGGACGAACCGACCGCGGGCGTGAACCCTGTGATGATCGAGACGATGGAGCGGCACATTCGCGAGTGCCACGCCAGCGGCATCACGTTCCTCGTCGTCGAACACGACATGAACTTCGTGATGAGGCTGTGCGATCCCGTCGTCGTGCTGGATCAAGGGCACGAGATCTTCACTGGTTCTCCGGCCGAAGTGCAGACCAACTCACTCGTCCTCGACGCCTATCTGGGAGCGTGACCGTGTCACCCGTCCTTACGCTGCGGTCGGTCGTGGCGGGCTACGGCGCCGGCGACATCCTCAAGGGGGTCGACCTCGAGCTCGAGGCCGGCACCGTCACCTGCCTCATCGGCCCCAACGGCGCGGGCAAGTCCACTGTGCTCAAGACCGTCAGCGGGCTGCTGAACCCACGCCTCGGGACGATCACGTACCAGGGTGAGGACCTGAACCGGCTCTCGCCAAAGGCCCGGCTCCTGCGGGGGATCGTGCACGTCCCGCAAGAACGCAGCTTGTTCCCGTCGATGTCGGTCTGGGACAACCTGCTCATGGGCGGGTACGCGATGAAGGACCAACGGCTCGTCCGGTCTCGCATCGACGACGCCGTCAAGGCGTTCCCGATCTGTACGAAGCGGGCGAAGGAACATGCCGGGTCGCTGTCGGGCGGCGAGCAGAAGCAGGTCGAGCTGGCCCGCACGCTTGTGCTCGATCCGACGTTGATCCTTCTGGACGAACCATCGATCGGGCTCGATCCCAGATCGCGCACCACGGTGTTCGCGAGTATCCGCGCCCTCGCCTCGGACGGGCGCACGGTCCTTCTCGTCGAGCAGAACGCGCGTTCCGGGCTCTCGGCCGCAGACGTCGGAGCGGTCCTGGAGACCGGCGTCGTCCGGCTCGTCGGAAGCGGGGCAAGCCTCCTCGACGACCCGGAGGTCGCCCGCCTCTACCTCGGCGCGGCTGGTGCGCAGGCGAGCCGTCCGTCCACGCCGGCAAGCACCTGACATGTCCGTCTTCAACACAGGGAGCAGCATGACCAAAGACCTAGGCCGAATCGGTTGGATCGGAACCGGCCGCATGGGATTCGCGTTGGCCGGCAGGCTCTTGGACGCGGGATACGACCTCAGCGTGTACAACCGCACGCGAGCCAAGGCAGAACCGCTCGTCGATCGTGGCGCGAAGTTGGTGGACCATCCGAGCGACCTCGCCGACTGCGAGGTCGTGTTCGTCATGGTCTCCGCCTCGAGCGACCTCGAAGAGGTGACCGTCGGCGAGGACGGCCTGTTCACCGACCCCGCCCACGCGCCGGCGATCGTCGTCGACTCCTCGACGGTCTCCACCGAGGCGTCGGAGCGAATCCGAGCCAGTGCGGCTGCACGTGGTACGCAGTTCCTGGCGTCCCCGGTCAGCGGCAACCCACGAGTCGTCAGCGCCGGAAAGCTGACACTCGCGGTGTCCGGACCGCGCGACGCGTTCGACCGCGTCGAGTCCGTGCTGCGCGTGCTGGGACGGGGAGTGACCTACGTCGGCGACGGCGAGGTGGCGCGCTTGGTCAAGATCTGCCACAACGTCTTCCTCGGTGTCGTCAGCCAGTCGTTGAGCGAGATCACGGTTCTCGCCGAGCGCGGGGGAACGACTCGTGCGGCCTTCTTGGAGTTCCTGAACGACTCGGTGATGGGCTCGACGTTCAGCCGCTACAAGACCCCGGCGTTGGTGAACCTCGACTTCAGCCCGACGTTCACGACATCCTTGCTGCGCAAGGACTTCGACTTGGGACTTGGCGCGGCACGCGACCTCGAGGTGCCCATGCCACTGGCTGCGGCGGCGGCACAGGCCGTCGCGGCGGCGGTCGGCGCCGGTCACGGTGAGCAGGACTTCGCGGCGCTCATCCTCGAACAGGCCCGCAACAGCGGCTTCGTCATCAAACCGGAGAACGTCGAGATCGACGACGGCCTGCAGCCGGCGTCGGCGTCCGGGCCGGGGGGCTGAGCCGCAATGATCGACAGCCGACCGATTCCGGCTCCGGGCCACTCCGCGGTGGACTTCGAGCAGCGAGTCGACTTCGCCCGGCTACGTGAGTACCGGCTCCGGCGGGCACGTGAAGCGCTCGACCGCAGCGACGTCGGCGCGTTCCTGCTCTTCGACTTCTACAACATCCGATACGTCACGCAGACGTGGATCGGCGGGGCGCTCGGGGACAAGATGACCCGCTACGCGTTGCTGACCCGAAGCGGCGAGCCGATGCTGTGGGACTTCGGGTCCGCTGCCCGCCACCACCAGCTCTACTCGCCGTGGCTGCAGCCGGAGAACTGCCGCGCCGGCATGCTCGGCCTGCGCGGAGCCATCGCCCCGGAAGTCGGCCTGATGCAGTCGGCGGTTCGCCAGATCAAGGGGCTGCTCGAGGACGCGGGACTGGCGGGCGCACCGGTGGCGGTCGACATCGTCGAGCCGCCGTTCCTGTTCGAGATGCAGCGACAGGGACTCACCGTCGTCGACGCGCAGCAGCTCATGCTGGACGCCCGTGCGATCAAGTCCAGCGACGAGATCATGCTGCTGTCACAGGCGGCGGCGATGGTCGACGGCGTCTATCAGGACATCGTGGAAGCGCTCAAGCCAGGGATCCGCGAGAACGAGATCGTCGCGCTCGCCAGCAAGCGGCTGTACGAGATGGGATCGGACCAGGTCGAGGCGATCAACGCGGTGTCGGGCGAGCGCTGCAACCCGCACCCGCACAACTTCTCCGACCGGCTGATCCGGCCGGGAGACCAGGCCTTCTTCGACATCATCCAGTCGTTCAACGGGTATCGGACGTGCTACTACCGGACCTTCGCGGTCGGCAGCGCGACGCAGTCCCAGCGCGACGCCTATACGCGCGCCCGGGAGTGGATGGACGCGGCGATCGACATCGCCAAGCCGGGCGTGACGACCGACCAGATCGCGAGGGTCTGGCCGGCGGCAACCGACTTCGGGTTCGCCGACGAGATGGCGGCGTTCGGCCTGCAGTTCGGCCACGGTCTCGGTCTCGGGCTGCACGAACGGCCGATCATCTCGCGGCTCAACAGCCTCACCGATCCGGTGACGATCGAACCGGGAATGGTGTTCGCGCTCGAGACGTACTGTCCCGCGTCTGACGGCTTCTCCGCCGCCCGCATCGAGGAGGAGGTCGTCGTCACAGAGGACGGCCCGCGGGTCATCACCAAGTTCCCGGCGCAGGAACTCTTCGTCGCCAACGCCTACTAGCGCTCACCAAGGAGTCATCGTGCAGCTCGCGCACGTCGAAGCAACCCATCGCGCATCCGACACCGGGACCGCGCTCGCCGTCCGTCTCGACATCTACCGATCGATGATGGAGCTGCGCGCGTTCGAGAAGCGTGCCTATGACCTGTTCCTGCAGAACCTGGTGAAGGGAACCAGTCACCTTTCCATCGGGCAAGAGGCGATAGCGGCGGCGTTCGGCGTCGCGATGCGCGCCGACGACTACACCTTCGCCACGTACCGAGGGCACGCGCATACGCTCGCGCGAGGCGTGCCGATGGCCCCGGTTCTGGCTGAGCTTCTCGGTCGGGAGAACGGGCTCATGGCGGGCAAGGGCGGCTCGATGCATCTCACGAGCGTCGAACACGGCGTCATGGGGTCCTACGCGATCATCGGCGCGCATCTGCCGATCGCCGCCGGTGCGGCGTGGAGCGCGCAGTACCGCGGCAGCGGGCAGGTTGCGGTGTGCTTCTTCGGTGACGGCACCACCAACATCGGCGCGTTCCACGAGGCGCTCAACTTCGCGGCGATCTGGAAGCTGCCGGCCGTGTTCGTGTGCGAGAACAACCTCTACATGGAGTACACGCCGATCAAGGACGTGACGGCGGTGCCGCACCCGGCCGCCGACCGCGCCTCCGCGTACGGACTCGAACGCATCATCGTCGACGGGAACGACCCGGACGCGATGTTCGACGCAGCGACGACGGCCTTGGACCTGGCGAGATCCGGAGGCGGGCCGTCGCTGATCGAGGCACTCACCTACCGCCACGGCGGTCACTCACGTGCGGACCCGGGCAAGTACCGGCCGCAGGAGGAGGTCGACTCGTGGCTGGCGAGAGACCCCGTGCCGATGTATCGGCAACGGCTGATCGAGGCCGGGGCCTCCCCGCAGACGCTCGACGACATCGACGAACAGGTTCGGGTTGCCGTAGACGCGGCGACCGAGGAGGCCAAGGCCGGTGCGCCGCCTGGAGCCGACCTGCTGATGAAGGACGTCTGGGCCGATGGGAGTGCGTCATGGCGGAACTGACCTACCGCGAGGCGATCGCCCGTGGGATCGCCCAGGAGATGCGCCGCGACGAGCGGGTCGTGCTGCTCGGTGAGGACATCGGCGCCGCGGGAGGCGTCTTCAAGGGAACCGTCGGCCTGCTCGACGAGTTCGGGCCGCGCCGCGTGCGCGACACCCCGATCAGCGAGCAGGCGATCCTCGGTGCGGCGATGGGGGCCGCGATGACTGGCCTCCGACCGATCGCAGAGATCATGTTCAGCGACTTCTTCGCGGTGTGCTGGGACATCCTCGCCAACGAGATCGCCAAGTCGCGGTACATGACCAACGGGCAGATGTCGTTTCCGTTGGTGATCAGATCGGGCAACGGTGGCGGGCTGCGGTTCGGTGCCCAGCACTCGCAGAGCGTCGAGAACTGGGTGATGGCGATACCCGGCGTGAAGGTGGTCGTACCGTCGACGCCTCGCGACGTCGTCGGCCTCATGGCCGCGGCGGTGCGTGACCCGGACCCGGTAGTCGTGCTGGAGGAGAAGGCGCTCTACCCGATCAAGCAGGACGTGCCGGACGGCGAGATCGTCGACGAACTGGGCAAGGCCTCGGTGCTCCGCGTCGGCGGCGACGCCACGGTGCTCACGCTCGGGAACATGACCGCTCGTGCCGTCGCGGCAGCCGAACAGCTGGCGAGTCGCGGCATCCAGTGCACGGTCGTCGACCTGCGCAGCCTGGTGCCACTCGACACCCAGACGATCCTGCGGGAGATGGGCCGGACCGGCCGGCTGTTCACCGTCGAAGAGAATCCGCGGCTGTGCGGATGGGGGGCCGAGATCACGTCCATCGTCGCCGAGGAGGCGTTCTGGGATCTGGACGCGCCCATCGTACGAATCACCACACCGCACATCCCGCTGCCGGCGGCCGACGCCCTCGAAGACCTGGCACTGCCGTCGGTCGAGCGGATCGCCACCACCATCGAGAAGGCGATGAACTCGTGATCGCTACCTCGGCGCCGACATCGGCGAGCGTGCCCACCGAGCTCTACATCGGCGGCCAGTGGTTGCCCGCCAGCGACGGGTCGGTGATGACCGTCGTCGACCCGTCCACCGGTGACGAGATCGCCTCGGTCGCCAGCGCGTCCGAGGACGATGCCGTCGCGGCGGTCGACGCGGCCTCGGCCGCACTACCGGCCTGGGCGGCCACACCGCCGCGCGAGCGGGGCGAGGTGCTGCGTCGCGCCTTCGACCTGATGACGCAACGGGCCGACGACCTCGCCCGTCTCATCGTGCTGGAGAACGGCAAGACGCTGACGGATGCGCGCGGCGAGATCGCCTACGCCGCTGAGTTCTTCCGGTGGTTCTCAGAAGAGGCCGTCCGTATCAACGGCACGGTCCAGACCGCACCGTCCGGAGCGAATCGGATTCTCGTCGTGCACCAGCCGATCGGCGTGAGCGTGCTCGTGACTCCGTGGAACTTCCCGGCGGCGATGGCGACTCGCAAGATCGGTCCTGCGCTCGCGGCCGGCTGCACGGTGGTGCTCAAGCCCGCGAGCGAGACGCCGCTCACCGCGCTGGCGCTGGCCGGGCTGTTGTGCGAAGCCGGCGTGCCGGATGGGGTCGTGAACGTGTTGCCGTCGCGCCGTTCGGGCGCGGTCGTCGGTCGGATGCTCACCGACCGGCGGGTCCGAAAGCTGTCGTTCACGGGCTCGACCGAGGTCGGCCGGACGTTGCTCGCGGCTGCTGCCCCGGCCGTCATCAGCTGCTCGATGGAGCTCGGAGGCAACGCGCCGTTCCTCGTGTTCGAGGACGCGGACCTCGACGCCGCGGTCGAGGGCGCGATGATCGCGAAGATGCGCAACGGCGGCGAGGCGTGCACCGCGGCGAACCGCTTCTACGTGCACGCGTCCGTGGCGGCCGAGTTCGGCGAGCGGCTCGTCACGGCGATGTCGCGGCTGCGCATGGGTTCTGGATTGGCGGACGGGGTCACGCTCGGTCCGCTCGTCAACGCCGAAGCCCGTGACAAGGTGGCTTCGCTGGTCGACGCAGCCGTGGCCGAGGGTGCGCGAGTGCTCGTCGGTGGCGCTGTCCCGGCTGGGGCCGGGTTCTTCTATCCGGCCACGGTGCTGTCGGACGTCGCGCCAGGGTCGGCGATCCTCGCGCAGGAGATCTTCGGACCCGTGGCCCCGCTCGTCACCTTCACCGAGGAGGCCGAAGCCGTCGCATTGGCCAACGACAGCGAGTACGGGCTCGTGTCCTACGTCTACACCCGAGACCTGGCTCGCGCGCTGCGCGTCGGAGAGGCACTCGAGTCCGGCATGGTCGGGGTGAACCGTGGCATCGTGTCCGACCCGGCCGCGCCGTTCGGCGGGGTCAAGCAGAGCGGGCTCGGCCGCGAAGGGGGTCACGACGGGATCCTCGAGTACACCGAGTCCAAGTACCTGGCGGTGACCTGGTGACCGCTTCGATCCGCACCGGCGCCATCGACGTCACCATGCCGCAGCTGGGCGAGACCGTGGCCGAGGGCACGGTGATCCAGTGGCTCAAGCGCGTGGGGGACACGGTGGTGGAGGGCGAGCCACTGTTCGAGGTCGGAACGGACAAGGTGGACACCGAGGTGCCTGCCGTCGCGACGGGCGTCCTGGCCGAGATCCTCGTCAGCGCCGACGACACCGTCTTGATAGGCACCCGACTGGCCGTCATCGAGGTCGGCGGCGCCACGCGGCAGCACGACGAACCCGCCTCGGCCCTGGCGAGCTCGTCTCGACCCGACGTGCCGCCACCACCTGCCTTGACGCCACCATCTGCCTTGCCGCCACCACGTGCCGCCGTCGGCGAGCACCCGCTCCCGGCGCCGCACGGGGCCCGGCACGTCGCCAGTCCTCGGATGCGTCGGCTGTTGCGCGAACACGGTCTCGACGAATGGGCCGCTACCGGGACCGGTGTCGACGGCCGCCTGACCCGCGCCGACGTCGACGCCGTCCTTGCGCCGAGCGACGCCGTCGTACAACCGGCGGCGGCTGACATCGTCGTACAACCGGCGGCGGCTGACATCGTCGTGCAACCGTCGGTGGCGTTCTGCGCTGTGGAGGTCGACTTCCAACTTGTCGCCACGACCATCGCGCGGTACGACGCGAGCGCGGGGCAGTCCGGGGGACCGGTGCTGGGGTACGAGTCGTTCGTGGTCCGCGCCGCGGTGGAGGCGATCGGTCATGTTCCCGAACTCCAATTGCGCGCGAATCCGGGCGGATCGGGCAGTCGCGGCCTCGACGTGCTGCTCGGCGACGGCACGGTGATACGAGGCGTCGCTGACAAGCGCCTGTCCGCCCTGGCTCGGGAGATGTCGGCGATCGGAGCCGAGTCGAGCGGCGCCGCCGCGGACCTGATCTTGGAGGTGCGGTACCCGGGAGCGCACGGGACGGTCCTGAGCCGACCCGCCTCGAACGGTCGTACGCCGGCCCTGCTCACGCTGGACGCTGTACGGCCCGTGCCGGTCGCCGTGCCGATCTCGGACGGGTACGCCCTCGCTGTGCGCCCGGTGGGCAATGTGGGCCTGACCTACGACCCAGCGGTGATCCGCGACGACGCGTCCGGCCGGTTCCTGGGGCGGGTGAAGTACCTGCTGGAGAACGTCGACTGGCGCGACGAGCTGTAGCGGTACTTTCCACGCATCTCGCCCGCGTGGCTGGTGGAAATGGCTCGCGCAGCGCTACCGTCTCCCGGTGCGCCTCGGCGTCGAGGCCGATCGGCGGCGCGCCACATGGTTTGCGGGGGGACAATGTCAGGCGGCATCCTGCCTCGGGCACGGCACCGGCGTAGTCTCGCGCGGCGTCGCCCCACTGCCTTTGTTGCCACGCTCGCCCTCGTGCTGGGTGTCGTAGCGGCGGCGGGCTTCACCGCCCCGGCCGCGAACGCCAAGGTCGTCGGCGCCACCACCACCCAGCTCGTCGCGTCGCCGCCTTCGTCGACGTTCGGGCACTCGGTGACGTTCACCGCGACGGTCACGCCGGTGTCGCCCGCGATCGGAGTTCCGACGGGCAACGTCACCTTCAAGGTCGACGGCGTCCAGGTCAGCACCCGCACACTCAGCGGCGGCACGGCCTCGATCGCCACGACGTCACTGGCGGGCGGGGCGCACACCATCTCGGCCGGCTACTCCGGTGACGCGGACTTCAACGCGGTTCTTCAAACTTGAGCGGGCAATGATCTTGATGCCGCTGTTGCTGCTCGGTGGGTCCGAGTGCAGTGGAACCGTACTCGGCGGTGTTGGTTGTCGACGTTGCGGAATCCGCACCCGCTGCGCTTGACCTGCTTTACGAGGCGGTTGAGGCCTTCGGTCCGTGCGTTGGTGATCCCGGTGTCGATGAAGGTTTCGATCTCGGGCCACCAGGTCTCGACGGTGCCGGCCAGGGTGTGCAGCTCGTCGATGGTGCTG
>Ga0209014_10000758_pt1 | contig 18968 bp, 18 predicted proteins | sample BarGraNGADG00212_FD_184491 | JGI IMG/M metagenome (GOLD analysis project Ga0209014, IMG submission 184491) | Arctic peat soil microbial communities from Barrow, Alaska - Barrow Graham LP Ref core NGADG0002-212 (SPAdes) (version 2) | ecosystem: Environmental > Terrestrial > Soil > Wetlands >...
TCGGCGGTGACTAGCGCATCACCACGTCAAACCCGCCTCGCGCGGATCCCAGCGTTCGGCCAGGAGCGTCACCTTGACCGGGTGCTCCATGACCGATTCGGCTTGCGTCTTGATCTGCTGGACCATCGAGCCGGCATACGGACAGAACGGCGTCGTGAGGACCATCTTGATCTCGGACGCCTCGGTGCCAATGATGATCTGTCTGATCAGCGCCAGCTCGACGACGTCCATACCGAGCTCCGGGTCCACGACCGCTCGGAGCGCGTCGAGGATGGCCAGTTCTGTCGCCCGACGCTGAGGGTCGAAAGCGGGCGCTTCCGCCGTGGAGACGGCAGTCGCGGAGTCGGTGGAAGGGGCTGCGTTGGTGGCCTGTGCGGCCGGCGTGGTGTCGCTCATGGCTCGGATATCCTACCAGTTTCGTCGGAATAGTCGAGCCCAGGCGCCTTTCACAGGACGACCAAGCGCCGGAGCCGGCTCTCAGGCGGGATGCGTACCCCTTCGCCCAGTGGCTCGAACCTTGGGGACGACGATTCCCGGGACGCGCAGGTCTTCGGGCAGGTCGGCGGCTTCTTCGGCTGTGAGTCCCGGGCCGACCAGCGATCCGTCGCGCTCGAAAAACTCGCGGTAGCGTTCCCGATGCTCGGCGGCATAGCGATATGCGTGGGCGATGCCGACCCGGCGCAACTCGGGATGCTCGCGCAGCAGGCCCGGCAGGTCGTAGCCGTTGCGGCGCAGCTCGAGCAGCTGGTGGACGGTGAGACGGGTGCCGTACAGGAAGGGCTCGCCGCGCATGACGAGCGGATCGACCTTCACCCACTTGATGGTCATCGCAGACTCGTTTCCTCAGACGCCGCGGTACAGCCAGCGCAACAGGGCGTTGCGCTTGTGGCGATCGCCGGCCAGCCTGCCGTTCTTGCGGAACACGGTGATCGCGGCGTCGAGCGCCCGGTCGCGTGCGTCGGCCTCGCCGGGCCCGAGGCGCGTCGTGGCGACCCGGATGCCTTCGCAGATCGTGGCCAGGTCGGCCAGCGGCACGCCGCGGCGACGGTAGATCGGACCGATCCACTCGGCGTATTCGGCGAGCCAGCGAGGATCGTCGCTCGAAATGCACATCGCAAGTCGCTCGGTAAGCAGCTCGGCGTCGCGGAGCAGGCTTCCTCGGGCCCGTTCGTCGTAGCGCTTGGCGATCGTGGCGTCCCAGTCAATCGCCACTTCCAGCGCTCGGGCGGCGATCAGAACCTTGTCCCGACGCATCTCCTCGGCGGCCGGTGGGAACCCGGCGAGCATGTCGGCCGGCGCCTTGCCGAGGTTGGGGTGGTGGTGCGTCGGCTCGGGCGCGTCGGTTGCGGCGGGGACGCCGGGGACGTCGGCTACCGCGGGCGCGACCGGCGCCTGGGGAGCCGCACTGACCGCGGGCGCGACCGGCGCCTGGGGAGCCGCGGGCATTTCGGGTACCGCGGCGACCGCGGGCGCGACCGGCGCGTCGGGGATCGGGGCCGCGGCAGCAGAGCCCTTCCGCGAGCGCCTGCGCGTAGCCGGCTTCACCTTTACGTCGGCCCCGGGGGCAACTTCCTTCGAATCGGCGGCGCAGCTGCTCTCGGTCACAACAGAAAGTCTAGCCGGGGCCGTCGCGCGGCGCCACGAAGCTCAGCCTGGCGCTCGACCGGCCAGTCGAGCCTGGGCGCCCTCGAGCGAGACTCGATCGATCCAGCTCTCGCGCGCCTCGCGCATCGCGATCGTTCGAGGTCCCGGCCGGCCGTTGCCGATGGCTCGGCCGTTGAGCGAGGTGACCGGAAGAACGCCGCCGATGCTGGCGCAGACCGCCACCTCGTCGGCCGCGTAGACCTCGTCGAGCTGGAGGTCCCGCTGGGCCATGCGCAGTCCGACCGCGTCGCCGTGGTCCACGAGCCAGGCTCGGGTAGTTCCGGCGAGCAGCCCGGCGCCGAGCCGCGGCGTCGCGCAGGTGTCGCCGCTGATGACCAGAACATTCGAAGTCGTGGCCTCGGTCACCCGGCCGTCGGTCGTCAGGAACATGGCGTCGTCAGCTCCGGCCCGCTGAGCCTCGATCCGGGCGTAGACGAGATCGGCGCGGGAGATCGTCTTGATCCCCGACACAGGCGACTCGGCGTCGCGGCGAATGCAGCTGGTGACGAAGCGCTCGCCTTCCCGGAGGACGCGGTCGGACGGAGGCGAGAACGGCCAGGCCTGGACGGCCACCGTCGCGGTTCCGCTCGGACTCGGCGGCACGCCACGCGTCGGGTCGAAGCCGCGGCTGACGGTGATGCGCACGACCGCGTCGCCGGCCGGCTCGATGCCGTCCCAGCTTTCGGTGGCCAGCAATTCGGAGATCCCGGCCGCGAGGACCTCGTCTTCGAACGGCAGCTCGAAGGCAAGAGCTTCGAGGCTGGCGTGGAGGCGAGCCAGGTGGCCAGCCAGCTCGATGGCGACGCCGCGCCGGGCCCGCAGCGCCTCGAACACGCCGTCGCCCAGCTGGAATCCACGGTCGTAGACCGAGATGTGGGGGACGTCGGCCGGCAGTAGTCGGCCATCGAGCCAGATGTGCGATGCGACGGGCGATGTCATGCGTGCTCCGTGACGGCGGAGGGTAGTGGGGCGCCCGGCCGAGGGGGAAGCAGGGCGCCCCATGGGCAAGAGGCGGCGGGAGAGCGGCATTTTGGGCTCCGCCGGCTCCGAACGGCGATCGAGTGGCCCGAGAGCCACCGGAACCGTTCGTTCGTGATCATATCCACGGACGGCCAGGGACTGCACAGACATACGCCACGAGGCCCGCCCGGGGCGACGAGATGCGGCCCCGCGGGGAGGTCCGCAGGGCCGCTGTGCGAGCCGGTCGGCCGGCGCATTCCGTTGTTGGCTCGTCCGCTCCGCGCTCACGCACCTCGGGGTGCGCTCCCTTGCGGTGCTCCGAGCCGCCTAGGACTGCGCGCGGCGGACCGGCTCGCTGGATCTGTCGAGACGTCGTCTTCGCCTACGCGCCGGCGCCTCCCGCGTCGAGCGCCGTCGGCACGGAGTCGGCGCCGAGGATCGCTTCGGGCTCGCCTTCGATCGTGATCCGTGGGATCCAGCTCAGGAAGCTCGGCATCCACCAGTTCCACTCGCCGAGGAGCTTCATCAGCGACGGGAGGAGCAGGCTCCGGACCAGCGTCGCGTCCACGAGGATGGCGACCGCGAGCCCGATGCCCAGCTCCTGCATGATCGCGAGCTGGATCGTGAAGAAAGCACCGAAGACGCAGACCATGATCGCGGCGGCGCTCGTGACAGTACCGGCCGTGATGGTGATGCCCTTGACCACGGCGTCGGTGGACGCGAGGCCGCGGTCTCGAGCTTCCTTGACGCGGGTCAGGATGAAGACGTGGTAGTCCATGGAGAGCCCGAACAGGATCGTGAAGATCATGGCCGGAGCCCAGGCTTCGATCACGTTCGGCCGAATGCCGGTGATGTCCTTGAGCCAGCCCTCCTGGAAGAGCAGGACCAGGACGCCGAAGGCGGCGCCGGCCGAAAGCAGGTTGAGCAGGATGGCCTTGACGGCGATGACGATCGAGTGGAAAGCGACGAGCAGGAGCAGGAAGCTCATTCCCAGGACGAACAGGATCACCATCGGCATCTGGCCGCCGTACCAGTTGGAGTAGTCCATCGTGTAGGTGGCGTCGCCGGAGACGTAAACCCGGGTGTCCGCGAGTGAGCCGAAGTAGCTCGGGACGACCGAACTGCGGAACTCACGAGCGAGGTTCCAATTGGCCAGGTCGTTCGGGCCGCCCGGGATCCCGGCATGGATGTCGGCCACGGTGCCGTCGCCCGAGAAGTCGACCGTCGCCGTCGCGGCGTTGACGCCTGCGACCTTGCCGGTCTTGACGGCCGTGGCGAAGGTCTCGACGGCGGCCGCCGTGTCGGGCGCCTTGGCGTTCGTGACAATGACGTCGACCGTCAGGTTGCGGCCGGCCGGCCACTTCTCGGAGATCAGCGACCAGGCGCGGACGCCCTCGACGCTGTGAGGCAGAGTCGAGACGTCGCTCGTGGTCGAGCCGAGCTGGAGCTTGGAGACGGGCGCCGCGACCAGGAGCAGGGCGGCGCCGGCGGCGATGGCCGCAATGGCGGCGCGGTTGGTTGACACTCGGACGATCGTGCCCCAGATGCCCCGGCCCTCGCCGCGGTCGCGGGAGAGGAACGGGATCCCGAAACGCATCACCTTGCGGTCGAGGATCGAGAGCGTCGCCGGCAGGAATGTCAGGCTGCCCACCACCGAGATCAGGACGACCGCGATCGAACCGACGGCGATCGACTTGAAGACTTCGTCGTCGATCAGCAGCAGTGCGCCGAGCGAGATCATCACCGCGAGGCCGCTGAAGAAGACGGCGCGCCCGGCCGTCGAGCTGGCGACTTCGATCGCGCCGAACTTGTCGCGCCCCGCCGTGCGTTCGGTGCGGAACCGCGATATCACGAACAGCGAGTAGTCGACGGCCACCGCCAGGCCGATCAGGACCACAATCTGGCCCACGAACTGGCTGACCGGGGACACGCCCTGGCTGTAGAGCCCGACCAGGCCCATGGCGCCGACGATCGCGGTGAGAGCGAGAACGATCGGCACGAAAGCGGCAATCGCCGACCGTGACGCGATCAGCAGGATCAGGAACGTGACCAGCAGCGTCGGCAGTAGCAGCGAGTCGAGCGAGTTGTTGACGTAGTCGCCGAAGTCGGCGTTGATCAGCGTGTTATCGAGGGCGTAGACGGTCAGGCTTGGATAGTCCTTGTGGAACGCGTCCTCGAGCGGCCTGATCGCTTCGGTCTTGGTGCCGGTCACCGTGCTGTCGCCGGCAATCTTGGCCGTAACGATGGCCGTGGTGCCGTCGGCCGAAAGCACGTCGGCGGCCTGAGTCGGGGCGACTGCCGCCAGGACGAACGGATCGACCACGGCCGGGAGAAAGCTCTTGGCATCCTGGTAGAAGACCGGCGTGGCGTTGCCGTCGACCTGCGCTGTGAGGGCTTGAAGTCGAGCGGTCATATCGGCGATCGCCTGCCGGTTGGCCGGCGTGTCGAGCTTGCCGTTCGGGTTCGAGACGATCAGGTAGAACGACTCGGTGTCCACGCCCTTGGTGCCGGCGTCGTTGAAGACGTTGTAGCCCGTCTGCGAGTCGCCGATGGTCTTGCCCTTGTCCATGACGGACTGCGAGCGCTGGCCGCCGGCGGCCACGCTGGCGAGCATGAGCCCGAGGGTAAAGACGAACCACGCGCCGAGAACCACCCAGCGGTGACGCGCGCTCCAGACCGCGACCCTGACGGTCCACGGTTCGCGGCCCAGACCGGCCGCCCCGGGCCCGATTTCCCTTTCCACTGCTCTCCTCCTCCGAAACTGTGTCGTGGTGATTACGCTGGGACGGCAACCGGCGCAGCGGCCGTGCCGGCCGTGGCGGCCGTGGCGGTGCCCTGTCCGTGCTCGCGGATCCGGCCGTCGCGCATCCGGATGACCCGGTCGCAGGCCTCACCGACCTCTGAGTCGTGGGTGACGAGAACGATCGTCTGACCGTGCTCGCGGTTGAATTCGCGGAACAAAGCCAGGACTTCGGCGCTGCGCTCGGAGTCCAGGTTGCCAGTCGGCTCGTCGGCCAGGATGATCTCCGGCTTGTTGACGAGGGCGCGGGCGATGGCCACGCGCTGCTGCTCTCCGCCCGACAGCTCGGACGGCTTGTGGTCGGCCCGTTCGGCCAGACCGACGAGGCCGAGAGCCTCGAGGGCGGCCTGCCTGGCCTGCTTGCTCCCTACACCGGCGTAGGTGCATGCCAGCGTTACGTTCTCGATCGCCGTCAGGGTCGGGACGAGGTTGAAGTCCTGGAAGACGAAGCCCATGCGGCGGGCTCGGATCCTGGTTCGGTCGTTATCGGAAAGGCTGGCCACGTCTTCGCCGCCGAGCCGGAGCTCCGGGGCGGGGCCGTGGTTGGGGTCCGGTGCGTGGAGCAGGCCCAGGATGTGCATCAGGGTGCTCTTGCCGGAGCCCGACGGGCCCATGATCGCGACCATCTCGCCCTTGTCGATCGAGACCTCGACGCCCTTGAGGGCTTCGACGGTGTTGCGCTTGCTCAGGCGGTAGGTCTTGCGGAGGTTGCGGCCTTCGAGGATTGCCATTTGGGTTGCTCTCCTTGTCTGTAGTCGCCCGCCCGGCGGGCCATCTCTTCGTTGCCGTCTGCGGTCCTCGCTCACGGACCTTCAGGTCCGCTCGCTCCGGTCCTCGTCGGCGCCTCGATCTGGCCTCGCCGGCCGGTCGATGTGTCGGTTCGGTAGTAGCGCCGGTTACTCGTAGCGCAGGGCGGTGACGGGATCGAGGCGAGAGGCGTGCCAGGCCGGGACGAAACCCGCGACCGCGCCGAGGCCGGTTGCGAAGGCCACTGCGGTGAAGGCCGTGCCGAAGGTCAGCTCGAAGAGCACGTTTCCGGAAGCCCGGCCCAGTTCGTTGAACAGGATCGTCATGAGGCCGCCGATCCCGAGCCCGATCAGCCCGGCTATCAACCCGATAGCTGCGGACTCGAGCACGATCTCGCGGCGGATGCGCCAGCGGGAGGCGCCGATCGCGCGCTTGATGCCGATCTCGCGGGTCCGCTCGGCCACCGACATGGCCATCGTGTTGATCGTGGACAGGCCGCCGACGAGCAGGCTGAGCATCGCGACGCCGGTCAGCACCACGCTGAAGATCGTGCTGATGCTGCCGAGCATCGCGTCGAAGTCCTTGCCGTCCATGACGGTGTAGGAGCTGCCGAGGGCTGCCTTCAGGCTGTCCTTGAGGGTCTCGGGATCGACGCCGGACTTCGGGTAGACGGTGATGCTCGTGGCGATATCCGAGGCGTTGACCTTGGACTGGATGAGCGGCGGCAGGGTCTTCACGAAGAGCTGCTGAGCCGCTGCGAGCGTGACCTGAGCGTCCTTGTCCGGGGCGGTCAGCGTCGGAGCCAGGATGCCGATCACGGTGAATTTGACGTTTCGAAGCGTGACGGTGCCGCCGACCTTGGCGTCGAGCTTGCGCGCCAGATCGCTCCCAAGCACCGTGACGTTGCCGGTGTCCGACGCAGTCATCAGCCGGCCGGTTGCGGCGGTCATCGGGAACTTCTCGAGGCCTTTGTCGCCGCCCGGCACGGAGCCGCTGATCATCTCGGGCGTGCCCATGGTCGCGGTCGTGCTGTCATCCATAAGCATGTCGATGCTGGGGGTTGCCGCGGCCACGCCGTCGACCTTTTCGATTTTGCCGACGTCGGACAGGGAGAGCGGCTGGAAGCTGCCGCTGAACATCGAGCCGATGCTGACGATGTCCTTGTCGGCGTAATACTTGCTGCCGCCGCCGATCAGGGCGTTCATCTTGTTGGCCATCGAGCCGAACACGACCAGCGCCATGATGCCGATGGCAATGCCGGTGATCGTGAGAGTGGAGCGGAGCTTGCGGCGGCCGAGGTCGCGCACTAGTCGCATTGGGGTCTCTCCTTCATTGGTCTGGACGTAGGTGCTCTCTGTCTTGTTCGAGGACGCTGCACCCGCGTCCATCTCGTCATAGGGAAAGCTACCGGCGGGAACCCGCGGCGCAGTCGTCCGAGATGTCTAAAGCGGGCTCGTCCGCGTGGGTGAAAGCGGCCTCATCCGCAGGGATGACGGGGCGCGCCGAGGGGCAGGCGGGCGGGGCGCGGCCAGGGGAGCGGGCCGGGAGTGCCCGGGAAGCGGCCCTAGGGAAGCGGCCCTAGGGGCGCGGCTGGGGGGCGCGGCTGGGGGGAGCGGCTATCTGCGGCCGGAGCGGCCGGAGCGGCCTGGGGTGCGGCGCGTGGCTGTGTTTCGGACGACGCCACTCGGAGGAACCTCTTTTGTGCGTGCAGGAACACATATCGACCAAACCCACTCCGTCGGAGCTTCGGGTGTGCGTCGGGAGATACATTGCGTCGGGAGATACATATGGAACGCGGCGACTGGAACGCCGGAAGGCCCAAGTCGAAAGTGACTTCCGCTACGCACCGATTCGACGCCGTGTGGCAGCTTCTGGTCGGCTTTGTGCGTCTCGGTGCGCAGGTTCGACGAGCCGCCGGTCTAGAGTCATGCCTACCGGTCGGACCTGTACGTCTGCGCGCACACCGACGCGACGGCGACTGGGCACGCGGCGTACACCGACCCGGCGTCGACCGAGCGCGTGTCGCACACGGACCCGGCGGCGACCGGGCACGCGGCGCACACGGACGCGGCGGCGACCGGGCACGCGGCCCACACCGACGCGGCGTCGACCGAGCGCGTGTCGCGGACCGAGCGCGTGTCGCGGATCGAGCGCGCGGCCAGCCCCTCGCCGCCGCGCGGCGCCGAGCGGACCTAGACCAGGCCCGACTCGTAGGCGAGGATCACGACCTGGACCCGGTCGCGCAGGTCGAGCTTGGACAGGACGCGAGACACGTGGGTTTTCACCGTGGTCTCGGAGACCACCAGCTTCTCGGCGATCTCCGCGTTCGACATGCCGCGGGCAATGAGCTTCAGGACCTCGAGTTCGCGGTCGGTCAGCTCGGCGAGGGCCGGCACCGCGTTCTCCTGTGCCGGCGGCAGGCGGCTGGCAACGCGGTCGAGCAGGCGGCGCGTGATCGACGGGGCGAGCAAGGCTTCCCCAGAGGCCACGATGATTATCGCTTCGACCAGGTCCTCGGGCGGCGCGTCCTTCAAAAGAAAGCCGCTGGCGCCGGCACGCAAGGCCTCGACCACGTACTCGTCGAGCTCGAACGTGGTCAGGATCAGCACCTTGAGCGGATCTTCGACGCCTGGCCCCGCGAGCAAACGCGTGGCCGCGATACCGTCCATGCCCGGCATGCGGATGTCCATCAGCACGACGTCGGGCCGGAGCCGGCGGGCCAGCTCTACGGCCGTGGCCCCATCGCCCGCCTCGCCCACGACTGTCAGGGCCGGTTCCGCGGAGAGGATCATGCGGAACCCGGTGCGGAGGAGCGGCTGATCGTCGACGAGAAGCACACTGATGGTCACGGCTGGCTATCCCTCGATCTGGTTCCGCGGCCGGGCCCGGCCGCAGGGGTTTGGCGCGGCGGCGCCACGCGCCCGATCATCGGCGGCACTACGCGCGGCTTCACGAGCGGCATGGGCTCCGAACCGGCGCGGCTGGCTCGATGCGGGCGCTGATGCTCGGACTTCTCGGTGGCCGCGCTCAGGTCGCCGGCCTCTCTCGCGGCGACGGCCGCGGCGGCCACGGCATGGAGGGCGCGCTCGCGATCGGCACGCGCCCTATCGTCGGATGACAATGGCAGCCTCGCCCAGACGCGGTAGCCGCCCGGCAGGACCGGCCCGACCTGCAGCTCGCCCCCGAACATGCCGACGCGCTCGCGCATCCCGATGAGGCCGTGTCCCCCGCCGGCCGCCCCCGCCAGCAGTGGCGCCGCGGCTCCACGGCCGTTGTCGACTACCTCGATCTCGAGTGCCGCGGGAGTGTGGTGAAGCGTGACCCTCGCCGTCGCCTTGCCGCCGTGCTTGACGGTGTTGGTCAGAGCCTCCTGGACGATCCGATAGGCGGCCAGGTCCATGCCGTCGGGGAGGCAGCAGGGATCGCCCGTGTTGACCAGCTCGACTGGTAGGCCGGCATCCCGAACCTGGGCTATGAGGCGGTCGAGCTCGCCGAGCCCCGGCTGCGGGCCAACGCCGCCTTCCTGCGCTCGCAGGACCTCGAGCATGCGGCGCATCTCCGCAAGAGCCATCCGCCCGGCGTTCTCGACCGAAGCCAGGGCTTCCTGTGCGGCGGCCGGATCCTTGTCGGCCACGCGCCGGGCCGCAGCCGTCTGAACGATCATGACGCTGACGTGGTGCGCGACGACGTCGTGCAGCTCTCGAGCGATTCGGCTTCGCTCTTGCGCGACTGCCAGAGCGGCCTGCTCTTCTTGCTCGCGCTCCAGCCGGATCGCTCTTTCCTCCAGCTCCTTCGTGTACGCTCGCCGGACGCGCAGGTTGTCGCCGATGAGCCAGGCGAGTCCGAATGAGAAGTACGTGACCGTCAGGTTCGCCGTCCAGCCGGCCATCGAATCGAGCACGGCATATGCCGCAAAGCTGACGAGTATCCCGCCGGCCGTTATCGCGGCCGCGATAACGGCCCGGCGCCGCGGCTCGTTCGCGGCCACGGTGTAGAAGGCCACGAAAACGCCAGCGCCGGCGAGGGAGTCGCGATAACCGAGCAGACTGTAGAAGGTGATCGCGGTGCCGACGACGTACAGGATCCTCATTGGATCCCTGCGGCGCCATGCCAGCGGCAGAGTCTGCAGGACCAGGAGCGGGACGCTCAAGAAGTCGAGGCGGACGTTTTCGCGAACTCCGGCGAACAGCGCCGCTCCGGTCAGGACCAGGGCCAGGGCGACGTCCGCGTAATCCTGGTTCCAGCGAAGCGACCCGAAGCTGACCTTGGGGATGGCGATTGCGCGCTGCATGATGGCAAGTTACGCCGAGGTTGCGGTCCGTGCATCCGTCCCACGCACGATAGTTCGTGGTCCCCGCGGCGGAGTCGCGGGGAGCAGCCACGGGTCGTGGGCTGCCTAGAGCAGCTCCCCGTGAGACCAGCCGGTGGGATCGCCTTCCCGGGGGCGCGGCTCCTCGCCGGGGGCGTACTCGAACTCAGGTTCCGGCGGCGAAACAGGTCCGGTCGCCGGTGCCTTGCCGTTCGAGCCCGGCTCGAGCCTGGCCCGAGGCTGGCCGGCCGTTCCTTCGATCGGTCCGACCCCGTAGGGCACCCACTTCGAGGGATCCTGCAGCCGGTGCGCGGCATCGTTGCCGCGGCGGTGGGTTTGTTCGAAGTCGGCCGGCTCGATCCAGAGGCGATCGCCTTCGAGCAGCCCGCCGACTCCCGCCTGGCCGGCCTCGGCGCGCGGATGCTGGCAGTACTTGCAGTTCGCCTTGTCGTGCGATTGGTAGTGCTCGGGTTCCTCGTAGGTCGTGATGTAGCCCTCGTAGTTGCGCAACACAACCTTGTGGTCCGAGTAGCTGATCAGGTAGTTGGGCATTACCGGGATCTTGCCGCCGCCGCCGGGCGCGTCGACCACGTAAGTCGGAACCGCGTAGCCGGAGGTGTGGCCGCGCAGCCCTTCCATGATCTCGATGCCCTTGCCGACCGGCGTGCGGAAGTGGCCCGAGCCTTCGACCAGGTCGCACTGGTAGATGTAGTAAGGCCGAATTCGGTACTCGACCAGCTTGTGGACGAGGGCTCGCATGATGTGGACGCAGTCGTTCACGCCGGCGAGCAGGACCGATTGGTTGCCCAGCGGGATGCCGGCTCGGGTCAGACGGTCGCAGGCGCGGGCGACTTCGGGCGTGAGCTCGTTGGGGTGGTTGAAGTGCAGGTTGACCCATAGCGGGTGGTACTTGGCGAGCATCTCGCACAACTCGTCGTCGATCCGCTGCGGCAGGAAGACCGGCACGCGCGAGCCGATGCGGATGATCTCGATGTGCGGGATCTCGCGCAGGCTGCGGATGATCGATTCGAGCAGCTTGGGGTTCAGCGTGAGCGCGTCGCCGCCTGAGAGCAGCACGTCGCGAACTTGCGGGGTGCGGCGCAGGTAGTCGAGCTGGGCCTCGACGTCGTGGCGGTTGAAGTTCTGCGTGGCGTCGCCCACGATCCGGGACCGCGTGCAGTAGCGACAGTAGCTCGCGCACTGGGTGGTGACCAGCATCAGGACCCGGTCCGGGTAGCGATGGACTAGCCCTGGAACGGGGGAGTGGCGATCCTCGGCGAGCGAGTCCTCCATCATGGCCGTGAAGGCTTCGTGCTCGCAGTCGGTCGGGATGACCTGGCGGCGGATCGGGTCGGTGGGATCGTCGGGGTCGATGAGGCTCAGGAAGTAGGGCGTGATGTCGACCCGGAACTTGTCCGGCGAGGAGAGCCCGGCGCGCTCGTCGTCGGTCAGGTTCAGGACGCGGCCGATCTCCTCGGCCGTGTTGACGCGATTGGAGAGCTGCCAGCGCCAATCGTTCCAGCGCCCGTCGGGGACGTCCGCCCATATGGGCGCGCGTCGGCTGGTCGCGGGGCGACCGTCGGGGCCGAGTGCCCGCGCGGGGTCGCGCAGGTTGACGAAGGGCGTCTCGTCGGTGCGCGCCAAGTCTCGCGCGGGGCGCGCGGGGGGCGCCGTGGGGGGCGCCGCGAGGCCGCGTTCGCCGGCTCTGGACTCGACCAAGGGGCGCCTCCGGACTTGGGCCGCCACCCGTAGGAAGCGACGGTGCTCAGCGCATAATTCCTATGCAGACTGCATGCACGGGGATCATACAACGGCCCGCGCCTCAGCGTTCCGCTGGCCTGTTCCGGCGTTTCGCAGGTTCACCAGATAGTCTGCCTCGAGCAGAAGCGGGAACTTCGGGCGGGCGCCGTGCGTCCTCGTGTGCAGAGCCCGTCAAACTCAGGAGCGCAATGGGTACCCACCGCCGAGTACGGAGGATCCGAACAGGCCGTTCGCGTTGTTGCCTTCGTTTCGATCGTCGGGGGCGCTTTGGTCGGCTGCGGCTCAGTTTCGCCTTCTCGCGCGACTCGGCAGCTGCCGTCCGCGACCGACCGTGTTGCCGATGCGGCGTCGGCGCCCGGCACGTGGTGGTGGTCTCGCGCCGGCGTTTCGACATGTGGCGAGGCCGCCTTCTATCGAATCGATGGCAGGGTGGTTGGGCTCGGTGGCTGCGCAGGCGTCCTGCCTGATCCGCCCGAACAGCTGACACTGCACGTCGGCCAAAGCCTCGATGTGGCCCTCGTCCCAGACTTCGAGGCCCACGGCAGCGGCAGTTCGGACGACACGGTGCTCCGACTTTTGGTCGGGTCACGGGATGACGCGACGGTGACATATCGCGCTGAGGCCACCGGTCATGCCGTCCTGACGACGACCGGAGCCTTCTGCATGAACCGGACGACCAACGAGGAGACTTCGGGGGTTTGCCCGCTTCTGGCCGTCATCGTCGTGCAATGAGCTTTCGAGTTTGGCGGCGTCAGCGCCGGGCGGCTCGCTCCAGGGCAAGTTGCTGGAGAGCCAGGATCGACATCGCGTCGCGGATCTCGCCCGCGGCGATCAACGCCATCGCCTCGTCGAACGTGACCCAGTGCGTGGCCAATTCTTCGGTTCCGTCGGGCGCGGCGGGACCGGCCACGAGCCCCGTCGCCACGAACGTGATCGCCGCTTCGTCGGTGACGGAGTTGGACAGGTCGGCGCGGCATAGTTCGCGCCAGACGCCCCCGGTGTAACCCGTCTCCTCGGCCAGTTCGCGCCGTGCCGCCGCCTCCGGATCCTCGTCGAAGTCGCCCCCGCCCTCCGGAATCTCCCAGGAATAGCGATCCAGGGTGTACCGGTACTGGCCGACGAGGAGGATGCGGTCGCCCTCCATCGGCACGACTCCGATTGCCCGATGGCGGAAGTGGACGACACCGTAGACGCCGGGCTTGCCGTCGGGCCGGACGACTTCGTCGTGGTAGAGCTCGATCCAAGGGTTCTCGTAGGCAAGTCGGCGCGAGATCCGCTGCCACGGGTTTCGCTCGACATCGCTCATGCCGCCATCGTAGCCGCCCGGCAGCCGCACGGCCGGGGAACCGCCGCCCCACTGTGAGCGTCCTGGCGACGTGACGGCAGCTGCCGAGTGGGAACCAGTTATCACGGGAGACGACGATGGACGAGGACAAGAGCAATGGCAAACGGGAGCCGGCTGCCGGTCCGGAAGTGTCCGCCCGCAGATCGGACATCGGCCTTCTGACGATCGGGCGGGTGGTCGCGGTGACCGCCGCCGCGAGCCTCATCGTCGGCCTGCTGGTAGGCCCGATGATCGCCAACTACCGCGCCACCGGAGCCGATCCGTCGACCACGCCCGAGCATACGGTCACAGTCACCGGGATCGGAGAAGTCAGCGTCGGGCCCGACGTCGCCGACGTAGTGGTCGGCGTGAGCGTGCAGAAGCCGACCGTCAAAGAAGCCCAATCGGCGGCCGCGACCGCGATGAACGCCACGATCGCCGCAATCAAGAAGGACGGCATCGCCGACAAGGACATCGTCACGGTCGACGTCAGCCTCAACCCCGTCTACGACTACAGCTCGGGCGGCTCGATCCCCAGGCTCGTCGGTCAATCGTTCAGCAACACCGTCAAGGTGACGGTTCACGACCTGACCGGGCTCGGCGCCGTCATCGACGATTCGATCTCCGCCGGTGCGACCACGGTTCAGGGCGTCAGCTTCCGACTGAACGACCCAAAGCCAGTCGAGGCCCAGGCGCGCCAGCTGGCGATGACGGACGCTCGGACCAAGGCCGATGCGCTGGCCTCCGCGTCGGGCGTTCAGGTGAAGGGCGTCGCCTCGATCGCGGAGGTGACGACGTCCTCGCCGATCGTGTACGCCTCCGGGGCGCTCGACAAGGCCGCCTCGGCCGCTGCAACTTCGATCCAGACCGGCACAACCGACACCCAGGTCCAGGTCACGGTCAGCTACCTGATCGGCTGACGCTCGAAACCGGCCTCGAACGCCCACTGCATTGCTAAATAACACCGAGTTCCGCGCATTTCGCTACAGCAGTCACTCGATGGCGGGACCAACGGCAGGGTCTCGCGGTGCGGAGAGCGCGCGATACTCGCATGACAATGCGACTAGATCTGACCAAACGCAGCGATTACGCGATCCGAGCCATGCTCCTGCTGGCCCATCACGGCGAGGGGCTGATGAGCAGCCGTCAGATCGCGAAAGAGATGCACATCCCGCCGCGCTTCCTGCCGCAGATCATGGGCGATCTCTCTCGCGCCGGGCTCGTGGAGCCTCACCCGGGTCGATCGGGCGGCTACCGTCTCGTGGAGTCGTCCGAGAGCGTGACCCTTCTGCGGGTGATCGAGGCCGTCGAAGGCGACCCCCATCGCCAGGTATGTGTGATACGCGGCACGGCCTGCGGCATGGACGGGGAGTGCGCCGTCCACAACATCTTCTTCTCGGCCGAGGGAGCCCTGCTGGACAGGTTGGGCGCGGCCACGCTGGGCGGCATCGTGAAGAGCGCGACCCCGGAGCTGGAGACGGCGGCCGCCAGGTAGCGCCGAGCCCTCGTTCCTCGCCCGTTCGACCCGCAGCCGAAACCCCTAGCGCGGATTCCTGGCCTCCCATTCTTCGGCCAGGATGCTCATGTGGATCTCGTCCCAGTACTGGCCGTCGCGGAAGATGGCCTGGCGAGCTCGCCCCTCCTCGACGAAGCCGCATTTCCGATAAGAGCACAGGGCGCGGGTGTTGAACTCGAAGACCGTGAGGGCCACGCGGTGCAGCGCCAACCGGGTGAAGGCGTGCTCGAGCATCAACTCCGCGGCCTCGGTGCCGTAGCCGTGCCCCCAGGCGTCGCGCTCGCCGATGGTGATGTGGAACAGGGTCGAGCCGTTGTCGCCGTCGAGCTGGCTGAACGCGCAGGTTCCGATGAGCCTCTCAGTTTCGCGAACGTGGATCGCCATCGCCAGGAAGTCCGAGCCCATGATCCGAGCGTAGAAGAAGCGCTGGATCTCCTCCGTCGAAAGGGCGGCTTGCTGGTACCGCGTCAGCCGCGCTACTTCCGGATCCGAGTACCAGCTCAGGAAGGCGCGGAGGTTGTCGCTGCGATGGCGCCGCAGCACCACGAGTCTGCCGGCCAGCGACTCCGGGTGCCAGGCACCTCGTTCAGTGACCGCTGCCATGTTGCCCTCCGGATCGGCAGGAAATACGCGGGGTCGCCGTCTCGCGAACTGCACAGGTCGAAGGTATACCATCGCCGCCATGCGTGGCTGGAGCGAGCTCGCGGAGCGCGTAGGCGGGACCACCCGGACGTCGGAGAAGACGGCACTCCTGGCCGGATATCTGGCGAGCCTCCCCATCGAGGAGCTCCGACCGGCGGCCACGTTTCTCACCGGCCGTCCCTTCCCCGAGGCGGATCAGCGAGCCGTCGGTCTCGGCTGGGCGACCATTGCGGCCGCGGTCAGCCAGATGGCGGGCACTCCGGTGGAAGCCCTCGGCGATGCCTACGATCGGTCCTCGGACCTGGGGACCGCGGTGGCCGATCTTCTCGCTCGGCGCCCGGTCCAGCCCGATCCCGGCGCCGCCCTCTCACTCAGCGAGCTGGCCGACGCCTTCGCGGCCATCGAGGCGGCCCCCGGCCCGGCCGCCAAGGGTGCGATCTTCGCCACGGTCCTGGCCCGGTGCGAGCCCGCGACCGCGAGGTACGTTGTCAAGATTCTCATCGGTGAATTGCGCATCGGGTTGCGCGAAGGACTGCTCGAAGCGGCAATCGCCCAGGCCTTCGGGCGGCCGCAGGCCGACGTGAACTGGGCCGGCATGCTCACAGGCGACGTCGGCGAGACGGCGGTGCTGGCCAGCGAAGGGCGGCTCGAGGAGGCCCGGCTCCGGCTCATGCATCCGCTCCGCTCCATGCTCGCCTCGCCGGCCGAAAACGCGGCCGAGATCCTGTCGCGACTGGGGCCGCAGGTCTGGGTCGAGGACAAGTACGACGGCATCAGGGCCCAGCTGCATCGCTGCGGCTCCGATGTGCGCCTCTATAGCCGCGAGCTGCACGACATCAGCGACCAATTCCCGGAGATCGTCCAGGGAGCGGGCGATTTGCCCTGGGACGGCATCCTCGACGGCGAGATCCTGGCCTACGCCGATGGGCGCGTGCTGCCCTTCCAGGCTCTCCAGGCCCGCCTCGGTAGGAAGGACCCAGGGGCTCAGTTTCTAGCGGACGTGCCGGTGATCTACGTCGCCTTCGACCTGCTTGCGGTCGGGCCGCGCTCGGATAGGGACGGCCATGCCCCGGTCGAGCCGCTGCTGGTGAAGCCGCTCGTGGAGCGCCGCGATCGGCTCGAGGCGCTCGCGCTGCCCCTGGTAATCGATGGCGGACGGTTCGCGCTGTCGCATCTTGTGACCGTCGATTCGGTCGAAGCGCTGGATCGCGTTTTCGATGAAGCGCGGGCGCGCCGAAACGAGGGCTTGATGGTCAAGGACCCCGCGACCGGGTACTCACCGGGGAGGCGCGGCCTGGGCTGGCTCAAGCTGAAGCGTGCGCTGGCAACGATCGATTGTGTCGTCGTCGGTGTGGAGGTCGGCCACGGCAAGCGTCATGCGGTCCTGTCCGACTACACGTTCGCCGTTCGCGACGAAGCGAATGAACGGCTGGTCACGATCGGCAAGGCCTACACGGGGCTCACCGACGCGGAGATAGCCGAGATGACGCACTGGTTCGAGGCCCACACCGTCCGCCGCTTCGGCCGTTTCAGGCAGGTCGAGCCGACGGTCGTGGTCGAAGTGGCCTTCGACGTAATCATGCGTTCGACCCGGCATCAGTCCGGCTTCGCGCTTCGCTTCCCGCGGATCGTGCGCATCCGCGCCGACAAAGGCCCCGCGCAGATCGACACGCTCGCGACCGTGGAGCGCCTCCATCGCGAGTTCCAGGACGGCGCGAAATACATCGTCACTGCCGACGCCCGGCGGCCGCCGCGGAAGCCGGCCGGGATAGCTTGAGCCGAGGGCGTGTCGCGGCCGTCACGGACAGGTATCCTGCGTCAATGTTCGCCTCTTTCACGCCTGCCCAGTCCATCGACCTGACTTTCGTAACCTCGCGCCTGATCGTCCAGGGCACCGTCGAGACCCGCGTCCGACGCGTGGCGGACATCTTCAACGAAGCCGACGTGACGCACTTGATCCTGTCGAACACCGTCTTCTCAGAGATCGGTTCACGACGGATCGTCGCCCAGGCGGCCGTGGCGCAGATCCCGCTCGAGGACATACTCTTCGCCCACACGACCGGGCCGATCGAAGGGGCCTCGGAGATGCGCGTCCCCAAGCAGCCGATCCGGGCTACGCTGCTGCTGCCGCCTTTCACGGTGGATTGCCAGATCCACCTGCCGTACGAATCGGAGCTGCGGATCGCGATGCAGACGTACGAGGGCCGGTTCCTGCCGGTCACCGCGGCGAAGTACTGGGCGTACGGCGTCGCCGAGTCGCCGATCGACATCGACCTGCTGCTCGTCAACCACGCCCGAGCGTTCATCGCCGTGCCGTCGGTCGCGGGCTGGAAGACCGAGGCTCCCCAGGCCGAACGATCGGAGCATCGATCCGGCACCTGGTGAGCCGGGTTCGGGCCAGGCGCTCGTTGTGGGCGGCTCCCGGCCGCGCGCCCCGCGGCGTGTCGGCCGCCGCTTCAGCGCTCGACAGCCAGGTCCAGGCGATCTCCCCATTCGGCCCATCCGCCGCTGTAGACGGCGACGTCTTCGTAGCCCAGAAGGCACAGCACGAAGGCCAGCTTGGCCGCGCCCGGCCCGGCCGAGTCGTAGCACACGAGACGCCGTCGCACGTCGACCTGTGCGTTTCGAAGCAGCGCCCGTAGCTCGTCGGGGCCGCGGAAGCAGCCAGTTCCATGGGCCGTGGTGGCGGCCGCCGGTACGTTGATCGCCCCCGGTATGTGGCCGAGGCGCCGGCTCGTCCCGGCGTGCCCGAGGTATTCGGACTCGGTCCGCGCGTCGAGGATCTGCGCGGCCGGGGAGCCCAGCATGTCTCGCACCTCGCTCGCCGTCACCTGGAGGCGCGACTCGAAATGAGGCGTGAATATGGCCGGGGGACGCAGCTCCTGGCCGCCCGACATCGATCGGGAAGCCGCCAGCCATGAGTCGACGCCGCCGTTGAGGATGCGGGCGGATTCGAGCCCGTAGACGCGCAGGGTCCACCACGCCCAGGCGGCGTATGCGGCGGCAGTGTCGTCGTAGAGGACTCCGATCATGCCGTTCCCCAGGCCGGCGCGGGCCATCGCGGCGGTCAGTCGAGACGGCCCCGCAATCTGGAGCACGTCGCCGTCTTCGTCTGGCTCGACCAGATCGGCCCGCCAGTCGAGGTAACTGGCGCCGGGGATGTGGCCGGACCCGTAGGCTCGCCTGCCCGAGCCGTCGGGCCGCCAGCGCACGTCGAGCACCTGGAAGCCCGGCCGGCCCAGATTCTCGGCCAGCCACTCCGGCG
>Ga0209014_10000761_pt1 | contig 18948 bp, 19 predicted proteins | sample BarGraNGADG00212_FD_184491 | JGI IMG/M metagenome (GOLD analysis project Ga0209014, IMG submission 184491) | Arctic peat soil microbial communities from Barrow, Alaska - Barrow Graham LP Ref core NGADG0002-212 (SPAdes) (version 2) | ecosystem: Environmental > Terrestrial > Soil > Wetlands >...
GGGGGGGCTCAACCCTGAGAGGAGTCGGTGACTTCGTGATCGCCGACCCCGCGATGCGCCAAGGCATCCCCGACGCCACCGTTGCCCGACTGCCGCAGTACCTGCGTGCCCTCAGCGACCTCACCGAGCGCGGTGTGGCCTCCGTCTCATCTGAAGAGCTGGCAGCCGCGGCCGGGGTCCGTTCGGCCAAGCTGCGCAGGGATCTCAGTCATCTGGGCTCGTACGGCGTTCGCGGGGTAGGGTACGGGGTCGAGATGCTTGCCCATGAGATCACCCGTGAGCTGGGGCTCGCCCAGGACTGGCCCGTGGCGATCGTTGGCCTGGGCAACCTGGGTCATGCGCTTGCTGCCTACCTGGGTCTTGCCACCAGAGGGTTTCAGGTTGTCGCCCTGCTGGATCGCGACCCTGAGGTCATCGGCCAGGAGATCGCCGGGATGATCGTCGGCTCGGTTGATGACCTTGAGCGGATTGTTGCCGAGCGGGGAGTCGCCATCGGCGTCATCGCGACGCCTGCTGCCTCCGCACAGGAGGTGTGTGACCGCTTCGTGGCCGGTGGCGTGGGATCGGTTCTGAACTTTGCTCCGTGTGTGCTCTCGGTGCCTGAAGGCGTCGACGTGCGCAAGGTTGACCTGTCCACGGAGCTGCAGATCCTGGCTTTCCATGAACAGCGCAAGGCCCCCGCGGCTCAGCACAGAATGCCCCTGCTGGAGGTTGCTCCGTGAGTGTTGTCGTACTCGGACTTTCGCACCGGTCGGCGCCGATCGCACTGCTTGAGGCCGTCGCCCTGGATCCGGCTCGTGCCGCGGCTCTGGCCATCGCTGTCCGAAGTGGTGAGAACGTCAACGAGACCCTGGTTCTCGCGACGTGCAACCGGGTCGAGGTCTATGCCGACGTCCTGACTTTTCACGGCGCGGTGGCTGAGATCGGTGACGCGCTGGCGGCTGCCTCGGGTGTGCCCCTGGCCGAGCTACGTGAGCATCTGTATGTCCACTACGAGGACCGGGCGGTTTCCCACGTGTTCTCCGTCGCCTCAGGGCTGGAGTCCATGGCGGTCGGTGAGGGCCAGATCCTGGGGCAGCTACGTATGGCGCTTCGTTCCGCCCAGCAACGGGGGCAGGCCGGCGGCGTCCTGAGTGCGCTGTTCCAGCAGGCGCTTCGGGTCGGGAAACGTGCGCACTCCGAGACGGGCATCGACCGTGTCAGCGTGTCCTTGGTCGAGGCTGGTCTGCGGCGTGCGGCCGATCTGTTGGGACCCCTTGCTGATACCCGCGTGCTTGTCGTGGGCGCGGGGTCGATGAGCAGCCTCGCAGCCACGACGATCTCGAGGCTGGGCTCCGCTGGTCTGGTCATCATCAACCGGACCATGGCCAAGGCCGAGCGCCTCGCGGACGCAACCGGGGGCCGTGCCCTGCCTCTGGCCGACCTCGAGGGTGCCCTGTCTGAGGCCGACCTGGTCATCTCGTGCACCGGCGGGCTCGGTCACGTCATCACGGCCCAGACCCTTGTGGCTGCGGCTGGCTCGCGAACGAGCGGGCCTCGGATGTTCATGGATCTCGGGCTGCCTCGCAATGTGGCCCCCGATGTTGCGGACCTTCCTGACGAATACGTCGTAGGCCTCGCGGAGCTTGACGAGATTCTGGCCACTGACAGCCAGTACACCCCGGACGTCAAGGCGGTGAGCGATCTGGTGGTCGCCGAGGTCGCCGAATACCTCATCAGCCGTCGAGCCCAAGAGGTCGCCCCGACGGTTGCCCTGTTGCGATCCCGGGCCGCGGATGTGGTGGCCGCGGAACTGAACCGCCTGCACCAGCGTCTGCCCGATGACCTGTCAGAGAACGCCCGCGGTGAGATCCGTCTGACGGTGCACCGGGTTGTCGAGAAGCTTCTGCACAATCCGACCGTCCGCGCCAAGTCACTTGTGGCGGGCGGTGAGGGCGGTGACTACGCCCGCGCCCTGCGCGAGCTCTTCGATCTCGATCCGCATGAGGTGGCTGCAGTGTCGGTCCCTCCTGAGACGGGAGGTCTGGCGTGAATGTCATGACCATCCGGCTGGGCACTCGACGTAGCGCGCTGGCCACGACTCAGGCGGGGATGATCGCCGATCAGCTGCGTGAGCTGGGACACACCGTGGAGATGGTCGAGATCACGACCGTTGGTGACACATCCACGGTCTCGCTGTCCACCATCGGAGGCACCGGCGTCTTTGCCGCAGCCATCCGTCAGGCCTTGCTTGCCGGTGAGATCGACATCGCCGTCCACTCACTGAAGGATCTGCCCGTGGCGCCTGAGCCGGGTCTGCTCATCGCCGCGACCCCCCCTCGGGAGGATCCCCGCGATGCCCTGGTGGCGCGGGACGGCCTGACCTTGGGTGAACTTCCCGTGGGATCGGTGGTCGGCACGGGCTCCCCGCGACGGACGGCTCAGCTGGCCGCCCTCGGGCTTGGGCTGCGGGTGACCGACATCCGTGGCAACGTCGACACCCGGATCTCGTTGGTGCACAAGGGTTCCTGCGATGCAGTTCTGCTGGCCCGCGCTGGCCTCTCTCGCCTCGGCCGGCTGGGTGAGGTCACCGAGTCCCTTGATCCGCTGCAGATGCTCCCCGCTCCGGGTCAGGGGGCGCTCGCCATTGAGTGTCGCGCAGATCGCCCTGACCTCATTGAGGCTCTGACACCGCTGGATGACCCGGACACCCGTGCCTGCGTGAATGCCGAGCGCGCTCTGCTCGCCGCTCTTGAGGCCGGCTGTACCGCCCCCGTTGGCGTCCTGGCCGAGGTTGTCGAGGGCGAACGGGGCACCGAGCTGTTCCTGCGCGCTTTCGCAGGGAGTGCAGACGCCAGCGTCGACTTGCGGCGCTCCAGAGTGGGATCGCTAAAGGATCCCGAACGCCTCGGCCGTGAGCTTGCGGCCGTTCTTCTTCAGGAGGGCGCTGCCGACATCATCGCCTCCGAGGCCATCCAGCCTGATGACTCCTGTCCAGATCGATCCGTTACGGAGCGTGCCTTGTGAGCACTACGCACTCGACCGTCAGAGAACAGTCCACGTCGGCCAGAGAGCCCAGTCATCCTGGCCGGGTCGCCTTCGTCGGCGCCGGTCCTGGTGACCCAGGCCTGATGACCGTCCGCGCCGCGGAATACCTCGCCGAAGCTGATGTGGTTGTCATCGACCAGGTCAGCCGTGAGGAGTTCGTGGCCCGTCACGGCCGTCCCGACGTCGTGGTCATCGACGCGGGACACGGCGAGCATGGTCAGCCGCTGACCCACGCCTCACGCGCGAAGCTGCTGGTCAAGGCGGCCAAGGCGGCCGGTGCCGTCAGCGGCAACGGACTGGTTGTCAGGCTCATGGACGGAGACCCGGCCATGTTCAACGGTCTGGCCGAAGAAGCACTGGCCTGCCACAAGGCGGGGATCAGGTTCGAGATAGTCCCCGGAGTCAGCGCCGTCAGCGCTGTCCCAACGTATGCCGGTGTACCGCTGACGTCTGCGACCTCACCGTCACTGCATGTCGTCAGCGGCGGCACCAAGGTCGACTGGACCCGCTCGACTGCCGGCAACGTCACGGTGGTCGTGCTCGGCACACCCGAGACGCTCAGCAAGGCGCTCGGAGACCTGCTTTCGGCCGGCCGTGACCAGGCCACTCCTGTGGCGCTGACCGAACGTGGCACAACCATCACCCAGCGCACCCACACCACCACGCTGGGTCAGGTGGTCGGCCTGATCACCTCGGCCAAGGTCGAGTTCCCGTCGCTGGCTGTGGTCGGCTCGACGGTCCATCTGCGCGAGCAGCTCTCGTGGTTCGAGACCAAGCCGTTGTTTGGCTGGAACATCCTGGTGCCGCGCACCAAAGACCAAGCTGGTTCGATGACGACGCGCCTTGCCTCCTACGGCGCGACGAGCGACGTCGTCCCCACGATCAGTGTTGAGCCACCGCGCACGCCACAGCAGATGGAACGCGCGATCAAGGGTCTGGTCACCGGACGGTACGAGTGGATCGGCTTCACCTCGGTCAACGCCGTTCGGGCCGTTCGTGAGAAGTTCGAGGAGTTCGGCCTGGACGCCCGCGCGTTCGCCGGGTTGCGGATCGCTGCCGTGGGTGGCGTGACAGCCGGCGCCCTGCGTGAGTGGGGTCTGGAACCAGACTTGGTCCCGTCCGGCGAGCAGTCAGCACGTGGCCTGCTTGAGGAGTGGCCGCCCTTTGACGAGGTCCTGGACCCCATCAACCGCGTCTTCCTCCCGCGTGCCGACATCGCCACCGAGACTCTCGTTGCGGGCCTGCAGGATATGGGCTGGGAGGTGGACGATGTGACGGCATACCGCACCGTTCGTGCGGCGCCGCCGGCGGCGTCGATCCGTGAGGCGATCAAGACGGGCAAGTTCGACGCGGTGGTGTTCACCTCGTCTTCGACCGTCCGGAACCTGGTCGGTATCGCGGGCAAGCCGCACCCCTCGACCGTGGTTGCCTGTATCGGCCCGGCAACCGCCAAGATCGCCGAGGAGCACGGCCTGCGGGTTGACGTGCTGGCTCCTGAGGCGTCCGCAGCCTCGCTGGTCGATGCCCTGGCCGAGTACGGCATGGGTTTGGCGGTCGCCGCCGCCGAGGTCGGCGAGAGCGTCGTGCGCCCCAGTGCCCGCAGAGCCTCGACCCGGCGGAAGGCCAAGTAGTGGGGTCCCTGACCCAGAGACCACGTCGACTGCGGCAGACCCCCGCGCTGCGTGCTCTGGTTGCCCAGACGCGGCTGCATCCGTCTGAGCTGGTGCTGCCGGTGTTCGTCCGCGAAGGCGCCAGGAAAGCGCACCCCATCGCGTCGATGCCCGGCGTCGTCCAACACTCTCTGGACTCGCTGGTGGCGGTGGCCCATGAGGCTGTGACTGCGGGTCTGGGCGGCTTGATGATCTTCGGAGTGCCCGCCAGCCGGGACGCCACCGGGTCCGGAGCTGATGACCGCGAGGGCATCCTCAATGTGGCGCTGCGTCGGGTTCGCGACGCCGTCGGCGACGACCTTGTCGTGATGGCCGACCTGTGTCTGGACGAGTTCACCGACCACGGGCATTGCGGCCTGCTCGACGCTCAGGGGCGCGTCGACAATGACGCCACGCTCGTGCGGTATGCCGCGATGGCGCTGGCGCAGGCTGCTGCCGGTGCGCAGGTGGTGGGTCTGAGCGGGATGATGGACGGCCAGGTCGGCTACGTCCGCCAGGCCCTTGACCAGGCCGGCTTCACCGGAACGATCATCCTGGCCTATGCCGCCAAGTACGCATCAGGTTTCTATGGGCCGTTCCGCGAGGCCGTGGAGTCCACCCTGGAAGGCGACCGCTCGACCTACCAGCAGGATCCGGCGAATGCGACCGAGTCCCTGCGCGAGGTCGAGCTTGACCTCGACCAGGGCGCGGACATCGTGATGGTCAAGCCGGCGCTGCCCTACCTCGACATCCTGTCGCAGGTCGCGCGGCTCTCGCCGGTGCCGGTGGCGGCCTACCAGGTGTCGGGGGAGTACGCGCAGATCGAAGCCGCTGCCGCTGCGGGCTGGATCGACCGTGAACGGGTGATGATGGAGTCACTGATCTCCATCCGGCGGGCCGGGGCCCAGATCATCCTGACCTACTACGCACTCGAGGCGGCGCGGCTCCTGCGTTGAGCTCGTTCTACGCCCTACAACAAAGTGGCGTGGGAGCTGCGAACGGCCCGGTAGCGGCGAGCTACCGGGCCGTTCGCGTGGTGCTTGCGCAGCGGGTCAGGCCAAGATGACTCAGGCCTGGACGAGCTGAACGTCCAGGGTGATCTTGACCTTCTCGCCGACGAGAACGCCGCCGCCCTCGATCGCGACATTCCAGGACAGGCCGAAGTCCTTGCGGTTGATCTCGGTCGTGGCCTCGAAGCCGGCGCGGGTGCCGCCCCACGGGTCGGCGCTGACGCCACCGAACTCCAGGTCGAAGCTGACCGGCTTGCTGACGCCCTTGATGGTGAGCACGCCCGCGAGGGTGTTGTCGCTGACCTTGGTGGACTTGAAGGTCATCGTGGGGTTGTTCTCGACGTCGAAGAAGTCGGCCGACTTCACATGAGTGTCGCGGTCTGTGCTGTTGGTGTCGACGGAGGCCATCTGTACGGTGGCCTCGACGGTCGACAGCTCGAACGGCTGGGCAACCGTCACGACCGCGGCGAAGTCGTTGAACTGGCCGCGGACCTTGCTCACCATGAGGTGGCGAGCGATAAAACCGACCTCGCTGTGGGAGGCATCGACGTTCCAGATGCCAGGCTTGAGGTCAGAGAGGTTGCTCATGTAAAGGCTCCTTGATTGTGGTGGTGTGCACCAACTGGTGTTGGTTCTCGGTGTCTGTCTGACGCTAGCAGGATTAAGTTTATTTTTCAACTAGAAACCGGTAGGATCCATTCCATGAACTCAAACACGCCGCGACCGAAGTGGCTCGATGCGCAGGAGCAGGACGTCTGGCGGGAGTACCTGCGCGGGAGCCGGTTGCTGGAAGTAGCTCTGGATCATGACCTTCAGGCTCACGGGCTGCAGCTCTCCGAGTACGAGATCCTCTCTATACTCTCGGAGCAGCCGGACCGACGCCTTCGGATGTCCGTGATCGCCGAGCTGGTGGTGCAGTCGCGCAGCAGGCTGACCCACACGGCCGGCCGTCTGGAGAACCGCGGATGGGTGCGTCGTGAGCCATGCACCGGGGATCGCCGCGGTGTTGAACTGGTGCTGACCGACACCGGCTTTGCCGAGATCACCCGGATGGCGCCGACCCATGTCGGCAGCGTCCGCGGAAACCTGCTGGATCATCTCTCCCGCGAAGACCTCCTCGGCCTCGGTCGTGCCATGACAGCCATCAGCAATGGCATCCTGAGCACGGGGGTTTGCGACGACGTTGAGGCCACCGAGGAACAGCACGCCTGAGGAGTGCGCGGCCACGGGCACCGACCAGGCCGACAGCCCGACGAGGCACAGCGCACGACGACTGAGATGATGGTTGCCATGATCACCCCCCAGACGCCATACCCGGATGAGGCGCCCGCTTCTCAGGCGCTGCTGACCCGTGCCGCTGCGGTGACGCCGGGTGGAGTCAACAGCCCCGTGCGCGCCTTTCGGGCCGTTGGCGGGACGCCCCGTTTCATGGCCAGTGCAAGCGGCCCATACCTCACCGACGTTGACGGCCGCGAGTATGTCGACCTGGTGTGCTCGTGGGGTCCGATGATCCTGGGGCACACGCACCCCGATGTGCTGGCCGCCGTTCAGCGGGCAGCGCTCAAGGGGTTCAGCTTCGGGACACCGAGCGAGAACGAGGTCGCGCTGGCCGAGGAGATCGTGGCGAGGGTGTCGCCCGTGGAGCAGGTGCGCCTGGTCAGCAGCGGAACCGAGGCGACGATGAGCGCCCTGCGGCTGGCCAGAGGGTTCACGGGTCGATCCGCAGTGGTGAAGTTCGCCGGTTGTTACCACGGACACGTCGACGCACTCCTGGCCTCAGCGGGAAGCGGCCTGGCCACGTTCGCGCTGCCGGACTCTGCCGGAGTTCCCGTGTCAAGCGCCAGCGAGACGATCGTCCTGCCCTATAACGATGTCTGCGCACTCGAGGCAGCGTTCGTTCGCCATGGTGACCGGATCGCAGCCGTGATCACCGAGGCCTGCCCGGGCAACATGGGGATCGTGCCACCGCTGGCCGGGTTCACCGAGGCCCTGCGGCGGGTGACCACGGCGTACGGCGCGTTGTTGATCTCCGACGAGGTCATGACGGGATTCCGTTGCAGCCCCTCGGGTTGGTATGGCCTGGAGGGTCCCTACGTTGGTGGCCCGCCAGACCTGTTCACGTTCGGCAAGGTCATGGGCGGCGGCTTCCCTGCGGCGGCCTTCGGTGGACGCGCCGACATCATGGCGATGCTGGCCCCCGACGGACCCGTCTACCAGGCCGGGACACTCTCGGGTAACCCCGTGGCCACCGCGGCGGGCCTGGCGACCCTGCAGGGCTGCACCCCGGCGGTGTACGACCGGCTCGGGGTCGTGAGCAGGACGATTGCGGACGCGACGTCGGCCGAGTTCTCTCGCCGCGGCATACCCCATGTGGTCCAATGGGCCGCAAGCATGTTCAGCATCTTCTTCCGTGAGGCAGCCGTGACCAACTACGACGAGGCCAGAGCCCAAGAGGTGCAAGCCTTTTCGGCGTTCTTCCAGTCCATGCTCAGCCAGGGTGTGCATCTGCCCCCAAGTGCGTTCGAGACATGGTTCGTCAGTGCCTCCCATGATGACGCGGCGGTCGACCGGGTCCTCGCCGCACTCCCCGTGGCGGCCCGAGCCGTCTCAGACTCGCTTGCGACAGTCTCCTCATGACCGCTGGTGCCGGGAGCACCGGGCGGACCGTCGTGCACCTGATGCGCCACGGGGAGGTGCACAACCCCACCGGCGTGCTCTATGGCCGGCTGCCCGATTTCCACCTCTCGGACCTGGGTCGCGAGATGGCCGAAACGGTCGGTGTCCATCTGGGTGACCACGACGTGACCGTGGTCGTGGCCTCACCTCTGGACCGCGCGCAGGAGACGGCGGCGCCGATCGCCTCCGCTCATGGCATCTCGATCATCACGGACAACCGGGTGATCGAGGCTGACAACTACTTCGAGGGCAAGACGTTCGGTGTCGGGGACGGGTCGCTGAGGTACCCGAAGCACTGGCCCAAGCTGGTCAACCCGTTCAAGCCATCTTGGGGGGAGCCCTACCGGGAGATCGCCGGCCGGATGCTTGCGGCTATCGGCGAGGCTCGCGGTCTGGCCCGGGGTCACGAGGCCGTGATCGTCTCCCATCAGCTGCCGGTGTGGACCGTGCGCTCCAATCTGGAGGGGCGCCACCTGTGGCACGACCCCCGAAATCGCCAGTGCTCACTGGCCTCATTGACGTCGCTGACGTTCGTGGGTGACCAGCTCGAGTCGATCACCTACAGCGAGCCCGCCGCGGCCCTGCTGTCGGGAGCACGCAATGTCGCAGGCGCATGAGCCTCGCCGCGACGATGTTGCGCCGCTTCATGGTCACGGTAGCAGTGGGGGCCATGTGCCTGGGTGTCTCGGCCTGCGGCTCTGACGCCGGCTCCATCGCGGCGCAGGCCCGCTCCGGCGATGGTAAGGGCTATGTCTCCGGTGACGGCAGCATCCAGCGTTTGGCCCCGGACAAGCGCTCGAGCCCTTTGACCTTGAGCGGCACCACATTCCAGGGCACGCCGTGGAAGGTCGCCGACGCCAGGGACCACGTCCTGGTCCTGAACGTGTGGGGCCAGTGGTGTGGTCCGTGCGTGGCCGAGATGCCGCACCTGCAGCAGGTCTGGTCCCAGCTCTCCGCAGCTGGCAGACCCGTGCAGTTCATGGGGGTCAACTACCGAGACAGCATCGAGACGGCCAGGGCTTTCCTGCGTGCCAACAAGATCACCTATCCCTCGCTGCAGGACGATGGCGGGCGAACTCTGCTGGCCTTGCGCGGCAAGGCGAACACGACGCCCACGACGCTGGTCCTGGATCGCCAGGGACGCATCGCAGCCCGGGTCTCCGGGCCGGTCACGGCCGCCACCTTGAGCGGGCTGGTCAATGATGTGCTTGGCGAGAGCGCGTGAGCGCTGATGCCGCAGGCGCCATCACCTCCGGCGCGCTGCCACTGGCCATCCTCGTGGCCCTTGCTGCGGGTTTTGTCTCCTTTGCGTCCCCGTGCGTCCTGCCGCTGGTGCCGGGATTCCTTGGTTATGTGACAGGTCTGTCCGGCGTCAGCCTCGAGCAGCGGAGCCGAGGTCGGCTCATGCTCGGGGCGCTGTTGTTCGTCCTGGGGTTCAGCGTCGTGTTCATCGCGGTCGCCGTGACCGTCTCCGCGGCCGGCACGCTGTTGAAGGAGCACCAGAGCCTGTTGATGAGGCTCGGTGGTGTCTTCGTGGTCCTCATGGCGCTGGTGTTTCTCGGCAGCGGCAGGATGAGCACGTTGCGGCCCGGTTGGCGGCCGGCTGCCGGTCTGGCGGGCGCGCCGCTGCTCGGTATGGTGTTCGGCCTGGGGTGGGCTCCATGCACCGGGCCGACGTTTGGCGCGATTATCGCGCTGTCGACCGCACTGTCGGGCGACCAGCACGTCATGGCCCGCGGTATCGGGCTTGCCACGGCCTATTCGCTGGGCCTGGGCCTGCCGTTCCTGCTGATCGCCGGCGGCTACTCCCGGGCCGGTCGGGCCTCACGGTGGCTAAGGGAGCATTACCGTGGCATCCAGATCGCCGGCGGCACGCTCCTGCTGGTCGTCGGGCTCCTGCTCGTGAGCGGTCTGTGGGAGATTGTGACCACCTCGATGCAGGCGCGCCTGGTCGACCAGTTTCGGACGGTGTTGTGATGACAAGGTTTTCTGGGATCACGAGGCTGATGGGATGACCCAGAGCCGGATGGACACCCGTCCCGACGAGAGCGACGTGACCGAGCCGACACTGGGTCCGGTCGCCATGTTGCGGTGGGCCTGGCGCCAGCTCACCAGCATGCGTACGGCGTTGTTGTTGCTGCTGTTGCTGGCGATTGGAGCGGTACCGGGGTCGATCTGGCCGCAGCGCAACATCGATGCTGGACGGGTGGCGGACTACCTGGCGCGTCACCTGAGCACGGGGCCTTGGCTCGATCGCCTGGGTTTCTTCGACGTCTACTCCTCGCCGTGGTTCGCCGCCATCTACCTGCTGCTGTTCGTCTCGCTGGTGGGCTGTGTCGTGCCTCGCTCCAAGATCCACTGGAGAGCGATGCGGGCCCAGCCCCCCCGAGCGCCTCGCCACCTCGAGCGGCTCCCCGAACATGGCCAGATTGAGGTCGACGGGACGCCGGAGGAGGTGCTCCAGGTCGCTTCGGATGTCCTGGCGCGCAGGCAGTTCCTGGGCAGGCGGTATCGGCTCCGCTGCGAAGGCCTGTCTCTGAGCGCAGAGAGCGGCTACCTGCGAGAGACCGGCAACCTGGTCTTCCACACCGCGTTGATCGTTGTCATCGTGGCCGTCGCGGTCGGGCACCTGTTCGGGTGGCGCGGCGACCGCATCCTGGTCACCGGCAAGAGCTTCTCGAACACCATCTCCGCCTACGACACCTTCGATCCCGGGCCATGGGTCGACACCGAGGGTCTGTCGCCGTTCATCGTTGCCGTCGACAAGCTTGACGTCACCTTCGAGGAGCACAGCATCGGTGCCCAGCGCGGCGCCCCGCGCGACTTCACGGCATACACGCGCACCCAGACCAGCCCGGATGCTCCCCAGGTCCATCAGATTCTCAAGGTCAACGGGCCGCTGACGTTCGGTGGGACTTCGGTGTTTCTGCTGGGCAACGGCTATGCACCTGTCATCACCGTGCGCGATGCTGCGGGCCAGGTGCTCATGCACGAAGCTACGCCATTCCTGCCGCAGGACGCCAACTACAAGTCGGTGGGCGCGGTCAAGGTCTCCGCGGCAAGGCCGAAACAGCTGGGGTTCTTCGGGTTTTTCCTGCCCTCTGAGTACCTCGACAAGAATGCCGGGCCGTCCTCGTTCTTCCCGGACCTGAAGAATCCTGCTCTCGCCCTCGGGGTCTATGAGGGCGAGCTCTACCCGCAGGGGCGACCTCAGTCGGTCTACACCCTCAGCACCGAGAAGATGACCCAGCTCAAGAATGCCGGAGGTGAGCCGTTGCGGCTGCTGCTCAAGCCGGGTCAGACCATCAAGCTGCCGGGTGGGCGGGGGAGTATCACTTTCGACGCAGTCCAGCGCTGGGCGGGACTCTCGGTTCGCTACGATCCGGGCAAGCTGCTCGCTCTCATCGGCGCCGTTGCCGCGCTGGCCGGGTTGATCGCCTCGCTGATGATTCGACGCCGCCGGGTGTTCGTGCGCCTCCGGCCGACGGGAGGACGTACCGTGGTCTCGATCGGTGGCCTGGCCAAGGGAGAGGACCCCGGGCTGGGGGCAACCATCGAGGACCTGCTCAGCACCATCGCACAGCGGAGCGGCACCAAGGGGAGCGACACCAACGTATGACGAACCAGACTCTTGCCCAGTACGCCAACCTCGCCGTCTACTCGGCCATGGCGGTGTTCACCATCGCCATGATCGCGTTCGCGCTCGACCTGGCCGGGGCAGCCCCGAGGGTCTCGGCGTCGGCGCCCGAGACCGAGAAGGAGCCGGCGCTGGCCGGAGCGCGCTCCTCAGCCAGCGGCCCTGCCCTCCGGGTCCCCGGTGACGACCCGGGCCAGCCGCGGACCCGCAAGGCTGCCGGCGTCGCGATGATGCTCACCCGGCTGGGTGGCCTCTTGCTGATCGCTGCTGCTGCCATGCGGGGCTTGTCCGTTCACCGTCCGCCCCTGGGCAACATGTTCGAGTTCGCCCTCGTCGGCTGCATGTTCGTGGTTGTCGTCTTCGTCGCGATCAGCCTGCGCCGGGACGTCCGCTGGCTGGGGCTCTTCGTCATCGGCCCGGTACTGCTCACGCTCGGAATGGCGATCACGGTCTGGTACACCGATGCCAGTGAGCTGCTGCCCTCGCTCAAGAGCTACTGGCTCGTCATCCATGTCACGGTGGCCACGTTCGCGGTCGCGCTGTTCACCATTGCGTTCAGCGTGACGATCCTGCACGTGGTCAAGACGTGGCTGGAGGCGCAGGACCCCACGGCGATGTCACGTATCAGGACCATCGTGAACACGGCCCTTCCCCCGGCGCGGTCACTGGACCGGACGGCGTACGGGATCCACGCCGTCGCGTTCCCGCTGTGGACCTTCACGCTCATCGCGGGTGCCATCTGGGCCGAGCAGGCTTGGGGCCACTACTGGAACTGGGATCCCAAGGAGGTGTGGACGTTCGTCATCTGGGTCGTCTACGCCGCGTACCTGCATGCCCGCGCGACAACGGGTTGGTCGCCTCGCGCGGCCAACTATCTGGCGCTCGCGGGTTATGGTGCCATTCTGGTCAACTACATGGTCGTCAACGTGTACTTCGTCGGCCAGCACTCGTACTCGGGGATGTGAGCATGGCGCGCTACACGGTGTTGCGGTTGATGATCTTCTTCGGGCTCCTGTGCGCATTGTGGCTCTTGGGTCTGCGCGATGTGAGCCAGCGCTGGTGGCTGCTCGGTCTTTCGGCGCTGGGCTCGATGGTTGTCTCGTATTTCGTTCTGCAGGGCCCGCGGGCACAGCTCAGCGCTAGCATCGCGCGCCGTGTCGATGAACGTGCCCGACGGGCCGGGCAGGCTCGCAGCGACGACAGGGACGAGATCGCTGAGGATGCCGAGGCTGACGAGGACTCTGCGCGCCCCTGATGCCGTTCAGCCCAGGTGGGGGGCTGCGGCCAGCCCGATCGCCAGTAGCGCTCCGTAAAGGAGCTCGAGCCGGCCGGTGCCCGATAGGACGGGGACCAGGTCCTTCCCGAGGGAGCCGCCCAGGACTCGGCGCAACAGCGGGACCGCCAGGACGAAGGACAGCAGGGCGAACAGGGCGGTCGGGTGGATGGCACCGGCCGCCAGGACGCAGGCGAGCGCGACGATCAGCAGCGCGGCGTACAGCGAGCGGGTCCGGGTCTGGCCCAGCCGTACCGCCAGCGTTCCCTTGCCGTGTGACTGATCTGTGGGTATGTCGCGCAGGTTGTTGGCGACCAGGATGGCTGAGGCGAGGGCGCCGACGCCGATCGCGCCCGCGATCGAAACCGCACTGATGGACAGTGTCTGGGTGTAGGTCGTGCCCAGTGTTGCCACCAGACCGAAGAACAAGAAGACGAAGACTTCGCCCAGCCCCGAGTATCCGTACGGTCTCTTCCCCCCGGTGTAGTACCAGGCCGCGGCAATAGAGGCGGCGCCGACCGGCAGCATCACCCATGCAGTGCTGAGTGCGACGAGCGCCAGACCGAGCAGCCCCGCGCTGGTGAAACAGATCATCGCTGCGATCTTGACATTGCCGGGGTTCGCCAGTTGCTGACCCACGAGCCGCACCGGGCCCACCCGCTCCTGATCGGTCCCGCGGATGCCGTCCGAGTAGTCGTTGGCGTAGTTCACGCCGACCTGAAGTGCCAGGGAGACCAGCAGTGCAAGGAGGGCGTAGGCGGCGTTACCCACGTTGACGGCGTAGGCGGCGCCGGTACCGACCAGAACAGGTGCGACAGCGGCGGGAAGGGTGCGGGGTCGGGCGCCCTGGACCCATTGGGACAACGTGGCCATGGAGTTGGTTCTCGCTCAGTTCTTTGTCAGGTCAGGCAGTGGGCAGTCGCACAAAGATGCAGTCACAGATTGCGAAGAAAATCCGGATCATCGTCTGGGCCGCGAGGTGCCGCCGGGTAGCCGGACCCTCGGCTCCCGCTTCGGGGGCCGCGTTGCCGGCCCGTGACGAACCAGGCGATGGCGCCAACCGTGGGGAAGAGAAGGATCAGCAGGATCCAGAGGAGCTTGGGTAGAAAGAGAACGCGGGCGTCCTCGGTCTGGATCGCGTCGATCACCGCCCAGATAGCCATGGCAAGTGGAACGAGCACGAGCAGTACATCGCCCATCTCGACCTCCTTGCTTGATTGCCCTATGTCGTCTCTGCTGATTTTGCCACGTCTTGGTCGATGTGGTCGAAATGCCTCCGAATCGCGGCCCGGTCGGGCTTGCCGGGGCCGCGCAGAGCGAGCTCGGGCAGGGTTACCAGGCGCCTGGGCAGCGCATGATCGGGCAGTATGCCGCGCAGCTGGTCGCGCACCTCCTCGAGTGTCGGGGGCGAACTGCCTTGTGCAACCACGACCGCGGCGCTGACGACCTGGCCCCACTCGGGGTCGGGGCTACCTACCACGGTGGCCTCGGCGATCGTGTCGAGCTGGACGAGTGCCGCCTCGACCAGGCTCGGAACCACCTTGACACCGCCGGTGTTGATCAGATCGTCGATGCGGCCGTCGACGACGAGGACACCCCCGTCGAGGTGGCCGACGTCGTCGGTGCGAAACCACGCCGTGCCATCCAGGTCTTCGCTGAACGACTCGGCCGTGAGCTCCGGTTCGCCGAGGTAGCCCTGTGCCAGGGTGGCGCCACCGAGCCGGATCCGGCCGTCATCCTCGAGCTGCACGCGGCTGACCTCGAGAGCCCGACCGTCATAGACGCAGCCGCCAGCCGTCTCGCTCATGCCGTACGTGGTGACCACCTGTACCCCGAAACCCCTCGCCCGTGCGAGCAGGCTGGCAGGGGCCGGCGCACCGCCGAGCAGGACGGCGGCAAACCGGGTGAGCGCCTGGCATCCATCGGCGGAGGCGAGCAGCCGGACCAGCTGCGTTGGCACCAGGGCGGTGTAAGCCCTTGTACCGGGAGCGATCTCAGCGGTAGCACGGGCGAACGCTGCGGTGGTGAACCCTCCCGCCAGATCCATGCAGATGGGTGCCGTGTCCGCGACCAGCGATCGGACGAGGACCTGGATGCCGGCGATGTGATGGGCCGGCAGGGCCAGCAGCCATTGACCCCGCCCGCCCAGCCGCTGTTGAGTGGCCTCGGCCGAGGCGCGTAGGGCGCCGCCGGTCAGCATTGCCAGCTTGGGGCGTCCGGTGGAGCCGGATGTGCCGATCGTGAGGGTGAGGTCCGGGGGCAGGTCGTCCACGTCGTCCGAGATGGGCTGTGGGGGACTGTTCAGGGCGTGCGGGGCCACTGCGGGACCCGAACCATCCAGGGCGCTCCGCAGGTCCACCAGGACGCTGAGAGCAGCAACACCGGAAGGGACGGGTAGCGCACGCAACCGGGGCGCCGAGGTTGTCTTTGCAGCCTGCTCAGTCATTGCAGCCCGCTCAGTAGTAGTACGGGAACGGTGACCAGTCCGGGTCGCGTTTCTCCAGGAAGGAGTCCCTGCCCTCGACAGCCTCGTCGGTCATGTAGGCCAGTCGCGTCGCCTCGCCGGCGAACACCTGCTGGCCCATCAGACCGTCATCGGTCAGGTTGAGCGCGAACTTGAGCATCCGTTGGGCGGTGGGGCTCTTGCCGTTGATCTCCCTGGCCATCTGCAGCGCCTCGGCTTCGAGGTCGGCGTGGTCGACGACGATGTTGACTGCGCCCATCCGCTGCATGTCCTGCGCGGAGTACGTACGCCCCAGGAAGAAGATCTCACGGGCGAACTTCTGTCCGACCATCTTGGCGAGGTAGGCCGAGCCATAGCCTGCGTCGAACGAGCCCACGTCGGCGTCCGTCTGCTTGAACTGCGCGTGTTCGCGGCTGGCGATGGTCAGGTCACAGACGACGTGCAGGGAGTGGCCACCGCCTGCGGCCCAACCGTTGACCACGGCGATGACAACCTTGGGCATCGTGCGAATGAGACGCTGCACCTCAAGGATGTGCAGACGCCCGCCCTGGGCCTGAACCCGAGCAGCGTCAACGGTGTCCACAGTCTCGCCGGCGGCGTACTGGTAACCGCTGCGTCCCCGGATCCGTTGGTCCCCGCCGGAACAGAAGGCGCGGCCGCCGTCCTTCGGGCTGGGGCCGTTGCCGGTCAGCAGCACGGTGCCGACGTCGGGGGACATCCGTGCGTGGTCCAGCGCGCGATACAGCTCGTCGACCGTGTGCGGGCGGAAGGCGTTGCGCACCTGCGGCCGGTTGAAGGCGATCCGCACCGCCCCGGTGCTGGCCGCCCGGTGGTATGTGATGTCGGTGAAGTCGAAACCCTCCACGACGGTCCATGCGGTCGGGTCGAAGATCTCGCTTACTCTCTGTTCGCTCACGTCAGCGAGAATATGCCGCATGATGTTCTCGCCATTGCCCGACCTCGCCGAAGTGCTCGACACGTTGTCGGTGGTACAGATACCGATGCGAGTCAGGTTCAGGGGCGTGACGGAGCGCCAGGCGGTGCTGATCCGCGGTCCGTTGGGGTGGGGCGAGTTCGCGCCCTTCCCGGAGTACGACGACCTCGAGTCATCCCGATGGCTCGAGGCCGCTCTCGAGGCCGGGTGGGTCGGCTGGCCGGACCCGGTCCGCGACGCGATCTCTGTCAACGCGACAGTGCCCGCCGTCCCTGCCGGTGAGGTTGCCGCCGTCCTGGCGCGGTATGACGGGTGCGCCACGGCCAAGGTCAAGGTTGCCGAGCGGGGCCAGCGGCTCCGCGACGATCTCGACCGGGTGGCCGAGGTCCGGGACGTGATGGACCCTGGGGCGCGTATCCGGGTGGATGCCAACGGAGCCTGGACCGTCGCGCAGGCCACGGACGCGCTGCGCAGGCTTGCGGCCTACGGCCTTGAGTATGCCGAGCAGCCATGCGCCACCGTGGAGGAGCTGGCATCTTTGCGAGTTGCCCTGGCACGCGACGGTATTGATGTCCTGGTGGCGGCGGACGAGTCGATCCGACGAGCCTCCGACCCGATGCGCGTCGTCCGCGAGGAGGCTGCCGACATCATCGTGGTGAAGGTGGCGCCGCTGGGGGGAGTGCGGTCCGCGCTCGCGATCGCGCAGGAGTGCGGCCTGCCGACCGTTGTCTCCAGTGCGCTGGACAGCAGTGTCGGCATCCGTGCGGGCCTCGCGCTGGCCGCAGCCCTGCCCGATCTGCCGTTTGCCTGCGGACTCAGCACGGTGGAGCTGTTGGCCGGCGACGTCACGGATGACTCACTGGTGCCAGCAGCTGGCGCGATTGCCTTGCGGGACCTCACGGTTGAGCAGGGCCTGCTGGATCGCTGGCAGGCCCCTGCGGATCGTCAGCGTTGGTGGCGCGAGCGAGTGATCCGCTGCCATGCTCAATGCGCTACCCGGCGCAGCGCCCAGTAGTCAGACTGGGCGGACGACCAGACACACCTGCTGGTTCTTCACCCGGGTGAGCACCAGAGTCATCTCGACCGACCCGGACAGTCGCAGCTGACGACGTAGCTCGTCGGCGTCCAGGGCCACCCCACGCTTCTTGATCGTCACCCGGCCGACGTCGCGGTCGCGCAGCCATGCCCGTAGTGCCTTGACGTTCAGCGGCATTGACTCGGTTACCGCGAAACGACGCGCATAGCCGACGTCAAGACAATTGTCCGAGGTCACGTAGCCGACGCCTGAGTCGAGCTCGAAGCCGTCCACGACGGAGGTCAGTGCTCCGGTGAGTCCGGCCCGGATGACGGCCCGGTCGGGTTCGTACAGCCAGGCGCCGATCTGTCCCAGCGATGACGCCACCGCGCCGGCACCACCGACACCGCCCGCGTCGGCCTCACGCACTGTCCACGACCGCCCTTGCGAGCCGATCACCAACGCTGACCGGCCGACCCGGTTGACCAGCGGACCCCACCAGATCGCGCACTCCAGCACCTCGCCGCCCAGTGATGTCCACTGCGCCTCGGTGCCGGCCGGGATCGCGGCATGCGGAAAGGATGGCGAGAGTTTGGCTCCGGTGGCGGGCAGTGAACGTGCAATGGACTGCACCGTGGACCAGGTGGGTGAGATGGAGTCCAGCTTGAAAACCCGCCGGGTCCTGCCCCGTGCGTCCGTGACACCAGGTGTGCGCCGGGCCGGGTCGAGCCAGGCGCCGGTATGCCGTGCGCCCTCCCCGCTGGGCAGCTGGGTTCCCTCGGCGGTCCCTATGAACGCCGAGGCTCCGGGCCAGTGCCGCAGGTTGACCCCGGCCAGGGTGGCGGTCACCTCGTCGGCGTCGACGGCGGTCACCTTGAGGTCGAGCCCTGCGATGGCCATGGCGTCGGCACCGATGCCGCAGCCGAGGTCGAACACCTGACGAATACCGGCCCCGCGGAAGCGTTGTGCGTGGCGGGCCGCGATCTCCAGCCTCGTGGCCTGCTCCAGACCGTCAGCGGTGAACAGCATCCCGTCGGCGAACTCCCCGAACTTCTCATGGCCTTTGGCTCGCAGCCGGGACTGCGTCATGGCCGCCGCGACCAGGTCTGCGTCGAACCCGGCCACGCGCAGCCCCTCGCCCAGGGACAGGGCGGAGGACTCGTCATATGGGGGAAGGGACTGCAGCAGACCCCAGCCTTCGCCGGAGACCAGCTTCGTCACCGCGGCGAGGTCCATGACACATATCCTCCACCATCGGGCATT
>Ga0209014_10000762_pt1 | contig 18930 bp, 18 predicted proteins | sample BarGraNGADG00212_FD_184491 | JGI IMG/M metagenome (GOLD analysis project Ga0209014, IMG submission 184491) | Arctic peat soil microbial communities from Barrow, Alaska - Barrow Graham LP Ref core NGADG0002-212 (SPAdes) (version 2) | ecosystem: Environmental > Terrestrial > Soil > Wetlands >...
GCCTTTTAGTAGCATACTCGACCTGTTTTTAGCAAAGGAGATTTGCAAATAATCCTTCCCCTTTTGGACACCGATCTGATAATGAGAACGCTCCATTCCCGCCGAGGGAAAACCCGCAATGAACCATGTTCGCCATCAATCGGATTCAGGGGGGAAATGAACGGGGAAAACGCATTTTGGACACGGCTGAAAGAGGGAACATTTGCCGGCCTGAAGAAGGGGTGGGACGGATTCGTCTGGATGATGAAGATCATCGTCCCGATCTCGCTCTGCACGGCGATCTTGGATTGGAGCGGCCTCCTTGGCCACCTTGACTTCCTTCTCAAGCCGCTGATGGGGTGGCTCAACCTCCCGCCGGCGGCCGCCCTGCCGCTCATCATCGGCATGCTGAGTTCCGTCTACGGCGGGATTGCCGCGATGATCGTCTTCCCGTTCAGCACGGCCCAGATGACGCTCATGGCCGTCTTCATCATGACGGCCCACGCGCTGATCCAGGAGGGGATCATCCAGGGGCAGTCGGGCATCCACCCGTTGAAAGTCACGCTGGTCCGCATCGGCGCCGCCGTCGTCACGGTCCTTCTGATGGCGCCCTGGGTCGGGAGCTCCACGGTCATGCCCACCGCGGCGGACGGCGTCCTGCCGGTCAGCCCGGCTTTTCTGGAGATGATCCGGCACTGGGCGTGGACGACCTTCCGCCTCACTGCGAAGATTTTTTTTATCATCATGGCCCTCCTTACGCTCCTGGAACTCCTGAAGGCCTTCGGCTGGATCCACCCCTTTGTCCGCGCCCTCGAGCCGTTCCTCCGGGTCATGGGCCTCGACCGGAAGGTCGGATTCCTCTGGATGACCGCGGTCATCTTCGGCCTCTCCTACGGCGGGGCGATCATCATGGAGGAGGCCAAAAGCGGCCACCTGAGCCGGGAGGATCTGGAGCTCCTCCACCTTTCCATCGGGACGAACCACTCGATGGTCGAAGACCCGCCTCTCTTCCTGCCGCTGGGCATCCATCCCTTCTGGCTCTACGTCCCCCGTCTCGTCATGGCCATCTTCATCGTCCGGCTGGTGCGCCTCTGGCAGCGTTACGCCCGCCGCCCCCGGCAAACCGCCTGAATGTAAAGCCGCCCAAGGGGAAAAAGGTCTCATTGCCCCCGGAAAAAACTTTTGCTATAACGCTTTCCTACGGGGACACGGTTTTTTGCGTTGCGAAAAGCGACCCCAAGGACCTCTCCTCCGTCGGCAGAGAGAGGGCGGGTCAACCCCGTAATAACGAGAGGGGGACAGGTTCGATGATCTACAATGAGGAGTTCGAAACGCTGCCGCGCGAGGTGTTGGAGGTCTTGCAGCTCAAGAGGCTCAAACAGGCCGTCCAGCGGGTTTACCATACCGTCGGCTTTTACGGGAAGGCCTTCGACGAGGCCGGCGTCACGCCCGACGACATCAAAACCTTGGACGATCTCAAACGGTTTCCGTTCACCACGAAGCAGGATCTCCGGGAAAACTACCCCTTCGGGATGTTCGCCGTCCCGATGAGCAGCGTTGTGCGCCTCCACGCCTCCTCCGGGACGACCGGCCGCTCGACCGTCGTGGGCTACACGAAGCGCGACATCGACACCTGGTCGGAGCTGATGGCCCGCTGTTTCGTCGCTGCGGGTCTCACGAAAAATGATATCATCCACAACGCCTACGGCTACGGCCTCTTCACCGGGGGGCTCGGGGTCCATTACGGGGCTGAGAAACTCGGCGCGAGCGTAATCCCGATGTCCGGCGGCAACACAAAACGGCAGATCATGATCCTCCAGGACTTCGGCCCGACGGCGATCTGCTGCACCCCCTCCTACGCGCTGAACCTTGCGGAACAAGGCAAGGCGATGGGCGTCGACATGCGGTCCCTGAAGCTCCGGGTCGGGGTCTTCGGCGCCGAGCCCTGGAGCGAGAAGATGCGGCAGGAGATCGAAAACGCGATGGGAATCACGGCGCTCAACATCTTCGGCCTCTCCGAAATCATGGGTCCCGGGGTTGCGATGGAGTGCCTGGAGGGGCGGCATGGGATGCATATCTTCGAAGACCACTTCCTCGTCGAGACAATCAATCCCGAAACCGGCGAGGTTCTTCCGCCGGGTGAGGCGGGGGAGCTCGTCTTCACGACAATCACGAAGGAGGCCTTTCCGCTGATCCGCTACCGCACCCGGGACATCTCCCGCCTCATCACGGAACCCTGCCGGTGTGGCCGGACACTCATCCGGATGGACCGCGTCACGGGCCGCAGCGACGACATGCTGATCATCCGCGGGGTGAACGTCTTCCCCTCCCAGATCGAGGCGGTCCTGCTGGCGATACCGGGGGTGGAACCCCACTACCAGCTTATCGTGGACCGCGCCGGCAACCTCGACACTCTCGAAATTCAGGTGGAGGTCGGCGAACAGGTCTTCGCCAACGCCGACGAGGTGAAGGTCCTCCAGAACATGGAGCGGCAGATCGCCAAGGACATCAAAGATTATCTCGGGGTGTCGGCCAAGGTGAAACTGGTGGAACCCAAGACCCTCCAACGGTTCGAGGGGAAGGCGAGCCGCGTCCTGGACAAGCGCCGGATCTGATCTTGAATGACCTTGCCTCCGGAGCGACCGGGGGGATGGAAAGGGAAGGGGGTTTAAGCGATGAAGGTGGAACAGATTTCCATATTCCTGGAGAACAGACCGGGCGGGCTGGAGCAGGTGACGCGGATTCTGAAGGATGCCGGGATCAACATCCGGACCCTTTCGCTCGCGGACACCTCCGATTTCGGGATCCTCCGCATGATCGTCAACGACGTGGAAACGACCTCTCGCGTGCTAAAGGAAAACGGCTTCCGCGCCAGCCGGACGAACGTCGTGGCCGTCGAGGTCCCGGATCGTCCGGGCGGCCTCCACGGGATCCTCGCGGTCCTCTCCGGAAGCGGCGTCAACGTCGAATACATGTACGCCTTCGTCGAGCGGAGCGGCCAGAATGCCGTGATGATCTTCCGGTTCGACACCCCGGACAAGGCGATCGAGGTTCTCCGGCAAGGCGGTCTGACTGTTCTGCCGGGCGAAAAGCTCTACGCGCTATAATTATCCCTTGATGCAGCCCAAGGTGCGGAGTTTCGCCACCTTCCGGGAGAGGCCGGCGCGGTGGACCACCTCCACGACATCGTCCAGGTTCTTGTAGGCCTCGGGGATCTCCTCCTGAAGGGTGCCCCGGCCGGAGGCCATCACGATCACACCCCGTTCCGCCATCTCCCGCGGGATCGACCGCCCCCGGCAGGACTTCGTCGCCTGGGTGCGGCTCATCACCCGGCCCGCACCGTGACAAGTGCTCCCGAAGGTCTCCGTGAAGGCCCCCTTTGTCCCTGCAAGCACGTAAGACCCCGTCCCCATGTCCCCTGGAATCAGGACTGGCTGCCCCACCTTCCGGTAGGCCGGCGGCACATCGGGATGGCCCGGCGGAAAGGCCCGCGTCGCCCCCTTCCGGTGGACGCAGAGACGGATCTCCTTCCCGTCGACCGGAAGCGTTTCGATCTTCGCGATGTTGTGGCAGACGTCGTAGAGAAGCCGCATCCCAAGCTCCCGCGGCCCCATCCCCAGCGCCTTTTCGAAGGTCTCCCGCGTCCGGTGCATCAGCATCTGCCGGTTGGCCCAGGCGTAGTTCGCCGCACACGCCATCGCGGCGAGATAGTCCCGACCCCGGGTGGAATTGAGCCGGGCGCAGGCCAACTGGCGGTCGGGCAGGTCGATCCCGATCTCCCCCGCGTGCTTCACCATCTGCGCCAGATAATCGTCGCAAACCTGGTAGCCGAACCCCCGGGAGCCGCTGTGGATCAGCACGCAGATCTGCTCCGGCTCCAGACCGAAGGCCGCGGCGGCCTGTTCGTCGAAGATCTCTTCGACGACCTCGATCTCGAGAAAATGGTTTCCCGAACCGAGCGTCCCGAGCTGCTCCTTCCCCCGCAAGAGCGCTCGGTCGCTCACCTTTTCCGGATCGGCTCCCGCCATCGCCCCGCCGTCCTCCGTCGCCTCCAGGTCGGCCTCCGTGCCCCAGCCTTGACGGACGGCCCATGCCGCCCCCTCGATCAGGACCTGCCTCTCCTCCTTCGGCGAGAGTTTCAGCGGCCCCCGGGAACCGACGCCGGAGGGGACGTTCTGAAAGAGCGCCGTGACGAGCGCCGGAATGCGCTCCCGGACGTCCGGGAGGCGAAGGCTCGTGGTCATGAGGCGGCAGCCGCAGTTGATGTCGTAACCGACGCCGCCGGGGGAGACGATACCTTCGTCCAGGTCAAAGGCCGCGACCCCTCCGATCGGAAAGCCGTAGCCCCAGTGCATGTCCGGCATGGCGAGCGAACCCTTCACGATCCCCGGCAGGTGGGCGACGTTGGCCACCTGCCTCGGCCCCTCGTCGGCCCCCATCCCCTTCATCAGTTTTTCACTGGTATAGAGTAGCCCGGGGACGCGCATCCCCCCCGTCGGCGGGATCTCCCAGCGCCACTCATCAATCTTCCTGAAACGACTTTCAGACATCAAACACCACCCTGGCCACCCAACCCCCCTCCGGCGTCTCCAGAACCGAACTCTGGTGGTAGGTGACCGCCTTGATCTCCTTGAGGATCCGGTGGCGGGCCGGATCGAACCCCTCACCTCGAAGAACGGCCCTGAGCCTTGTCGGGGTGATTTGCCGAATGAAGCAGCTCTTCATCAGAAATCCTTCGCCGTTCCAGGCGTAGAGGATCTCCCGGAGGAAATTGACCAGGAGGTCCGCCGGATTTTCACCCAAAACGTCGAACTCCCGCGACCTGCCCGCCCGGACCGACGATAGATCCGTCAGCAGGTCGAAGAGGGCGAAGGCGGCGCCTGCGTAAAGTTTCTCCAGGGTGGCGCCCGTTACCTCCACGCCCAGATCGGCCGTATGGTCGAAAATACGATAACCCATCCCTATTTCATCCGCCGGATCCGAATCTCGATCCCCTTTTCATCCTTCAGCAGGGGCTGAAGTTTCGACGTGTCCGTGTCTGTGGTGTGGTAGGGGTAGAGGATCTTGGGCTTTACCATCCGGGCGGCGTCGGCCGCCATCTCCGGCGTCATCGTGTAGGGGAGGTTCATCGGCAGAAAGGCGACGTCGATCCGCCCGAGCGTCTTCATCTCCGGGATGTTCTCCGTGTCCCCGGCCACATAGACCCGTTTGTCCCCGAAGGTCAGGATGTAGCCGTTGCCATCCCCCTTGGGGTGGAAGGGCATGCCGGGGGAACGCATGTGAGCAATGTTGTAGGCCGGCACCGCCTCGATCCGGATGCCGTCGACGGTCGTCTCCTCCCCGTTTTTCAGGACGATCCCGCGCCCGCCCTTGGCGGCGCAAAGCGGAGTCAGGACCAGTTTCGTCTTCTCCGTGCTGATGAGCGCAATCGTCTTCGGATCGAAGTGATCCGAGTGGTCGTGCGCGACCAGGATCAGGTCGGCCTTCGGCAGCTTTCCGTAATCCCCGAACTGGCCGGACGGGTCGCTGTAGATCATCTTCCCGCCGATCTCGAACATCAGCGAGGCATGGCCGATGAAGGTGATCCGGAGATCCCCGGCCGAGGTCGGCAGGAGGTCCGTCTCGAACGTCCCGGCGGCCAGGGCCGGCGACGCCGACATCGCAGCGCAAATGGCAAGTCCTAAGAATGTCTTCATTTTATCCTCCTTCTTGCGGTATGGTTCGCTCTCTTCATTGCGAACGGTTTGACAAATTCTCCTGAAAAGTTGAAATCTGCAGGCAACGGCACGACAGCACGGACAGCCTGAGTATAACGGCCCACACGCCGTCCGTCAAGACGGATCAACGGATCATTTCCCAATCTTCCCGACGGGGAAAAACGGTGCCGGCGTTGCTTCGAAGGAGCGAAAAACAAAGGGAGATTCCATTTGTCGGCGCCTCCCTTTCATGATACACTGCGACCACTAACCACTCTCTACAAGGAGACAAGGAGGTCTTTATGCGAACGATCGTTGTCATGATGATGGTTCTCCTGCTGGCCATCCCGTGCCTTGCCGACAACGGCTTCAAGGAAGGGGCGAAGGAGGTCGGTCAGGGGATCAAAGAGGGGGCAAAGGAAACCGGCAAGGGGATCCAGGAAGGGATCAAGGAGGTCGGCAAGGCGTTCAAGGAAAAGGGGCAGGAGACCGGACAGGTGATCCGGGACGAGGCCAAAGAAACCGGCAAAGCGATCAAGGAAGGGGCGACGGAGGCCGGACGGGAGGCCACAAAGCAGGGCCGGACCGTCGGCGGGTGGTTCCGCGACGCCGGGAAAAAGACCGGAGACGCCTTCCGGCAGTTGGGCAGGAATATCCGGAAATTCATCACAGGGAATTAGGCGTTGTCTCTGCCCTTCCCGCAGCCGGACCGGCTGGAAGACCCCGGGGATGGAGCAGCTCGCCCGGACCGCCCTTCCTGTATTCCCCGTTGCAAAGACGGTCTCCTCACCGTCTGGACGTTCATGGCGACCGCCCGGAGGGGGATCTTCAGCCGCTCGAGGGGGGGTCTGGCGGACCGTTTTGTTTTTGTTGCAACAACCTCCATCATTTCTCTTCCTTCCCCACCAGTCCCTTCGCATCTTTCTCTTCAAGTTCCAGGAGCGGCGGGGTATTCTTTATTCGTTTCTCGACTTCGCTAATATGCTCCGCTGGGGGGATATTTTCCGGCATGACGCCGCCAATCCGCTTGATCGCTTCACGGACTTCCTTCCCAACGACTTCGTGGGTGCGTATTGCTTGTTGCTGATCTTTCACTGGGGTGCGGGCTAATTTGTCGCGCGCCTGCGTCATGCGAAACTGGTTTGCCGCAAGTTCGGTGGTATCCATGCGGTCCATAATCTGATCTTTCTTTGGGATATTCTTGCGCTTTTTTATTGATTCGTTACCAAGACCGCCGTAAAGTCCTTTGTAACCTGCGTCATGAAAAACCCCGAACATCTTATCCTGCACACCGGCAACGCGTGCAACACCGGATAGTGCCTTAAATTCTTCAGACGCCTGCTTGCGTATTTCAAGACGCTCCAGATCGGCAGCCAGGGCATCGGACATTTCCTGACGACGCGCCTGGATAGCGAAATATTTCTGCGCTGCGGCAATCTCCGGTTTACGTGGATCACCGTTCTGGGCAATAAGATAGCAGGCGAAGCGGGACAGATGGTAATCGTCTACCACCTGAACAGCTCCCTTGCCGCCCGCGATCGGTTTGCCGGCGCCGGCAAAGTGATGATCAGGATTGTTTCCTGATTGCTTGCATGATGTTATCGCTCTTTTCAGCGCATCTTCAAACCGTCGCCACTGACTGTACCCGAGGAGAGGTTGAAGTTCCCGGGCACTCCAGTATTCCGCCCCATATTCGTTAATCTTTTTCAAATCCTCAAAAGAGATACGTCCGCGCACCGGTAATGATTTATCCGTCATTCTGACAATCCCCCTGCTTAATATGCTGATTATAGAATTTTGTTTCAAGAATCATGGCGGGGAGGAAGAATTTTTCCAGCAATTCCTGATTCCATTGCTTTCTCAGGCTGGACGGTACGATATTGTAGACCGGCATATGAATATCCAAAAATGAATTATCGTTGACAACGATCTTTTTCCCGGGATATCTTGCCGAACGTAATACGCAAACACGCCGTATCCCAGGATCGGCAGACATGGAGAAAAACAAAATGAGAAGGTTGCACATCAAAACGTTGGCCATTTTTATTTTCCTTTCCGTTGCTTTCAATCTTCCCTGCGCCTCCGGCGCCGATTATGAAGGCGGCGTCAAGGTCACGCTGATCAAGAAAGCAACGACGGCATCAAACGGTCAAAAACTTGCATATCCCCGCGCCGGCAATGCCGAGGTTACAGCGCTGATCGTGGAAATACCGCCCGGCGGGAATACGGGTTGGCACAGCCATCCGGTCCCCGTTTATGCCTTTGTTCTCTCAGGGGCACTTACGGTAGAAGTTGATCCAGGTGATTCATACCAGATCAAGGAAGGCGATGCCCTTTTTGAGGTGGTGAATACGCCGCACCTTGGGAAAAATTTAGGGAAAGAACCCGTGAGGCTGGTGGTCTTTTATACAGGAATCGAGGGAACCCCAAATACTGTTAAGGTATCAAGATAACCTATCCCTTACGGCAGCCGCCCTTCCTGGCGGAGCTTATCGAGGATCTGCCGGATCTGGGGCAGGGCCTGGGTCGCGGCCTTCTCGCCCTCGAGGATCGCCTCATTGCGCTTTTCGAAGTCGCTCGAACCGATGTGGCTCACCTTGGGGCGGATGACCACATCGGCGTTTCGGAGTTGGGCCGTTGCGATTTTCGCGTACATGATATCGACCGACTGGAGAATCGTTTCCAGGATCCCCTGGGGAAGGGTTCCCGCCACGCCGGCGGAGATGTCCACGGCGATCACGACGTCGGCGCCGGCTCTCCGGGCGGCTTCCACCGCGACGGGGCTCACCACGCCACCGTCCACGTAGGCCTTGTCCCCGATCCGGACCGGCTGGAAGACCCCGGGGATGGAGCAGCTCGCCCGGACCGCCCTTCCGGTATTCCCCGTTGCAAAGACGGTCTCCTCACCGGTCTGGACGTTCGTGGCGACCGCCCGGAAGGGGATCTTCAGCCGTTCGAGGGGGGTCTGGCGGACCGTTTTATTGATGAAATTCTCGAGCTTTTCCCCGCGGATGAAGCCGTTGTCGGGGATAGTCCAATCAACCACGTCGTCCTTTAGGAGGACCATGGCCATCGTCTGGAGCTGGAAGACGTCATAGCCGTAGGCATAAAGACTCCCGACAAAGCTCCCCGCACTCGTCCCGACGATCAGGTGGATCGGAATCTTCTGCGATTCGAGAACCTTGAGGACCCCGACATGGGCGAACCCCCTGGAGACGCCGGCCCCAAGAACGACGGCGACCTTCGCCGGTTTCGGCGGCGGCAGAGGCGGGGGGATCTCCTTCGGCATGCATGCAAAAACCAAGAGGAAACTCAAGCCGAGAGCCAATCGGCGGAGCGTCTTCATTCCTCTTCCTCCGCCGGACCGGTCTCCGGAAGGTTTTCCTGCTCCAGACCCGCCTCCTCCAGGAGCTCATCATCCTCCGCACCGTTCTCCCGCTCCTCTTCCCGCTCGGCGCGGGCGACGCCGACCAGCTTCTCGTTGTCGTCGAGATCGATCAGGCGCACACCCTGGGTGCTCCGGTGGATGACGCGCACCTCTTCCGCACGCATGCGGATGATCCGGCCCGAGTCGCTGATCAGCACGATGTCCTCGCTGCCGGAGATCTGGAGGATCCCCGAAACGTCTCCGACCTTGGGAACGGTCTTCAGGTTGATCGTCCCCTTCCCACCGCGGGTCTGGAGGCGATATTCTGCAATCTCGGTCCGCTTTCCGTACCCCTTTTCGGAGACGGTGAGGATGGTGTTTCCCTCGGTCGGAATTTCCATCCCGATAACCCTGTCATCATCCGCCATCCTGATCCCGCGGACGCCGCGGGCGGTCCGGCCCATGTCACGGACATCGTCCTCCTTGAAGCGGATCGATTTACCCTTCCGGGTTCCGAGGAAGATATCCTGTTTCCCGAGGGTGAGCTGAACGTCGATCAGCTCGTCCCCCTCGTCAATGGAGATCGCGATGATCCCGCCCGCACGGGGGTTGGAGAAGGCCGAAAGCTCCGTCTTCTTGATGGTTCCCTTCCGGGTCACCATGACCACCGACTTCTCCCCGGTGAACTCCCGGACCGGAAGGACGGCGGCGACCCGCTCGTCTTCCGTCAGGTTGATCAGGTTGACGATCGCCTTCCCCTTCGCGGCGCGCCCGGCCTGCGGGATCAGATAGACCTTCAGCCAGTAGAGGCGGCCCCGGCTCGTGAAGATCAGCACGTAGTGGTGGGTGTTGGCGATGAAGATCCGCTCGACGAAATCCTCCTCCTTCGTCCCCATCCCGATCTTGCCGCGCCCGCCCCGGCGCTGGCTCTTGTAGAGGCTTACGGCGTTCCGCTTGATGTAGCCGGCATGGGAAACCGCGACGACCATGTCCTCTTCGACGATCAGGTCCTCAATGTTGATCTCCTCGGAACTGAAGACGATTTCGGTTCGTCGTTCGTCGCCGTAGCGCGCCCGGATGTCGGTGAGTTCCTCGACAATCACATCGAGAACCTTCTGCGGGTCGTCGAGGATCCCCTGGAGCTTGTGGATCAGCGAGGAGATCTCGGCATATTCCGCGTCGATCTTCTCCCGTTCGAGGCCGGTGAGGCGCTGGAGGCGCATCTCCAGGATCGCCTTCGCCTGGAGATCGCTCAAGCCGAACCGGCTGCAGAGGGCGGCGGCCGCCTCCGCGGGGCTCCCGGAGGCCTTGATCACGGCGATCACCTCGTCGATCCGGTCGAGGGCGATGATCAAACCCTCCAGGATGTGGGCCCGTTCCCGCGCCTTCGCAAGGTCAAAGAGCGTCCGGCGGACAACCACCTGCTTGCGGAACTCAAGGAAACTCTGGAGAATCTCCTTCAGGTTGAAAACCCTCGGCTGCCCCCGGTCGATCGCAAGCATGATGATCCCGAAGGTGGACTCCATCTGGGTGTGCTTGTAGAGCTGGTTCAGGACGATGGCGGAGGCCTCGTCCCGCTTCAGGTCGAGCACAACGCGGATTCCATCCCGGTCCGACTCGTCCCGCAGGTCGGCGATCCCGCCGATCTTCTTCTCCTTGACGAGCTCGGCAATCTTCGTGATCAGATTTGCCTTGTTCACCTGGTAAGGAAGCTCGGTGACGACGATGCTCTCCCGGTCGTTGCGCGCATTTTTCTCGATCAGCGCGCGCGCCCGCACCCGGATGATGCCGCGGCCGGTCCGGTAGGCGGAGAGGATCCCTTCGCGGCCGTTGATAAAGCCGGCCGTCGGGAAGTCCGGCCCCTGGATGTAGTGCATGAGGCCGTCGATGGTGATTTCGGGGTCGCGGATCATCGCGATCGTCCCGTCGATCACCTCCTGAAGATTGTGGGGCGGAATGTTCGTCGCCACGCCGACGGCGATGCCGCCGGTGCCGTTCAGGAGCAGCAGCGGGATCTTCGCCGGCAGGACAGTCGGCTCCTCCAGGGATTCGTCGTAGTTGGGAACGAAATTGACCGTGTTCTTCTCCAGATCCGTCAGGAGTTCCTCGGCAATCCGGGCCATCCGGACCTCCGTGTACCGCATGGCGGCGGGGGGATCCCCGTCGATCGAGCCGAAGTTCCCCTGACCGTCGACGAGGAGGTAGCGCATCGAGAACTCCTGCGCCATCCGCACCATGGTGTCATAGGCCGCCGTGTCCCCGTGGGGATGGTACTTGCCGATGATATCCCCGACGATCCTCGCCGATTTCTTGTACGGCTTGTTCCAGCGGTTTCCCATCTCGCTCATGGCGAAGAGGACCCGGCGGTGGACGGGCTTCAGTCCGTCCCGGACGTCGGGAATGGCCCGGCCGATGATGACGCTCATCGCATAGTCCATGTAGGACTTTTTCATCTCATCTTCGATATTGGTCGCAATCGTCTTTTCGAACAGGTTTTCCATCAAAATCAAATTCTCCTTAAAAAACGAGAGGAGTGAGTGGTGAGGTGAAAAACACGATTCACTTCTCCCTCCTTACTCCTCACTTTTTTCATCACACATCCAGATTCGATGCGTAGAGCGCGTTTTTGTAGATGAACTCGCGGCGGGGCTCTACCTGATCCCCCATCAGGGTGGTGAAGATCTCGTCCGCCGCCACGGCGTCCTCGATCCGCACCTGGAGGAGGGTCCGCTTCTCCGGGTTCATGGTCGTCTCCCAGAGCTGCTCCGGGTTCATCTCGCCGAGGCCCTTGTAACGCTGGACATTGTATCCCTTTTTCCCGGCGGCGATGATGTAGTCGATCAGGGCCGCCATAGAGGCAACGGTCTCGGGCTCCTTCGCCGGCGCCCCCTCCGTCTCGTCCGCCGCGCTTACGCGGTAGGGCGCTTCCCCAAGAGCGGTAATCTGGCCGAGAAGAGCCCGAATCTCCGCAAACTTCGGAAGCTTCAGGATATCCCGGTCAATAACGGTAACCGCCACCCGGCCGCTTCGCCGCATGCGGCAGACCATCCTCCAGCGCCCATGTTCCTGGTCCATTTCGATATCGACCCCTTCGAGCTCTTCACCCAGGGCCATTCCGGTCCTTTTGGCCACCTTCGCCAAACCCTCTTCGGTCCGGAAATCCTCATCCGCCAGGATGGGGTCGCCGGCCAGGATCCGGATGATATCGCGGTTCTTCTCCTCCTTTTCGAATTTGTCGAGGACCGTCTCGATCCGCATCGCCTTGCGGGTGAGGTCGAGGAGGCGCTTGCCGGTGATGGTCTGGGACGTTCCGTTCACGGCCAGCAGCCGGACGCGGTTCACGCCGCTGTCGAGGACGTGGTTCTTCATCGTCTCTTCGTTATGGATGTAGATCTCCTGTTTGCGATCGCTCACCTTGAAGAGCGGCGGCTGGGCGATGTAGAGGTAGCCGCGTTCGATGATCTGTTTCATCTGACGGAAAAAGAAGGTCAGCAGAAGCGTCCGGATATGGAGGCCGTCCACGTCCGCATCGGTCATGATGATCACCTTTTGGTAGCGGAGACGGCTGATGTCCTGGTCCTCCTCACCGATCCCGATGCCGAGGGCGGTGATGATTACCTTGAGCTCTTCGTTCTGCAGCATCTTGTCGAAGCGCGCCTTTTCGACGTTGAGCACCTTGCCTCTGAGCGGCAGGATCGCCTGGTTCTTCCGGTCCCGGCCCTGCTTGGCGGAGCCGCCGGCCGAATCCCCCTCGACGAGGTAGATCTCACTCCGGGCCGGGTCGCGCTCCTGGCAATCGGCCAGTTTTCCGGGGAGGGCGCCGACCTCGAGGGCGGTCTTGCGCCGCGTCAGTTCGCGGGCGTGCCGGGCCGCTTCGCGCGCCCGGGCCGCATCCAGGCACTTGCCCAGCAGCTGCTTGGCGACGGAAGGGTTTTCCTCCAGATAGCTGCTGATCTTGTCGTAGACGATTCCCTCGACAAGCCCCTTGACCTCGCTGTTCCCGAGTTTCGTCTTCGTCTGACCTTCGAACTGCGGGTTCCGGATCTTGACGCTGATCACGCAGGCCAGCCCTTCGCGCAGGTCCTCGCCCTTCAGGGATTCCTTGCCGTTTTTCAGGATGTTGCTGCTGGTGGCGTAGTTGTTGAACGCGCGCGTCAGGGCTGAACGGAAGCCGATCAGGTGCGTTCCCCCCTCCGTCGTGTTGATGCTGTTGGCAAAGGAAAAGACGTTTTCCGTATAGGTATCATTGTATTGAAGCGCCACATCAACCAGACAGTCCTCTTTGGAACCGGTGATGAAGATCGGACTTTTGTGAAGAACCTTTTTGTTCCGGTTGATGTATTCCACAAAGGAGACTATTCCACCTTCGTAGAAAAATTCACTCTGGCGGTCGTCCCGCTCATCAATCAACGTGATCTTCACCCCGGAATTTAGAAACGCCAGTTCTCTCAAGCGGTTGGAGATGATATCATAACTGAATTCCGTCTCCTCGAAGATCATGTCATCCGGTTTGAAGGTGACTTTGGTTCCCCGACTTTTTGTTTTTCCGACCTGTTCCAGCGGGGCGTTCGGAACGCCGCGGACATAAGACTGGCTATAGACGCCGCCGTCTCGTCTCACCTCCAGATCGAGATAAACAGAGAGGGCATTGACGACGGAAACGCCGACGCCATGGAGACCTCCGGATATCTTGTAGCTGTCGTTCGAGAACTTGGCGCCGGCATGGAGCCTTGTCAATGCCACCTCGGCGGCTGAAACCCCTTCCGTCCGATGGATGTCCACCGGAATGCCCCTACCATTGTCGTCCACGAGGATGCTGTTGTCCATCCGGATCTTCACCAGGATGGTGTCGCAGAATCCGGCAGACGCCTCGTCAATGCTGTTGTCCACGACCTCATAAACGAGGTGGTGGAGACCATCCTTTCCGGTGTTGCCGATATACATTGCCGGACGCTTTCGGACTGCTTCAAGCCCTTCCAGCACACGGATGCTGTCGGCGCCGTAATCTCCCTGGACCGCTGTTGCCTCTTCCTGCTTGATCTCTTCCATCAAACCTCTTCCTGTTCTCTCTTCACTCCGGATTTATGGTTTAAAAACGACACGGTTCCTATCCAACACCCCTACAATTTTAAAGGCATAACAATACAGAAGTAGTTCTCATTGCCGATGGCCCGGACAATACCGGGTTTCATCCCCTCTCCGATCTCGAACTCCACCTGCCCCTCGTCAATCACATCGAGGGCATCGGTCAGATAGGTCACGTTGTAGCCTACGCTTTTCCCTTCGCCCGCATAGATGACGTCGATCTCATCATTGGCCTCTCCAACATCGGGGTTGTTTGAATTCAAGATCAGTTTTTCCGGGGAAAGGGTCATGATCACGCCATTGTACCGTTCTGAGGATATCACGCTCATCCGGCGGAGGGCATGAAGAAACTTGTCCTTCTCCATACTTAAGAGCACCCCCTTTTCCGCCGGTATCACCCGGCGGTAATCCGGGTACTCCCCATCGACCAGGCTGACATTCAGCAGGGTATGACCGGTCTTCACGATACACATCCCCTGCCGGATCCCCAGAAGAACATCCCCGGCTTCATCCTCTAAAAGCCGCCGGATCTCCACGAGACCTTTCCTGGGGATAATCACCCCCTTCTCCATCGTCAGAAAATCCTTTTCACCCGTATCCATCTTCATCATGGCGAGACGATGTCCATCCGTCGCCACCATACGGATCCAAAAGGATTCTCCTATTTTTTCCGTCTCCATAAAAACGCCGCACAGATTCTTCCGCATTTCATCGGTCGAAATCGCAAACGCGGTCTTGCGGATCAACTCTTTCAGGATTCCCCCTTTGACCTTATAGAAGGGAAGATCCCCCTGATCCGCCACCAACGGATAGTCATCCGCCGGAATACCGGGAATGCGGTATATGACCTTTTTGCAGGTCAGAATAACAACATCCCTTTCATTTTTAACAACATGGATCGTATCTCCCTGAATCTCACGAACCATTTCATGGAGCTTTTTCGCCGAAAGGGTGATCTCCCCTTCCCCGAGGACCTCCGCTTCATAGTCCGCCACAATACCGATCTCTCGATCCGTCGCGATGATCGTGAGCCGATTCTGCCCCGCTCGGAGCAATAAGTTGCTCAGGATCGGCATTGTGGTTTTCTTCTCCACAATCCCCAGCGTCTTCTGAATCCCCAATAAAAACAGATCTCTTTTGATGTTAAATTCCATAGCTTCCCCATCCTTTCCACTTGGCTAACAGGTTATATAGTTTTAAAAACTTCTCTTTAATAAAAAAATAGTAGTAGTAATAGTACCTGTGAATGGTGTTCATAACCCCTTTTGGGTCTCATTTTACGGCCGATTTTCTCTCATCTTCTGTGGATAGAATCGCTTCATAAAGCGTTAACCCTTGTGAAGAAGAATCTCTTTGATTTCCTCCACGGTATCCCGGAGCGCCTTGTTTGTATCTAAAACCTTTTTTATTTTATTGTGGGCGTAGATGACCGTTGAGTGATCCCGGTTGCCGATCTTGTCGCCGATATCCGGAAAGGATGAGCTGGTCATCTCACGTGCGAGAAACATGGAAACCTGCCGCGCCAAAACAAGATTCTTGTTTTTTTTCTGCGATTTGATCTCGGAGATCTTGATGTTGAATTTGGCGCCGACCACTTTCACAATCTCCTCGATCGTAATCTCCTTTTTTTCCTCCTTCCGGAGGAGCTGTTTCAGCACGCTCTTGACCAGATCCAGGTCGATCTGACGCCCGGTCAGGGAGGAGTAGGCGGCGATCCGCACCAGGTATCCCTCCAGTTCCCGGATATTGGATTCCGCCTGGGAGGCAAGGTAGAGGGCCACGTTTCCAGGCAGCGCGATCTTGTTTTCCTGCGCCTTCTTCTCCAGAATGGCGATCTTCGTCTCGATCTCCGGCGGCTGGATGTCGGCAATCAGCCCCCACTCGAACCGCGATCGCAATCTTTCCTCCAAATGCGGGATGTCCTTTGGGAATTTATCGCTTGTCACAACGATCTGCTTACCGGCGTCATGGAGGGTGTTGAAGGTATGAAAAAATTCCTCCTGGGTCCTCTCCTTCCCGGCGATAAACTGGATGTCGTCGATCAACAGACAGTCGATGTTCCTGAACTTCTCCCTGAATTTAGGCATCTTGTCGTAGCGGATCGAATTAATTAATTCATTCATGAAGACCTCCGCCGAAACATAGACCACGTTCAGGTCCGGAAAAAGTTTCAAGGTCTTTAAGCCGATGGCGTTTAGCAGGTGGGTCTTTCCCAGCCCCACGCCGCCGTAGATGAACAGCGGATTGTAATTTTTCGCCGGCTGCTCGGCGACGGCCGCGGAGGCGGCATGGGCAAATTGGTTGCAGGACCCCACGACGAAGCGGTCAAAGCTGTAGTTTACATTCAGGGTGGAGTGAATCCGGGCACGGGAAGGTTTTTGGGGCGCCTTTTTTGTTGCGGCCGGGGCGTCTCCCGTCTCTGCAACAACTTGATTTTGGTTATTTTCCTGTTCGATCACGCATTCGATCTGAAACTGGACGCCGGCCGCCGACTTCATCGAATCCCGGATCAGGGAAAGATAATTTTCCACCAGCCAGTCGCGGAAGAAGCGGTTGGGTACGCTCAGATGGACCTGGTCCCCCTCCATGAGGGTGATGCGGATCGGGCGAATCCAGGTCTCAAAGTTCTGCTGGCTTACCGTTTCCTTAATGATCTTGACCGTTTTGTCCCAGAGTATGTCCAATGTTCACAACCTTATGCACAGTTTTATCCACACCTGTGGACAATGTTCATCCAACCCATCACCTATGTCCTGTCGAGAAACAACCGCACCAGGCGGTTCAACTCCTCCCCGTTCGTGTAGCGGATCTCGATGGTTCCCGATCGTTTCCCGGCGCGGATCTGAACGGCCGCGAGCAGTTGCGAGGAGAGCTCGCGCTCCAGGTCGGTCAAGTACGGATCCTTATGCCCGGTTTTCTTCTTCTCCGGCGCCGTTTTCAGATTCCGGATCAGACGCTCCGTCTCCCGGACGTTCAGCTCCTTCTGCTGAATGGTCTTCAGCGCGCTGATCTGCTCACCCGGAAGCTCCAGCGCAAGGAGCGCCCGGGCATGTCCGGCCGTGATCTGCTTGCCGATCAGGGCCTTCCTGGCCGCCTCGGGAAGCTTCAGCAGCCGGACCGTATTGGCGATCGAGGAGCGGTCCTTCCCGACGCGTATGGAGATCTCCTCCTGCGTCAGGGAAAAACGGGTCAATAGGGTCTGATAGGCGTTCGCCTCTTCGATCGGATTCAGGGCCTCGCGCTGGATGTTTTCGATCAGTGAAAGCTCCGCCAGTTCCCGATCCTCCGCTTTGCGGATGACAATGGGCACCTCTTTGAGACCGGCTGCCTGCGCCGCCCTCCAGCGTCTCTCTCCGGCGATGATCTCGTAGCCGCTGTCCGCCTTCCGGACGATGATTGGCTGGATGATCCCGTTCTTCTTCACGGAGGCGACGAGCTCTTTCTGGTCCTCGTCGTTGAAGTCCCGCCGGGGCTGAAACCGGTTCGGGGTGAGCTCCTCGATCCCGCACTGGACGAAAGAAGGCCGGTCGCCGATATTGTCCAGAAGATCGGGGAACATCGCCCCCAGGCCCCTGCCGAGGGAATTCTTTGGCGGCATCATATCCTCCCGTTGCTCAGGATTTCCTTGGCCAGTTCCATGTAGGAGACCGCGCCACGCGATCGGATATCATAAAGAATGATCGGCAGTCCGTGGCTCGGGCTCTCCGAAAGCCGGACGTTCCGCGGGATGACCGTCTGAAAGACCAGATCCCCGAAATTGCCGCGCACATCCTCGCTGACCCGACGCGAAAGCAGATTCCGCGTGTCGGACATGGTGAGCAGAATCCCTCCCAGCGTCAGCGTGGGGTTCAGCCGGGCCTTGATCAGCCCCATCGTGTTGAGCAGGTGGCCCAACCCCTCCATTGCAAAATACTCGCACTGAAGAGGTACGATCAGACAGTCCGAAGCCACCAGCGCGTTGACCGTGAGAAACCCGAGGGAGGGCGGACAGTCGATGATCACATAGTCGTAAGGCGTATCCAGTGCGCGGAGCAGGTTCCGGAGCCTCTTCTCCCGGTCCTCGAGGGAGATGAATTCTACCTCGATCCCGACCAGGTCCTGGTTTGCGGGGACCAGATCCAGATGGGGGATCTGCGTTCCGACGATCACCTCCCGCAGCGGGCGATTCTCGATCAGACAGTGATAGAGGTTCTTTTCCCGGATCGCTTCACCGTCGATCCCCATGCCGCTCGTTGCGTTTCCCTGGGAATCACAATCGATCAGAAGGGTTCGCTTCTCCGCCGCCGCCAGTGAGGCCGAGAGGTTGATGGCCGTCGTGGTTTTTCCGACCCCACCTTTTTGGTTGGCCATGCTTATGATTTTACGCATCATTTAATAGAACAAGCCCCGCGAGTTGGTGTTTATCGAACCGGCGCAGACGGTAGCACAAAACGCGATTTATTGTAAAGGTTTTTTCAAGAAAATCTCAGCGGAAAACGCGATTGTAAATTATTATTTTTCTTAACGAATCAGCGCCCGGCAGACGGACGGCCCGGCAAGTCGTGAAGACCATCTCGGCCGCCTCCGAAATTCGCTCCGTTTCTTCCATCTCTTCCTGCGGATCGGGTCCCTTCATGGCGATAAGCTGCCCCCCCGGCTTGAGGAAAAAGGAGGCCGTCCGGATCAGATCCGGGAGCTTGAAGGCGGCCCGGGAGATGAGCGTATCGAAGCTGCCGGCCAGGGTCTCCCCGGCGGTCAGGACCTCGACGCGCTCCCGGACCACTTGAACCCCGTCGAGGCGGAGGGTCCGGACGATGTGGGAGA
>Ga0209014_10000766_pt1 | contig 18857 bp, 13 predicted proteins | sample BarGraNGADG00212_FD_184491 | JGI IMG/M metagenome (GOLD analysis project Ga0209014, IMG submission 184491) | Arctic peat soil microbial communities from Barrow, Alaska - Barrow Graham LP Ref core NGADG0002-212 (SPAdes) (version 2) | ecosystem: Environmental > Terrestrial > Soil > Wetlands >...
GACCGGGGGCCGTTCTGTGTCTTACGGTAAACAAGGCTGTTGACGTCGGCCAGCCGCCAGCCGTAGATCGTCTGATCGTCGTCGCCGACCAGGAACACGCGGTTCGCAGGCGCCGCCAGCAACAGAGCCAGGCGCAACTGGCTCCGGTCGACGTCCTGGGTCTCGTCCACGAGCAGGTGCTCGCAGCGCTCGCGCCAGCGGCGGAGGAGGGGAGGACGGGCTTCCAGCAGCCGGAGCGATCTTGCGACGAGGTCGTCGAAGTCGAGCCCGCCGGCGTCCTCGAGAGCGGCCTCGTAGGCCAGGAAAGCTCGGGCGATGGGCCCGGCCTCGGGGTCCGTAGCTACTTCGGCTGCTGTGACCGCGATGTCGAGCTTGAGCCGGCTGAAGGCGTCGTCGAGCCGGCGAACGGCGCTCCGGTCGATGTCCGGCCATATGTCGCGCAGAACCGCCTCGCGATCCAGCAGCGGTTCGACTGCGACGCCGGCGTCGGCGAGGATCTCGCGGCCGAGGGCATGGAACGTCTTTACGCGCACCGAACCCGGCGCGAGGCCGAGCGGCTCGAGTGCCGCGTCCACTCGCGACGCCATCTCGTCGGCGGCTCGCTTGTTGAACGTCACAGCGGTGATCCGGGCAGGATCGGCGCCGATCGCGACGAGCCAGGCGATTCGGGCAACGAGCGTCGTGGTCTTGCCACTCCCCGCCGGTGCGATGCACAGCACCGGGCCCGGGGCCGCGGTGGCGGCCGCGCGCTGGTCGGGCGCCAGGCGGTCGAGCCGTTCGGCGACGGAAGCGGGGAGCATGGCTGCGAAGATGCCAGGCGGCGCTCTACTGCCGCTTATCGCACAGGCGAAGCCTCGCTTCCGGTGCGTCGCTTCGGTGGGGTTGGGGCCGCACGCTCCCTCAGCGGGTCGATTGCACCAGCTCCACGTAGACATCTGTGAGCTGGACGGTTTCGACCGTCGAGTAGCCGGCCAGATGAGACCACAGGATCTTGCCGTCGGTCGTGGATGTATCCACTGGAGCGTAGCGGCTGACGATCCACACCCTGTGGACGGGCTGGACGTCTTCGAGAGCACTCGGGGTTGAAGTTTCGCCGGCGGGCACCGGGAAGAAGCTTCCCCACGCCGCGAACGGGTAAGTCGGCACGGCGCTCGAGCTCAGCCGCTCGTCCTGGACGACGTAATAGTCGAAGGGCAGGCGGCAATACCTCGGGTAGACCACAATTCCGTCTCCGGGCCGGAATCCGGCCGAAATGACCTGCTCGGCTTCGCGCCAGCCCTCCTTGGGGTCGCCCGTATACCACGGGAGCAGGGCCGCCACGGCCAAGCCCACGAACAGCGCGACGCTCAGCCAGCGGATCTTGTCCCATGGGATGGCTGCGATCCCGATTCCCGCGCAGACGGCCAGGCCCGGGACCGCCACCATCAGATACCTCGGTTCCAGCATCGGGTGTCGGACCGAGATGGCCACCTCGACGAGTATCGGGCCAAGACCCAGCGCAACTGCCAGCGCCAGGGACGCCCCGACCCGTCCGCGCCGGAGTCGGCCGATGGCCGCGATCGTGCCGAGCCCCACCGCGCCGAGCCAGAATGCCAGAAGCAGGTTGGTCCCTCCCGCCACGTCGCCGAGGACACTGGACAACCTCGGGAGTGTGAGCGGCGGCACCCAGTTGAATACAGGCTCGGAGAGCAAGCCGGCGAGGGGCAGAGCGGACAGGCCGATCCCACCGAAGGCGACCGCAACTCGCCAGAACCCGCGCTCCCGCACCGGCACCGTGGCCAGAACCCAAACCCCGTGCACGAGGAAGACGAAAGCCATCGTGTTGTGGACGTACAAGGACCCGACCGCCAGAACCGCGTAACCGATCCAGCGGCGCCAGCTCGGTCGTTCGATCGCCCGCAGCAAAGCCAGGGAGGTCGCCGCCGACAGCAACAGCACCATGGCATAGGGCCGGGCTTCCTGGCTGTATCTGACGACGAAAGGACTCGCCGCGATCAGGAATGCGCCGATCAAAGCCGCCCGCCTGCCCGCAAGTCGACATCCGAGGAAATAGACGACCGGCACCGCCAGCGCCGAGCAGAACACCGAAAGCAGGCGCAAGACGAACTCACTGTCTCCGAGGATCGTCCAGAAGTGGAGGATCTCGTAGTACAGCGCGATGGCGCCGGGGGTCTCGGTGTTCCAGGCGGCCGTGAAGGCGGTCAGCGGATCGGTTCGCGCTATGGCCGCGCTGAGGCCCTCATCGAGCCAGAGGGCCTTCGAGCCGAGGCCGATTAACCCGAGCGCGACCGCCAGCGCCATAAGTGGCAGAAGTCGAGCCCAATCGTTGCCGCCGGCAAGGAATCGGATCGCCCGACGACGCAGCCCAATCTCCTGCTGCCGGATCTCAGCCACGGCCTCAGGGGCGGTCATATGGATCAGCCAGTGCCTCCGATCGCGGGGCAACCACATCGCACCGGCGGGTGCCTGGCGGCGGCATGTCCGCTCGTGAAGGAACGTGGGTGACGGCCCCGAGGCCGAATAGTACGCTCGGGCGACCCTTCCCCGCGAGGCTGCCGGCGGCATTGCCGCGACCGGACCTGTCGGGGAACGGGTCGTTTTCCGGGACGCGGCAGGCGGGCTGGGTCTCCGGTCCGTAGAATGTCCGGAACCAGAGCGCCGGACTCCAGGCGCGGACCGGCCGGCGCGGTCGATGGAGCGAGGGCGGCGCGAGGATGGAGGACCGGAGTTGACGATCACAGGGGCAGACGCAGCGGACTCGGAGGTCGCGGGCGCGTTGTTGAGCCAGCCCTTGCTGGGGCTGACCTTCGACGACGTCCTGCTAATCCCTCAGTACTCGGAGATTCTTCCGGGCGACGCCAGCGTGGCGAGCCGATTCTCGCGGCACATCACGCTGAATACGCCGGTCGTCAGCGCGGCGATGGACACCGTCACCGAGGATCGGATGGCGATCGCCATAGCGCTCGAGGGCGGCATCGGCGTCATCCATCGAAATCAGGCACCGGAGCGCCAGGCCGAGCAGGTCGCCGCCGTCAAGTCGGCCCAGGTTCCCGGCTACGCAACCCTGGCCAACGTGGACTCCCGCGGGCGGCTGCGCGTCGCGGCCGCGGTAGGCGTGGGCTCGGACTCTGTGGCGCGGGCCGAGTTGCTCGTTCGGGCGGGCGTGGACGCTCTCTGCGTTGACACCGCCCACGGCCACACCCGCAACGTCATCGACGCGCTGCGCCGCTACCGCGCCTCGTTCGGCGACGCGATCGACCTCGTGGCCGGGAACGTGGCCACTCCCGGTGGAACGGCCGCGCTCATCGAAGCGGGCGCGGACGGCGTGAAGGTCGGCATCGGCCCGGGCTCCATCTGCACGACCCGGATCGTGGCCGGCGTCGGAGTGCCGCAACTCACCGCGATCATGATGTGTGCCTCCGTCGCAGCCGAGCACGGCGTCCCGATAATCGGCGACGGCGGCATCCGCTACTCGGGCGACATCGTCAAGGCGCTGGCCGCGGGGGCGGACTCGGTCATGCTCGGTCGGCTGCTGGCGGTCGCGGAGGAGAGTCCAGGAGAGGCGGAGCGCGTCGGCGGCCGCGTAGTCAAGGAATACCGCGGCATGGGTTCGCTGGGCGCCATGTCGGCCGGCAGCGACCGCTACCCGCAGGTGGACCGCCACAAGCTGGTCCCCGAGGGAGTGGAGGCTCGCGTCTCAGTCGCCGGGCCGCTCGCTGGCATCCTGTACCAGCTGATCGGCGGCACGAAAGCGGGCATGACCTACTGCGGCGCCGAATCCATCGCGGACCTGCGCCTCAAGGCGCGCTTCGTCCAGGTGACCCACTCGGGCCAGATCGAGAGCCACCCGCACGACATCGAGCTGGCGCGCTCGGCTCCGAACTACCCGTAGGCTCATGAGCGCGGGCGCTCGAGGCTGGGGGTGAACCGCAGAGCGGGCGATCTCGTATGACACTACGGATGTAGCCTGGGAGCGTCCCACGTCGGGTGGTTTTGCGGCTAGGGTGAGGAGCCGGTGGAGCGGGATCCGCTGGAGGGCAACAGGGAGTCCACGGGGCGCGTTTCGCGACGGCGGGCGATCGTCGCGATAGCCGCCACGATCGTCCTTGCCGTAAGCGGCGGCGCGGCGCTGGTCGCCGTCCGGCACGATCGGCCACAGGCCTCGCCGACCGCGACGGCGTCGGCGGCGTTCGACTTCGAGACCGGCGGCTGGGGATGGCGACGGGTTGCGGACCCTGCGCCGGGCTTGATCTCTCGCATCGCCGGCGGCTATCTCGGTGAGTGCGTCGCCAACGGACTCCCCGCCGCGTGCACCTCGAAGGACGCTGTCAGCTGGACGCGCCCTGCCGACCCAGCCGTTCTCGCCGCGGAAGGCGCCCCGACGTTCGCGGGCTGGTCCGTTGCGCAAGGCACCGCCGGGTGGGTGGCAACCGGAACGGTAGATCCGGGCACGTGGCGCTCGAGCGACGGTCTCCACTGGTCGGCGGTGGCGGTCGATCTGCCGGGCCTCCAACGGGCCCAGGTCCAGAGGCTGGGCGACGGGTTTGTCATGGTGGCGCAGGTCTACGATGGCCGGCAGACGGCGGCGCGGCTGCTCGAATCGACCGATGGCGAGACCTGGACGCCGGTCGACCTGCCGGCTGGGGTGTCGGCACCGCAGCCCGACGGAGCCATCGGTCTCGTGGCCCACAGGGGTGAACCGGTGAACGGTGCTGCGGTCGCCCCTCTGGTCTCATCGACCGATGGGCACAACTGGAGCGCTCTCGCGCTGCCCGACGGCGTCTTCGGGCTGGCTTCGACGACCCGCCTGGACGGTGGCACGTACGTGGGGATCGGCACGGCCGCCTGGGCCTACGGGGCGAAGACCCTGCTCGTTTCCGCCGACGGCGTGGCGTGGCATGCCGCAACCGGCATCGGCTCTCCGTTCGCGTCAATGGCAGTCGTGGGGCGGCAGGTGCTCTCGATCGCGGCCGTCCCGAGCACGGCTTTGATGGCGCTGTGGGAATCGACGGACGCCTCGACCTGGCAGCGGATCGCGACTCTGGATGGCAACCCACTGAGCGGGACGCAGCTGGTCTCGCTCGGGGATCGCGTGGGGCTCTTCTCCGGATCGAAGCTCTCGCTCGTCGGCTTCCCCTCGGTGGGCGGCAACCCGACAGCCTCGCCCCCGCCGACGGCCACCCCGAGCCCCGGCGCGTCGCCGACGGGACTGCCGCCCGACACGGCTTTCGTGGTCGGCGGCTGGCGGTGGCACGAGCTGAATCGCAAGCCGGATCTCGGTACTAAGGTCGTCCGGATCCCGAATGGCTATCTCGGTCGATGTGGCGACTCGATGTGTACTTCCACAGACGGCTGGTCATGGCAGACGCCTCCGGACCCGGCAATCTTCAGCGCCGACGCCACCGCGGTCTTCACGCCTGTGGAGATCGCGCATCGGCCCGGCGGCGGTTATGTGATCCTGGCCGAGGGGCTCTGGTATTCGCCGGACGGCGTGCACTGGAAACCGTCGGCGACACCGGACAGGTCGCATGGGTTCACGGGGTTGGCCGCGAGCGCGGACGGGTTCGCCGTGGTGGGAGAGCCCAGCAATGCACAGCCATCGGACCCTGGGATCTACGTCTCCGCCGATGGCGCGAGCTGGACCGTCAACGGGCGGCTGACTTACGGAACGTTCGTCGATCCCGTGGGCGACCCGGATACCTCCGCAGGGCTCCTGGCCAACATGCCGAAAGCCGGCAAGTACCTCTACTCGACCGACGGACGAACGTGGGCAGCCGCCTCGATTCCGGCGGGCGCCTACATCCCGGATCAGCCGCACCGGCTGGCCGACGGGAGCCTGCTCGTGTACGCCGACGGGAGCTTGCTGCGCTCGAGCGACGGGCGGACGTGGACCAAACTGGCGAGGAGCTTCGAGCAGGGCGGCAGCATGGCCGTCTCGAACGGACGGCTCGTCGTCGTCGACCGCGGCTCCGGCGTTGCCTGGGAGTCATCCGATAGCGGTCGGACCTTCCACACGCTGATGGACGGCGTGGCCAGCGTCGAGCAATTCGGCGATCTCATGCTGCTCCGTACCAGCACGGGAGGCAGCTTCGTCGGTGCCCTGCTCTCCTCCTCGGAGGCGCCGGGCACGACGCCAACGGCGACAGGATTGCCGGCTTCTTCGGGAGCGCCCAGCTACACGCCCCCGCCGACCCCTCTCGGCGGCATTTCCAAGGAAGAGGCAATCCGAATTGCCGTGAACGCGACGCACCCGCCGGCGGATCAGGCCGCCAAGGCGTCGGCCGGCCTCGACATGGACTCGAGCTACGGGCGCTGGGTCTGGCACGTGTCCTTCGAGCGGTATTACGGCGGCCCGCTCGATGCGGACGGCACCTTTGTGGACATCGACTACTTCACCGGCGAGGTTCTAGCCTCGGGCTCTTGGATTTCGTAGGGGACGCCAGTTTCGGCGCGGGATTCGGCGGGCTAGCTTCCGACGGCGCCTGCATCATGGTCGGCGAAGTAGAAGCGCCACGGGCCCGATTCGACGATGAACGGCTGCATGACCGCGCGCTCGGCCTGGACGGTGTGCATCAGGTCGTGAGCGGCCCACTCGTTGAGCATCTCGCCGAGAGTGACCTGGCCCAGCTCCGGATGGCGGGCGGTGCGATCGAGGTCGGCCTCGGACACCACCTCGAGGCTCGCCAGGCTGCGCGCACGAGCCTCGCCGAACCGGGCCGCAACCGCGGCGGGATCGGCGGCCAACTCGGGCCGCGAGTCGTCGGCGTCGGGGTCGAAAGCCGCAAAGTCCCGTCCCTCGAGAAACGCCTGAAGACGGACGGAGAACGCGCCGACTTCGGTGTCCAGGAGGTGCTGGAGGCATTCGAGCGCCGACCATTCGCCCGGTGCCGGGCGCCGCTCCAGCAACTCGAGCTCGACCGAAGCCGTCAGCGTCCGCCAGCGGTCGGGCGTGGTCGACAAAACCTCTCGAACTCTCACGATCAGCTCGTTCATGGATACCTCCTGCCGGGATGGTAGCGGAGGTGCGTCCAGGCCCGGATTTCGCCGCCCATCCGGCGCCTCGCCTCGGGGCGGATCGAGGTAGGGAGTGGCGCAGCTCGATCACCACGTTTGTCCGCCTGCAGGGGACAGGTTGGACTGATCCGCGCGATCGGCGGTGCTGCGGGGCGTTCGACCGAGCCGGAGGGCGCCCGACGTCCGGGGGCAGCGTCTCCGGCGGGGCGATTCGGGGCCGAAAGCTCTGCGAGCCGGATCGTTCGGCGTCCGCATGTGGTTCGATCGCGGCTGGTGGTCGATCCGGAAAGGGCCGCCCGCCGTAGCGTCGCGCCGAGCGCGGCGGCTGGTGAGTCTTGTTCGGCGGCCCGTCTAGAATCTCCCCGTGACTCCCGAACTCGCGGCGACGCTGAAGCGGCTACCCGACAGGCCCGGCGTGTATCTGATGAAGGACGCGCGCGGCACGGTCATCTATGTCGGCAAGGCGCAGAGCCTGCGCAATCGCGTTCGGAGCTACTGGCAGAAGCAGACCGGCGGCGGCGAGAGCCATCTGATCCGCAGCGTCATCGACAGGATCGCCGACCTCGAATACACGATGACGGACTCGGTCAGCGAGGCGCTGCTGCTCGAGATAAACCTCGTCAAGCGCTACCGGCCGCGTTACAACGTCCGGCTGAAGGACGACAAGAGCTACCCGTTCATCAAGATCACCCTGGCCGACGACTTCCCGAAGATCGAGCGCACACGCAAGCTCCCGGCCGACGGCAGCCGCTACTTCGGGCCGTATGCCTCGGCGAGCAGCGTCGACGAGGCGATGAACCTGATCCGGCGGCTCTTCCCGTTCCGGACCTGCGGGCTCGACATCCACGAAGGCCGCAAGGCGATCGAACGGCCGTGCCTGCTGTACCACATCAAGCGCTGCCAGGCGCCCTGTGTCGGCTACATCGGCAAGGCCGAATATCGGGCCGACATCGCCCAGATCGAACGATTCCTCGAAGGCCGCCAGGAGGACGTCGCCCGCGAGCTGACGAAGCAGATGCAGCAGGCTTCGGAGGCGACCGAATACGAGCGCGCGGCGGCCCTCCGCGACAAGGTCAAGGCCATCGAGCGAACCATGGAATCGCAGAAGATGGCCGCCCACGCCGCCACGGAGGAGGACGTGCTGGGCCTGGCCCGCCAGGACACGCAGGCCGCCGTGCAGCTGTTCGCGGTTCGCGGCGGCAAGATGGTCGGGCGCGACGTGTTCCTGCTCGACGCCCCGCGCGAGACCGACGACGCGACCGTCCTGAGCGGCTTCGTGCAGCAGTACTACAGCCGCGCCACCAGCACGCCGCCGGTCGTGCTCCTGCCCGCCCTCCCCGACGACGCGGCGGATCTCGAGGAAATGCTCACCGCATGCCGGGGAGCCGCGGTCCGGCTCCACGTTCCGCGCCGCGGCGCCAAGCGCGAGCTGCTAGAGCTGGCAACCCGCAACGCCACCGAAACCCTCGCCCGCGAACACGCCCGCTGGCTGGCCGACCAGGGCAAGACCCTCGCCGCGCTCGAGGAGCTGGCCGAGGCGCTGGATCTTCCGGCTGTTCCGCTCCGGATCGAGTGCTACGACATCAGCAACTTCCAGGGCGCCCAATCCGTTGGCAGCATGGTCGTCTTCGAAGACGGCAAGCCGCGCACAGGAGAGTACCGGCGCTTCCGGATCAAGGAAGTGAAAGGCGCCAACGACTACGCCAGCCACCAGGAAGTGTTGCGGCGCCGCTTCCGCCGGGCCAGAACCGGCGAGGAAGGAGTCGAGGAAGAACTGCGCTGGCAGCTGCCGGACCTGGTCGTCATCGACGGCGGCAAGGGCCAGCTCTCCGCCGCCAAGGAAGTGCTCGACGAGCTGGGCTACCACGACCTGGCGGTGGTCGGGCTGGCCAAGGAGCGCGAGGAGATCTTCCGGCCGGATCGGGACGAGCCGGTACTGCTGCCCACGACGTCCTCGGCGCTATACCTGATGCAGCGGCTCCGCGACGAAGCCCACCGGTTCGCGATCGCGTATCACCGCTCCCTGAGGGCCAGGGCCGCGACCCACTCCGCCTTCGACGACCTGCCGGGCGTGGGTCCGAAGAGACGGGCGGCGCTGCTCCGGGTATTCGGCTCGGCCAAGCGGGTCCGCGAGGCGCCGGTTGAACAGGTGGCGGCGGTCCCCGGGATCGGAGCGTCGCTCGCGGCCAAGATCAAGGCCGGCCTGGAGGGCTAGCGGCAAGCCCGCTCGAGACGGCACGGCCGGACCGGTGCCGCCGCCGCGCGCCGCCAAGGCCAACCCTGGTATCATCCCGCCTCGTGCGACGCTTCCTTCCGATCCTGATCCTGATCATCGGCGCCCTCGCGCTGTATGTCGACCTGATGCCAGGACCCCATGGGCTCGGCAGCGGCGCCAGTTTCGTGGTGCTGAGCAACCCGAATGGCGGCTTGCTGCAAACCCCTGAGACGAAGCTCGGTCTGGACCTGCAGGGCGGCTTCGAGATCACGTACCGGGTGGATTACGGCTCCGGCCCGGCCCCCACTTCCGCTCAGATGGCCACGATGCGCCAGATCATGGAAAACCGCATCAACACCACCGGCGCCGTCGAGCCGGTGGTCGAGACCCAGGGCAGCGACCAGATCCGCATCGAGCTCCCGGGAGCCACGAACGCCGATCAGATCCGGACGCTCGTCGGCCAGCCGGGCCTGCTCGAGTTCATACTGCTGCCGCCGAAGGACTACGGAAACACCACCACGGCTGGGACCAAGGCGGTGCCAGGCCCAGGCCAGCCGATCGATCCCACCCTCCCGGTCCAGTTCAAGGGCAGCCAGCTCGACGCGAACAAGGTCAACACGTCCTACAACGCCAGCGGCACCAACGCTGGCTGGGTCGTCAACTTCGGTTTCGCAGGCTCGGCTGCCAGCGACTTCGAGACCTTCACCAAGAACAACGTCGGCAACTTCTTCGCCATCGTCCTCGACGGCAATGTGATCTCGGCGCCCTCGATCGAGGGGACGCTCACAGGCGGCTCGGGGTTGATCCACGGCAGCTTCACGGCCGCGACCGCGAACCAGCTGGCCACATATCTCCAATACGGCGCCCTGCCGTTCCCGGTGAGGGAGATCTCCTTTGACAGCATCCCGGCCGGCCTCGGTCAGAGCTTCCTGAACCAGACCCTGGTTGCCGGTCTCATCGGTATCGGGCTGGTGCTGCTCTTCATGCTCCTCTACTACCGCCTCCCGGGAGTCGTAGCCTGCCTGGCGCTGATCTACTACAGCTTCACGGTGCTGGCCATCTTCCGGATCGTGCCGGTGACTCTGACCCTCGCGGGCGTGGCGGGCTTCGTGCTCTCGGTGGGCATGGCGGTGGACGCCAACATCCTCATCTTCGAGCGTACAAAGGAAGAGTTGCGAACGGGTAAGACGCTCGTCTCGGCCGTCGAAGCCGGCTTCAACAGAGCATGGAACTCGATCCTCGACTCGAACGTGTCGAGCCTGATCACGGCTTCGATCCTCTACTTCGGCGGAAGCTCGACAATCAAGGGCTTTGCACTGGTTCTGATAATCGGCGTCGCGACCTCGATGTTCACGGCCGTCACGGTTTCCCGCACGCTGATGCGGTTCGTCGTGCGGCGCCAGAGCGCCCATCGAGCCTGGCTGTTCGGCGTGACGGAAGAGGAGTTCCAAGCCCGGTCAGTAATCGGCCGCTCGCGCAGGGAGGCCCGCGGTCGTGCTTGACATCATCGGCAAGAGGAACTGGTTCTTCCTCTTTTCCGGCCTGGTCGTCGTTCCGGGCCTGATCTTCATCCTTCTGACGCCGCTCTCAGGCGGCAAGGCGGGCCTGCAGTTCTCGGTTGACTACACCGGCGGCACTGTCTTCGAGATGCAGTTCAAGAACAAGGACGTGACGACGGAGCAAGTCCGGGTCTTCATGGTCCAGCACGACGTCCCCGATGCCCAGGTCACCGAAGACAGCCAGAACTTCTTCACGATCCGCACCAAGGACTCGAACCTTCTGCCTCTTGCCACGCCGCTGCCGACTGCCAGTGCGACGGCTACGGGTAGCGCCTCGGCCTCGGCCAGCGCGGGTGCCTCGGCCAGCGCCAGCGTCACCGCGACGGCGTCGACCGCTCCAACCGCCAGCCCGAGCCCGACGTCCAGTGCCTCTGCGAGCCCGAGCGCATCGAGCTCGGCGAGCGCGACTTCGAGCCCCTCGCCGACGCCGTCCCCGAGCCCGACCGTAAGCGCGACGCCGAGCCCGAGTCCTTCGGCTTCGCCGACACCGTCACCGAGCCCGGCCCCCGTATTGGGCACCACGACGTGCTTCCCGATCCCGTCGGTCGGCAAGATGGCCGACATCGCCAAGGCCATGCAGGCCGATCCGACTCTCGGCCCCATCTCCTGCGTCCGTCGGACTACGACCGTCGGTCCGATCATCAGCGCCGAGCTGATCCAGCAGGCCATCCTGCTGATCCTCGTCGGCTCGCTCGGCATCCTGATCTGGATCGGCGTCCGGTTCCAGAGCATCAAATTCGGCGCCACGGCGCTGGTGGCCCTGCTCCACGACATCATCGTCGTGGTCGGCATATTCGCCATCCTCGGAACTTTCCTGGGGGTCCAGATAGACGCGCTATTCGTGACGGCGATGCTGACGGTCATCGGCTTCAGTGTGCACGACACGATCGTCGTGTTCGACCGGATCCGGGAAAACAAGGCCCGTCACGCCGGCGAACCGTTTGACGCGATCGTGAACCACTCGGTCCTGCAGACGTTCGGGCGGTCGATCAACACCAGCTTCACCGTCGTCGTGACCCTTACCGCGCTGCTGCTCTTTGCCGGTTCTGCGATCCAGTTCTTCGTCCTTGCGCTCTTGATCGGCATCATCTCGGGCACGTACTCGTCGATCTTCAACGCGAGCCCGCTGCTGGTCGTGTGGCAGCTCTGGGAAGATCGCCGGAAGGCCGCGAGACTAGCAGCCCTACGCGGCGGCCGACGCGCCCACGCTTGACGCTCGGCGGCGGCCGGCACATTCCTTCGTTGGCTCCTGCGCCCCTCGCTCACGCACCTTTGGGTGCGCTCGCTCCGGTGCTCGCGTTGAGGTCCGGATACGTGGCGCGTAAGCGGCTCGTGGCATGCTGGGCGGCATGATCCTGTCGAGCTTCCGGTGGCGCCTTCCGGCGCCCGTGGCTGTCGATCCAGCTTGTCGAGCGATTGCGGCCGAACGCGGCATCTCCGAGCGGCTGCTGGGGGTGCTGGCTGCGCGGGGGGTGCGGAGCGCTGACGAGCTTGCGCGTTTCCTGGCGCCCGCGGAGGCAGGGCTGCACGATCCGCGGTCGCTCCCTGACGCCGAGGTTGCGCTCCGGCGGGTGGCGTTGGCGCGGACGCGCGGCGAACGCGTCCTGGTGTATGGCGACTTCGACGCGGACGGCTTGACCGGGCTGGCGATCCTCGCGCTGACACTGCGGCGGCTCGGGTTGGACGTCGCGCCCTACGTTCCCGAGCGACTGGGTGACGGTCACGGGCTCTCGCTAAAAGCTATCGCCAGGGCGGAGGCGGAAGGTCGGACGCTCATCGTGACGGCAGACTGCGGGACGAGCAGCGCCGCGGAGATCGACCTGGCCGCGGATCGAGGCATCGACGTCCTCGTGACGGACCACCACCATGCGGCAACCTGGCCCGCGAGGGCCATGGGCGTGGTCAACCCGCAGCGCGCGGATAGCGTCTACCCGGACCACGAACTGACGGGCGCGGGCGTGGCCTGGAAAGTGGCGCATCTCCTGAGTTCGCTGGAGGAAACGGCGGAAGAGGGCGGCGGAGCCGCAGTCAGCGCCTCCGGCGCCCTGCCGGCGGCGGTCCGGGACCTCTCCGATCTGGCGCTGATCGGAACCGTGGCGGACGTGGCGCCGATCCTCGGCGAGAACCGCTGCATCGCTCGAATCGGCCTGCAACAGCTTCGGATCGGCTCCCGACCCGGGCTGGCCGCTCTCATCGCCAGAGCCGGCCTCACTCCCGAACGACTGAACCTCGACGACATAGGTTTCGCGCTCGCGCCCCGCCTCAATGCGGCCGGTAGAGTGGGGGAGGCCGCGCGCGCCGAGACGCTCCTTCTGGCCGGGGATCGGGCGGAAGCCGATGTCCTGGCAGCTGAGATCGACGCCGCGAACCGCGAGCGCCGCGAGCTGACGAAGACGGCCGTGGCGGAAGCGAGAGCCGCGCTCGGTCTCACGCCAGGCGCCGAGATGACCGCGCTCGCCGCGATGACTGCGCTCGCCGAGCCTCCGGTCCTCCCCGCCGCGTTGATCATCCGTGGGGAGTGGCCCGTCGGCATCATCGGTCTCGTGGCCGGCCGTCTTGCCGAGGACCTCGGTCGGCCCGCTGTCGTGGCCACGTTCGCCGACGAGGAGGCCGGCATCCTGCGCGGATCGTGCCGCAGCCCCAAGGGTTTCAACCTGGCCGAGGCGCTCATCGAGTGCGGCGACCTGCTGGACCGCCATGGGGGCCATGCCGCCGCCGCGGGCTTCGACATCGCCGTCGATCGCTGGGCCGAATTCCAGGCCCGCTTCCTTGGCCTGGCCGCTCTCGCGGACCTGCCCCAGGGCCGGCCGGAGCTGTGGCTGGACATGGTCGTGCCGGCGGCATCCGTCGACTACGCCCTTGTCCGCGAACTGGCGATGCTGGAGCCGACCGGTCCGGGCAACCCCGTGCCGTTGCTGGCGGTGACCGGCCTGCGGGTGGTCCGCGCCCGCTCGGCGGCCGGAGGGCATACTCAACTCGTCCTGGGCCGCGGGCGGGACGTTCTCGATGCGGTGGCTTTCCGCCGACCGGACCTGGCAACGATGCTCCGGCCCGGCGACATGGTCGACGTCGTCGCGAGAGCCACCAGCCGCCGCTTCGGGGGCTTCGAGTCGATCCAGCTGGAGGTGCTTGACGTGGCAGCCGAGGGGACCCATGTCGGGGTCGAGGAGGGCGCGACTGGGTGAGGGGCTTTCGGAAACGCGTTGTCACATCCTCCGGCCCGTGATGGAGGGCCGGACCGGAGCCGACGGTGCCCCGGCGATCTGGCTCTACGATCTCGAGACGGGCAATGCGCGGCTTCTTGCAGCCGGTTTTCGCGGGCCATCCTGGTCGCCGGACGGGAAATACCTGGCTGCTACACGGGTGAGCGGCAGCCTGCTGGACGTCGTCGTTCTGGATGCGGCGACAGGCAAGCAGGTCGGGCAGGTAACCTATGATGACGGCTTCTCGTGGGCGCCCGTGTGGTCGCCGGCCGGAGACGAACTCGTCTATTCGCACCTGAGCAGCACGGTCGTGGACTTGTATATGAGCCATGTGAGCCGGTCCGACACCGAGATCGAGTTCCAAAGCGAACCCAATCTGGCCGAATACAGCGGCCTCGACGGCGACTCCGGGGCGGCCTGGTACCTGCCCACTGCCGGACCGGCCGCAGCGCCGCCGTTCAGCGCCCCGGCCGCGTCCGCCGGCACATCGGCCACCCCAAACGCGGGCGCGTCGTGAACGGCCCGGCGAGCTACCTCGATCGGCTGGCCGCCCGAACCCGTGCGGTCGGGTCCGTCCTGTGCGTGGGTCTGGACCCTCAGCTCGATGCGCTGCCCGATGGCTTTGGGCTCGACCTGACGGGCATCGAGCGCTTCTGCGAAGTCCTGCTCGACGCCGCCCTCCCTTACGCCGCGGCCGTCAAGCCGAACCTCGCCTTCTTCGAAGCCTTCGGCTCCGCTGGCGTCGCCGCCCTGGAGCGGCTCCGAGGACGCGTTCCAGCCGACGTTTCGTTCGTGGGCGACGCCAAGCGCGGCGACATCGGGACCACCGCTGCCCGCCAGGCGGCGGCGCTCTTCGACATACTCGGCTGCGACGCCATCACCGCCAACCCGTACCTCGGATCCGAGGCGCTCGAGCCCCTGATCTCGCGCGGCGACAGGTTTGCTTATGTGCTGTGTCGGACGTCCAACCCTGGCGCCGGCGAGCTTCAGTCGCTCAAGGTCGCTGCCGACCCGGGGACCGGGACTCCGGCCGAGCCGCTGTACGCGCGTGTCGCCCGGCTGGCAGGCAGCTGGGGACCGGGCGGGACCGTGGGCCTCGTCGTCGGGGCCACGGCGCCGGTCGAGCTGGAGCGGATCCGGGCCATCGCGCCCGAGCTCGCCATGCTGGTCCCCGGGGTCGGGGCGCAGGGCGGGGAAGTGGATCCGGTGCTGCGCCACGGTCCGGCGACCGCGCCACCGGCAGGTGGTCGCCCTGGCGGGGGATTACTGGTCAACGTCTCGCGCGGGATCGCCGCGGCGGCGCTGCGCACCGCGCCCCGGACCACGTCCGGCGACTCGCGCCCGGACGTCGGCGAGCTCCTGGCCGCTGCCGCCGCCGACTGGGCCCGTCGACTTCGCGTCGCCCCCTAGCCGCCAGGGCCCGCCTCGGCGCTAGACTAAGGCCATGCGCAGCAAGGCGAGCGCCACAGACCCGGACGCCGGCCAGGTCGCCGACGGGCACAGCCCAGCCACGACCGGCGAGCATCGACGCGCGTCGACGCGCCAGCGGGCCAGCTCGCAGCGGGTGGTCATTCTCAGCGGGCTTTCGGGCGCCGGGAAGACCGCCGCGACGAAGCTCTTCGAAGACCTCGGCTACATGTGCATGGACAACGTGCCGGGTGAGCTGCTGCCGGAGCTCGCCGAGCTCGTGTCGCAGGACAGGCAGCGCTTCGAGAAGGTCGCGATCGTCCTCGACGTCCGCGCCGGCGACGCCCCGCTAGCTTTGGCGGCGGTCCGTGGGGCGCTGGAAGGCCGTGGCATCAAGCCCCGCGTCTTCTTCCTCGACGCGCGCGACGACGTGCTCATCCGCCGCTATTCGGAGACGAGGCATCGTCACCCGCTGGCCGGGCAGCGCGGCATAGCCGGATCGATCGCCGAAGAACGGCGGCTTTTGGAACCGGTCCGCGCCGACTCGGATGTGGTCATAGACACATCGGACCTCTCGCTTCGCCAGCTCAAGGAACGCATCTTCGCGCGGCTGGCCGACCCCAACGCCAGCCAGCAGATGGTCTTCCAGCTCATCAGTTTCGGCTTCAAGTACGGCATCCCGCTCGAGGCGGATCTCGTCTTCGACGTTCGATTCATGGTCAATCCGTTCTATGTCGATGAGCTCCGTCATCTCTCGGGCTTGACCCCCGAGGTGCGTGCATATGTCATGGCCCAGCCCCTGGCGCCGCAGTTCCTCGAGTTCATGGCCCGTTTCCTCGAGCTGACCGTGCCCGGTTTCGAGAGTGAGGGCAAGACTCGGCTGACCATCGCGATCGGTTGCACCGGTGGGTACCACCGCTCCATCGTGATCGTCGAGCAGCTGCGCGCCTGGCTCGAGCGACGTGACTACGGCACGGTTTCCGTCTTCCATCGCGAGCTCGAAACGAAACTGGCCGAGCAACCGTGAGCGAGCAACCGTGAGCGAGCGCGGGACCGGCCCAGGCGCGCGCCGCTGGCTCAAGCCCGGCATGGGCATCAAGCGCTGGATCGTCATCGTCTTCGTGGGAGAGCTTTGCCTGGCCCTGGCCGGCGCGCTGTGGCTGAGGGCGGTCTACCGCGACGTGGACGTGCCCAGTCCCAGCCAGGCCGTCGTTTCGGCCGTGACGCTCCAGTTCCTGCCTTACTGGACGCGCGCCCTGCTGTTGGGTCTGGCGGGGCTCGCGTTGTTCGCCTACGGGTCGTGGCGCGTGATACGGGTCATCGTCGGTCCCTTCCTGTCTTCGGACCCGGACCAGCCGCTCGTAGAGGTCATCTACCAGAAGCGCTTCCTCGCCCGCGGGCCGCGCATCGTCGTCCTCGGCGGCGGGACCGGCCTATCGACTCTGCTCCGCGGCCTCAAGGAGCACAGCGGCAACATCACCGCCGTGGTGACCGTCGCCGACGACGGCGGCTCTTCGGGCCGGCTGCGGGAGGAGCTCGGCATACCCGCGGTCGGCGACATCCGCAACTGCATCGCGGCGCTCGCGGATGCGGAGCCGGTGATGGCGAAGCTGCTGCAGTACCGCTTCCCCGGTGACGAGCCGGCGAGCCTGGGCGGCCACACGATCGGCAACCTGCTGCTGGCCGCGATGTCCTCCGTGCAGGGCGACGACTTCGAGGAAGCGGTCCGGCAGATGAACCGCGTCCTCGCCGTGAGGGGCCAGGTCGTCCCCGCCACGGGCAAGCCGGTGACGCTCCACGCTCGACTGCTCGACGGCAGCGAATTGGCGGGTCAGTCGGAGATTGCCCGTTCGACCGGGATCGACCGGGTCTGGCTGACTCCCGAAGGCGTCGCTGCGAGCGAGGACGCGGCTCGCGCCATCGCCGAGGCCGACATGATCGTCATCGGGCCCGGCAGCCTATACACGAGCATCATGCCGAGCTTGCTGCTGCCCGAGATCGTCGGCGCGGTGTGCGGGTCGGCGGCCCTCCGCTTGTACGTGTGCAACGTCGCGACCCAGCGGGGGGAGACCCAGGACTTCGATCTGGCCGATCACGTCGCCGCCCTGGAGCGGCACACTGCGCCAGGCATGATCGACGTCGTGCTGGCAAACAACCAGTTCGGCGCCCGGCGTCCGGGCGAGTACACGGCCCAGCCGGTTCGCCTTCGCTGGCCGCCGGCCCCCGCCCCCGGAGCTGTAGCTTCCTCGCCGACGCTGGTGCTCGAGGATGTCGTCGATCCCGACAACGCCCACCATCACGACCCCGCGCGGCTGGCGGCGGCCGTGATGCACATCTACGAACGTGAGTCGTTCGGGCGGCGGTGGTCCAGGATCGCCCGCTCTGCGTGATTCGGCGGCGCGGCGGCTGAGATGACCACGCCTGAGCGCGACCTGGTCGAGGCCATGCGAGCCGAGCTAGCCGCTATCGATCCGCCCAGGCGCTGCTGCCGCCAGGCCGAGGCGGCGGGTCTCGAAGGAGCCCTCCGGCCGCGCCGGCGGGCAACCGCGAGACTCGTCCTTCGCCTGCGGCGATGGAAGGAGACCCAGGGCGCCGTCCCGGCTTCGGGCGCCGAGGGACCGGTTCCCGCCCCGCCTTCGCCGGCGTTCGAGTGGGCCACCGTCCCCGAGCACTGCCGGGCGGCATATCTGCGCGGCCGTTTCCTCGCGCACGGGTCGCTCAGCCTCGCTTCCGGCAGGACGCACCTGGAATTCGTAGTCGCCGCCGAGGAGGCTCGGGCATTGTGCGAGCACTTGAGCGAGCTGGGTCTCCACGCGTCGTGGCGGCTCCGCCGTGGCCGGGGCGTGGTCACCTGGAAGAGCTCCGAGACGATGGGCAACTTCCTCCGGCTGGTCGGCGGAGGCGCGGCGCTGCTCGAGCTCGAGGCACGCCAGGTCTCGCGCACGGTCCGGGGCGACCTCAATCGCGTCATCAACGCCGAATCGGCCAACCTCCAGCGTGCCGTCGCGGCCGCCGCCCGCCAGCTCGAGGCTATCGATTCGCTCGAGGCCGACGGTCGCCTGGCAGCTCAGGCCTACGTTGTCCGGGTGGTGGCGCAGGGGCGCCGCGACATACCGGAAGCCACTTTCACGGAGCTGGCCGACCGGCTGGAGCTCCATCGATCCGCGGTCCAGCGAGCCCTGGCCCAGATCGAGAGACTCGCTCTTCATCCGGACGATGGGGTGGAGGAGCGCCCCGGACGCCCCGGCGGGCGTCAGGAAAGCCGCCGCCGGGCCGACTGACCTCCGGGCGGGGTCGTTCGGTCGCCGCCCGAGGGGCCGACTGTCCCTCCAGCCTACGTCTCCGCTCTGTCATCATTCAGGCATGAGACCTGTAATCATTGCCGCCAACTGGAAGATGAACACCACCCCCGCGGACGCTGGAGAGCTGGCCGCGACAATCGCCGCCCGCACCGAGGAG
>Ga0209014_10000767_pt1 | contig 18800 bp, 18 predicted proteins | sample BarGraNGADG00212_FD_184491 | JGI IMG/M metagenome (GOLD analysis project Ga0209014, IMG submission 184491) | Arctic peat soil microbial communities from Barrow, Alaska - Barrow Graham LP Ref core NGADG0002-212 (SPAdes) (version 2) | ecosystem: Environmental > Terrestrial > Soil > Wetlands >...
GCGAGCCGCAACCTGGCCGCCAAGCGCGACCACCGTGAACCCCGTGAATGATGTCGCAAGCCGGCCGATGCCGGCGCTTGGCACGCCCGGCGCCGCACTCACGGTGACCGTTCCCGCCGACGTCTGGGCGCTGTAACGGCGAAGCGAGATCGCCGCGCTGGCAACAAAGCAGACGTAGAGAAGCCATGCGGCAACCGCCGTCCCCATGCCCGTCCAGAAAAGAAACATCGACAGGGATGCCATCGCGCCCCAGAGTACCGCGCGGTCCGGTCAGCGCACAGAAAGGAGAAGCGGGGTCAGGGGGTCGGGAGGAAGAGCTGGTACTTGCCGAGGGTCGGCTTTCCACCCCAGAGCGGGGGATCGATCGTGAGCGTCACCGGCCCAACGTTGTCGCTGATCGTGTTCGTGATCGCTATGACCAGCGTCAGGCTCCGGGCCTGGCCGCTCGAGATGACCACGTCGGACCTGCCGCCAAGCGTAGCGGTGGGCGTGAAGACCTGACCGGCAGCGGCAAGCGCTGCGGTACGAAGGTTGACCTGGCCGAAGTCGCGCGAGGTGTTGGTGATCCAGAGGTCGAGCAGGACGGCGTGGGTCGCGCCCGCCTTCTGGCTACGCTGCAGCGATAGCGACAGGTTGGTGGCGTCCGCACCTCCGGTCGCCATGAGGATGCACTGGAAATAGTCGATCGGGTAGATGGCCGCGTTCGTCGCACGGACCGAAACCCCCGACAGGTTCTGTTCGACGGCCAGGGGGACCGAGGTTTCTTTGATGGGGCCACACTGGGTCGTCTCGAAGGCGAGCGCGGAATCATCGGGTGTGGGCGTCGCCTGGACGCCAGCGACCTGGGAGGTCGGGCTCGCTGCAGGAGTGGCGACTGATGACGCGACGGCGGAGACCGTCGCGGCTGGAGCGGCATTCGAGGTCGCCGCTGGCTTCGGCGTCGCAGTGGGCACCGGCGTTACGGTTGCCTGGGCGGTCGGCGATCCCGGCGCGGGGGTCGGGCTTCCGTCTGGACTGATGATGTTCAGCGAGGTGGCATCGGCCCCGGAGGCAACACTGGTGGACCGCGGCTGGACCCCGAAAGCGACTCCGACCATCAGCACGACTACGGCGCCGGGCATCAGGATCTGCGGCCTTCGTACCTGGAGAAGAAGTCGCTGCGCGAGATCGCCCCAGCCGGGCGAACGCGGTCCGGGTGTTTGCTGCACGAGTCCATGGTCCCCGTAGTGGTCCGGGCAGACGATCAGGAGATCCCTGATTCGGCCGCGTGCCGGCGCGGATCTCCTGTCACGGGAGCCAGCCGCGCGCCTCACCTAGAATGGAGCCATGCGGCCGTTTCTCCTGGCAATGCTCATGGGGGGCCTGGTGCTCGCTGGTTGCGGGGGCAAGTCCCCGTCCCCGACCGTAACCTCGTGGCCGTCCCGCACTGTGGCGGTGCGGAACGGCACGGCCTCGACCACCCTCACCGTCGAACTCGCCACCACACTGCGTGAACGCGAACAGGGACTGATGTTCCGGCAGTCGCTGTCCGATTCGCAGGGAATGCTCTTCCTCTTTCCAGCGGACGGTGCCGGCGGGTTCTGGATGGCCAACACGTATGTCCCCCTCACGATCGCCTATCTCGCAGCCGACGGCACCGTGCTGGAAATGCGCGACGGGAAGCCACTCGACCAGACGATCCTCACGCCCCGGCAGCCCTACCGGGACGTGCTGGAGGTCAGCCAGGGCTGGTTCGATCGCCACGGGTTGGGTGTCGGGTCGCAGGTAATCCTGCCGGCAGATCTGCCAGCGGCGGAGTAGCGCCGTTCGCCCTAAAATGTGCGCGACCGCGATTCCATCGATGACGCGGACGGAGAAAATCGCTCATCGACGGCTTCGACATCCTCCTCTTCCTCCACGTCACGGCAGTGATCGTCGCCTTCGGCGCGACTTTCTCCTACCCGTTCCTCCAGGGTTACGCCGAGCGGAAGGGCGTAGCGGCCACCCGCTTTGTCTTCGAGGCCGTGGAACACATCGAGAAGCTCCTGGTCTTCCCCGGCGGCGCGCTGGTCTTCATCCTGGGCGCGTTGCTCGTCATGACAAGCAAAGCGCCCAACGACTACCGGAAGCACATGCCGGTTTGGCTCACAATCGCGATCGCCTGGTACCTGATCGCGTATGCCGCGGGATTTTTCATTCAGCGCCGTCAGCTCCGACAGGCCGTCATCCTGCTCGAAGCAACGCCCGATTCCCCCGAGTTGCCCGCCGCCTACAGGCCCCTAGGCAAGCGAATCCAGATGGTGGCAGGGTTGCTGGGCGTGTCAATCGTGGGGATCACGCTGTTGATGGTCCTCGGCCCTGCCGGGTCCTAGCCCATTGAGGTGGGTCGGGCGGCGCGGAATGCTGTAGGCTTTCGCCACATTCCCGCCCCGAGGTGTTGTGATGGCCCCGGTTCATTTCGGCGTCACCGTCCCCCAGATCAAACGAACCTGGCAGGAGAGCCGCGACAATAGCCGCGAGTTCGAGGCCATGGGCTATGACTCGTTGTGGGTCTGCGACCACGTCTACGGTCCGCAGTCACCCCGGATCCCCATTCTCGAAGCATGGTCGCTGCTTGCGGCGCTTGCAGGGGTGACCGAAAAGGTTGAACTTGGCACGCTCGTCACGCCAGCCGGGATGCGCAACGCCGCTCAGCTCGGCAAGGTCATCGCCACCGTCGACAACATCTCCGAGGGCCGAGTAATCGCCGGCCTCGGCGCCGGGTGGATGGCCCGCGAGTTCACCGACTTCGGCGTGCCGTTCCTGCCCACCCCGCAGCGCCTCGCCCAGCTCCGCGAGACAGTCCAGCTGTTGAAGCGCATGTGGGGCGACGAGCCCGAGGTGACCTTCAACGGAAAGTACGTCCAGGCCACGAACCTGGTCTGCGAACCGAAGCCGGTACGCAAGATCCCCGTCCTCATCGGCGGTGGTGGCGAGAAGGTCACCCTGAAGATCGCCGCCCGTGAGGCCGACATCTGGAACAACCTTGCCGCCCAGCAGGGCGCCCTCGCCCGGAAGGTCGACGCGCTCAAGGGCCACCTGAAGGATGCCGGCCGCGACCCCTCCAGCATCGTGATCAGCCAGCAATGCCTGGTCACCCTCGCGCCCGATGAAGCGAGCGCCGGACCAATGATCGAGACATCGAAGAAGATCTTCGGCGGCCATATGGGCGACCCCACCGGCCCGCTCGCGATCTCCGGGAGCCCGCAACGAGTACGCGAGCAGATCCAGAAGCACATCGATCTCGGCTGCACGATGTTCGTCATGGAGTTCTTCGGCCGCGACACGCGGGAGGCAGCCGGGCTCTTCGCCGACACGGTGCTCCCGCACTTCAAGAAGTAATCCCGCCGCCCGGAACGCAGGGGTGACATGCCCGTCTTAGAGCTTCCCGCGCCCACGCGCGAGGCTCGTGCCGCTGCTTCCGCGGCCGAGGTTCGCGATGATCCCGTTGAGCGCTTCGCTCGCCGCGCACCAGGCGGGCACGGCACGACTCCCGGCAATCTGGGTGACGGCCTCGGCCACGCGCGGCGGCGCCGACCTGCTCCGCTGGACGCGGTGCTACACGGGGAGCGAGGCTGACTGCCCCCACGCGGCGGTCCTGACCCCGGCGGGGACGTTGCTCCGCGTCCGGAACGATGCGGGAGCGGTCCGCCAGTCGCGGGTGCCTGCCGTCAGCCCGGCGTCGACGTTCTCAACCTGGACGCAGATCACCTCTCTCGTCGCCGGCGGATCGCTGGCGATCGCGGCGCACGGCAGCGACCTCTGCGTCTTCTTCACCGTGGCCGGTAGCACCAGCGTCTACCGTCTGCGCCGCACCGCCGGGGCCTGGGGAACGGCGGCGGAATGGTCGTGCGCCGGGTCCGTCGCCGCGCTCTCCGGGGTGGCGGCGACCCACGACGGTTCCGACTTCCAGCTACTCGTGAGCGGAACGGAAGCCACGACCAGCCACAAGCGGGTCTGGGCGGTCGCGATGGGTGACCGTGGCTTCACCACGGACTCGTGGTCCGCACTCTCGAACGTCGCGGAGAGCGACAGCGGTTCGACAGCGGCCTTTGGCTGGCCGGCGATTGGGGTGCTTCTCGAACCTCCACGGGTTCTACGTCCTCCATGAGAGCGCGAACCGGCCTACGACCGGTCGATGTACAGCCACGCCGGCCCAATCGCGGCCTCGGGCATCCCCTGGATGGAACCGGTGCCCCGTGAGGCGAACGGCGCCCACGGGGTAGCGCTGGCCGCCACGCCATCGACCTCCGCCGTCTGCTGGCTCACGACCCCGGGTGGCGCGTGGTACGCCACGGTCGGCGCCAACGACGACCTCTCGTCGCGGCTCATCAGCCTCAGCTACCACGTCGGCCCGGAGGGCGGGAAATGCAGGCTGGCCCTGGACAACGACGATGCCGGTACCTCGACACTGTCCGGCCTCGTGGTCGGTGGCACTCTGACGATCTTCCCCGGCTACCGGAGCGGCGCGGCGGATGCGGCCGAGTATGGCGTCGCCGCGGTCTTCACCGTCGACGAGATCCGGGCGCGCGCGAAAGACGGGCACGCGTTCGTCGAAGTGGTCGCCTCCACACCGTGGGAGCAGCTGGCCCGGTGGGAGCCGGCGCAGACATGGCAATGCGCCGCCGGGAGCAGCAGCCGTGCCACCATCGCGGGGCACATTGCCGGCCGGGCGGGGCTTCCCGCTGACGAGCGCGAGCGCCCCGATGCAGCCCTCGAACGACCTCACGGCGCAGCACCCGGCTTTCTCTGTCGCACCCACCGAACATGGCGACGCCGCCCTGAAACGGTTGCTCCAGGTCACCCCGGACTACGTCCGGGCGACGACCGGGGGGCTCGAACTGGTCGGGCTGAAGCGGTACCGCAACACCGTCATGCAGTTCCACCCGAGGGGCTACTGGCGCCTCGGCGAGATCGCCGCCTCCGGCCACCGCCGTCGATGAGGCGGGCACGCAGGACGGGAGCTACAACGGCCTCTCCGCTCCTTGGCGCGAAGGGGTTCCTCGTCGACGAGCCGGCGACTGCGGCCCTGTTCGATGGCACCACCCAATACGTCGGCATCGCCGACGCGACCGGGCTCCATTTCGGCGATACCTTCTCGGTTGTCGCCTGGTTCCGGCGGAGCGCCGCCGGGCTGAGCGGTAACCGGAGTCTCGTCTACGGCGGGCCCAACTCGTTCGACATCCAGGTCGCCAGCGACGACAGGATCCGGGTGACGAAGGCAGGCGTCTCGCAGATCGCGAAGTCCACCGTCGCGGTGACGGACACCATGACCTGGCACATGCTGGTCATCACCAAGGCCGGCGCGTCGTTCCACATCTGGCTGGACGGTGTCGACGTCACCGACAGCGTGTCGAACGCCACCATCAGCGACACCTCGAACCTCCGCCTCGGGAGCGCGAACAACCAGTACCTGCCGGCGCGTATGGCAGAGGTCGCCGTTTTCCCAGCTGCGCTGAGCGGCGCGAACATCGCCGAGCTCTGGGCGGCGCGGGCCGCGAGCGACTATCGATACGGGCTCGACAGCGGCCACCCCGTCACGTCCCTCGAACTCAGGAGCGAGTTGCCGCGGCGCAACTGGGGCGCGTACAGGGCACCGGTCGCTACGCGAATGGGCTCGCACCGGCAGCGGCGTACGCCGGCGGGCCTCAACTCCAGCTCGTGCGAAACCCCGACGCAACGACCGACGCGAAGGTCATCGTTTCGGCGGCGAACGCGCTCCGCCGCCGAACTCGTGCAGGAGGTGGCGGGGGAGCTGGTCGTCCCTTCAACGCGGGCCATGAGCTCTTCGACCTGGTTACGGTAAGCGAGCCGAGACTCGAACTGGACGAAGCCCGCTACCGGGTCATCGGCATTGGGCTCGAATACCGGCGTGGTCCGAAGGGCGCCCGCTACGACAGTGTGCTGACGCTGGGGAGGCTGTAATGGCGCTACTTCGCGGGACACTGGTGAGCTTCGACGGCGGCACGTGGCTGGCGGAGGTCCGCCTCGACGGCTCGCCATGGCAGTCGCTCAGCGGCGTGAAGACCGCGCGCAACATCGCCTCGACCGAGATGGTGTCCGGGCGTTCCGTGCTCGTGGAGACGGGCGACTACGGCGACCCGGGTGACTCCGTCCTGTGCGCGGTGTGGAGTTAGCGAGTTCTCGGAAGGTGACTACTGGCCCGGATCGATGAAGCCGACGACGTGGCCCTCGTGGACCTGGTCGATCGCTTTTCCGCCGACAATAAGGTTCGCGAGTGGCCGGTCGTACATGTTGCCGCAGGTGACCAGCCAGCTGCCCGGCAACTGGTCGTTCAAGGTCGGGTCGGCGCAGCCGGTCTCAACGTAGCGATTGCCGTTCCACCCGCGCATGACCGCTCCTACATCGCTCACGTCGGTCACCCCTTTGCTGGACAGGACGTGCCATGCCGGCTCCCATCGGAAGCAGGGCTGGCCCGATGAGTTGACATCCAGGGGGTTCGTCCGAAACAGCAGCTCGGTTCCGTCCGGGGAGAACTGCTCGGAGGTCGCCACTACTCCCGACCGCTGGAACGACATGACCGTGTTGCCGGCGGGGAGGCCAATCACCTGAATACCGGGGGCGGTGGCACCCATGCTGTCGCAGAAGTAGACGTTCTGGCCCAGCGAATAGGCCCCAACCCGACCGTCCGCCGACATCGTCTGCAGCCAGTAGTCGTGCTTCACTACCCGCCCATCGCGATAGGCGGTCCCGGTTGGGAGCGGTCCGCCACCTTTGTGCAGCACACCGTAGATTTCGACTGCGCTGTCGTCGCCCCACCAATTTCGGACTCCGGGTGTCCCCGGGACGCCGGCGGCATGGAATGTCTGGTACGAGATGCGGCTCAGCTCCTGCCCCGTGCGAACGTCGAGGAAGGAGAGAAACGACAGCGTCACGTTCATCAGGTCGGCAGGCTCGACGGAGACTGCGACCAGTGTCCCGTCGGGCGACACTGCGACACTCGCGGTCAACGTGTCAGGTGGCACCTTGAACAGCGTGCGCGACCCGGACCCATCGAGGCATGAGACGACCACGCGGTCGTCATAGCGCACGACCAGCGAGCGCCCGGCGAGGAAGGCGCCGTTGACGTAGTCGTCGAGGGCTCCGGCGTGCGTCACCGCGACGACCTGCCCGGCATCGAGGTCATAGGTCACGATCTCGAGCGTGGGGTAGCTGCGGCCACCGGCGCCCTCGGTGCCAAGCTCGTCGGTGTAGATGACCAGGTGATCCGCATTCAGCTTCGAATCAGGGAGCGGCTTCGCGACTCGCGGGTCCCGCCACGTCCTGGGCGGCGAACTATCGGGTACCTTGCCGACCCCGGAGGGGGCGGTGGGCGTCTCCGACGGGATCGCCACCGTTGATGTCGCGGGCGGGGTCGACCCACCGGACGCCTTCCCGTCGGAGCACCCGACGAGCAGCAGGCCAACGAGGACGACGCAAAGTCCGATTCTCATTTCACTGCCCCAGGAACCTCGAATCGACCCAGCCCTCATCACCGGCCGGCGTGATGACGTGGATCCAGGCCGTCCCGTCGGCGGTCGTGACGTCGCCCAGGTCCTGGAGGAAGACGCCGTCCTTGAGACAGCCCTGCGACTTCGCGGCGTTCGCGGGCGACTGGCGAACGTCGACGCAACCACCCGGGCGGAAGATGCGCACGAACGGTCCGGGAACGTAGGCCAGGAAGCGGTTCCGCCCGGCCAGCGGTGGCTGTCCGAACGGCAGACCGATCGGCTGGATGGCGGCCGCATCGAGGTCAATCAAGGCGGGAAGCTGGCCAGAGGGCGTATTCGGGTCGGGCGATGGGACATTGCCAATAAGCAGGGGCCCAGCGAGTTCCCCCGTCACCGCGAATTGGCCTGTGAATGGGACTTCACGTGTCCACTTGAGGTCGCCGTTCGGAGACAGGAGGCCCGCAAAGAGAGACGAGTTGCCCCCACCCGGTTTGCCGCCGCCACCCCTGGACCAGGTGAAAACCGTTCCGCCGTCAGCGAGAGGGAACACGCCAATCAGCCCATCGCCGGCAGTGAGGGGCAATTTCAGGCCGGAGACGGCGCCGCCCGGGTGAGGCGATACCCACAAGACGCGGTCGCCCGCGAGCACGGGGTTGGGACTGGGGGCATCGGCAGGCGGGACTAACTGAGCGTGGCCGGGCAGGACCTCCCACGTGATTGGCCATGTCGAAGGGTCGCCTGGGCCGTAATTCCGCGAGATCAGGATCCGGCCGTCGGCGGTCACCTGCCGGATGCTCAGGTACCCCGGATAGGACGCCAGTTCCTGCCACGAGAAGCCGCCGTCTCTGGAGACAAAGACGCGAGAATGTGCATTGGGGTCGCCCGGGCCGATTGTCCAACAACTCGTCGACTGGCAGGTACTGGCTACCAGCATCGAACCGTCAGACGTTGCGCTGTATCCCGTAACGATTTCGCCCGGCAGCAACGGGGGATCGGCGACCAGGTCGAGCGTGACAAAGCCGTCCGCATCGGTGATGACCCGCTGAATACCGGTGTCAAACCCTTCGCAGGCCCAGCAACCTGTCGCAACGTACAACAGCGAATCCAGCGGAGGATGAACGGGGCTGAGTACCGTGAATGGCTGCTGGACCGCCACTTCGGTCGGGATGAACGGGTCCCGCGTCCCGAACGGGAGGAACTCGCTCCGCCCGCAGCCGTCAGGACCCTGGTCAGCGGCAATGCCTGACAGGTTGCAGGGCGACTGTGCCAGTCCGCCGGCCAGTGCCGCGCGGCGGGCGTCCCGCTGAACCAGGCCGCTCGTCTCGACGAGGGTAGAAGTGATGGTCGCGCCCGTTGGTCGCCGGTCATAGCGAAGGACGAGGATGCCCGTCGTCCCGGTCCAGTCGTCCTGGGGCTGGAGCGTCGTGAAGACGAGCGCGAACGACTGGTCACAGGTCGACGAGTTGGCACCATAGGGACAGCCAATCGAGACGAGGCGTGGCTTTCCGCTGGCGAGGATCACCTTCAGCGTCGCTCGCAGGCTGACCTGGAGACTGTCGATCGCCGTGACCTTCGAGTAGTCGGGCGCCTGCAGGTTCTTTTCGACCGACGCCGCCAGGTCGCAGATGTCCTTCGTGACCGGGCAGGGCATCATGGCAACGCGCGCCCCCCCCGTGACGGCCGGACTGTGGTCGAGCGACCACTGCTGCAAAGCCCCGCCGCCCGCGATCGCGGCAACCAGGACGAATGCGACAAGGACGCTCTGCTTCCAGGATTCAATCAAGGGCGAACTCCCGCGTCAGCGTACTCCCAAAGGCAAGCGAACCTGTTGGGCCCAAGGGGCTCCGACCAGACGAAGGGACGTGCTTAACAATCGCCGCGACGAGCACTGCCGCGAGCGCGCTTTGCTTCGATGACTCGATCAAGGAGTCGCTCCTGAGCAGCTAGCTGGCGCCAGTGAACGCCGCCTCCACCCGGGAGAAGAACTCTTGCGTCACCGGGATGCCCTGGGATAGCTCACAGTCCCCGACGTACAGTTCCTTCACCGTCAAAGTCCCGTCGTTGAGCCGGAAGATGAGCTGAAGTTCGGGGACAGGGCTCGTCCAGGTAGCTTTCGTAGGCGAGGTGACCGGTTGCGCGAGCAGCAGTTTCACCAGCGATGAGACGCGATCCGGCTGGGTTACCTTCCCGAGAACAGTCGGAAAGCCAGAGAAAGCGTCTGTCCTTGCTTCCACCGACACCACCTTCCCCCGATGTCCAGGGCATCGTCGATCGTCTTCGCTCCGTTGAGGCCGTCGGTTTCGAAGACGCGCCAGCCGTAGTCGGTCTCGGCCAGGAGCCGGAAATCCTCGCGGTAGCCTTTGAGGGCGTAAACCGGCGTCCCGGCAGCGAGGATTGCGCTGGAACCATCGCGGCTCGCGTAGGAGAGATCGGTCGAAGGGTCCATCACATTCCAGAGCACTGTCCCTACCTGTCTGCCTGCGAAGGAGGGATCAAGCGAAAGTGGAGGGTTCGTTCCGCCCCAGCCAGCGGCCAGGTACGAACGGCCGAGCATCCGCACGAACGGCATCCACTCGGTGGGTGGCTTGGGAGTCGGCTTTGGTCCGGTTGGGGTCGGAGTCGGCGTGACCGTTTGAAGCGTTGCCCAGAAGGTGATGCGCTCCGCCAGCCCTGGACCGGTCAAATTGATCACGTAACAGCCGGGGCGGTCCAGCCGGATGACCACACCGTGGGAATACATCCGCCAGCCGTCGGCAGTCACCCCTATTGGCGTGTAGCCTGCCTGGCCCGGCGCCAGCGAGCCTATCTGCGACGGCGTGTCCGCCGGCAGGAGGACCTCGGCGGGCCAGTCGGCCTGCAGTCCTCCTGAGGGCTCCAGGGCTGCAACGCTCAGCGTGATCGGCTGCTGATACGAAGGCGCGACCAGGAAAATGACGTTCTGCCCGCCAAATCCTGGGGGGACATTCTGTCGCCAGTCAGCTCCGTGATAGGAGAGCGTTCGCTGGCCCGCGACAGGATGGAGCCCGAGGTTCATGTAGACGGGCCCGTTCCCCGCCGCAGGTCGAAAGGCGGGATGGATAACGGCAGAGGACGAGGCCGGGCAACTGGCCGGTACGTCCTCAACGAGCGGTGCGGCTGCCGGGCTCGCCGAGGCGGCACGTTCCGAAGGCGCTACGCCCGTTGAGACCGCAGGGCTGCTGGGGCATCCCCCAACGATCGCGCCTAAAGTACACCGCCGATGATGATCGCGGCCACGACGACCGCCGCGACAAGCACGCTCTGTTTCCAGGATTCGATCAAGAAGTCGCTCCCTCGTCAGGGTACTCCCTGGTTCCTGGCTTGGGGCGGGACAGCTGCCTTCGCTACACTCCCTCTATGGACAGCACCGACCTGACCAACTACGTCGCCCGCGTCCACGGCCGCACCCGTGAGGCCGTCGAACGCCTGCGCGAGGAGCTCGTCGGCTGGCGTCCCCGCCCGAGCGAGTTCACCGCCGGGGAGCTTGTCCTGCACATCGCGAATACTCGCCGCATGAACATGGTGCGGCTCTCGGGCGTCCCGCACACTTACGCTGGCCACGAAGTTGCCGACGGTGCCTCAGTCGCCGACCTGCTGGCGGAAGTCGACGCCTCAGCGGCGGAGGTTGCCGCCCGGCTGGCCGAGGTCGACCTTATGCTCCCGGTGAAGATCGCCCCGATGGGATCCGGCTTTGGCTGGCAAATCGTCCTCGGTGGGCTGATCGAACACGAGGTGCACCATCGCAGCCAGCTCTGCGAGTACCTGTCCGGCATGGGGATCGAGCCACCAGCCCTCTACGGGCTGCACGTCGAGGATTTCCCCCGCGCCTAACCGCCCTGGATGCTGACGAGGAACTCGAGCCGGTCGTTGTCGCTCAGGGATGTGGTTGGCTGCGCCTGGGCATCGTTGATTACGACCATGATGGCTTCGAGGTCCGCGTCCTTGAACCCTTCAGCGATGAATATGGCATGCGGGGTGAGGCCCGGGCGCCAGTCGACCTCGGTGCGCTCCTGGTTCGACTTCGTTCGTTTCACGAGGGTCTGGAACCACTTCACGTGGACGGTCACTGAGCGATTGTAGCCGGGAGGTGCCGGGCCGGTCACCTCCCGGTATGCGCAGATCTTTACGCTGGTACGGCCAAAATTGATGCCGGAACCCCTTGCTCAGAAGCCTCAGTTGGAGTGTCCCCGTGGGCCCTACGACAGTTGCCGATGGGATTCCCACATAAGAGCCGGGGGGCGTGAAAAGTCTGTGCGGACTGGGGTTCCCCTACATAACTCAATTGAACCGGCCGATGCCCGGGACTACTGTACCGATTACGCCAGCACCGGCGACGGCCTCCTCTCTCGGCCGAACGCCCCCCGGAGCGCGCTGACCAACCAACCGGAATTGCCCCCTTTTCGATTCGCCACACGCGTGTGGAGGAAGGAGTTTGCCTGCGCATGTCCATGTTCAGCATGTCCCAGCAACGTGACGTTTCCCGCGCATGGCAGGCAGTCCTCGGGCGACTCGAACTGGAGGTTACGACTCAAAACTTCACCACCTGGCTGAAGGGCACCAAGGCCCTGCGTCTCGAAGGGGAGACTCTCGTCGTCGAGGCCCGCACCGCTTTCAACTGCGACTGGCTCAATCAGCGCCTGATCGTCGTGGTGCAGCGGGCCGTCTACCAGGTGACCGGCGAGGAATACCGCGTCCTCTTCGTACCGAAGGGTGCCGCGAGCGAAGACGATCTCTCGCCGACCCCTGCGGCGCCCGAGCCAGCGGCGCGCGCCCGCGCCGTCGTGGGCAGCCTCAACTGCTCCTATACCTTCGAGCGCTACGTCCCCGCCGAGGGGAACCGCCTTGCCCTCGAATGCGCCACAGCACTCATCGGTGACTCCGACTTCCGGATCAGCCCCGTGGTTGTGTACGGCTCGCCCGGGATGGGAAAGTCCCACCTCCTCCATGCTCTCGCATGCCGGGCCGCGAACCAGGGATGGTCGGTCGCCTGCCTCAACGCAGAAGAGTTCACATCGCGCTACATGAACGCGATCCGCCGCGGCACCATGGAAGACTTCCAGCTCTCTTTGCGAAGCGCGCGCCTGCTCGTCCTCGACGACCTCCAGTACCTGGCTGGCAAGAAGGGGACGCTCGATGAACTGGTCCACACGATCGACGCCATTACGAACGCCGGCGGACATGTGGTCGTGGGGAGCGAGCGCCATCCTTCCGAGATCGATCTGCCCGAACGCCTGGCGTCGCGACTGAGCGCGGGAATCGCGACCCGCATCGAACCCTTCGCTATGGCGGAACGCCGCGACTTCATCGAGCGCCTGTCGCGGGATCTGCGTGTTGCGCTGCCGTCCTGGGCGATTGACCGCATCGCCGGCGTCGAAATGCCATCGGTGCGCGTCCTTCAGGGCGCGGCCCACGCGGCCGTGACCCTCCAGCGCCTCAACCAGCTGGCCCCGGCGCGCCTCGACCTCGAGTTGACACGCATCTCCATCGCGGAGTGCGCCCCCGCCATTTCCGTTGACCGCACCCTGCTGGACGCCATCGCCAGCCGGTTCGAAACGACCTTCGAGGAACTCATCGGGCGGTCCCGGAAGCCGCACCTGTCCGCCGCCCGCGCGGTCGCAGCAGCCACCCTGCAGCAGCATGGCCGCAGCCTCTCGGCGATCGCCTCGGTGCTGGGCGGGCGGGACCGGAGCACGATCAGCCAGCTCGCCGATCGCGGCCGCACGTTGATCACAGCGGAAGTGGAGGCCCGGGCGGGCTAGTTGTTCTCTGCGCGGAGGAGTTCGACCGCGCGCTTCACGCCGTTCGCGCCGAACCCGGAGATTACGCCACGACAGGCCGCGCTCAGGTGCGACGGCGTCCGCCCATCCCAGACCCGCGACCGCACTTCCACGGTTGCGGCCCCGCGAGCCCGGACGAACGGCGCCATCTCGGTCGGATCGTCCTCAAAGAGGCCATCGCTCCAGACGACGGCGGATTCCGCGGAATCCGAGAGGGCCCCGATCGCGTCAGCAAGGCCGGCATAGGCGACGACGCGAACCCCGGGCCCGAGGTCCGGGAGTTCGTCTGCGTGCATGGCCGGGGCGAGGACGACGATCATCGCGCACAGGGTACAGGGTCCGGAAAGGACAGGGGAGCGGGAGTGCCACAACCGATACCTCAGAGCCAAACGATAGCCTGCACGTATAGCTTCGGGTACGGTATGCACTGGTGGCATTCCCGCCAAAACCGTATGATCGCTCGACAGGGACGCACTGTTCTGGCTCCCTCCGCTTCAGCAGCAACACCCAGGATTACCGCATGGAAGACGTAGCTACCCGGCCATCGCCTCAGACTCAGTCTCTCCCGGAAATCCGGCGCGTCGTCGTTCTCGGCGCGAACGGAGCCATGGGAGCCGGTGCGGGGGCAATGTTTGCCGCCGCCGGTTGCGAGGTCACCCTCGTCGCACGAGATCGGGGCAAGGCCGAGACGGCCATCGCCGGCGTCCAGGGAATCGCGAAGTCCGAGCGCATCGCCGACAGCATTCACATCGCGACCTATGACGAAGGAATGGAGAAGCTCCTCGCGGGGGCAGACCTCGTCTTCGAGGCACTCGCCGAGGAGATGAAGCTCAAGCGCGACATCTTCCGCCAGGTGGATGCCGCCCGACCGCCCCACGCGATTGTCGCCACGGTGTCCTCGGGCCTTTCGATCGAACAAATGACCCACGGCCTCAGTGCAGGCTTCCGCAGCCATTTCGCCGGGATCCACCTCTACAACCCACCCCACGTGATGGTGGGCGTCGAGATCATCCCTCACTCCGACATGCCCGCCGAGACCGTGGAAGCGCTTCGCGAACTACTCACTACTCGCTTCGGCCGCCAGGCGATTGTCTGCGAGGATATGGCCGCGTTCGTCGGCAACCGGATCGGCTTCAAAGTCATCAATGAGGTCGCACAGCTCGCCGAAATCCACGGCGTTCAACTCATGGACACACTCATCGGCCCGTACACCGGGCGTGCCATGGCGCCCCTGGCCACCGCCGACCTGGTCGGCTGGGACGTCCACCAGGCGATCGTCGACAACATCGTTGCGAACACGAACGACGAGGCGAAGCAGGCGTTTATCTTTCCGGCCTACATGGTCGCCCTCATGGAACACGGTCACCTCGGCGACAAGACGCCGGCCCTGGGCGGCTTCTTCCGCCGCGTCTACGTGGACGGCAAAGGCGTGAACGAAGTCCTGCAGCCGGGCAATCGCAACTACGTGCCGCGCAACGCGGCCCTGAAGATCCCCTTCGTCGAGGAAGTGAAGGACCTGCACCACCGCGGCCGCTACCGCGAAGGGATCAACCGCTTCATCGAAGCCTCCGGCGAGGACGCGGAGATCGCCCGGCGCGTGATCATCGGCTACGTCAGCTACGCCCTCAATCGCGTTGGCCCCGGCGAGCCCGCCCGCGACTATCGCGATGTCGACCGCATCATGAGCGCAGGGTTCAACTGGGTGCCGCCGTCCGCCCTGGTGGACCTCATCGGGCTCGACCGCACGGTCGCGCTGATGGATCGGTACGCACTGAAACGCCCCGCGCTGCTCGATGCGGCTCTCCGGGGCGAAATTCCACCGCGTCTCTTCGACCTCCCGTTCGTTACGCCCAGCCGCTACTTCGCCGGCTAAGCCAGGAAAGGATCGACATGCCCGCTCCTGTCTACGTCCTCGGTGGTTATCAGACCGACTTCGCCCGCAACTGGTCGAAGGAGAACAAGCACATCTCCGCCATGTTCAACGAGGTGGTCCAGGGCGCCCTCGAAGCGACCGGGATCCCCCCGCAGGACATCGATGTCGGTCACGTCGGCAACTTCGCGGCCGAGCTCTACACGATGCAGGGACACCTGGGCGCCTTCCTCGTCGAGACCGACCCGGCCTTCGCCGGGCTGCCAACGGGGCGCCACGAGGCCGCATGCGCCTCCGGTTCCATCGCCATCCTTGCCGCCTCGGCTGAGATCGAAGCCGGCCGCTACGACTGCGCGATGGTCGTCGGCGTCGAGCAGATGAAGACGGTCGATTCGGCCCGCGGCGGCGACTTCCTCGGGACGGCCGCCTGGTACGAGCGCGAGGCCGCCGGGATCAGCTTCCCCTTCCCCAAGCTCTTCGGGCGCCTCGGCGACGAGTACGACAAGCGCTACGGCCTCAAGGACGAGCACCTGGCCCACATCGCCACGGTAAATTACGCCAACGCCAAGAAGAACCCGCTCGCCCAGACGCGCAGCTGGTACATGAGCAAAGAGCATGCGCTGAGCACGGACCACTTCAACTCCGTCATCGGCGGCCGCATCAAGATCTCCGACTGCTCGCAGGTGACGGACGGCGCGATCTGCATCTTCCTGGCCTCGAAGAAGTACGCCGAGAAGTACGCAAAAGCCCGCGGCATCGACATCTCGCGCATCCCGAAGATCCTGGGCTGGGGCCACCACACCGCCCCCCTCGGCTTCGACGACAAGGTGGCCGAGAGTGCCGGCCAGCCCTACGTGCTGCCTCACACGCGCCAGGCGATCCTTGACGCCTTCAACCGCGCCGGGATCCCGGACGTCTGGTCGATCGACGCGATCGAGACGCACGACTGCTTCACCACGTCGGAATACATGGCGATCGACCACTTCGGCCTGACACCGCCGGGCAAGTCCTGGCAGGCCATCGAAGAGGGCGTCATCGAACTCGACGGGCAGCTCCCCATCAACCCCAGTGGCGGTCTCATCGGCTGTGGCCACCCGGTCGGCGGGACCGGCGTCCGCCAGGTGCTCGACGCCTATCGCCAGGTCACCGACACGGCCCCCGGCTACCAGGTCAACGGCGCGAAGCGCGTCGCCACCCTCAACATCGGCGGGAGCGGGACGACCAGCGTCTCGTTTGTCGTCGGGACTGCCTGAGCACGATGCCCGTTACCTACGCGGTCGAAGGCCACACAGCGATCATCACCATTGATCGACCCGAGGCGCTGAACGCCCTCGACCTCGAGATGTGGCCCCAATTCGGGGCGGTGACCGCCCGTTTCGCCAGCGACAACCACGCCTGGGTTGGAATCATCACCGGCGCCGGACCGCGGGCCTTCTGTGCGGGTGCTGACGTGAAGACGTCGCTCCGGGCGATGATGGACGACCCCCGCTCCGGCAAGTTCACCCACCCCGAGACGATCATGCGTGGCCAGGTGGTCGACAAGCCCCTGATCGCCGCCGTCAACGGGCTCGCCCTCGGCGGTGGCCTCGAAGTCGCCCTCGCCTGCGACATCCGTATCGCCTCGAAGACAGCTCGTTTCGGCGCGCCCGAGGTCAGCCTCGGCGCGATCCCCGGCTGGGGCGCAACCCAGAGGCTCCCCCGCCACGTTCCCTGGGCGGTAGCGGCAAAGATGATCCTCGGCGGCGAGATGATCTCCGCCGAGGAAGCCCTCGCCTGTGGCCTCGTGACGAAGCTGACCGAACCGGCGGACCTCATGACCGAGGCACGGCAAATCGCTGAACAGCTGTGCACGCGCGGCCCACTGGCCCTCGTCGCGGCAAAGCGGGCGATGATCGCGGCCATGAACCTGCCGTTGAATGAAGGTCTGAAGGCAGAACTCGACCTCTTCGAGAGTCTCGCCTACACCCGCGACGTGCACGAGGGCATCGACGCGTTCGAACAGAAGCGCCCTCCCGTTTTTCGGGGAGAATAGGGCCGCCACGGCTGCACGCCTGCATCCCCGTTAGGCGCCGACCGTCGACAATAGCCGTCGTGCCAACCGCGCTCCCCGCACCTGAAGACAAAGCCATCGCCGTCCGGCGCATGTTCGATCAGATCGCGCCCGGCTATGACCGCATGAACCGCATCCTCACGGGGCGGATGGACCAGCGCTGGCGGAAGCGGCTCATCCAGCGCCTCGCCGTTTCCGACGACGACCGACTCCTCGACCTTGCCTGCGGGACCGGGGACTTCGCCGCGATGGCCCTGCTCCGGACGCCTGACGTGATCGGAGTCGACTTCGCCCGCGTGATGCTCGAACGCGCTCAGCAGCGATTGCCCGGCCTCCCGCTCGTCCAGGCCGACGCCCTCCGCCTGCCGCTCGCCGATGAGAGCATTACCGTCGCGGTTTCGGGGTTCGCCCTGCGCAACTTCGTGGCGATCCCGCCGGTACTGGCAGAACTCGCCCGCGTGATGAAGCCGGGAGGCCGCCTCGGATTGCTGGAGGTGGACCGGCCTGCAAACCCGGTGGTGCGCTGGGGACATGCCTTCTACTTCGGCCGGGTCGTACCGCTGGTCGGCGGGTTGCTCTCCGACAGCCATGCCTACCGCTATCTGCCCGAATCCGCCGCCTACCTGCCGCCCCAGAAGGAACTGGTGGCCATGCTGCAGGCGGCCGGGTTCCACCACATTCGCAAGGAATCCCCCATGCTCGGCGCCATCCAGGCTGTTACCGCGGAGCGCAAATGACGGCCGCCGCTGCCCCTGGTCCCGGGCTGCTGACCCGCTGGCGAATGGCCTCCCGGCCGGCAACGTTGACGGCATCGGTGGCGCCGGTGCTGGTCGGCACGGGCCTGGCGATCGGCCGCGACAGCTTCTCGGCCCTGCCGGCGTTCGCCGCCCTCGGGGGCGCAATGGCACTTCAAATCGGCGCCAATTTCGCCAACGACGTCTTCGACTTCCAGCGCGGCGCCGATACCGCCGACCGCCTCGGACCTACGCGCGTTACCCAGACGGGGCTCCTCACCCCGGGCCAGGTGAAGGGCGGGATGGTCGCAGCGTTCGCGCTCGCGATGCTGCTCGGCGTCTACCTGGTAGTCGTCGCGGGATGGCCGATCATCGCGGTTGGACTGGCAAGCATCCTCGCGGCCGTCGTCTACACCGGGGGCCCGTGGCCGACCGGCTACCATGCCCTCGGTGACCTCTTCACCTTCGTCTTCTTCGGGCTCGTCGCGGTGAGCGGCACCTATTACGTCCAGGCGAAGGACCTGCCGCTGGCGACCCTTCTCGCCTCGATTCCGATGGGCTGCACGGTCACGGCCATCCTCGTCATCAACAACCTGCGCGACATCGAGACCGACCGGAAGGCCGGGAAGCATACCCTTGGCGTCGTCATGGGCGAAGCGGCAACGCGCGGCTGGTACGTGTTCATGGTCGCCGCCGCCTACGTGGTCGCTATCGCGATGTGGCCGCTGGGCGAGGCTGGTCCTGGCGTCCTCCTCGTATTGCTCTCGCTGCCCCTCGCACTGCCGCTGTTGCGCGCCGTAACCGGCGGGACTACCGGACGTGCCCTGAACCTGTCGTTGAAGGGCCCCGCCAGCCTCACCTTCGCCCTCGGTGTGCTCTTCG
>Ga0209014_10000769_pt1 | contig 18793 bp, 13 predicted proteins | sample BarGraNGADG00212_FD_184491 | JGI IMG/M metagenome (GOLD analysis project Ga0209014, IMG submission 184491) | Arctic peat soil microbial communities from Barrow, Alaska - Barrow Graham LP Ref core NGADG0002-212 (SPAdes) (version 2) | ecosystem: Environmental > Terrestrial > Soil > Wetlands >...
CACACGCTGTTGCCCTTGACGGCGTCGAACAGCGCGTAGGCCGAGAACTTCTTGAACGTGAAGTTCTGCGCGAGCGAGTAGCGGAAGTCCGGGAGCGCCGAGCCGATCGACTGGTTCGTGACCCCATGGCCGAGTGAATCGTGCAAGACGATCGGGTTGCCCCAGCTCATGGGGATGCCCCATGGCGCGGTGGCCGCGCCGTTCACAGCCATCCACAGGTTCTTCGTGATGCCTTCGGTCAGGCCGTAGCCGCCCGTCCAGACGATCAGCCCCTGACTGTTCTTCTGGAAGTTCGATGTGGCGCTGCCGCACTGGCTCTGGAACGACGTCGGCAGCTGCGAGCAGCTCGTGATGAACTGCCTGCCGTAGATCGCACCGTACGGCACGTTCGCCGCGATGTAGTAGTGCGATCCCGCGCCCGAACCGGTAACCATGCTGGTGTAGAACGGCGCGATCCCGGCCGCGATGCCCGTGATCTCGCTCTTGGTCTGGTCGAAGTTGACGCGCGCCGAATACTGCAGGTCGCGACGTTCGATGAGCGGCACGTTCAGCGACACTTCCCACGTGCTGTTCTGCAGCTGACCGGCGTTCTTCCACTGGTTCGAGAAGCCCGACGCCGCCGGCGGCGGAACCGGCAGCAGCTCGCTCGACACGATGCCCAGTGCGTGCGTGACCGTCAGGCCGTACTTGTGCAGGATTTCCGCGTCAAAGCCCAGTTCGACTTCCGTCGAGAGCTCGGGACGCAGGTTCACGTTGCCGAGCGTACTCGCCGACACCGAACCGTTGCTGATGGTGAACGTCTGGTACTGCTGATTGAAGGCCGGACGGTTGCCGGCCTGGCCGACGGCCGCGCGGAGCTTGAAGTCGTTGATGGTGTTCTTCAGCGGCCAGAAGGGCTCTTCCGACGCGCGCCACGCGAACGAACCGCGGCCATAGTTGGCCCACTGGTTTGCCGACCCGAACAGCGACGACCCGTCGCGGCGGATCTGCGTGTTCAGGATGTAGCGCTCCTTGTACTCGAGGTCGATGCCGGCGAACATGCCGATCTGACGAACCGCCGAGATCGAGGAACCGAGGATATTCGACGCCGACGGTACCAGGTCGCCCGTCGTGAACAGCTGGGGCACCACGAGGTTCGAGCCGTTCTCGTTGTTCGCGTTGTTGTCCTGCGCCTCGTACAGGCCGCGGACCGTGAAGCGCAAGTTCAGGTCGCGGCGCAGATCCTTGCGCGCCGTCCAGTTCATGGCCGCGTTGTACGACTGATTGAAATTATTGGCGAAGGAGATGTAGCCGAGGTAGCTGGTTCCGGAGTTGTTCGTGCTGCGGAAGCCGGCATCCTGGAACCAGTTATCCGACGAGTTGGTGCGGTCGTAGCCGATGGAGAAGTCGCCGTCGAGCCACGAGAGCGGCTGCCACCGCGCCTGCACGTTGGCCTGGAACCGGTCGTTCTGGCCGCGCTGCGGATAGGCGAAGTCGAGATAGTTCGGGTTCGTGTTCTGCGCACCCTGAATCTGCGCGTTCGAGCGCACGAAGAGCCGGCCGAACTTGTCCTGGCGCTGCAGGTCGGCGTATGCCGGCTGCCGCGTGAGGTCGAAGAACTGGCCGCCGGCGTTATCCTGCGACACCTGGGCATAGTACGCGCGCACCGACAGCGTCCAGTTGCCGCCGAGCGTGTTGTCCACGTTCAGGCGGATCGAGTTGCGACGAAAGCCGTCGAGGTAGCGGATCGATCCCTGCGTACGCTGGGTGCCGAGCGACGTGAAGAAATTCGCCTGCCCGAACTTGCCCGTCATGTCGACGTTGATGTTCGTCCACGGACCGTTCGTCACGTTCTGGCCGACCGGGTCAAACGACACCGGCCACTGGCTTACCTGATAGAGGCCGCGGAGCTTGATCGCGCCGGGGTTGTTCGAGATGCCTGCGTCGTTGGTAAAGGCGGCCGGCGACAGGGCGAACGTGCTGCCACCCTCATTGATGCGCAGCGTCTCGGCGTAGATGTCCACCGTGCGCGTGCACGACGGCTGGCCCGCGGTGGTGATGCAGAACCGCGTTGCCGTCGGATCCATCATCATCATCGTCGACGTCGCCAGCGGGATCTTGCGCTCGACGTCGCTCGCGCCGAACTCGGCACGGGTGGTGAAGCGCACGCCCTCACCGCTCGCGCGGCCGCTCTTCGTCGTCACCGAGATCACGCCGTACCCGGCGCGCGACCCGTACAGCGAGGCCGCCGCCGCGCCCTTCACGACTTCGATGTTCTCGATGTCGGCCGGGTTGATGTCCGACAGCGACGCCGACGCGATCTGCTCCACGCCGTCAACGATGAACAACGGCGACTGCGAACGGTTGGTGGCGTCGATCGACTGCGGGCCACGAAGCACGATCGCGGGCGTCGAACCCGGGCGGCCCGAGGCCGACACGATGTTCGCGCCGGTCACCTTGCCCTGAAGCTCGGCGAGCGGATTGGAGTTCGGCACCGGCATGTCGGCCGCGCTCACCTGGGCCACGACGAACGGCAGCTTCCTCTGCTCCGTGCCCGCCGTGACGCCCGTAATGACCACCTGGTTCAGTTTGTTGACGTCGATCGACAGCGCGAAGTTCTGCGTCGAGGCGCCGGCCGTGATCGTGATCGTCCGCGTCTGCGGCGTGTAGCCGATGGCGCGCACGCGAATCACGACCGACTGGCCGCTGACGCGGGCGCCAGGAATCGTGATCGTGTACTGACCCGCCGTGTTCGATCCGATCGAGATCGAAAGCGCGTCGATCGTGACATTGGCGCCGACGAGCGGCACCTGATTGTCGTCCGTGATCTTACCGGAAATCGTAGCGCCTTGGGCGAACACCGTCGCCGGAACTCCGACGACGGCCAGTACAACGGTCAGCCACCTACGCAACCGAGTACTCTGTGGCATCTAGATGCCCTCAACTGAAATGGTGAAGGGGTGGGGACTACTCGTGCGAGCAAAAGTCCGACAGAAAACACGGAACGGAACCGTGACTTGGATCCGCCCCCTGTCGATGATTACCCAGGGAAGGTGCTCCGTGTCACAATTTGTTGACGCCCTATTCTCCCACATGGGACGCAATCACGCAACCCCTAGCCCCGTATCAACCTCCGGGCCCTCAGCGTGTCCTCAGACGCGCGGGTCACCCCCGAACTTGGCTGAAAAAGGGCGCGCGGTCCGGGAGCGATACATTATACAGAAGTTGTCACCCTCTCCCCGGAACCGTCACCTCGCCATGCACCGATTCCCTCTCCTGTCGATCGCACTCGTTTCCGCCGTGATTGCCTGCTCGAACGGCAGCGCCGCGGCCAACAGCGCCGCGAAGACCGCCGACAGCGCCGCGAAGGCCGCCGCCGTGAGCGCCGCAGTGAACGCCACGGCACAGCCCGCCGCCGCACCCGCGCGCGATTCCCTCACCGACGCCGCCGATCGCGGACGAATAATGGGCAAGGAATCCGCGCCCGTCTGGTTCGTGATGGTCAGTGACTTCCAGTGCCCCTTCTGCAAGACCTGGCACGACTCGACGTTCCGCATGATCGAGAAGGATTACGTGGAAACCGGAAAGCTTCGCATGGCGTTCATCAACTTTCCGCTGCACGCGAACTCGCTGCCTGCGTCCGTCACCGCCATGTGCGCCGCGGCACAGGGGAAATTCTGGGGAACGCACGATCGCATCTTCGATACGCAGAACGCGTGGAAGGGGCTGAAGGAGCCGCGCCCGTTTCTCGACTCGCTCGCGATCGCGTCGGGCGCAGACGCCGCGAAACTGAAATCGTGTGAGGACGACAAGCACGTGGAACCGCTGATCGCGGCCGATCAGGCGCGCTTCCAGAAGGCCGGCGTCGGCGGAACACCCACCTTCTACATCGGCAACGCCACGGTGGTCGGCGCGCAGCCCCCGAAGGATTTCCGGCGCGTGATCGACTCCGTGCTCGCGGCCGCGAACAAGGGCAAGTAGCGCAGCGACGGCCAGGGCAGGAACGCAAATGCATTTCCTGCTCCGCATTCCGTACGCGGCCGCCGGCGCGGCAGCGCGCGCGGCCGCGTATTTGGCTCCGGCCGGAGACGGGAAAGTGCGCTCCTCGCTGCGCGCGCGCCGCGGAATTCGCGCGCGATTTGCAGACTGGGGAGCCCGCGGCCGCGACGTGCAGCGGCCGCTCGTCTGGCTGCACGCGCCCTCGGTGGGCGAGGGGCTGCAGGCGCGGCCGGTCATCGCGCTCCTCCGCGCGCGGCGGCCCGACGTGCAAATCGCGTACACGTTCTTTTCGCCGAGCGCGGAGCAATTCGCGCAACGCCTCGGCGCGGACTTCTGCGACTACCTCCCGTTCGATACTGCCGGCGACGCGATCGCCGCGCTCGACGCGCTCCGCCCTACCGCGCTCGTGTTCAGCAAGCTCGATGTGTGGCCGGTGCTCGCGGAGCACGCCGCCGCCCGTGTCATTCCACTCGGGCTGATCTCCGCCACGCTCTCCGCGAGCTCCGCGCGGCGCTCCGGAATGGGCGCGCTCCTGCTGCGCGACGCGTATCGCGCGCTCGATGCGGTCGGCGCCGTTTCTTCGGACGATGCCGCGCGGCTGCGGCAGCTCGGCGTGCGCGGCGATCGCATAACAGTCACCGGCGACGCGCGCTACGACGAGGCGTGGGCGCGCGCGCAGGCCGTGGAGCGGCAGCGCGCGCTTCTCGAGCCGCTGGAGAGCGAGCGTCCGACGCTCGTCGCGGGCTCGACGTGGCCCGCGGACGAAACCCCGCTCCTCGAGGCATGGCGCGTGGTGCGCGAGAAAATACCGGACGCGCGGCTGGTGATTGCGCCGCACGAGCCGGTGCCGTCGCACCTAGAGCCGATCGCGCGATGGGCCGCTCAGGCGGGATTGCGCTGCGCGACGCTCAGCTATCCCGCGGCCGCGAGCGCCGACGTGGTGCTGGTCGATCGCGTCGGCGTGCTCGGCGATCTCTACGCGCTCGCCGACGTCGCGTACGTGGGCGGAGGATTCCACGCGGCCGGACTGCACTCGGTGATCGAGCCCGCGGCATTCGGGGTGCCGGTGCTCTTCGGACCGCGGCACACGGCGAGCCGCGACGCCGCGCTTTTGCTCGCGTGCCGCGGCGGATTCAGCGTCGCGTCGGCGACGGAAATCGCGATGCGCGTGCTCGCGCTGTTTGCGGAGCCCGCCGCGCGAAGCACGCCGGGAGATCACGCACGCGCGTTGGTGCAGGGAGGACTCGGCGCCGCCGATCGCTCCGCGGCGCTCGTCGAAGAATTGATCGGACGCTACAACCTACCTGTATAGGTGAGTACGGTTAGAATTCCGTCCGATGACATCACGTAAGCAGCGTCGTGCGCCGCAAAAACGCGCACCGTCGGCCGAGACCACGCGCAGCGTCGCACTTGCCCTTCCTCGGGGAAGCTGGTGGGTCGTGCTCGCACTCGTCGTGGCGACCATGCTTGCGTACATCCCCGCACTCGACGCTCCATTCGTGTTGGACGACTGGGTGACCATCGACGCGAGCTCGCGGTGGGAGTCGGCGGCGGGAATGCCGACGGCTGGGCGACCGCTCGTCATGGCGACGCTGGCCGCCAATTATGAGGCGAACCGCCTGCTCGGCGTGAACCAGCAGCCTGATCCCGATGGACCCAACAAGGCGATCGGCTACCGGCTGTTCAACGTCCTCTTGCACCTGCTGACGGGCGCGCTGCTGTTCGCGGTGCTGCGACGCGCGATACGGGAACGGCCGATCCCGCAGGATTGGCGCGAGATCGCGGATCCGCTCGCCGGCGTCGTGACTGCGCTGTGGCTGTTGCATCCGATCCAGAGCGAAGTCATCAACTACGTCGTGCAGCGCTCCGAGGGGCTGGCGTCGCTCTGCTACCTCGCGGTGCTGTATGCATCGCAGCGAGCGTGGGACGCCACGCCCTCGTCGCGCGCGCGCTGGTTCGCGCTGGCGGTGGTCGCGTGCGTGCTCGGGATGCTGAGCAAAGAGATCGTCATCTCCGCACCGCTGGCGGTGATGCTGTACGACCGCGCGTTCCGCCAGCCATCGTGGCGCACCCTTTGGCGCCCGGCAAACGGGCGCGCGTTCCTGTATGCGGCGCTCTGGACATCGTGCCTCGCGACGTTCGCGCTGGTTGCGCTCGGCACGCGCGGCGGTTCACCGGATCTGAACGAGGGCGTGTCGTGGTACGGGTATTTCTATACGCAGTGCTGGGCGATCGCGCACTACCTGCGCCTGACCGTGTGGCCGAACGCGCTCTCGGCCGACTACGGATTCAGGACGATCCACGGCGCGCGCGGGATTCCCGGTCTTGCGCTGCTCTCCGCGTTCGGCGTTGCGACCATCATCGCATGGACGCGCGTCGAGCGACTCGGATGGTTCGCCTTCCTCGGCAGCATGTTCTTCATATTGCTCGCACCCTCGTCGAGTGTCGTGCCTGTGGTCCTGGAGGTTGCGGCAGAGCGGCGCATCTACCTCGCGCTGGCTGTGGTGCTGGTGCTGGCGGTCGTGGGAGTGGAGTGGCTTCGCAGGAGAGCGGCGGCGCGCGCACCGTCTCGGTGGGCCGTCGCGGGCGTTGCCGGAATCGCCATCGCGCTTGCGATCACCACGGCCGCGCGCAGCCGCACGTACACCAATCCCGAAGCACTCTGGCGCAGCGCGGTGCAGGCGGCGCCGGAGAATTCGCGTGCGCTGGAGCAACTCGGTTTAACGCTGCTCACGCTGCAGCCGCCGAAGCGCGCCGAAGCGGAATCGGCGTTCGTCAAGGCGTTGGCAAAGGACTCATCGTGCCAATCCGGATGCCTGCAGTACGGCACGCTACTCTCTAAGGAAGGGCGTTTCGCGGAGGCCATACCGCTGCTGGAGCGGCAATCGGCGCAGGGTGCCGGGACAAGGTACAATGTGCTGGCGATGCAACTGCTCGCGCTGGATTTGATGGAACTGGACGACTACAACCGCGCGATTCCGTACCTCGAGCGCCTCGTGCAGGTGGACCCGAAGCTGTCGCACTTCGTGGCGCTCGGTGTGGCGTATCTCTCGGTTGGACGTCGTGAGGAGGCGATCGCGACGTTTCGATTCATGGCCACGTTCGACCTCGGAGACGCGAAGCTGCAGCAATTGAGCAGAAGGCTCGAGGACGGAGTGAGCCACCCGGAGGCGCTCTCGAACCTGCAAGAGTTCGCATTTTCAATGGCGCGCGGCTGGATGTAGGCAGTCAGCAGCCGTCCGCCGGCTGCCTTAGAATTTCTTCAGCCCCTTGGGCGTCCACGCGACGGAGAAGCCGATCGCGTTGGTCGAGCCGACGTACGATGTGCCGCCGAGCATTCCGGCGAGACGAATCGCGACCTGCGGCGTGATCTCGTAGTTCACGCCGACATCGACGTCGACGTCGAGCTTCGAGCTGCTCGGACAAGCCGCGGGTATGATGCTGCCACCCGGGTTGATCGCTTCCACGGGACCTGAGCAAAAATCGAGCGAAAGCCGCGGATGCACGAACGGCGTCAGCTCGCTCCCGTTGTCGAGCTTGAACGTATGGCCGACGACCGCGCCGACCGGAATGCGCACCACTGTGTAGCTGCTTCCGGACGAGAGCCCGGCGCTCCCGGTGGCGGCGATGTCGAATGGCATGTCGGCGGTCGCACGCATCCACTGCCATGCGAGCCCGCCCGCGACGAGCACCCGCGTGTTGCCGCCGCCCTTCGGCGACGAGAGTCCGCCGTCGAGCGAGAACTGCCAGTCCTCGTTCAGTCCTTCGCGCCACTGGAAGAGCAGCGAGGTGCCCGCATTCCCGGCGCTCGCGGCGGCGAAATTGTACTCGCGGTCGACGATGCGCGGGGTCTGCAGCGCGGGATAATTGTACGCCTGCGCGGCCAGCGACGAAGCAGTCAGCAGTGTCAATAGGACGAGTTTCAGTGGGCGCATGAGGATCGGATCGTCGGGTGAAGGGTTCACTTCTTGGACGATTCAGCGGGTGCGGCGGTCATGAAGGACAGACACGCGTGGGCTCGGCAAGTTCCGCCGTTCTTTTGCGCCTTAAATCTTGCTCGCGCGCTCCGTAACAACCCTCACCTGATTATCCACCACCTGCAAGAACCCCCCGTGCACCGTGAATGCCGGCCCGTCGCCGATTCGCACCGTGCCCGTCCCCAGCAGCGTCACCATCGGCGCGTGCCCGGTGAGGATCCCCACCTCACCATCGAACGCCGGCGCGACCACGGACTGCGCGTCGCCCTCGAAGAGCATCGCTTCCGGCGAGATGACCGAGATGTGCAGCATGGATTCCCCGCTCAGCTCTGGAACTTCTTGGCGTTCTCGACCACGTCGTCGATGCCGCCCGCCATGAAGAACGCCTGCTCCGGCAGGTGATCGAACTCGCCGGCTACGAGGCGCTCGAAGCTCGAAATGGTTTCCTCGAGCTTCACGTACTTGCCCGGGATGCCCGTGAACTGCTCGGCCACCGCGAACGGCTGCGACATGAAGCGCTGAATGCGCCGTGCGCGTCCGACAATTTTCTTGTCGTCTTCGCTGAGCTCGTCCATGCCGAGAATCGCGATGATGTCCTGCAGTTCCTTGTAGCGCTGCAGGATGCGCTGGGTCGCGGTCGCGGCGGCGTAGTGCCGCGCGCCGAGGTATTGCGGATCGAGAATGCGCGAGGCCGAATCGAGCGGGTCCACCGCGGGGTAGATGCCGAGCTCCGTGATCGCGCGCGAGAGCACGACGGTCGCGTCCAGGTGCGCGAACGCCGTCGCCGGCGCCGGATCGGTGATGTCGTCGGCCGGAACGTAGATCGCCTGCACCGACGTGATCGAGCCGTTGCGCGTCGACGTGATGCGCTCCTGCAGGTCGCCCATCTCGGTCGCGAGCGTGGGCTGGTATCCGACGGCGCTCGGCATGCGGCCAAGCAGTGCCGAAACTTCCGAGCCCGCCTGCGTGAAGCGGAAGATATTGTCGATGAACACGAGCACGTCGGCGTTTTCACGATCGCGGAAGTACTCGGCCACCGTGAGTCCGGAGAGACCCACGCGGAGGCGCGCACCCGGCGGCTCGTTCATCTGGCCGTAGATGAGCGCCGTCGATGCGAGCACGCCCGATTCCTTCATTTCGAGATAGAGATCGTTTCCTTCGCGCGTGCGCTCGCCCACGCCGCAGAAGACGGACTTGCCGCCATGTCCCTTCTGCACGTTGTTGATGAGCTCCATGATGACGACCGTCTTGCCGACGCCGGCGCCGCCGAAGAGCCCGACCTTTCCGCCCTTCACGAACGGCGCGATCAGGTCGATGACCTTGATGCCCGTCTCGAAGACCTCCGTCTTGGGCTCGAGGTTCACGAAATCGGGGCGCTTGCGGTGGATCGGCCAGCGCTCGGCGGTCGCGGGGATCGGCGCGCCGTTGTCCACAGGCTCGCCGAGCACGTTGAGGATCCGGCCCAGGGCCGCTGCGCCCACGGGCACCGTGATCGCGGATCCGGTGTCGACCGCATCCATGCCGCGCACGACGCCGTCGGTGGAGCTCATGGCGACGGTGCGCACCTGGTTGCGGCCGATGTGCTGCTGCACCTCGACGATCACGCGGATCGGAGTGCCGGCATCGGTCGTGCCCTTGATCTCGAGCGCATTGTAGATCTCGGGGAGGTGCTCGGCCATGAACTGAACGTCCAGTACCGGGCCGATTACCTGGACGATCTTACCAACGTTTGTTGCCGTGGCTGTAGTCATAAAAAGCGAGTAATCGGTAATTGGTGGTTGGTCGTTGGTACTTGGCCCTTACATCTCGGTCGTCCGCACGTTGGTTGGCCAAATACCAAGAACCAATGACCAACGACCGATTACCCGCAGTTGCCGTTTCTTACTCGAGCGCCGCCGCGCCCCCCACGATCTCCGCGATCTCCTGCGTGATGTTCGCCTGCCGCGCCCGGTTGTACGTGCGGCGCAAAAGGTTGAGCATTTCGCCGGCGTTGTCCGTCGCGGCCTTCATCGCCGTGCGGCGCGCGGCCTGCTCCGCCGCGACCGTCTCGACGAGCGCCTTGTACACCGCGTTGCGCACGTACGCCGGCAACAGTTCGCTGAGAATCGCGCCCGCGTCCGGAAAGAGCAGAAAATTCTTCTGGCCCGCGGCGCTCGCGGGCGGTGCGACCGGGAGCACGCGCTCGGCCACCGGCGGCGACGAGAGTGCAGACTTGTACTGGGCGCACACCACGTAGACGGCGTCGATCTCGCCTTTCGCGTACTGCGCCATGAGCGCATCCACCAGCGAGGCGGCGTCCGATGCGGTCGGCTTGTCGCCGATGTCGGTGCGCGACGTCGCCATCGCGCGCGCGACATACCGGAAATAGCCGCCGCCCTTGCGGCCGCTCACGTGCAGCTCGACGGTCGTGCCTTCGCCCTCGAGTCGCGCGATGAGCGCGCGCGCTTCCTTGATGAGGTTCGCGTTGAACCCGCCGGCCATGCCGCGGTTCGACGTGAGCAGGAGCACCGCGGCGTTCTTCACGATCTTCGGCTGGCGAAGGAGCGGGAAGTCACCCTCGAGGTCCTTGCTGTACAGGCTCGAGATGACGTCCGCGAGGGCGCGCGCGTACGGACGCGCCGCGATCACGCGGTCCTGTGACCGCTTCATTTTCGAGGTCGCGATCATTTCCAGCGTGCGCGTGATCTTGCGCGTGTTCTCGACGGACTTGATGCGTCCTTTTAACTCGCTGCCCTTCGCCATGGGTTAGGCGATGCTCTTCTTGTACTGCTCGATTCCGCGCTTCAGCTCCGTCTCGGTCGCGTCGGAAATCTTCTTTTCGTTTCTGATATTGTCGCCGACCTGCGGGAACTGCGCCTTCATGTACTCGTGAAAGCCCTTCTCCCAGGCGCGCACCTGTTCGGTGGCCACGTCGTCGATGAATCCGTTCGTGACGGCGTAGAGGATCATGACCTGGTCCTCCATCGCCATCGGCATGTACTGGCCCTGCTTCAGCGCCTCCACCGTGCGCGCGCCGCGTTCGAGCTGTCGCTTGGTGGCGGCGTCGAGGTCCGACGCGAACGCCGAGAACGCTTCGAGCTCGCGGTACTGCGCGAGGTCGAGGCGGAGCCGGCCGGCTACGCCCTTCATCGCCTTCGTCTGCGCCGAACCGCCGACGCGCGAGACGGAGATGCCGACGTTGACCGCTGGCCGCACACCCGAATAGAACAAGTCGGCTTCGAGGAAGATCTGTCCGTCGGTGATCGAGATGACGTTCGTCGGGATGTACGCCGACACGTCACCGGCCTGCGTCTCGATGATCGGCAGCGCCGTCATCGATCCGCCCGCCTTGAATATCGTCTTGCCGTCGACGATCGACGGATCCTCGGAGAGCTTCGCCGCACGCTCGAGGAGACGCGAGTGGAGATAGAACACGTCGCCCGGGAACGCTTCGCGGCCCGGCGGGCGGCGAAGGACGAGCGAGAGCTGGCGGTACGCGGCGGCCTGCTTGGAAAGGTCGTCGTACACGCAGAGTGTCGCCTTCCCTTCGTTGTACATGAAGTACTCGGCCATCGCCGCGCCCGTGTACGGCGCGATGTACTGCATCGGCGCCGGGTCGCTGGCGGAGGCGCAGACGACGATCGAGTACTCCATCGCGCCCGAGGCCTTCAGCTTCTCGACGACGCTCGCGACGGTGGACGCCTTCTGTCCGATGCCGACGTACACGCAGATGACGCCGGTGCCCTTCTGGTTGATGATCGTATCGATGGCGATGGCGGTCTTGCCCGTGCCGCGGTCGCCGATGATGAGCTCGCGCTGGCCGCGCCCGATCGGGATCATCGAGTCGATCGCCTTGATGCCCGTCTGGAGCGGCTCCTTGACGGGCTGGCGGACGATGATTCCGGGCGCCTCGCTCTCCACCTTGCGGGTGTGCTGGGCGTTGATCGGACCGAGCCCATCTATTGGACGGCCCAGTGAGTCAACCACCCTCCCCACGAGCTCGTGTCCGACCGGCACCTCGAGCACGCGGGCGGTGCGGCGGACTTCGTCGCCTTCCTTGAGCTGGAGGTAGTCGCCGAGGATGACGGCGCCGATGTTGTCTTCTTCGAGGTTGAGGGCGAGCGCGGTGATCTTCTCGCCGGTTTCCGAGGAGGTGACCTCGAGCATTTCGCCGGCCATGGCTTTCTGGAGGCCATAGATGCGGGCGACGCCGTCTTTCACCTCGAGCACCGTCCCTACTTCCTCGACGTCGAGGGAGCTGAGATCAGCGGCTTCGATTTCTCGAAGGAGAATGTCCTTGATCTCGCCGGGGCGGAGCGATGTCTGGGAGGCCATTGTTCTAGGTTGAGGCGTGATTGTGGATCAGCTTGTGAAAAATATCACAAGCGAGTCATACATGCAACCGCAGGGGATGGAGGGAGAATACCGATTACTCGCTTGCAAGAAGTTACTGCTTTCGACTCCTCCCCCTCCCCTGCCGAAACCGTTCTATAAGATCGCCCGTGCGCAACCGCGCCAGCGATGCCGACCGGGTCCCCACGATTCTCTGCGCGGTGCTCGTGAGATGCGACGGACTGGCAAACTCCAGCACCCGCGCCACGTCGCTCACATCGTACCCGGGATTCTTCGCCAGCTCCGCCGCCGCGATCAGCCGCACCAGATCGATGATCCGCTTGAGGTTCGGCGACCCCGCAGCCGCGAAACTCCGGCTCAAGTGCTCCCGCGTCACGTGCAGCTGCGCCGCGATCGTCTCGGTCCGCACCGTCCGCCCGCCGTGTGCGACGATCGCGCGCCACGCGCGCTCCTGAATCCGGTTGTCGAGCCCGAGTGCCAGGTGCGCATCGTTCAATGCCGCGCTGAAGCGAGCCGTGAAACTCTGCGGCATCACGAGATCGCGAACGGCGGTGTCATCCATCCCCTCGACCAGAACGTCGGCGAAATCGCCGTCCACGCAGCGTGCGAGCGCCGCGGTGTCGGCCACGCGCATCGGGGTCAGCGCGAAGAACGGCACGCTCGGATAGTCGCGCGCGAGCGCCGCCGCCTTCCACGTCTCTTCGGTCGGATGCGCGACGTCCACGATCACCGCGTCGACCAGCGATTTCCCGAATGCGGCGGTGAACTCCGCGACGGTTCGCGCGAGCGCGAGCTTGCCACGGCGCCTCGGAAACGCGCGTTTCAGGAGTTCGCGGGCTCGCTCGCGCGACGCGAGCGCGAGCACGTGCGGATCCAGCGGATACGCGACGGCGCGTGCGGGCACGTTACGAAGCCGCTTTTGCGGCGGGCTGGAACGCAGGCTGCGCGCCGTTGTCCGAGAGCAGCGCGTGCGCATGCGCGAGCACCGCGCGGGCGTTCGCGTACGAGAGCAGCAGCGCGGCATCGTCGTAACGTGCCCACCGGCAGGCGGTGATGCCCTCGGCTCGCTGCGGTTTGGTCTTGCTGTCCGCCGCTTCCATCAAATAGAAGTGGCAGGTCTTGTGGATGAGGCGGCCGCGAAAGCGGAAGTGCCAGTCGATCGTCTCGACGATCGCGCGAAGCTCGAGCCGCGCGAGCCCTGTTTCCTCGCAGACCTCACGGAGCGCCGCGGCGGCGGGCTGTTCGCCCTCCTCGAGGTGTCCCTTCGGAAAGCCCCAGTTCTGGTAGCTGTCGCGAATGAGCAGGTACAGCGGCTCGGCGCCTTCCTTGCGAAAGACGACACCGCCGGCGGATGTCTCGTCACGCGGCTTGCGGTTGCGTCCGTTCGCCGGCCGTTTCTTCCCCTTCGTCACACGCCGGCGCCGAGTTGCTGGACATGCAGCGTGGCGCGCCCCTCGATGAACTGGCGCACCACCGGGTCTTCCGTCTGCTTGATCTCTTCGACGGTTCCCACCTGGCGCACCTTTCCCTCGAACAGCATCGCGATGCGCGTACCGACGAAGTAGGCGCTGTGCATGTCGTGCGTGATGACGATGCTGGTGACGCCGAGCTGTTTCTGCATGCGCACGATGAGCTCGTCGATGACCGCGGCGGTGACCGGATCCAGGCCGGTCGTCGGCTCGTCGTAGAGCATGTATTTCGGTTTGTGGGCGATGGCGCGCGCGATGCCGACGCGCTTGCGCATGCCGCCCGAGAGCTCGATGGGGAGCGTGTTTCCCGCGGCGGGGAGGTCCACGAGCTCGAGCGCTTCCTGCACGCGCGCGGCGATTTCCTTGGGCGTGAAGGTTCCGATCTTCACGAGCCCCATCGAGACGTTTTCGTTGACGGTGAGCGAATCGAACAGCGCGGAGAACTGGAAGACGTAGCCGATGTGCGAGCGGAGCGCGTAGAGCTCACGCCGTTTCAGTTTCGGGACTTCGAGGCCGTCGACGAAGACGGTGCCCTTGTCGGGCTCGAGCAGTCCGACGATGTGCTTGATGGCGACGCTCTTTCCCGTTCCCGAATAGCCGATGATGACCATCGTCTCGCCCTCGCGGACTTCGAGGGTGAAGCCGCTCAGCACATGGTTCGAGCCGAACGATTTGTAGACGTTTTCGATCGAAATCATGCTGAAATATGCACCAAGGGAGGGGCGGCGTCAGATGGAAGATGGAAGATGGAAGATGGAAACTGAAACGGCCCGAGGAATTCCCCCGGGCCGCTCAGACGCTTATTCGATCTTCCATCTTCGATCTTCCATCTAGTTACGCCGCGAAGCTGCCGAGCGCCCGACCCACATCGCCCTCTCTGAGCCGTTTGAGCGCACGATCACGCAGCTGGCGCACGCGTTCGCGCGTGACGCCGAGCATCGCGCCGATCTCCTCGAGCGTGTGTTCGCGTCCGCCCTCGAGCCCGAAGTAGAGACGCAGGACCTTCGCGTCGCGCGGCGGGAGCGTGTTGAGCGCCTGCTCGATTTCATCGGTGAGAAAGCGGTTCATCGCTTCCTCCTCGGCGTCCGGCATTTCGTCGGCGACGAAACGCTCGATGAGCGAGCGGTCGCCGTCGGGATCCATTGGGGCGTCGAGGCGCACGTCGCCGGTGTTCAGCGCGGCGAGCGACTGGACGACGTCCACCGAGAGGCCGGTGAGCGCGGACAGCTCCTCGGGCGTCGGTTCACGCCGCATTTTCTGCCGCAGGATCTCGCTCGCCTTGATGATGCGCGAGAGATCGGCGGTGCGATTCAGGGGCACGCGAACCGTGCGGCCCTGTCGCGCGAGCGAGGAGAGGATCGCCTGACGGATCCACCACACGGCGTACGAGATGAATTTTACGCCCTGGTCCGGATCGAACTTCCGCGCGGCCGTCAGCAGTCCGACGTTGCCTTCACCGATGAGATCGATGAGCGGCAGCCCGCGGTTCTGGTACTTTTTCGCGACCGAGATCACGAAGCGCAGGTTGCGCTTCACGAGTTCCTGCAGCGCATCGGGATCGCCGGCGCGAATGCGTCGCGCGACCTCGATCTCCTCGGTGCCCTTAAGCAGCGGGTAGGTGCTGACCTCATAGAGGTACTGGTCGAGAATGTCGCGCTCGGGCTCGCTCGGCGCGATGCCCGCGGGGGCAGTGCGACGGCGACGGCGCGGCTTCAGTTCGGCGGCGGGCATTGGGGTATTCCTTGCTTCAGGCGCCTTGGCGGGCGGCTGAGCCTTTGAAATTTTGACTCGAGGAGGTGCGGCGGCAGCTTTTGGCTTGGACTTCGCACGTTTGGCACGTTCACGTGTCATCGTGCTGCCGCTCCCGAGTGAGGTGCGCGCCTTCGCGGTCAGGCAGGTCTGCAATGGCCGTGAGTCGCGCTCGTGAGTCCGGCGAAAATCCGTCGGACTGAAGGAGGATCAAGATAGCGCCTTTCCGTCATAAATTCAACACTTTCTACTTGACCCATCTCTTACTCTCCGATAGGTTCTTTGGTTCCTGTCGGACGCCGTCCGATGAGTGGTCGTTATGACCGCAAATCAACGGTCACCGCAGCGGGGGCGTAGCTCAGTTGGGAGAGCGCTTGAATGGCATTCAAGAGGTCAGGGGTTCGATTCCCCTCGCCTCCATCGCCGGATGGCCGTGTTGTGGCGGCGAACCGGCGTGGACCCGAGCGGGTCCGGACGTCGTGATGTGCAACGGCGTCCGCCACCCCGCTTCCTCGCGGGAATAGCTCAGTTGGTAGAGCACAACCTTGCCAAGGTTGGGGTCGCGGGTTCGAGTCCCGTTTCCCGCTTTTAGAGACAACAGTCGACAGACGACGGACCGCAGTGCCGAAGACGGGCAGTTAGCTCAGTTGGTTAGAGCGCCACGTTGACATCGTGGAGGTCACAAGTTCGAGTCTTGTACTGCCCATACACCGCTTGCCAACCACTCCAACAAGGTTTCTGCCGCTATGACGCGCCGTTTCCGGGTTCTCTCACTTCTCGCGCTGGCCGCGCCCGTTCTCGCACTCTCCGCTCAGCAGCCGGCCAAGCCCGGCGCTCCGGTCGCCGCCGCCGCTCCCGTCGATCCCTGCCCGATCGACCTGATGCAGCCCAATGGGCTGGCCATCGCGAACCTCCAGCGTCCCAAGCTCGCGAACGTCAAGTCGGCGGACGAGGGCAATAAGGTCATGAAGGAAGTCTCGAAGCTGCTCTTCGACGACAAGCAGAAGACGAACCCGCTGGGACGCGACATGCTGCTCGCGCAGTTCGTCACCTTCTACGTCCAGTTCGCCGACTCCGCCAAGCGCGGCGACCTCGGCTTCCCGGGCGACAAGAATCAGTACGTCGACCTGCTCAAGTTCGCGGACTCGCTCTTCACGCTCATCGAGAAGGCCGAGCCCAAGTGCGCGATCACGACGCTCGGCTGGCGCAACTACAAGCCGTACGCCGATCGCATCAAGGCGGCGTACGCCGCCGTCGGCGCCGGCGCGGCCGACACGGCCGAGAAGCTCGCGACCCGCGCGATGATCCTGAACCACAGCGGACCACAGCCATACGACGTGCTCTGGCGTGTCGCGAAGATCCGCAACGATGAGGCGAAGGAGGTCTTCTTCCTGCAGCTCGCGGCCGACAGGCTCGAGGGCGACACGCTGAACAGCGTCGTCCGCTCGAACTTCCTCTTCACGCTCGGCCGCATCCAGCAGGAGTTCGGCGACCTGAAGACGGACAAGGCCGCGAAGGACAAGCTCTACCGCGACGCGGCGAAGGCGTATCTGGTGGTGTTGAAGGAATTCCCCACGTCCGACGAATCGCCGTACGCAATGCAGGGCATTGCGATCAGCGCGAACGTGGTGGGCGACACGTCGATCTCGAACGCGGCGGTCGCGGTCGTGAAGGCGGCGCCCGAGAAGTACACCGACCAGACGGTGGCGCAAGCCGGCGTGCTTTCGACGGCGGGGGGCCATACGGCTGATGCGGTCGCCCTGTTCGCCATTGCTGCGAAGATGAACCCCTACTTCCGCGACTATCAGTACAACCTGGCCGCCATGATGTACGAGTCCAAGCAGACGACGGAGATGATCCCGGTCGTGCACAGGCTCGTCGAACTCGATCCGAGCAACCCCGACGACTTGATGCTGTTCACATACGCGTTTGGGGGCCTCCAGAACACCACCAAGGATCCCGCGGTGAAGAAGGCGGCGATCGATTCGGTCATGTATTACGGCAAGCTGTCGGAGTCGATGCCGCATCGGTTGTTCTTCACGGATTTCGAGCGGCAGCAGAACCGCACGCTGCTCGTGGGCAGCGTGGAGAATCGCGCGAAGGACGCGCGTTCGTTCACGATCGAGTTCGAGTTCATCGGCAAGGATGGCGCGGTGCTGCAGAAGGCGACGGCGACGGTGGCGACGGTGGCACCCGGCGCGACGGGGAATTTCAAGGTGGACATCCCGATCGGCGGCGTGTACGGCGTGCGCTACGCGGCGTTGCCGTTGAAGTGATGCGTTCGCGCGGCTAGCTTTGAAGGCTGCCTGCATGCAGCCGGGACGTGAGGGTCGAATGCAGGCAGCCGCGCGCGCTCATAGCTCAATTGGATAGAGCATCTGACTACGGATCAGAAGGTTGGGGGTTCGAGTCCCTCTGAGCGCACTGTAGTAATGAAGGAAAGACTCTGCGGTAATCGGGGCGTAGCTTAGCCCGGTAGAGCGCCTGCTTCGGGAGCAGGAGGTCGGAGGTTCAAATCCTCTCGCCCCGACTGATGTAACAGACTGTGACACAATGGCTTGCAAAACGGCCGACTGCATATTGTGGTCGGCCGTTTCTGTCGTTACCCCACCCGTACCCCACCGTCTCGCCCGAGGCCGCATCGGTCCCGTGCCACGACACCGTTCGGGTGGTACTCATGCTTGAACGGAGGCGAAAGTGAGCTTCAACTGGAACTGTCCTCACTGTGAGCGCGCAGTAACGATCTCCGACAGCAAGTACTCCATCGATACACACTGGCTTCGGATTGAGAACGCGAGTGGCCGTTTGGGGTTTCAATCGCTTTTTATCGTGTGTCCGAACGCCGAATGTCAGGCGTTCACTTTGACGGCTGCGTTGCATGAGACGGTTGAGGCGGCGAACGTCTCGGCCAGGCTCGGAAAGAAGCTCCAGTCGTGGAACCTCGTTCCTCCATCGCAGGCGAAGCACTTTCCTGACTATATACCTGCGGCGATCCGCGAGGACTACGCGGAGGCCGCTCTTATTCGCGATCTCAGTCCCAAGGCTTCGGCGACGCAATCGCGACGTTGCCTTCAGGGAATCGTTCGCGACTTCTGGGGAGTGAAACCGGGGCGCCTCGTTGACGAAATCGAGGCCATAAAGGGAAAGGTCGACTCGCTGACATGGGATGCCATCGATTCGGTCAGGAAGCTGGGGAACATCGGCGCGCACATGGAGAAGGATATCAACGTGATCGTTGACGTTGACCCGACCGAGGCCGCGCTGCTGATCGGCCTCGTGGAAACGCTA
>Ga0209014_10000770_pt1 | contig 18779 bp, 19 predicted proteins | sample BarGraNGADG00212_FD_184491 | JGI IMG/M metagenome (GOLD analysis project Ga0209014, IMG submission 184491) | Arctic peat soil microbial communities from Barrow, Alaska - Barrow Graham LP Ref core NGADG0002-212 (SPAdes) (version 2) | ecosystem: Environmental > Terrestrial > Soil > Wetlands >...
TCAGTGCAGGTTCTTCATGATCTGACGCATGAGGTCGGCCGTGGCGGACGGCGTCTTGCCGACCTTGACACCAGCGGCCTCCAGAGCCTCCTGCTTGGCGGCAGCCGTGCCGGACGAGCCCGAGACGATGGCCCCAGCGTGCCCCATGGTCCTGCCCTCGGGGGCGGTGAAACCGGCGACGTAGCCAACCACCGGCTTGGTGACGTGCTCCTTGATGTATGCCGCGGCGCGCTCCTCGGCGTCACCGCCGATCTCGCCGATCATCACGATCGCGTCGGTCTCGTCATCGGCCTCGAATGCGGCCAGACAGTCGATGTGCGTGGTGCCGATGATGGGGTCGCCGCCGATGCCAACAGCCGTGGAGAACCCGTGGTCCCGCAGCTCGTACATCATCTGGTACGTCAACGTGCCCGACTTGGAGACCAGGCCGATCCGACCCGGGCCGGCGATGTTGGCCGGGATGATGCCGGCGTCGCAGGCTCCGGGGCTGATCACTCCGGGACAGTTCGGGCCGATGATGCGGGTCGTGCCTGCCTGGCGGGCGTAGGTCCAGAACTCGGCACTGTCCTTGACTGCCACACCCTCGGTGATGACGACGACGAGCGGGATCCTGGCGTCGATCGCCTCGATCACGGCGGCCTTGGTGAACCTGGCGGGGACGAAGACAACGCTGACGTTGGCGCCGGTCGCCTCGATCGCCTCGGCGACCGACCCGAAGACGGGCACCGAGACGCCGGAGTCGAACTCGACCTTCTGTCCGCCCTTGCCGGGGGTTACCCCGCCGACGATGTTGGTGCCCGAGGCCAGCATCAGCTGGGTGTGCTTCTGACCCTCCGAGCCGGTCATGCCCTGGATGATGACCCTTGAATCAGCGTTGATGAAGATAGCCACTGTGACTGCCGCCCTTTCAGTTCTTGCTGGCGGCCGAAGCCAGCTCGGCGGCCTTGCGGGCCGCGCCGTCCATGGTCTCTTCCACGGTCACGAGAGGGTGCGCGGCCTCGGCGAGGATGCGGCGGCCCTCCGTCACCTTGTTGCCGTCCAGCCGGACGACCAGCGGCTTGGTGGCCTCGTCGCCAAGGACCTTGAGGGCGCCGACGATGCCGTTGGCCACCTCGTCACAGGACGTGATGCCACCGAACACGTTGACCAGCACCGACTTGACGTTCTTGTCACCCAAGATGATGTGCAGGCCGTTGATCATGACCTCGGCCGAGGCACCGCCGCCGATGTCGAGGAAGTTGGCCGGTTTGGGGTGATCGCCGGGCCCACCGAACTCTTCACCGGCGTAGGCGACGACGTCGAGGGTCGACATGACCAGACCCGCGCCGTTGCCGATGATGCCCACGGACCCGTCGAGCCTGACGTAGTTGAGGTTCTTCGCCTTGGCGGCGGCTTCGAGCGGGTCGGTTGAGGCCTTGTCCTCGAGCGGCTCGTGGTCAGGGTGGCGGAAGCCGGCGTTCTCGTCGAGCGAGACCTTGCCGTCCAGGGCCACGATCCGGCCGGCCGTGGTCCTGACCAGCGGGTTCACCTCGACCAGCGTCGCGTCCTCGTCCCGGTAGACGGTCCACAGCTTCTGGATGACGTCGGCGATCTCGTCCTTGACCTCATTGTCGAAGTTCGCCGCGTCCACGATCTCCCTGGCCTTGGCCGCGTCGATGCCCACGATCGGGTCGACTGGGACGCGCGCCAGGGCCTCAGGACGCTCGACTGCGAGCACCTCGATCTCCACGCCGCCCTCCTTGCTGGCCATGGCCAGGTAGGAGCGGTTGGCGCGGTCGAGCAGCACGGAGAAGTAGTACTCCTCCGCGATGTCAGCCCCCGCTGCGATCATCACCTTGTGGACCGTGTGGCCCTTGATGTCCATGCCCAAGATCCCGCGGGCTGCGTCCCCTGCATCATCAACAGATCTGGCGACCTTGACCCCGCCCGCCTTGCCACGTCCACCGACCTTGACCTGCGCCTTGACGACCACCACTCCGCCGCTGCTGGCGCCGATCGTCTCTGCAGCTGCCCGCGCCTGATCAACGGTCTCCGCGACGATGCCGGCCAGCACCGGCACACCGTGGGCCTCGAACATGTCGCGCGCCTGGTACTCGAAAAGATCCACGGGCTCATCCTCATCACTTGGTCAGGCAATCGTCCCAGCGGAGCGTAGCCCGCCGGTGCACCCGCTTCGCTCACCCGGGGTTCACCAGGTGGGCGCGGTGGGTTCAGTCAGTCAGCAGAGACGTTCGCGCGGACCCAGTCGACGATCTCCGTCGTGGTCGCCCCCGGGGTGAAGACCTTGGCCACACCGAGCCCCTCGAGCACCGGGATGTCGGCATCGGGGATGATGCCGCCCCCGAACACGACGATGTCCTTGGCGTCACGCTCCTCGAGCAGCGCCGCGACCCTGGCGAACAACGTCATGTGCGCGCCCGAGAGGACAGAGAGGCCAACCCCGTCCGCATCCTCCTGGATGGCGGCTTCGACGATCTGCTCAGGAGTCTGGTGCAGACCGGTGTACACGACCTCCATACCAGCGTCACGCAACGCCCGGGCCACCACTTTGGCGCCGCGGTCATGGCCGTCAAGTCCCGGTTTGGCCACCACGATGCGTAACGGTGATTCGCTCATGAGACGCAGACTAGCCAACGACCGGGCGCGTTGCACACCCGGCGAGATGCGGGGCCAAAGGGGGTACGTAGCGTGCGGAGTAAGCGCTTGGTCAATTTCGTATAACGAACAGGTCACGCTAGCCTCGTGACTTCCGTGTTCTCTGCCGTGAGGTCTGCCCGTGTCCGCTCGTTCGTACGATGCTCGTCACCGCGCGTATGACGCTCGCCACCGATCGTCCAAGAGAGCCGCCTCCAGGCCCCGCCGCCTCATCGCTGGGCTTGCCCTGCCGACCGCCGCGGCCGCAGCACTGACGTTCACGGCGACCGGCGCAGCCATGGCTACGTCCACCGCCGCCACCGGAACCCAGCGCGCTGCGGCCATAGCGAGCGCGAGGGCCAGATCCGCGGCGCTGAACGACCCCCGCAGCCAGGCCATCATGGACAACGCGACGGCTCGCTTCCGCGCTGCCGCCAGCAGTGCCCGCAGCGCCGAACGCCAGGATATTGCCGTGCGCAACCTGGCCGCCCAGCGCGAAGAGGAAGCCCACAGCTGGCAGATGCCACTGAAGAACCCCGTGGAGACGTCCGGCTTCGGCTGGCGCTGGGGGCGCCTGCACGCGGGTGAGGACTTCGCAGCTGCGGTGGGCACGAACCTGGTCGCCATGTCGACCGGCACGGTGGTCTTTGCTGGCCAGGAGTCGGGTTACGGCAACATTGTCAAGATTCGCTACTGGGACGGCACCCTGACGTTCTACGGTCACATGTCGCGCCTCTCGGTCACCGATGGCGAGAGCGTTGATCCCGGGGAGGTCGTCGGACAGTCCGGCAACACCGGCGAGTCCACTGGACCGCACCTGCACCTCGAGGTTCATCCCGACGGAGGATCGGCGGTCAACCCTCTGCCCTGGCTGGCCGAGCACCACATCCCGGCTTAGCACCTTCGTGGCGCCCCAGCCGGGCGCGAGTCTTCGCCTTCAGAGCTTCTCCAGCGGCGCGTAACGCAGCAGCAGCCGCTTGACCCCTGTGTCGGCCCCGAAGTCCACATGAGCCATGGCCTTGTCGGCTTCGCCCTCGACGCGAACCACCGTGCCCAGCCCGAAGGAGTCGTGGCTCACCCGGTCGCCGGAGTGCAGCGAGATCAACGGACGGTTGCCCGGAGAACGCGTTCCGGGCCGACCGGCCAGGGACGCCACCGCGGGGGCGGACGACGACCTCATGCCAGCGCTCTCGGTGCGTTGCCAGTCGATCAGGTCGGCGGGAATCTCATCGAGGAAACGCGACGCGGGGTTGTACTGCGGAGAGCCCCAGCCGGAGCGCACGATCGCCCTCGAGAGATGAAGCCGCTCCCGGGCCCGGGTGATCCCGACATAGGCCAGGCGCCGCTCCTCCTCGAGCTCCTTGTTGTCGCCCATGGAGCGCATGTGCGGAAACGTGCCGTCCTCCATACCCGTGAGGAAGACGACGGGGAACTCCAGGCCCTTTGCCGTGTGCAGGGTCATCAGCGTCACCACGCCATTGTCGGCCGCCTCGGCGTCGGAGCCATCGGGGATCTCGTCCGCGTCGGCAACAAGGGACACCCGCTCGAGGAAGTCCTCGAGGGAGCCATCGGGCTCGGACTCGTCGAACTCCCGTCCCACAGCTACGAGCTCGGCGAGGTTCTCGACCCGAGTCTCATCCTGGGGGTCCTGGCTGGCCCGCAGATCGGCGAGATAACCGGTCTGTTCGACCACAGCCTCGAGCAGGTCCCCCACGCCGGAGCCGCCCTCGTGGACGGTGCGCAGCGCCTCGAGCAGTGACGTGAAGGCCGTGATCGCCGCAACCGACCTCGTCGCGATGCCCGGGGCGTCCTGGGGACGACCCAGCGCGGCGACGAACGGGACGCGCTCGCGCTCGGCGAGCGCCGCGATACAGGCCTCTGCACGGTCCCCGATGCCCCGCTTGGGGACGTTGAGGATGCGTCGCAGGTTGACCGTGTCGGTGGGGTTGGAGATGACCCGCAGGTAGGCGAGGGCGTCCTTGACCTCTCGACGCTCATAGAAGCGGGTTCCGCCAACGACCTTGTAGGGCAGCCCAACTCGCACGAAGACCTCTTCGACGGCCCGCGACTGGGCGTTGGTGCGGTAGAAGACAGCCACGTCCTTCGGCTTGACCCCGTGCTGGTCACCGAGGCTGTCGATCTGCCGTGCGACGAAGGCGGCCTCGTCGTGCTCGGAGTCTGCGACGTAGCCCACGATCTTGGCGCCGTCACCGGTGTCGGTCCAGAGGTTCTTTGGCCGACGGTCGGGGTTCTTCGCGATCACCGCGTTGGCCGCGCGCAGGATGGTCTGGGTCGAGCGGTAGTTCTGCTCAAGGAGGATCGTGCGGGCGTCGGGGTAGTCCTGCTCGAACTCGATGATGTTGCGGATCGTCGCACCGCGGAAGGCGTAGATCGACTGGTCCGCGTCGCCCACCACAGCGAGCTCGGCCGGAGGGACCGCCTGGGGGTCGGTGCTGGCGTAGCCAACCAGCTCGCGGACCAGCTGGTACTGCGCGGTGTTGGTGTCCTGGTACTCATCAACCAAGACGTGGCGGAATCGGCGGTGGTAGTACTCGGCAACGTCGGGGAAGGCCTGAAGGATGTTGACCGTCGCCATGATCAGGTCGTCGAAGTCCATCGCGTTCGCCTGGCGCAGACGGGCCTGGTACATCCGGTAGGCGTCGGCGACCATGCGCTCGTGATGGCTGGCCTCGGCAAGCCCAGCCGAGTATGTCTCCTCGTCGATCAGCTCGTTCTTGAGGTTGGACACCTGCGCCGAGAAGGAGCGCGGACGATAGCGCTTGGGGTCGAGGTCGAGCTCGCGCATGACCATCGACATGAGGCGCTGGCTGTCTGCCGCGTCGTAGATCGAGAAGGTCGACCTGAGGCCGACGTGGGAGGCCTCGCGACGCAGGATGCGCACACACGCCGAGTGGAACGTCGAGACCCACATGGCGCGGCTGCGGGTGCCGACCAGCGAGGCGACCCGATCGCGCATCTCGCCCGCTGCCTTGTTGGTGAAGGTGATCGCCAGGATCTGCCCGGGCCGGACGTCGCGCGCCGCCAGGAGGTGGGCGATGCGGTGTGCCAGCACACGTGTCTTGCCCGAACCGGCCCCTGCGACGATCAGCAGTGGCGCCCCTATATGGGTGACCGCGGCCCGCTGCTGCGGGTTGAGCTCCTCGAGCAGCGCCTCAGGGTCGCGACGCAGCGCCGAGCCGGTATCCCGGCCAACGCCATCCGGGATCGGCTCGCCACCCGCCTCGGCCCATGCCGGCACGCCGCGGCTGTCCACATCGCCGCTCGCAGCGGTAGGGGTGATCCCGGGCAGGGGGTAGGCGCCGAAAAGTGTGCTCATTGTGAGTTCCAGCCTACGTCCGGGGGGAGACAGCCCGAACCCAGGGAACGGAGCTGGCGTGCGCCTGTTGGCCGATGCTCTGGGACGCCGGGGTCAGTTCTTGTCGACCGCTTGCGCCAAGGGCGGCGTCGTCGACGAGGTTGTCTGCGACCAGACGGCGGTCGCGCCGCTGTGCCCGACCCGTACGGCCTGGAACGTGGTTCCGGTTGCGGCGACCACGGCCGTCACAGCCAGGGCGAGGGCGACCCACGTCGGAGCGCGTGCTGGTCCCACCTCGCCCTCTTTCCGGTCCCACCAGTGGAGAACGGCCGCGACGACCACCAGACCGAGTACCCAGGGCAGCAGGCCCTCGGCGAGATCGGCGTGGGTGCTGATCAGAGCGGAGTCCCGGACCCTCTCCTGCAGGGCCTCCCCGGACTGGGTGGAGATCGGCACGAGGATCAGCGCGACCAGGGCAAGGCCGAGGGGCAGGAGCCGGGCCCATCTGCGGAACAGCGGCCAAAGCGCTGCCAGGGCAACCACGAGCGCTGCGCTGGGGACGAGGACCTCGGTCGCGTGAACGACGAGCGGGTGCAGCGGAAGACCGGCGATGGTGTCGAACATCATTCTCCTTGACAGAGTGCCTCCGGCCACGGCACACCGCCGATTCCGCCGACAGTCAGGGCGGACGAATCGGAACGTAGCACGCCGCGAGCGAGTGCCTGCCCTGCCCGGGGTCGCGCCCTCGGTAGGGTCATCGCATGGGGCTCGAGATCCGCGACGTCGAGCACTCCTTCGGGGACCGGGTGGCCCTGGACGGAGTGAGCTTCGACGTCGTCCCCGGGGTGATCACCGGGCTGCTCGGACCCAACGGTGCCGGCAAGACGACGCTGCTGCGGATCCTGCTCGGGGTGTTGAGCCCGGACCACGGCCAGGTGCGGTATGACGGCCGTCCGGTGGACGAGGAGGACCGCCGCCGCTGGGGGTACATGCCACAGGAACGCGGGCTCTACCCAGGGATGCCAGCCGGTGACCAGGTCGTCTACTTCGGGCGGCTGCACGGCCTGTCCAACGGTGATGCGACGAGCAGGGCGCGTGTGCTGCTCGAGGAGCTGGGCCTGGAAGACCGGTGGGGCGATCGCACCGACAAGCTCTCCGGCGGTATGCAGCAGCGCCTCCAGCTTGCGACCGCCCTTGTCCACGACCCTGCAGTCATCGTCCTGGACGAGCCGTTCGCCGGCCTGGACCCGGTGGCCGTGGTGAGCCTGTCCGAGACCCTGCGGCAGCGGGCCCGAGCCGGGCGGACGGTGCTCTTCTCCAGCCACCAGCTCGACCTGGTGCAGGATCTCTGCGAGGACATCGCGATGGTCGACCGCGGCCGAACGGTGCTCCAGGGCAGTGTCGCCACGCTGCGGGCGTCGTCCGGCCGACGGCAGCTCAGACTGCACGTGCAGGCGCCGAACCGCGACTGGTTGCTTGCCTACCCCGAGGTCACCGTGGTCGGTGACGAGGCTGACGACCTGCGTCTGGAGGTCCCCGCAGACATCGACCCCCTGGACGTTCTGGATGCCGCCCGGGCGGCCGGGCGGGTGGTCGACTTCGGGCTCGACCTGCCGACGCTTTCGCAGCTGTTCATGGCTGCCGCCGACCGGACCCTCGACCGGGCAGGTGTGAGCTGATGGGGACGTGGTGGAAGCTCACGCGCCTGGTGGCTGAGCGCGCACTCTTCGAGAACCTCAGGTCGAGGTCCTTCAAGGTCGTCACAGGGCTGTTGCTGCTGATGTCCATCGCCGCGGTCACGATTCCGCAGATCCTCGGCAATGAACGCACGACGTACACGCTCGCGACCGCCGGTGCCGCTCCGTCGGAGATGGTGGCTGCTCTGGATGCCGCTGGCAGATCAGCCAAGTTCACCGTCACGTACGTGTCACGGGGCGACTCGAATGCGGTCCGGAAGGCGGTGCGCGACGGCGACGCCACTGTCGGTCTCACCGGAGGGACGCTCTACACCTCGAACACGGCGGGGGGAACCTTCCCGGTCGTGGTCGCCCAGGCCGTGGTCGGCCTGGAGACATCGCACCTGTTGGCCGGGGCGGGCCTGAGCCCACAGCAGGTCGCGGAGCTCCAGTCGGTCCGGCCGCCCAAACAGGTCACCGTCGGGCGGGTGGACAACGAGGGGCGCGCCGGAGCCGGCTTGGCAGTCGGAGTGGTCCTGTACCTGGCAATCACCTTCGCCGGGACTGCTATCGCAACGACGGTCGCGATGGAGAAGTCCACCCGCATCTCCGAGGTGCTCCTCGCGATCCTGCGTCCCAGCCAGGTGCTCGTCGGAACCGTGGTGGCGATCGGCACGGTGACGCTCCTGCAGCTGCTCGTGCTCGCGACACCGCTCGCCGTCGCCGTGCGGGTCACCGACAGCATCGGGCTACCCCCGGTTGCGGCCGGAGACATCACGCTCGCGGTGGCGTGGTTCCTGCTCGGGTTCATGCTGTACGCGTTCCTGTTCGCGGCCGCCGGCGCCTTGGTCAACAAGATCACCGAAGTCAACTCGGCGATCCTGCCGGTCACGATGATCCTCCTCGTCGGCTACATGCTGGCGATCACGGTGGTCACCTCGAACCCGGCCAGCGGGTGGAGCGTCGCTGCCTCTTTGTTCCCGCTCAGCGCGCCGATGGCAATGCCGATCCGCTGGGCCTCGGGCGACGTGCCCATCTACCAGCTTCTGCTCGCCATGGCCCTGACCGCCGCCTCCTCGGTGTTCCTGGTATCGGTCGCCTCGTCCATCTACCGGCGTGCCCTGCTCATCACCGGCCACCGGGTGAAGCTTCGCGAGGTGCTGGGCGGCCGGGCACTCTGACAAGGGCCTCGCCTAGGCTCGGATCGTGACCTCACCGCAGATGGAATCTAGTGCCGAGGAGCTTCGGTCCGGTTACATCCGGCCGGCAGAGGCCAAGGACGTGCCCGCCATCCTCGGGCTCGTCCACCAGCTGGCCGTCTACGAGAAGGAGCCGGACGCGGTCGAGGCGACCGAAGCCGACTTCCGGATGGCGTTGTTTCCCTCAGATGGCTCGCCTACGGCCTTCGCGCATGTCGCCGAGATCGACGGTGAGATCGTCGGTATTGCGATCTGGTACGTCACGTTCTCGACCTGGGTGGGACGCGGTGGCATCTGGCTCGAGGACCTGTTCGTCCTACCCGAGCATCGCGGGTCCGGCCTGGGCAAGGCACTCCTGGCGACGCTGGCGGCAGTGTGCGCGGAACGCGGCTACGGCCGGCTCGAGTGGTCGGTGCTGAGGTGGAACAAGCCCTCGATCGGCTTCTACGACTCGATCGGCGCTCAGCCGTTGGACGAGTGGCTCACCTATCGACTCGAGGGCCCGGATCTGGGCGCGCTGGCCGAGGACTGTGACCCAACTACGCTGACGTCATGACGGAGCGGACTTTCGGCCAACCGGCGACGCCACGCCTCGACCAGGACATCGAACGGGTTCTCGTCGTGACCGCACATCCGGACGACTGCGACTTCGGGGCGGCCGGGACCGTCGCCGGTTGGGTCGACGCCGGTCTCAAGGTCACGATCTTGTTGTGCACCCGCGGCGAGCAGGGCGGGTTCGATGACTTCAACCGCGAGCAGATGCCGCTCATCCGCGAACGCGAGCAGATCGCGGCGTCGGCAGCTCTCGGCGTCACGGACGTGCGGTTCCTGGCGGGCCACCGCGACGGTTGGCTTGAACCCTCCTGGGAGCTGCAACGCCAGATCGTCGAGGTCATCCGCGACGTCCAGCCCCAGCGGGTGCTGATCCAGTCCCCGGAACGGTGGTACGACCGCATCCAGGCGTCACACCCGGATCACCTTGCGGCAGGCGAGGCCGCTATCCGCGCCGTCTATCCCGCTGCCGAGAACCGTTTCGCCTGGCCCGAGCTCATCGAACAGGGTCTGCAGCCATGGCACGTCAACGAGGTCTGGATCATGGCCCATCCACACATGACCCACGCCGTGGACATCACCGACACGTTCGGTCGCAAGGTCGCGGCGCTGCACGCTCATGGATCACAGACAGGACATCAGAGCGATCAGCTGGAGGGGTTCCTTCGCGGCTGGGGCGCGTCGGTGGCCCAGGCGTTCGGCCTTGGTGAGGGCCGGTTGGGCGAGTGCTTCGCGATCATGGATCTGGGCTGACCCGAGCACCAGGCGTCACCTCACAGAAGGTGCCGCCCGACTGCCCAAGCGGTGAGCTCGTGCCGCGACGAGAGCTGGAGCTTGCGCAGCACCGAGGACACATGTGTCTCAACGGTCTTGATAGAGATGAAGAGCTCCTTGGCGACCTCTTTGTACTGGTAGCCACGAGCGATGAGCCTCATCACCTCACGCTCGCGGGTGCTGAGCCGGTCCAGCTCCTCATCGACCAGAGCGACCTCACCGGCAGCGGCACCGAAGGCGTCGAGGACGAAGCCTGCCAACCGCGGGCTGAACACGGCATCGCCGTCGGCAACCCGTCGAATAGCGTCGGTCAAGTCGTTGCCGTTGATGGTCTTGGTGACGTATCCGCGAGCCCCGGCCCGGATGACCGCGATCACGTCCTCGGCCGCGTCGGACACCGACAGCGCGAGAAAGCGAACGGGCTCACCGGACTCGGTTGTCACGCCATGCGATCCGGAGATCACGTCGCTGCCGCCGTTGCCGTTGCCGCCCGGCAGGTGCACATCGAGAAGAACGACGTCGGGCCGCGTCTCAGCCACCACGACGATGGCGCTGTCGACGTCCGGGGCCTCCCCCACGATCACCATCGACTCGTCCAGCTCGGCCTTGACGCCGGAGCGGAACATGCGGTGGTCATCGACCAGGACGAGCCTGATGGGGGCGGGGTGCAAGGACTTCGGTTCGCTCATCATTGCGTTCCTTCGGTATCTGGCTGGGCAACGGGCTGTGACTCGGCGGTCGTGAGGGGCAGAGAGAGCGACACCTCGGTGCCGCGCTCGAGCCGGCGAACTGCCGCCGAGCCACCCTGACGCGACATGCGGCCAAGGATCGACTCGCGGACCCCCAGACGATCCGCGGGCACCGCGCTCATGTCGAAACCCGGACCATGGTCGCGCACAAACGCCTCAACGAGGTCGGATCCCACCTCGACATAGGCCGATACAGGCACCGAGCCGTGACACACAGCATTAAGAAGGGCCTCGCGCAGCGCCCGCACCAGGGCAGTCCCGCCAGCATCCAGCGGACGGTCACCGGTGACCACCAGCTCGATGGGTATGCCGTGCACGTCCTCGACCTCGTGCGCGACCTCAGTCACGGCCGAGGCCAGGCTTGACCGCGAGCCTCGCGGGCCGGCATACAGCCATCCGCGCAGCTCCCGCTCCTGTGCGCGCGCAAGTCGGGTCACCTCGGCAGGGTCGGCCGCCTTGCGCTGGATAAGAGCCAGCGTCTGCAGGACCGAGTCGTGCAGGTGCGCGGCGATGTCTGCGCGCTCGGTCTCACGGATGCGTTGTGCCTGCTCGGCCCGCAGGTCGTTCCAGAGACGCACCCCCCAGGGAGCGGCGATCAGGGCGGCGCCGGCGAGGACTGCCACGGCAGGGATCCCCACATCCCAAAGGCCGGCGAGCCCGCGTCCCTGGGTCGCAAGAACGACGACACCGATCAACGCAAGCGCGATGCCGATCACCAGACGTAGCAAGCCCGCCCGTCGACCTTCGCTGCCGCCGACCAGCCATCTTCCTCGCTCGGCGTCATCGAGCTGCGACCACGCAAGCACCGCCCCGCCGGCGACGGTCACCAGCGGGATGAGCACACCCAGTCGCAAGTTGACCCCGTGCAGCTGGGCAAAGAGCCCCCCGCCGACGAGAAGCAGCCCTACCCCCACGACCAGGTTGCGCAGGGGCTCGTTCGCCGGTTGGCCCTCATCCATGGGCCGTGGCCGCGGAACGGGGGCGCCCCCCAGCGACTGAGGTGTCAGTGCCCACAAGATGAGGTACGCCGCCACCCCGGCGCCACCGGCAAAGCAGGCCAAGAGGAAGGCCAGTCGCACATGCCGCACGTTGACCCCGAGGTGCTCAGCCAGGCCGGCGCAGACCCCACCGACGTATCGGCCCTGCACGGGGCGCTCCAGCCGGTACACCGCCCGTCCCCGACCGGGGTCGATCGGCGACTTCGGAAGCTCGTAAGGCGTGGGCACGAGGTCCATCCTCGCCCACCCCCGGGGCAGAACGGGCCCTGACGGCGCTATCTCAGGGTTCGTTCAGGGTCCGGTCAGGGTCGACCCTCATGGCGAACGACTGCTGCGGGCGACAGGATCGAAGACATGAACGAACAACGCACAACTGACGCGGAAACCGGTCTGGACAAGATCTTCTCAGCACTGCGCAGCATCGGCGTCCGACGCCGTACGGATGACAAGTGGATCGCCGGCGTCTGCTCGGGGCTGGCAGACCGGCTCGGTGTCGACCCGGTCATCGTCCGGGTCGGCCTCGTGGTGCTCTCCCTCCTGTGGGGAGCCGGCATCACCGTCTATCTCGTGGCTTGGGCCCTGCTGCCCAACGACAGGAACCAGATCGTGATCGAGCGGGCGCTGCGTGACGGAAACGGGGGCTCCATCGTCGTGATGGTCTTCGCCGGTCTGGCGCTGTTCGGCGGTTCCTGGTGGGGCAGCAGCTCAGGCTGGGGGTTCCCCTGGGGTCTGGTCCTCGCCGGCGGACTCATCTGGTGGCTGGTTCAGCGGTCCAGCAACCGTCCGGATGCCGACCAACGGGTGAGCGCCCAGGCGCCCCCCGCCGCGCCATACGCCACCACGCCATACGCGACCACCCCGGTCAACCCCGGTCAGAAGCCGACCACACCAGACCCGATGACAGCCACGACGGGCGGGGCGCCAAGCACCTACCGCCCGGCTTCGGCCGCCTACCGCCCCGAGGCTCCGAGGAGACTGCGTCGTCGATCCGGTGGCGCGCTGATGGCTCTTCTCGCCATCGGACTCTCCCTCGTGACGTACGGCTCGCTGAGCTGGCTGGGCGACGAGTTCAGCTGGACCGGTGACCACCAGGCCATCGCGCTGGCCGGTTCCCTCGCAGCGATCGGGCTCCTGCTCGTCGTGCTCGGCCTCGCCGGTTGGCGAGCCGGCTTCGTGGCCTTCCTGGCAGTCGTCCTGGCGATCACCGCTTTGTCGAGCACCGTCGTGCCTCCGGGCATCCACCTCGGCGGACGGGTCGGGGACCAGACCTGGAGGCCCGCTGTGGTCACTTCCGACGCGAACTACCGCCTCGGGGCGGGGAACGCCGTCCTCGACCTCGGCGCGCTACCCAAGGTAGGACTGAGCGAGGCCAAGCTCCCGGTATACGTCGGTCTCGGCGACCTGAGGGTGGTTGTGCCCCAGGGCTTGACCGTCAAGGTAGTGGGCCACGTGGGCCTCGGAGAGATCCTGCTGCCGACCGATTTCGGAAGCAACGGACAGGGCGGCACAGACGTCGCCCGGTCGGTCGTCATCGGCGATGGGCCAACCGAAGTCGTGGTCGACGCCGGAGTCGGCGTCGGACAGCTCACCGTGGTGAAGGAGTAGGACGATGGAAGCGAATACACCTGCAACGCCTTCATTCCCGGGCGGCAACCCGATCGAGAAGAACTCGGTCCAGGACAACCCGACCAAGGTCAAAGCGACTGCGGACAAGGTTGGCACGCTGGCTCGTCCCAAGGGACCGAACGCATCAGCAGTCGTTCTTGGACTGGTTGCCATGCTCCTGTCAGGCCTGATCATCGCCAACGAGACGGTGGGTCTGCAGGTCGACTGGTCACGTCTGGGACCTGGGGCGATCGTTGGCATCGGTCTGCTGTTCGTGGTGCTCGGTGCCATCGGCCTGGTTCGGCGCCATGAGGACGTCTGACATCAGCGACCGCCAGCTGGACGCGACATCGAGCCGGTCAAGATCCGCCGGCGGCACCCATGCGGCAGACGCAGTGGTGCCGCCGACGTCGTGCACGACTGGCTCGGTGGGGGCGTGACAGGACGCGCGATACACGAGTCGCACGGCGTGGAAGTCCTCGAGCCGCCCCGAAGGGGCGCGGCCGATCCAGCGAGTCGTCCGGACCAGTGCGAGCTCGCTGACCTCGATCACCTGACCGCTCTCCTCCCATGCCTCGCGTACCACGGCCTGTTCCGGCGGCTCGTCGGCCTCGATGCCGCCACCGGGAAGGCCCCATCGACCCTGTGCATTGGTGCGGTCGGAGAACTGCGTCATCAGAAGTCCCCGCGAGCTGGTCACGTAGGCGTAGGCCGCCACCCGTTGGTACCGCTCGGGGACCTCGCCCTTGCCGGGCGGCAGCTCCTTGTCCCGATGCAGAGGCTCCTCCGGCTCGAGCGGCGCGGCCACCTGGGGCTCAACGACGAAAGACATTGTCAACACGTGGCTTCCACGCGAATCACTCATGACGTCTCGCGCCGTCCGCACCTGCCAGCCATGCGAGGCGAGCAGTGCGACGGGGTCGTCCCCGTGGTCAAGGACAAAGCGGACGACCTCTGCGCCAGAGACTTCAACGCCCACCACGACAAGGGAGGGCGGCGAAGGCCGTCCGTAGGTCAAAGCCCGGTCCCCGCCTTTGACCCCGCCAGAGCGATGGCACGACGGTACTCCGCCTCCGCGCCGTCCAGGATCCGGTCCCACGACTGCTCGGGCGGGGTGCCGAGGTTGTATGCCGTCATCGATCCCCTGAGCTCCTCGTCGGTGACCAGGTGCGCCAGTGCCCCGGCCATCGCCTCGTCGTCGGCCGCGAGATACCCGTTAAGGCCGTCCGTAACGAACTCCTGCAGGCCAGTGCCCCAACGCCCCACGACCGGCAGACCGACCGTGCGCGCCTCGAGCGCGGCAATCCCGAACGACTCCAATGGTGCGGGGGCCACGTAGATGTCGGCCGCGGCATACTTCTGGCGCAGCTCGTCACGGGTCACGCGCCCCGGCAGGTGGACCCACCCAGTCATGTCGTGCGCGGCGACGAAGCGCTCGAGCCGGCCGCGGTCCGGGCCCTCGCCGAGGATCTCGAGACTCATCCCGATGTCGTCCGGGACCAGCGCACGCACGCGAGCCATGGTGCGTAGCAACGGAAGTGGCCGTTTGCGCGCGGCCAGCCGCATCGCGGAGACCACCCGTACGACGCCCCTCGCCCCGGGCGTCGGGTCTCCTTCTGCCGGGGTCACCCAGCGGTCGACGTCGATCCCGTTGGACAGGACGTTGACCACACCTGCAGAGCCGACGATGCGCTGCAAAGGCTCGGCGGCCACGGCCGAGACCGCGCTCATGGCAACACCGCGGGAAGCCCACGTGCGCACGTGACCGGCGGCACGGAATACCGGCTCGAGCGAGCCCAGCATGCAGTGCCACGTCATGGCGGTCGGCAGCCCCATGCCGGTGGCGACGCGCGCGCAGTCGACCGCGAAGGGGCTCACCACACCCATGTGGACGTGTGCGACATCGAACCCACCTTCGGCGAGTCTGAGGCGCAGCAGCCTTGGGGCCAAAGGGTTAACGGGCAGCTCGAACGGCAGCTTGATCGCCAGCCTGTGGACGGGAACGCCGTCGACATGGTCGACGAAACCGCCCCGCTCACCGTGCTGGCCAGGTGTGGCCGTGAAGACGACGACCTCGTGCCCGCGGCTGATCAGGCGCGCGGCGAGGTCATGAACCTGCACCTCGATGCCGCCCAGGCGAGGCAGATAACAGTCCGACAGCAACGCAATCTTCACAAATGCCACCCTCGCATGAGACAGGATGGGACCTGATGGCGCACACCCTCCTGGCTTTCCATGCCCACCCCGACGACGAGGCACTGCTGACCGCCGGGACGATGGCACGCGCCGCCGCAGAGGGCCACCGGGTCATCGTGGTGGTGGCGACCGACGGCAACGAGGGGCTGGCGTCGAGCCAGTTCGCCGCGGACGGTCGGCTGGGCTATCGGCGGCTGGAGGAGCTGCGTGCGAGCGCCCGCGCGCTGGGGGTCGCTCGCGTCGAGCATCTCGGTTATGCGGACAGCGGGTTGGGGCCACACACCTGGCCGGATCCGCCCGGGCAGACCCGGTTCATCCGCGCCGACGTCGACGAGGCCGCAGGGCTCCTTGCCGACATCCTGCTCGAAGAGTCCGTGGACGTTCTCCTGACGTACGACGCCAACGGCGGATACGGGCATCGTGACCATGTGAAGGTCCACGACGTCGGAGCGCGCGCAGCGGCGATGGCGAAGACCGCGCGGGTGCTGCAGGCCACCGTGCCACGGGACACGATCTGCCGTGCGGTGGCCGTGGCGCGCAAGGTCTACCGCTTCCCCCCGGACTTCGACCCCACCATCTTCCAGCGTTCCTTCAGTCCCCGGTCAGACATCACCCACCGGGTCAACGTCAGCCGCTATGCCAGCGCGAAGAGGGCCTCGATGCGGGCCCACGCCTCCCAGGCGAGCGCCGATGGAGGGGCTGACCGCACCCTGGCAGCCTTTCTGCGGATCCCACGACCGCTGTATGACGTGGTCTTCGGCCGCGAGTGGTTCGTCGACCCGGCCCACCCGCCGGGCGCCCCGATCTCCCGGGACGTCTTTGTGGGGCTGCCATGAGCGCGCACAATCCGTTGATGGCCTCGACGGCAGAGGGCGACCCGAGTCTGCCCCGGTGGAGACCCAGCACTCGCCAGGTCATCCAGGGACTGCTCGGCCTCGGGGTGGCCGTGGGGCTGCTGGTGTGGGGACTTCCATTCTTCGTCGGCACGACATGGGTCGAGGTCTTCGACAGGCTGCGCCAGATCGGTCCGATGACGGCCCTACAGCTGCTGGCCGTCATGGCCTGCGGGCTTTGGCTGTACACCTTCATGCTCACCGGTTCGCTCCCCGGCTTGTCGCATCCGAAGGCCTTGATCCTCAACGTGTGCAGCTCCTCGGTGGGCAACCTGCTTCCGGGTGGTGGAGCGGCCGGCGTGGCCGCGACGTACGGCATGTGTCGTTCCTGGGGTTTCTCGCGGCGTGACATCTCAACCTCCGTGATCGTCAGCGGCGTCTGGAACGTCCTCGGGCGCGTGGCCCTGCCCGTTATCGGTATGGCCGCCCTGCTGACCGATGCCTCGAACCTGCCCAAGGCGGTCGTGCGGGGTGGGGCCATCGGCGCCGTGGTGGGCGTGTTGCTCCTCGGCCTCTTCATCACCTTGATCGCCTCCGGACCAGCCGCCACCGTCATCGGTCACGGCCTCGACAAGGCCCTGCACCCGCTGTGGCGCAGGTCCCGGGCCAGTCAGGACCTGAGCATCGACGATCTGGTGCATGACCTGCGGGGTCGACTCAACTCCGTGGTCCGGACCGGCTGGCGCAGCATGACGTTCGGTCTGTCCGGCTTCTTCGGCATCTACTATGTGCTGTTCTGGTTCTGCCTCGACGCCGCGCACGTCCACGTGACCATCCCGCACATGTTCGCCGCCTACGCCGTCGGACGGCTCCTGTCCACGGTCGGTTTCACCCCTGGCGGAATCGGCGTCACAGAACCCCTGACGGCCGCGGTACTCATCGGTTTCGGCGCCATCCCGGCGGCAGCCACGGCAGGCGTGGTGCTCTTCTCGATCTACGTCCACCTGCTCGAGGTCCCGCTGGGAGCGATCGGCTGGGTCGTGTGGGGCGTGTCCCGCAAGAAGTCGCCCACGCCCGATCCGTCCTTCGAACCGACAGGCGACGTTCGGCCCGCGCTCGGGTCACCGGCGGACTAGCCTGCGCACCTGACGTGTCCGGGCCTGGTCGGCGATCTCATCGTCGATCAGGCCTGGCACGAATAGCGCGCACAGTGCACGCTCGACGGCAAGCTTGATGAGTGCGTCGGCGAAGCGAGGGTTGGCGGGCAGGAGTGGGCCGTGCAGGTAGGACCCGAACACGTTGCCCGTGACTGCTCCCTCGGTCGCGTCGATGCCGTTGTTACCCATGCCCGACCTGACTGTGCCGAAGGGCTGCTGCCCCGGTGCGAGCTTCGTTGAGCCGGAATGGTTCTCGTAGCCGACCACGTCGCCGTATGCCGTCCTTAGGACGACGGGCCCGATCATCCGCTTGGCGTTGCCCTGGGTCGTCACGTCAAGGATGCCTATGCCCGGGAGCCGTTCTCCCTGGACCGTGATGAAGGCGTTGCCGAAGAGCTGGTACATGCCGCAGATCATCAGCATCGGAGTGCCGTCAGCCGCCAAGGCGCGCAGGACGTCCGCGTTGTGGGCCAGGTCGTCCTCAACCCGCGCCTGCCCGCTGTCCTGGCCGCCACCCCCAAGGACCAGATGCGCGTCCGTCGGGAAGTCGTTGCCGGGGTGGTGCTGATGGACGACGGGTTCGTAGCCGTGCCAGCGAAGCCGGCTGGCCAGGGCGCGCGTGTTGCCCAGGTCGCCGTAGATGCTCATCTCGCGTGGGTAGATGTGAACGATCTTGATCCGACCCTTGTTGGCACTCATGCGGGGTCCTCTCCGAAGTTCGCCAGGCCGTATCGCGTGGCCAGGTCGCGGCGCAGAGCCATCATCGCGGTGTAGGTGCAGAAGATGCGCTTGGGCTCGTTCCTGTATGCCGTGAGGAACCGTTCCAGCGCAACGCCGAGGTCGGGCTCGACCTCGGCGACGGCCACGTCGTCGTACTTCAGGCGCAGCGCCATGTCGTAGGCACGCACACCACTGGTGAGCGCAACTCCCTTCTCCCGCAACGACTCGAAGCTGACGTCATAAAGCCACGACACGTCGCGACCGTCGGCATAGTTGTCGTTGATGGCAACCATCGTGGTGACAGGTGCATTGCCATAGGTGCCGAGTGCAACGGTGAAGCCGGCGGGGTTCTTGACCAGGACCAGCTCCA
>Ga0209014_10000772_pt1 | contig 18772 bp, 19 predicted proteins | sample BarGraNGADG00212_FD_184491 | JGI IMG/M metagenome (GOLD analysis project Ga0209014, IMG submission 184491) | Arctic peat soil microbial communities from Barrow, Alaska - Barrow Graham LP Ref core NGADG0002-212 (SPAdes) (version 2) | ecosystem: Environmental > Terrestrial > Soil > Wetlands >...
CAGATTCACCGACCGGACGTTGACCGCTGTCGTGCAGTCCGCGTGCAACAAGCCGGTGTCAACACTGATCACTCACGACCACGTCAGATCGGCCCACGCAGCGTGGATGGCGGGTCCGTGTCGGATTCCCAAGCTGACAGTGCGGGTTCGATTCCCGTCACCCGCTCCACACGCTCTTTGTGCCAAAAACCTTGCAATACATACGGATTGAGCACCATTCCCCCATCTGGTGCGGCGCCCGTCGGCATCAGAAATCAGCCCTCATGCCATTACACGTGCCATTAGCCATGCGGGACGGACTGTCAGCTCATCGGTCTCAAGTGGCCCGACACGCTGAGTTACGGCTTGGCTCGAAGGGGCCGGGCAAGCGACCGACATCATTCGCACAGGTCACATCACAAAACCACGTATGCAACTGCTCGACGCAGGCCCTTGACAGTCCCGATCGGCGATACTCAGGCACGCCGTTTGTCACGTGTTCCGACTCCGGGTTGCACTCGCCAGCATGTTACATACTGTGCGGGGTCGGAGTGTCACGCTGCAGGTTCCAGCAGATGGATGCCCCATCCTCCGCCGCACGTACGGTGACTGATCCACTGCGCGGCAGACCCGCCATTCCGGACTCGTTCAGCAGGAGGATCGGAAGCCGGGTCCCGTAGATTTCTGCCGCTGCTAGCGCGCCGAGCGTCACGATCGCATCGCGTGAACCGAGCAAGATCGCCGCCGGTGCCACCGCAGCACGGATTTGTTCGGCGAGCACGCTCGACGACGAGCTGGATCCGCGCGAGGCCCCCATCACCACGACGCGTCCAACGAGCGAAACACCCTGTTGCGGGTGATGCACATCGGTTATGACGCCGGTGTCCAGCTCCGTCCCACCCCAAAACGAGAGTGGCTCGTCCAGCCAGAGAATCTCGCCGAAGCCAACGCCCAGACACAGCGAGACCGCAGAGACGCTGCGTTCACTGCCAGCTTGACTCATCGCGGATCACCCGCCCTGCACGTGCCGAGGCGATGCACTCCGTGAGCGTTCCCAGCACGACGTTGATGCCCATGTTCGCAGGGGCGTACCAGGCCCATTTGCCTGATGTCGTCATCGCGGTGCGCACGGAGTCAGCGAGTATGGGTACGAGGTAGGTGCAGGTGTCGACGACGAGCTTCGCCCCAACTGCCTCGCACAGCTGCGCGTAACCCAGCTCCTTCGCCTGGGCGAGCACCTCGCGCGAAGTGGAGATCCAGACGGTGCACGACGGGTCGAAGGGCACGCGGTCCCGCAGGACCTCGGCCAGCTTGGCGAACTCGGTGAGGGAAAAGTGCGGCGTGCCGAACGCGACCGCATTCAACTCGTCACCCACGCTGGCGGTGGTCAACTCATCCCGTGCCGCCCGCAACATCTCGGGCGTCAACTCGATACGCGGGAGGCCGGCACAAGGCCAGGCTCCGCCCGCTTCGACTGCTTCCGGAGTGACCCCCGCAACGTGGAACAGCGCGACGCCGCCACCAGAGGCCGCTGTCGCGCCCATGGCCTTCAACCGGTCTTCGTCGACCACCGCCGGCGCGATGCCGGTCAGAATGGCCACCTGCTCACCCACCTCGCGGCCCACGACGCAGCCCAGGGCAGCCCAGGCAGCGTCGTGGTCGAGCACGCGGTCGGGGATGCTGGAACAGTCCAGCTCAAGACTAGGGGCCCTGTTCTCACCAATATGAAGTCCGGCCAACGGGACCCGCCCGGTGACGGCGGCGCAAACGTCCGCAAAGTCGCCGTAACGAGCCGTGCGCGCCCCGAGCACTGAGTTGGCAAACACGATGGCGTTTGACTCGGCCCAGGCGATGTCGGTTCCCGCTTCCGGCCGACCCGCCAGCTGGTAGGGCGCACACGTCCAGGTCGCCCTTGCGCCGATGGCGACGTAGGCGTCCGTCAAGCGGCGCGCCGCCGCCGATTCGATCGGGTCCAATCGCACCAGCCCCGGATGCAGCAGGTCCAGAGAGCTGACATTCAGGGTCGTGGGAACTGTGACCTTCGCGCCCAGCCTGACCAGCTTCTCGATGAAGTCGAGGCCAGCCTGACCGTGGTAAAGGCAGCCGTCGATGTGTGCTGACTCGATGTCGATCAGCTGGGTGGCCTGCGACACCCTGGCAAGGGCCACGACCAGGCGCATCGCCATGGCGACTCCCGGCCCGTGATCGCCAGCCAGCTTCGCCTCGTCTTCGGCGTTCAACCACAGCTCCACCGACCGGGTCGCAGCCATCAGGCGCCCAGGTAGGCGTCGATGATGCGCGAGTCGGATATGAGCTCGGATGCTCGCCCCTCGATGGTGGTAACTCCGCCGTCGATCACGTAGGCGCGGTCTGTCACCTTCAATGCAGCGCGGGCGTTCTGCTCCACCAGTAACACGGTCGTGCCCTGGTCCCTGATCTCACTGATGACCTGCATCACCTGGGCCACGATCAGCGGGGCCAATCCCATCGAGGGCTCATCGAGCATCAGCATCTTGGGTCCGGCAACAAGTCCCCGGCCGATCGCCAGCATCTGCTGCTCGCCGCCGGACAGTGTCCCGCCCTGCTGCAACCTGCGTTCCCCGAGCAGCGGAAGCAGCGCGAGGACCTTCTCAATTCTTTTCGCAACCACTGCATGGTCCTTGACCAGGAAGCCACCCAGCTGAAGGTTCTCCAGCACGGTGAGTGTGCTGAATATGCGCCGACCCTCTGGCACGTGAATCAGACCGGCCCCCACGACGTCCCACGGGCGAGCCTTGGTGATGTCGGCGCCGTTGAACGTCACTCTCCCGGAGTGCGACTTCACCAAAGCCGATGCCGTGGACAGTGTCGTCGTCTTGCCTGCGCCATTGTTGCCGAGGAGCGCGACGATCTCGCCCTCCGCGACCGTCAGACTGAGGCCGGACAGCGCCTGGACTTTGCCGTAGAACACCTGGACGTTGTCGAACTCAAGCATCGCCATTGCTCTGCGCCCCCTCGTCATCCTTGCCGAGGTAGGCCTCGATCACGGCTGGGTTCGCCTTGACCTCGGCCGGCGTGCCCACCGCAATCTCCCGCCCGAAGTTCATCACGATGATGCGTTCGGACAGCTCCATCACAAGGCCCATGTCATGTTCGATAAGCACAATCGAGGTTCCCAGGTCGCGAATACGCCGACAGAGCACAAGCAGCTGCTGCTTCTCCGAGTAGTTGAGCCCTGCGGCCGGCTCATCGAGGAGCAGCAGCTCCGCCTTCCGGGCCAGAGCCCTGGCAATCTCGACCCGTTTCTGCTGACCGTAGGACAGGTTCCGAACCGGGACTCCGCGGGCGCCCTCGAAGCCGACGAAGTCGAGCCAGTAGTTCGCCTCGTCGGTGTACATCGCTTCGCTGCGCTTGAACCTGGGAGTGTGCAGGATCGCGTCCGCCCAGCTCTGTCCGCCATACAGGTGCATCCCGGCGCGCACATTGTCGAGCACGGTCAGGTCGGGGAAAAGTCGAAGGTTCTGGAACGTCCGCGTCACGCCGGCTGCGGCAATGTCTGCCGGCCGTTTTCCAGTGGTCTCGAGCCCCTTGATCCGGACTGATCCGGAGGTCGGCCGGTAGAAGCCGGTGATGCAGTTGAACGCAGACGTCTTGCCCGCACCGTTCGGGCCGATCACCGCGATGATTTCCCGCTCATGAGCCGAAAAACTCAGCCCGTCAACGGCTCTCACGCCGCCGAACGCGACTTGGAGGTCCTTGACCTCAAGTACCGCGGTCATCGGCCCTGCTCCGTCGCCACTGCGGGGGGATCGACGTCAACGGTCGCACGCTCCCGTTCGTACCCGCGGGCCGGCCAGAAGCCCTGCGGGCGGAACACCATGACGATCACGAGCAGCAGCCCGAAGACCAGGTAGCGGTTTGAGGCGAAGTCCCGCAAGAGCTCAGGCAGCAGGCTGATGACCAGGGCGCCGATCACGACACCGCGCATGTTGCCCATCCCGCCGAGCACGACCGCCATCAGCACCAGCGCCGACTGGAGGAAGATGAAGCTCTGAGGCGAAACTGCGGACAGGTGCGCGGCAAAGAGCACTCCGCCCAGACCTCCCCAGATGGCGCCGAAGATGTAGGCGAGCAGCTTCACCTTGTAGGTGTGGATGCCCATCGCCTCTGCGGCGTCCTCGTCCTCGCGCACGAACCGCCAGGCCCGGCCGAGCCGAGATCTTCCCAAGCGTGCCGAAGCGAGCACGAACAGCGAAACCACGAGCACTGTGAGGTAGTAGAGGACCGCGGGGTTTTCCACGTCTAGCCCGCCGATCTTCAGCAGACCGGGGATGCCGAAGATACCCGAGGGGCCGCCGGTCACGCTCAGGTTGTTGGCCGTGATGCGCGTGATCTCACCGAAACCCAGGGTGACAATCGCCAGATAGTCGCTGCGCAGCCGCAGTGTCGGCGCCCCGATGATCAACCCGGCCAGGATTGTCATCACCAGCACCGCCGGAATCGTGAAGAGAAGCGGCAGCTCGAAGCTCTTGGAGATGATGCCCGCGGTGTACGCGCCAACCGCCATGAAAGCGATGTACCCAAGGTCAAGCAAACCGCAGTAACCCACCACAATATTCAACCCAGACGCGAGCAGCACAAAGATCGCCGCCGTGGTCATCACATTGAGTGAGTACGGCGACGCGCTGACGAATGGGGCAAGCAATGCGGCCGCGAGGGCGACCCAACCAATCAGCCGGCTCTCAAGAAGCCGGGAGATCGGTGACCTGGGCGGACCTACCCGCAGCGGCGCCAAAGTGACGTCGATGTTCTCACTCATGCTACATACGCTCCGTTACTCGCTCGCCGAGAATGCCCGTCGGCCGCAACGTGAGGAAAAGGATGAGCACGGCGAAGGAGAAGACGTCACGCCACTGTCCGCCGAACCATTGGCTGCCGAAAGCCTCGACAAACCCAAGCACGAGACCGCCCAGCATCGCCCCCTTGATATTGCCAATACCGCCGATGACGGCGGCGGTGAAAGCCTTGAGGCCGATGATGAACCCCATCAGAAAGTCGATCTTGCCGTAGTAGGCGCCTGCCATCACGCCAGCGGCCCCAGCCAGTGCCGACCCGATGAAGAAGGTGCGGGTAATCACCGCGTTGACGTTGATCCCCATCAGCAGCGAGGCGTTCGCGTCCAGCGCGATCGATCGCATAGCGCGCCCGGTGGAGGTCTTCTGGATGTAGAAGTTCAAGGCGACCATGAGGCCGGCGGCGATCAGCATCAGGACGATCTGTGGCAGCGATACTCGTGCCCCGAGAACCTGGAACACCCCGCCCTCCAGACGAACCGGGTACGCGCGCGGGTTCGGGCCGGCAATGGCCGCGATGCCGTACTCGAGCGAGAACGAGACGCCGACAGCGGAAATCAGCACGGCCAGTCGAGGTGCGCCTCGCAGAGGGCGGTAGGCCAGGCGTTCGATGAGGACACCCACTCCACCAGTGAGCAGCATGCTCACCAGCAGCACCCCGAGCAGGGCAACCAGCGAGAGCGAGGCCGGGATTCCACCCATGGAGGTCAACAGGGCAAAACCGATGAAGGCGCCGAGCATATAGATGTCGCCATGGGCGAAGTTCAAGAGCTTGATGATGCCGTAGACCATGCTGTAGCCCAAGGCGATCAGAGCATAGAACGAGCCGACGAACAGCCCGTCCCAGATGAGTTGAGTCATGAAAGCCTGCTCCGTTCAGCGATGGTGACGGATGCCGCATGAGCTCCCGCGGCACCCGTCATCGTGGATCAGGGCTGCACGCTGTTGAGAATGAACTTGCCGTCCTTGATCACAAGGATGACGAAACCACCGCTGGTCAGGGTGTGTTCCGGGGTGAACTTCAGCGGGCCCGAGAACATGGAGAAACCGTTGATGGCCTCCAGCGCCTTGATGATGTCAGCGCCCTTGGTGCTTCCAGCGTCCTCGATCGCCTTGGCCGCAACGCGGACCGCGTCATAGGCCTGGGTCGAGTACGGACCGGGGTCAGAGTTGAACTTCGCCTTGTAGTTGGCGATCCACTTCTCGGCACCCTTGATGGTATCGGGGGTCTGCGTCATCGTCGCGAACACGCCTTCTGCGCCAGCCCCGGCGATCTTTGCAAGGGAAGGATCGACACTGCCGTCGGCGACCATGATCTTGCCCGTGAAACCGGCCTTCTTCAGCTGGTTGATGATCAAGCCGCCCTCCTGGTAGTACCCGGTCCAGTACACCAGTGCAGGGTTCTTGGCCATGATGGCGCCGACCACTGCCGAGTAGTCGCTCTCACCAGCGGTCACCGAGGTATTCAGGAGAACCTTGACTGAGCCATCCTTCTCGATCTGGGCCTGGGTCTCGGTGGTGATGTCCTTCGAGTAGCTCGTGTTGTCATCGACCAGAGCGACCGTGGCAAAGCCCGACTTCTTCATGAAGGCGAGCGCCGTCGTCGACTGCTGCTTGCCGGTGCCGTTGATCAAGAACACGTTCGCGAGCCCCTGCTTGACCAGCTCCTGTGAGTTCGCCGCGGGGATGATCATCGGGACGTTCGCCTTCTGGAAGATCGGCAACGTCGGCAGCGTGGCGCCCGAGCAGTAGCCGCCCACCGAAACGACCACGCCGGCGGAGACGACCTTGTTGGCGCTGGCCACAGCCTGCTGTGCATCACAGGCTTCGTCCTCGACCATCAGCTCAAGCTTGCGTCCTTTCAGGACGCCGCCAGCCTTGTTGATCTCATCGACGGCAAGCTGGGCGCCGTTCTTCATGTACGCGCCGGTGGGCGCGCTGCTCCCCGAGAGGGGCACAACCATGCCCAGCTTGACAGGGCCGGACGACGTGGCATCGCTGGAGCCACTGCTGAGCAAACCGCCGCTGCATCCGGCTGTCGTGATGACCATCGCCGCGCCGATACCGAGCAGGATCGTCTTCCGGGTTCCAATTCTCATGACATGTCTCTCCGTTGAGGTGACAATCGGGCATCTCCGCGCAACACGACCGTCAGATCACTCCCACTCGGATCACGCCAGTGCAATATGACATGTCACACAGGTTTGAGTCAACGATCCGGGGATTTTCCTGCCCACCAGCCGATCACATGCCCAAGATGTTTGATGGTCAGCGCCTCGAGCGCCGCACCGTCCCGCCGGCCCAGCAGATCCAGCATGACGTGGTGCTCCCGGGCGGACTCGGGAAGCTCCTCGCCCATCGTCATGCGGGCCAGGTTGATCATTCGGGTCTGCGAGCGGAGCTCACGGACCATGTCGACCAGCCGCGCGTTTCCGTGGAGGCCGAGCAGCCCCAGATGAAAGTCGCGGTCGCCCTCGATGAAGCCGGTGAGGTTGGCGTTCTCGGCGTGAACGACGATCTGCTGGGCGAGCAGGCGCCACTGGGGCAGGCTCTCGGTCTGGAAGCTCTCGGCAAGTGAGCGCATTGCGGGCGCCTCGATCAGCTGGCGCAGCTCGACGATCTCCCGAAGATCCTGCTCGCTCACCTCGGTGACGCGGAATCCCTTGTTGCGAACGGATGCCACGAACCCCCGCTGCTCAAGGTCGAGCATCGCCTCACGTACCGGGGTGGCTGAGACGGCGAACTGGCTCGCGAGCGTGGGCACCGAAACGAGCGTCCCAGGGGCGAGCTCACCGGAGATGATGGCGGCCGACAAGGACTCGGAGATCCGGTCCCGCAGACTCGCGACCTGCTCCACCTTGCGAATCGCTGACTCGGCCATGATCTCCTCACCTCACGCCAGACGGAACCTGGGGTGGATCCGGCTGTTCGCACGATTCACCTTGGATCACTAGTATCCATGATATGTGCCATATTACGAGTGAAATTCGCACAATGGACTATCACACCGCCGGTGAGCCCTTTCGAATAGTGACCGAAGGCGCTCCCCAGATCGGCGGCGAGACGGTTGCCGAGCGACGCATCCGCGCACTGGGCTCCCCCGAGATCGACGGTTTGCGAACGCTGCTCTGCCGGGAGCCGCGCGGGCACGCCGACATGTACGGCGCCTTCATCGTCCCGGCCGACGACGATGGCGCGGACTTCGGCGCCCTGTTCTGGCACAACGACGGGTACTCCACAGCTTGCGGGCACGGCACCATCGCTCTTGGTGTGTGGGCCGTGCAAACCGGCCGAGTCGACTCGGAAGCCAACGGAGTCACCCCCGTCACCATCGACGTCCCCTCAGGGCGGGTGGTTGCCCATGTGAGGCAGGTTGCGGGCACTGTGACCGGTGTGGTCTTCGAGAACGTGCCGTCATACCCGGTCGCCCGCTCAGTCGACGTGGGCACCTCGGTCGGCCGAGTCAGCGTCGACCTCGCGTTTGGCGGCGCGCTGTACGCCTGCGTCGAAGCGTCCGAGCTCGGACTTGAGGTGACACCGGAGAACACGGAGCGGCTGACGACGATCGGGCGGGAGATCAAATGGGCCCTGAATGACAGCGAGCTGGCCCGCCATCCAGATGACGACCGACTCAGCGGGGTCTACGGCACCATCATCTTCGACGACCTCGGCGACACCTTGAACGGACCCCACCAGCGCAACGTCACGGTGTTCGCCGACGGGCGGATCGACCGCTCACCCTGCGGGTCCGGGACCGCGGCGCGACTCGCCCTGCTGGCCGACTCTGGCCGACTCGGCCCCAATCAGGTCCTCACCCACGACTCGATCATCGGGACACGGTTCATCGGCCACGCGCACCCGGCTCCGGGCGGCGCGGCGCGGCGCGCGATCATCCCGGAGGTTGAAGGCATGGCGTACAAGACCGGAGAACACATATTCGTAGTCGAGGCGACCGACCCGCTACAGACCGGGTTCCTGCTTCGATGACGCCCACCACGCTGCCCTGGATCTCGGCCGACGATGTGTTCGCCCGTCTCGGCTTTGGTGCGGCCATCCGCGCGGTACAGCGCGACCTGAGAGCCGGGCTCGACCCGGCTGGCGACTTCAGCCGGAGCATCCTGGATCTGGCCCACGGGCAGCTGCTGCTCATGCCGACACAGTCGCCGGAGTTCGTCGGTGTCAAAGTCGCGACGGTGGCGCCAGGAAACCAGGCACTCGGCAGAGCAAGGATCCAGGGTGTCTACCTTCTGATGGATGCCGCCACCCTCAGCCCGATCGCGCTCATCGACGGCATCGCACTCACGACCCTGCGCACCCCCGCGATCTCCGCCGCCGTCGCGGACATCCTGGCCCCCTCCAAGGTCGACCATCTGGTCGTGTTCGGGTCCGGGCCGCAGGCTTGGGGACACATCCAGGCCATGCAGGCGATCCGAGTGGTCGGACGGGTCACGATCGTCGCCAGGGACATGGGCCGGGCCGCCGCGCTCGCCCTCCGTGTGAAGGCGGATGGAGTGGACGCGAGGGTGGGTCAAGCCGACGATGTTCGCGACGCCCAGCTGATCGTCTGTGCCACGACCGCACGGACCCCGCTGTTCGACGGGAGCCTGGTGCCTGATGACTCCTTGTCGGTGGCCGTGGGATCCCATGAGGCCGACGCGCGGGAGCTGGACTCGGCGTTGATCGCGCGGGCGCAGGTCGTCGTCGAGGATTGCGCCGTGGCCCTGAGTGAGGCCGGCGACTTGCTCATCCCGCTGGGCGAAGGCGTGGTTGACCCCGAATCGCTCGTGCCGATGCGCGACATCATCACCGGCTCCACGCCCGTCGACCACGGGCGGCCGCGTGTCTTCAAGAGCTCGGGCATGTCATGGGAGGACCTGGTCATCGCCGCCGAAGTGTTCCGCGCGGGCTGACCGTTGGCGCCATACAGCGCGGGTTCAGTGAGAGGCGAGCGTGGCTTGCGATCCCCAGCTGTTGGACTGCCCCGGGATGCTGCGGCGCTGGGGAACCTGCCACGGGTTGTCATCGCGCAGGGGCAGCGGCAGGAGCTCCTGCGGTGCACCCTGGTAGGCGACGGGTCGCAGAAAACGGCCGATCGCAGCGGTGCCCACCGAGGTGCTGGTGTCGTTGGTGGTCGCTGGCCACGGGCCGCCGTGCTGCATTGCGGGCGTCACCGCGACGCCGGTCGGCCATCCGCCGAACAGCACGCGCCCCGCGTGCCCGGTGATCCACCCGACCAGCGCACGTATGGCGGGGGTGTCCTCGCCCGCGGCCGCATGCACCGTTCCCGTAAGATTGCCTTCGAACAGTTCGTTCGCGAGCCCGGCCAGGTCCTCCTCACGCTCGAACTCGACCATGACTGACAGGGGGCCGAAGGCTTCGTCGAGCAGGCGGTCGCGTTGCTGCCTCAGAACGGCGGCCGTCACACTGACCAGGGTTGGGGTCGCCCATCCCTGGCCCTCCGCGTCGAAACGCATTCTTCCTTCGGCGATGACCTTCACATCAGTGGTGGCCAGGATCGTGTCGCGACGGTCTCGGTAGGCGGTCGCGATGCCCGGGTAGAGCAGCCGCTGCTCGGCTGCCGCTGCAGCCCGCACGGCCAACCCGTCGCCCAGGCCGTGTCCGGCCGGCACGAACAGGAAGCCAGGCTTCGTGCAGAGCTGCCCGGCAGAGCCAATGACGCTCATCGCGAAGCCGTCCGCGATCTCCTGGGCACGCTCGGCAAGACCTGCCCGGGTCACGAATACCGGATTGACGCTGCCGAGCTCCCCATAGAACGGGATGGGGCCCGACCGGGCTGCGGCAACATCCGCCAGGCTTCGCCCTGCGGAGATCGAACCGGTAAAGCTTCCGGCCGCGATCCGTGGGTCCTTCAGCAGCGCCACCCCAGCGGACCGTCCCGAGATCAGCTGCAGCGTTCCCTCAGGGGCACCTGCGGCCTCCAGAGCTGTCGACGCCACCCGCGCCGTCTGCTCCGAGAGCCGTGGATGCCCGGAGTGGGCCTTCACGATGACCGGACAACCCGCTGCCAGCGCGGAGGCCGTGTCGCCGCCCGCCACCGAGAAGGCGAACGGGAAGTTGCTCGCCGCAAAGTTCAGCACTGGGCCGACCGGGATCCGGAAGCGGCGCAGATCGGGACGCACACCAAGGGCGAACTCGCTGTCGGCCTCGTCGATGCGTACGTCCAGGTAGGTCCCGTCGAGCACGACATCGGCGAACAGCCGCACCTGCACCGCGGTCCGCGTGAGCTCGCCGACCAGTCTCGCCTCGGTGAGCCCGGTCTCCTCCATCGCGGTGGCGACCAGCTCGGTCCTGGCGTCGAGGAGCGCATCGGCCATGGCGACCAGCGCGGTGGCGCGCTCGAGCGGTGTGGTGGCGGCCCAGATCGGGGCGACTGTGGCGGCGCGCGCTGCGATCCGCTCGAGCTGTTCGGGTGTTGTGTCGGACATCAGATTGCTCCTGTTACCGGTCGATGAGTGTGGTCTGGCGAAGGGCCCGACCCTTAGAACTGGAACCCGCTCGGGAAAGGGTCGGTGGGGTCGAGCAGGTACTGGCCGATGCCGGTGACCCACGCTCGACCGGTGACGGTCGTGACGATGGCTGGGGTGCCCGAGACGGTTGTCTCCTGGACCACCCGGCCGGTGAACGTGGACCCGATGAACGACTCGTTCACGAAGTCCTGGTTCAGACCGAGCTCGCCGCGAGCCCACAGCTCCGCCATCCGTGCCGAGGTTCCGGTGCCGCAGGGCGAGCGGTCGAACCAGCCCGGATAGATCGCCATCGCATTCCGGGAGTGCTGCGCGGTCGAACCGGGTGCGATGAACTCGACGTGGTGGCAGTGGTCGACGCCCTCGATCTCCGGATGCCTTGGCGGGTTCGTCGCGTTGATCGCGTCCATGATCGCAAGGCCCGCCGCCAGAATCTCATGCTGGCTGCCGCGGTCGAACTCGAGCCCGACCGCGTCCAAGTCGACCATCGCATAGAAGTTTCCCCCGAACGCCAGGCTGTAGGGCACGGTGCCGTACCCGGGCACCTCGACCATGTCGTCCAGCCGCAGGCTGTAGGACGGAACGTTCTGGATGGTGACCGAGTCGGCGTGACCGTCGCTCACGGCCACCCGTGCGATCACCAGCCCGGCCGGAGTGTCCAGCCGGATCGTTGTCATCGGCTCCAGGACTTCCACCATGCCGGTTTCGACCAGCACCGTCGCGACCCCAATCGTTCCGTGAACGCACATGGGCAGGCATCCGGACGCCTCGATGTAGACAACGCCCCAGTCCGCGTCCTGCCTGGTCGGGGCCTGCAGGATCGCACCGCTCATGGCCGCGTGCCCACGTGGTTCGTTCATCAGCAACAGACGGAGGTGGTCCAGATTCTCCATGAAGTACAGCCGTTTGTCGTTCATGGTCGCGCCGGGGATGACCCCCACGCCACCGGTGACGACCCGGGTGGGCATCCCCTCGGTGTGGGAGTCGACTGCTGTAAACATCCGTTTCGCACGCATTACCCGATCCTCTCAAGCGCACTCGCATACCCAACGCTCAGGGCACGGTTCGCACCACCGTTGCCCGGTTCGAACCGCTACCGGTTGCGGGAAGCGAGGTAGTCGAGTGCCTTCTTGGTGCCGGCTCGCACTGTGGCTTCCTGCTCGGCGCTCAGTGGCCCTCGTGGTGGTCGAGTGGGCCCACCGTAGCTGCCGCCGGCGATGTCGATGCTGAGCTTGATGGCCTGCACGAACTCCGTCTTGGAATCCCAGCGGAACACCGTGACGAGCTGGGTGTACATCTCAAGGGCCTCCGGGAACCTGTTTGCCTTCACCAGGTCATAGATCTCGACCGCTTCGCGCGGGAAGGCATTCGGGTATCCCGCGAACCAGCCATCCGCTCCCGCAACCAGAGCCTCGAACAGGAGGTCATCGGCGCCGGCAATGACGTCGATGTCGCACAGCTCCTTTATCTCGAGCACGCGACGGATGTCACCGGAGAACTCCTTGACCGCCACGACCTCGGGGATCTCCGCAAGCTTTGCGACGATCGGCGGTGTCAGGTCGACCTTGGTGTCGAAGGGGTTGTTGTAGGCCATGATCGGCAGGCCAACCTCGGCCACGCGCTTGTAGTGCTCGATCACCTCCGACTCGTTGGCCCGGTACACGATCGGCGGCAGCAACAACACCCCGTCGGCGCCATCCTGTTTGGCATACTCGGCCCACTGCTTGGCCTGGTGCCAGCCCACGCCGTGCACGCCCGCGATCACCAGTCCGCGCCCGCCCACAGCCTCCACGGCGACCTGGACCACCTTTCGGCGCTCCTCATCGGTGAGCGACGAGTACTCGCCAAGCGAGCCGTTCGGGCCGACCCCGCGGCAGCCATTGTTAATGAGCCAGTCGCAGTGCGCGGCGTACCGGTCGTAGTCGACGGCGAGCCCGGCCGGTGCGGACGAGTCCTCCTTGAATGCGAGAGCGGTGGCCACGATGACGCCGCCGAGGTCGAATTCCTGCTTGGTCATTTCATTCCTTTCATGGGTTCTGAAGGACGTTGGAGACTTTTGGGGTCTGCGGCGAGCTCGCCAAGACGGATTGGTGCTGCGATCGGCCGGCGATCTGTGGTCACCCCGTCGATCAGGCCGCTGTCACCAGCAACGGTGGCGAGCAGCTCCTCGACCGAGCGCCCGCAGACACGGCCCTGACAGATGCCCAAACCGGCCCGGGTACTGAGCTTGAGCGCGCGCAATGACCTCGACCCGCTGCTCTCAGCCGTCGCCCGGAGCGTTCCGAAGCTGACTTCCTCGCAGCGACAGACAATGGTGTCGTCGTTGAGCATCTTCGGCCAACCCGCGCGGATGCCGTGTGCCGCCTCGATCCGCCTCGCGAAGCCCTGGAAGGTACGGCGACGTCGCACGGCCCGCCGCAACGGGTCGTCGGTTATCAGCCCACCGGCAGCTATGTGGCCGGCGATGAGACCCTCCGCCATCGCCAGGTCGGCCCCGCCGATGCAGGTGATCTCACCGACTGCATACACGCCGCGAACGCTGGTGTGCTGCCGGTCGTCGACCCGCACAAATCGATCGGGCGTGAGTGCACAACCGGCCGCGATGGCCAGCTCCAGCCTTGGGGTGAAGCCGTGACTGACGCAGACAGCGTCGACCTCGACCGTCCGTTCGGTGCCGCTGATGGGAGACCAGTCGGCGGTGACCGACGAAAGGGTGACTGCCTCGAGATGGTCAGTCCCGTGCGCGGCGACGACCATGCGCCCGAGCCGATAGGGAATGCGGTGCCGCAGGTGGCCTGCCACATACCCGGCCAGCTCGACGCTCTTGCCCGCGACCGGCAGGAGCTGCCACGGCCTGGGCAGCCAGCCACGCAGGAGCGCAGGAGCGCGATTGGCTTCGAACACGCCCAGCACCTTTGCACCGGCCCCGGAGAGCGAGGCCGCGACCGGGAGCAGGAACGGGCCTGCCCCGGCGACGATCACGCGCCGGCCCACTGCGAGACGTTCCCCCTTGGCGAGTGCCTGCGCCGCGCCGCCGGAGAATACGCCAGGCAGGTCCCAGCCCGGGAATGGCAGGACGCGGTCGTGGGCGCCGGTGGCAATGATCAGGGCGCCCGGGGCAAATACCAGCTTTTCGCGGCCGACACCGTCGGGCTGGCCCACCATGACGTGCACGGTGCCGGGGCCTTGCGGAGAGGTCTCGATGGCCCAGACCTGCGCGGAACCGATGACTCGACATCCGCTGTCTGACTCGAGGGCGTCGCGCAGGCTGCGGAAGGTATCCCATCCGTGGTGCAGGATCCGTTCTGCTCCTGACGGACGAGCGTCTGGGAGGTGGCGCCAGAACTGGCCGCCGAGCTGGTCGGAGGAGTCGAGAAGGGTGACGGATGCGCCACGCTCGCGTGCCGCTCGGGCAGCGGCCAGACCCGCGGGGCCGGCTCCGATCACAAGTACGTCATTCAAGAGGTCCCCGTTCACGTCGCATCACCGCTCGGTAGCCCGTCGTGCTGGAGGGTGACGACATCGCCTTCGGATGCCCGGCGCTGGCAAGCGCGAACGTCGCGGAGGCCGTTCACCTCCACCAGACAGTCGAAGCAGACGCCGATCCCGCAGAAGACCCCCCGCGGCCGCCCCAGGGCCGATGTTCGGCGGAAGCCAAGCGTGCCGCCGGCGAGAATGACTCCTGCGAGGCTCTGCCCGGCCACACCACTGGTCGGAATGCCATCGACGGTGATGGTGACCAAGGTGGGTGGTGCAGGTTTGATCGAGTCGTCAAGGAACGGGAGCAGTCGTGCCGTCATGGTCAGGCCACGGCCTCGAGGTAGGGCGCGAGCGAAGCCCGAGCGGCCGAGTACGGTGCAGCGTCTATGCGCGTGGGACGGCCCAGCATCAGGTCCAGAATGAGCTCGGCGGTGGCAAGGCTGAGGCCGATGCCAGCCCCCTCATGCCCGGTCGCATACCAGAGCCCCGGCATCCGCGGGTCCTCGCTGATCACCGGCAGGTGATCCGGCATGAATGGCCGGAACCCACCGTAGCTGCGCATCACGGAAGCGTCGGCGAGAAAAGGAAACAGACGAATAGCCTTGGCTGCTATCTCACTCAGCACGTCGACCCGCAATCGCGCGTCGAAGCCGACCAATTGGCGGGACGAGCCAATCAGCACGGTGCCGGATCCCGTGGACTCGACCACGCTGGAGGTCTGGAGCGCGCCGTCGTCAGATCCGACCGCACCCACATAGTCAGCGTCATAGACCTTGTGAAAGATTCGGTGCCTCATCCGGGTGGTGACCAGCAGCTCACCGCGCCGCGGGCGCACAGGAAGGCGCACCCCAAGAAGCCCTGCCACCTCCCCAGACCAGGGACCCGCGGCGACAAGCACCCGCCGGCCGCGCAACTCCCCCGCCGGCGTGGTGACGCCAGTGAGAGAACCGGCGGAGTCATGCAGCGGGCCGAGCACGGGCGTGTTCTCAAGCAGCCTCGCGCCGTGCAGCCGCGCCGACGCCATCAGCGCCTCCGTGGCGATCGCCGGTTGCATCTGTGCATCTTCCGGGTAGTACACCGCAGCTGCGATTCGAGCAGTCAGGTCGGGTTCCAGCCCGCGTGCCTCCTGTGCGTCGATGACTCGGGCGTCAACGCCGGCGAAGCGCTGCCGGGCTGCAAAGTCGAGCAGCGGCCCGGCTCCGGCCGCGGTCGTCGCGACCACGACTCCGCCCTTGGGATCGAACTCGACCGAGGGAAATCCATCGCCGAGCTGCTCACGCAGCTCGGTGACGGCGCCCCGCCATAGAGTCCCGGCGTACTGGGCGAGCACGAGCTCGTCACCCGGGCCCTTGTCGGACACCAGCAGGTTTCCCTCACACGCGGAGGAGGTGCCGCCAGCTGTTGTTCCCCGGTCGATCACAGTCACCCCGAGGCCTGCTGAAGCCAGGACGCGGGCGCAGGCGGCACCGATTATGCCTGCGCCGACGATGATCACATCACTGGTCAAGGGTCCACCACCTACCTGCCTCTCAATACTATGTTACATACTATACATACGGTGTCCTCAGAACTGGGATGTCGCCATCACCCATCCGGCCCTTCCGGAGTCCCCGTCGCAGTCTCAGTCCAGGCGTTGACCTCGAACGGACCGAGTGCATTCAGGAACCTCGACAAGGTCTGGCAGGCTCCGTCGTCAAGGCCTCGGAGGTCGTACCGCGACTTACGCAATAGCCCAAATGTCCCCATCTAACACTGAGGTTGATATGAATCCGTTGGGAAGGCCCATTCGGGCCCTGTCCGGTAGTCAGACGACCAGGCGCGCCATGATGCGCTGGTCGGTTACGCGCGCCGTGGTGCAGAGATTCGTGGCCGGGGAGAAGACGTCATCGGCAGTGGAAGCAGTGAGAAGCATCAGCCAGAACGGTCTTCATGCCACCCTTGACTACCTGGGGGAAGACACCACTGACGAGAAAGCCGCCACCGAGACCGTGGAGGAGTATCTCCGGCTGATCGGGGCACTCGCCGCGGCCGGGGTGGCCGATGGGACTGAGGTGTCCGTCAAGCTTTCCGCCGTTGGCCTATCGCTGATCGGACCTGACGGCGAAGCCACGCACGGACCTGACTTTGCGCTGCGCGCGGCGAGCAGGATCGCCGCCGCTGCTTATGGGGCCGGGGCCCGGATGACCTTGGACATGGAAGATCACCATGCGGTTGACGCCACCCTGAACGTGCTCTTCGCACTCCGGGTGCAGTACCCCGACATCGGGATCGCCATCCAGGCGATGCTACGACGAACACCAGATGATCTGACCAGGCTCGTCGGTCCCGGATCTCGGGTGCGCCTGGTCAAGGGCGCATATGACGAGCCGGTCTCGGTTGCTCACAGGGGCGCCAAGGAGATTACCGGCGCCTATCTCAAGGCGCTGGAAACCTTGATGCAGGGAGAGGGATACCCGATGGTCGGCTCCCATGACCCCGAGGTGATCAAGGAAGCGATGCGGTTGGCCCGAGCTGCCGGCCGCAACGATAGCGAGTATGAGTTCCAGATGCTGTATGGCATCCGGACCGATGAGCAGGCCCGGCTGCATCAGCTCGGCATCGGTGTGCGGGTGTACGTGCCCTATGGCTCCGACTGGTACGGATACTTCACCAGACGCCTGGCCGAGCGTCCCGCGAACCTTCTGTTCTTCCTGCGTGCACTGGCCTCGCGGACGTAAGTTCGCCCAACGGCCGATCGGGAACGAACGTGAAGTTCAGTGAGCCGGCCACAATGAGTGACCCCTGATGCCGATATCGCGGTGGCCTATTCGGTTACGCAGGGAAACTCATGAGGGGACCGCCGAAGTAGTCCGCGTCAACCGAGATCCCAAGGCCTGGGAGATTCGGCGCCGAGCCCCGACCGCCACGCGCGCGTGGCTCATGACCCGCTACATGCTCGTTCGTCCACTCGTTGAAGAAAGATGTTGTCAGCAATGACTCCGGACGCGTACTCGCGGCCAAGTGGCTCACCGCAGCAGTCGTGATGTCTCCACCCCAAGCATCTTCTATCGTGACCTTCATCGCCAGGTCCTGAGCGAGGTCACGCATTCGGGCAGCACTGCTCAAGCCGCCCAGTCGGCCCAGCTTGATATTCACAGCGCCGGCCTTTGCATCGTACTTAGCACGGACGAGATCCGCGGGACCCACAACTGACTCATCGAGGATCAGCGGAAGCGGGCCTAGGCTGCTCACCAACGCGCAGTCGTCCAGATCGCGACAGGGCTGCTCAATAAACACATACAGATCCTCGACCCTGCGCATCGCCATCGCGGCATCCGGCACATTCCAGCCGCCATTGGCATCGGCAATGACAGTGGTCCCGGGCGCGGCGCCTTCCATCACACTACGAATCCGCCTAGCGTCGTCGACCGGATCGTTTCCGACCTTGACCTGGAAGTGACCTATCCCCGCGCCCGCTCGACGGGCGACGAAATCGCTCATGGACTCGGCGGAACCAAGCGGCACCGCCTCGTAAAGCGGGAAGTCCTCCTGAAGTACTCCTCCAAGCAGCGCAGCGATCGGTAGGCCGGCTTGCTGGCCAAGGAGATCCCAGCAAGCTATATCCACCGCGCTCTTGGGGGCGTTCTGACCCAGCAACAGCCCATCCATAACACGATGCACCAGCGATATGTTCGTCGGATCCAAGCCGATCAGATGCTCCCCCAGCACCGCCAATGCCGCACGCGTCCCCCCAGTGAAGGCGGGCAGGTATGTACCGGCTAGCGATGACGTTTCACCCCAGCCTTCATGGCCGCTGTCAGTGCGCAAGCGAACAACAGTCGAATCCTGGGCACGAGCGGCCCGCCCGGCCGACATCACATATTCACCATGCGCGTAGGTCAGCTCATACCCGAAAACAGGGCCTCCCGGCATGAATGTGGGTCGATTGAGGGATCCGCGGCCGAAGTTCCCTCGTCCGGAAGGACGTGTTCGATAGGTCCGAGCGAAGAGCCACGT
>Ga0209014_10000774_pt1 | contig 18731 bp, 18 predicted proteins | sample BarGraNGADG00212_FD_184491 | JGI IMG/M metagenome (GOLD analysis project Ga0209014, IMG submission 184491) | Arctic peat soil microbial communities from Barrow, Alaska - Barrow Graham LP Ref core NGADG0002-212 (SPAdes) (version 2) | ecosystem: Environmental > Terrestrial > Soil > Wetlands >...
TTGGGCGTGAGCTCGACCATCGGTGATGTCCTTTCGGGGTTGGACGAATCGCGGCATCTGCGATCGCGGCAACGACCGCAACTCTAGTCGACCGCAGCGCGTGCATGCGCCCCTCATCCGACAACGATGCAGCGACCACGGATGCAGGGAACGGGCCCCGTCGCATCGCCACCTGCGAACCCGGGTCGTGCTCCTCGCCGGCACGAAGCCCGGTCGTAGGTGGCAGGCGCGATGGGCCAGCAACGGTGGGGAGGGTGCACGGGACGAACGATAGGACGAAGATCGGCAGCGCGAGCGGGATGCCATGCTGATGGCGCGTCCACCGTACCCCGAGCCGGTCGTGCGAATCGCCGTCAGCGCCACGCCGGTACGCCGCCCCGGCGTGGGCGCGTCATCTTGGGTCAGTCGCGGAGCCACCCTGCGGCGGCCTCTGCGTCCGGCAGCCCGGCCAGCAACCGCAGGAGCGGCACGGCGTTCGCCAGCGTGTCGGCGATGGTCGCCGGCAGGTTCGGTCCCATGACATCCGCGTCCGACAGCGGTCGTCCGAAGGTCACGTCCTTGAGCTTGAGCAGCTCGATCTCCGGGTGATCGGGCGCGAACCCGGCCGGCGCCCGCTTCAGTCGGTCGCCGTCCACGGCCCCGAACGTCGCCACGAACGCCGGCTCGTCCACCGCGGCATGGATGTGCCCGGGGCCCTCGGCGACCGCCGCGCGCCAGGCGGCTAGACGGGCCGGCGCTGGGTGCCACATCCCGCCCCCGACGAAGATCCCGCCCGGCTCCAGGTGGAAGTAGCCGCCCACGCCGCCGCCCTCGCCGATCCAGGGGAAGCTCGCGCCCACGTTCGTCTTGTACGGCGACTTGTCCTTGGCGAAGCGGACGTCCCGGTAGATCCGGAACGGGGACCTGGCGGGGTCCCCGGCGAGCGGCAGGTCCCGCTCCCGGAACGCCTTGTCCACCGCGGTGCAGAGCTGCTCGAGGGGCACTTTGAGCAGGGCCTCGTACTCGGCCTTGCGCGGCCCGAACCAGGAGCGGTCGTTGTTGAGGGCGAGCTCGACGAGGAAGTCGAGCGCCTCGGGGCGAAAGCCCCCGAATGTTGTGCTCATGGTGGTCGGCCCTCCCGGGTGATCGTCTGGCCGGTGCGCCCGCCGGCCGCATCGCCGGGGCATCGCTCGCACGTATCCTGCGCCCCGCAACAGGTTCCAGCCAGCCACGCCCGCGTTCCGGCGGCGGTTCCGGGGCCCATGGCCGACAATGTGGCACGTCACACCGGACGTGCTCCTTGACGGCCGCGTCGATGAACGACTTGGAGGCACGCAGTCATGACCGACGAGCCCACCGAGGGCGCCACCGAGACGCCGCTCACGAGCGAAGAGCGGCTTCGCGCGCTGACGGGCGACCGCAAGCGCAAGACCAAGGGCAAGCCGAAGACGGCCGCAGGTGATGCCCAGCACCAACCGGGCGACATCGTGGATGCCGTGCGCGAGCGCTCGAAGGACGCGGGCAGGGACACGCCCCTCTGACCCCTGCCTCGTCTGCAGCTGAAACGCAGGAAGCCGGCCCCCAGGGCCGGCTTCCGAGCTTCAGGTTCCCCCCTGGGTACCCGCGTCAGGCCGTCCGCAGGGCAGCGGCAGACGGGCCGCGGAGCGCGCCGAACGCGAAGAGCACGATGAGCGCGATTGCGATGATCGGCGCGATGAGGGTCCAGACGAGGAAGAGGGCCCCGATCAGCGCCCCCACGGTGACAAGGGCGACGGCCAGCCGTGCGGACACCGGGTACATCAACAGCACCGGCATCGCGCTGATCGTCCGACTCCTGGCCGACGCCCGCCGAGACCACCGCGACGTCCGGGCCGCCGGCCTCAGCCCGCACTACGTGGAGATCTTCCGGATCACCCGGCTGTCCGACTACGTGCGGATCCTCGATGGCCCGGCGGGCGCGGGTGCCGCCGCCCCGGGTGCGGCCGGGACCGCGAGCGCGGCCGGGACGGCCGGATGACGACGGGAACGATGACGGTCGAGGTCCGACCGCTCACGGCCGCGGTCTCCGGGATCGCGATCGGCGGCGACGTCACCTCCGCGGGCGAAAGCGCGCTCATGGACGCGTACGCGCTCGCGAGCGCGGACGGGGCGAGCGTCATCGTCCTCGACTTCGGCCACCTCGAGTACATGAACAGCGGCGGTATCGGTCTGCTCGTAACCCTGCTCGTCCGGGTCCAGCGCGAGGGCCGGCGTCTGATGGCCGTGGGCCTGAGCGAGCACTACCGCCAGATCCTGGCCTTGACCCGCCTCGACGAGTCGATCGCCATCCACGCGACCGAGGCCGAGGCCCTGGCGGCCGCCGGCGACTGATCCCCCGCGCCGCGGCCCCTATGCTGCCTCGCCATGCAATCGAGCCCGACCCGTCGCGACCCGTGGCCCTGGGTGGGCCACGCGTCCGCGCTCGCATTCCTCGTCCTCGGCGCGCTGGTGGTCCGCCGCGGTGGCTTCGCGTTCGACCAGCAGCTCGCGGACGCCCTGCAGGCGCTGCCCATCCCGGTGGGGTTCTGGGAGGCATGCACGTCCCTCGGCGGCTCGGTCCTCGTCCCGATCGGGGTCGCATTCGTCCTTGCCGCCGGGGTCTCCCGCCGCATCCGTCCGGCGCTGATCGTCGCCGTGCTCATCGCCGCGGCGCTGTTCACGGAGCTCGTGAAGGACTACGTGGCCCGGCTGCGGCCGACGATGGACCCGCTCGTGACGGCGCAGGGCTACAGCTTCCCGTCGGGCCACGCCCTGAACAGCACGGTGACGTACGGGCTCCTCGCGCTCGTCACCTGGCGGACCCGGCTGCGGCTCGCCGTTCGCCGGGCCGCGGTCGTCGGGGGCGTCGTGATCCCCATCTTCGTCGGGCTGTCGAGGATCGCGCTCGGCGTCCACTGGCCGACCGATGTCCTGGCGGGCTGGCTGGCGGGCGAACGCGGATACCCCCGTCCGCGCCGACCCGGGACTGTTACGGGCCCGGGTGGTGGTTCGGCTTCGGGATGCCTGCGGCGAGACGGTAGGCCTTGACCGCGCTGTTGATGGTCGGGTGGAAGGCGTCGCGATGGGTCAGCCAGTCCATGCCGTAATGGCGGATCTCCTGGCGCACCGCGTCCTTCATCTCGGCAAACACCAGGTTGATGCCCTTCGCCTCCAGCTCCCCGTCCAGCCCCTCGAGCATGTCCGCCGCGGTCGTGTCGACCGTGGTGATGGGCTCGGCGGCGACGATGATCCAGCGGGGCGCCGGATCCGCGTGTGCCAGGTGCCTGATCTCGTCCCTGAAGATGTTGGCGTTGGCGAAGATGAGCGGCCCATCGAAGCGATAGATGACCAGCCCCGGGATCTGCTCCGCATCCGGGTACATCCGGATGTCGTGATACCCGGGTACCTTGGGGACGTCGCCGAGGACCGTCCGGTACGGGTCCCATGCCTGGCGGAAGACCCACAGGATCGACAGGCCGACCGCGATGCCGATGCCCGGCAGCACCCCGAACAGCGCCACGCCGAGGAACGCGGCCATCGACAGCGCGAATTCGCTCTTGCGCTGGCGCCACAGCCTGCGGGTCGCCGGGACGTCCGCCAGCGACATCGAGGCGACGATGACCACGGCGGCCAGGGTCGGGTTCGGGAGGTACTGCATCAGGCCGGGCAGGAACACCAGCATCACGAGGATCACGGCGGCGCCGACGAGGCCCGTCAGCTGGGTCTTCGCTCCGGCTCGCTCCGCGACCGCCGTCCGCGAGGCGCTGGTGCTGACCGGGAAGCCCGTGAACAGCCCGGCCGCCACGTTGGCCGTGCCGATTCCCACCATCTCCTGGTTCGCGTGGACCTCCTGCCCCGCGCGGCCGGCGAAGGCCGACGAGGTGGAGATCGTGTCCGCCAGCGAGACGACGGCGATTCCGATCGCGCCCGCCAGCAGCAGCGGCAGGTCGGCGAGTTCCACGCGCGGGATCGCGAATGGCGGCAGACCGCTGGGCAGCATCCCGACGAGCGTGACGCCCCGACCCTCGAGATCCAGGGCCACCGCGAGCACCATGGCGGCGACGACCGCCACGAGGACGCTCGGCACCTTCGGCAGGAAGTGGCCGAGGACGACCATCACCGCGATGCTGACGAGCCCGATGAAGACCGCCGCGGGCACGGCCTCGCTGTTGATGACACCCTGGACGAAGGCTTGCGCCTCACCGATCAGCCCGCTCGCGTCGGTCGAGAATCCGAACAGCTTCGGCAGCTGGCCGATGAAGATCGTCAGGGCGAGGCCGTTCATGTACCCGATCTGGGTCGGCTTGGACAGCAGGTCCGCGATGAATCCGAGGCCGGCGCGCGCGCCGATGAGCATGAACACGCCGACCGTCAGCGCCAGCACGGACGCGTAGGCGACGGCGAGTTTGGGGTCCCCGTTCGCGGCCGCGAGCGGCAGGACCGTCGCGGCGATCATCGACCCGAGCGCCGAGTCCGGTCCCAGGACCAGGATCCGGGACGGCCCGAACACCGCATATGCGGCCAGGCATAGGACCGAGGTGTAGAGACCGGTAATCGCCGGCAGTCCGGCCAGCTCCGCGTAGGCCATGCCCTGGGGGACCAGGAGGCTGGCCAGCACGAGGCCCGCGACGATGTCCTTCGACAGCCAGGCGGGCTGGTAGGTCCGGATGGCCGTCAGGCCCGGGATCGTCATCGCACGAGAATACCCACGCCCGCGGCCCGAGGTATCGCCCGATTCCCCCTACCGGGCGGGCGGATCCGCCCTGGGCGCGGCCGCCACCTCCGCCTCGGGCGCCACCTCCGCCTCGGGCCCGGACGGGGCCGCGGGCTCCATCTCCGGCGGCCACCGACGCTGGAAGTCCGTCACCGCCGAGCCGATCGAGAGGTAGACGCGATCCTCGCCCAGCTCGGTCATCACGCCCGTCTTGCGCAGGCGGGCACGGACCGGGCCCTTGACCTGGGCCAGCAGGACCTCGATCGAGCGGGCATGGAGATCCTGGAGCATGCACGAGGAGCAACGAGCATGGCCGAGGTATAGCGAGTCTCCACGACCGTTCCGCTGAACTGGAACGAGGTCTGGTTCACCAACTGCCCCATGGTGTCCGCCAACAACGTGGACCAGGAGCTGGGGTGGTGCCGCGAGGAGAGCCTCGCCGAAATGCGGCAGACCCTCAGGGATGCGTCCACGGCCCTAGCGGGGTCCTCGGCCCTGTCGCCCGCGGAGCTCCGGCTGCTCCCGATCCTGTCGACGCCCCTGACGCTCATGGAGATCGGCGAGCGCATGTTCCTCTCGCGCCACACGGTCAAGACGCAGGCCATCTCGATCTACGGCAAGCTCGGGGCATCGAGCCGCAGCGACGCGGTCCAGCGGGCGATCGAGCTCGGCCTGCTGGAGCACTTCCCCGGCCTGGCGCCGGTGCGCCGACCCGCGACGGACTGAACCGCAGCGGACTGAAAGCGGCGCTCGCCTCACCAGGCCCCCGGCGAGGTCAGGCCACCGTGGACTCCCCGGGCGGGTCGAGCAGCAGGTTGATGACCTCGGCCGTCCAGCCCGTCTGGTGCATCGCCCCGAGCCCGGCACCGGTGTCGCCGTGGAAGTACTCGGGGAACCAGAGCAGTCCCTGCCAGGCCGGGTCGGTCTGCAGGAGCTCGATGTCGCCGAATACCGGCCGGCGGCCGTCGGGGCCGGGGAGCCAGGTCGAGATGATCCGGTCGCCCAGGTCCTGGGCGATCTCGGCGAGCGTCCGCTGTTCGCCCGATCCGGTGGGGTACTCGACCGTGTACTCGTCTCCAAGGAAGCGGTGGTAGCGCACGAGGGCCGGGATGATCAGGACGTTGAGCGGCATCCAGACCGGGCCCCGCCAGTTGGAGTTGCCCCCGTACATGCCCGTGCGGCCCTCGCCGGGCTCGTATTGGATCGTCGCCCCCGGGAGGCCGGGCACCTCGTACGGCGACGCGTGGCGCTTCGAGAGCGAGCGGAGCCCGTGCGGCGAGAGGAACGCGTCCTCGTCGAACAGGGACGCCAGCGTGCGCTTCAGCTCCTCGGGTCCGACCACGGACAGCATGACCCGGTCCCGGGCCGCGTTGTAGCGGACGTGCCGCGACTCCGCCCCGGCGAGGCCCATCTCGGCCAGGCGGTCGAAGCGGTGCCTGAGCCGGCGGGCGGTGGTCGCGTCGGCGACGCGGAGGACCGCGGCCGGCAGCAGCGGGATAGCGCCCACGAGGGTCTGCACCCGGATCTGGGTGGCGCCCTGCGGAGTCTCGAGCCGGTCGTAGTACCAGCCGTCCTCCCGGTCGTGGAGGCCGGTGTCCTCGATGGCCTCGACGATCATGAGGTACTGCTCGATGAACTTGACGACCATGTCCTCGTAGACCTGGTTCCCCTCGGCAAGCCGGCGGGCGATGGTCAGCATGCTGAGCGCGTAGAGCGCCATCCAGGCCGTGCCATCCGCCTGGGCGAGCCGCACGCCCGGGGGCAGCGAGGACCGGTCGATGGGGCTGATGTTGTCGAGACCCAGGAACCCGCCACCGAAGATGTTGTTCCCGTCGGGATCCTCGCGATTGAGCCACCACGTGAAGTTGAGCAGCAGCTTCTGGAAGACCCGCTCGAGGAAGGCCGTGTCCCAGCCCCCGTCGATCTGGAAGACGCGTGCGGCGGCAACGGCGTGGACCGGCGGGTTGACGTCGTCAAAGTTCCACTCGTAGGCGGGCAGCGCTCCGTTGGGGTGCAGGAACCACTCCCGCAGCAGGACGATGAGCTGGTACTTGGCGAACGCGGGATCGAGGTGAACCCAGGCCACCGCGTGGAAGGCCAGGTCCCAGGCCGCGAACCAGGGGTACTCCCAGGGATCGGGCATGGCCAGGATGTCGAAGGCATCGAGGTGGCGCCAGCCTGCGTTGCGCCCGGTGACATGGCCGGGCGGAGGCGTCGGCTCCGCCGAGTCGCCGTCCAGCCAGCGACCGACCCGGTATGGGTAGAACTGCTTGCTCCAGACCAGGCCCGCGGAGGCCTGCCGCAGGATCCGCATCCGCTCCTCGTCGAGCCGGCCGCCGGCGAGCGCGCCGTAGAACTCGTCGGCATCCCGTTCGCGCCGCTCGACCGTCTCGGCGAAGGACGCGCCCGCCCATACGGACGGTCCGGCGGACGCGGGCGTGGCTGCCGCCGCGGTCCCGGCCCGTTCCGGCCGATGGAGGCGGAGCCGAAGCTGCGTCCGACCGCCGCCGGGGACGGTGCAGCGGTACCACCATGCGGCCTTGGTCCCGGTCTTCGCCGGGTTGACCGTCGGGGCGCCGCCGATCACGTGGTCGTTGATGCCGTCCTTGGGATAGGCCGTGATCGGCTCGCTGCCGTACAGGCGCGCCGTGTTGGTCTCGTTGTCACAGAACAGGGCGGTGGGTGCGGCGCCGTCCTCGGTGGGCGCCGCATCCAGCCGGTACCCGTCGAGTTGCGGATGGTGGACGGTCACGGAAGCGCCGTCCAGGCGCAGGACGGGGACATCGGCCGAACCCGACCAGCGCCAGGTGTTGTGGAACCAGAGCGTGGGCAGCACGTGGAGCGTGGCCTCGTCGGGCCCGTGGTTCTGGATGTCGACCTGGCACAGGATCTCGGTCGGCGATGCCTTCGCGTACGTGACCTCGACGATCCAGAAGCGGCCGTCGTCGAACACGCCGGTGTCGATCAGCTCGTACTCGGGCTGCAGCTTGCTTCGCCGGCCGTTCTCGGCGACGAGATCCGCGTAAGGGAACGGAGCCTGGGGGTAGTGGTATCGCCAGCGCAGGAGCGCGTGGCTGGGGAGTCCTTCCAGGTACCACCAGCACTCCTTGACGTCTTCGCCGTGGTTGCCCTCCGGGCCCGTCAACCCGAACATCCGCTCCTTGACGATGGGGTCGACCCCGTTCCACAGGCCCAGGGCCAGGCACAGTTCGTGGCGTACGTCCGAGATGCCGGCCATCCCGTCCTCGTTCCAGCGGTACGCCCGGGAGCGAGCATGGTCGTGCGGGAAGGAGGCCCACGCGTTGCCGTCCGCGCTGTAGTCCTCGCGGACCGTGCCCCAGGCTCGCTCGGCGAGGTAGGGTCCCCACTCGTACCAGGGGTTGGCGTGGAACAGGCCATCCTCGGCGCGGCCGGTGGCCTCGGCGAGACGGCGGTGCTCGACGGTGTCGGGCGTGCCCGCTCCCGTGTCGGCCCTGCCTGCTCCGGTGTCGGCCCTGCCGGCGGCACCGGTGGCGTTGGTGGTCGGGTTCACGGTTCCTCCCGGCGGTCGGGCTCGCCGGTCGCGGGCCGGATCGAGAACAGGTGGGATGCCCACGGATCGAGCTGGACGTAGAGGCCGTCGAGGAGCTCGTCACCCGAGCGGTCGCAGGCGGTGTCGTGGACGGGGTCCTCGAGGCGAAGACTATCGCCCCGCAACTCTCCCCAGGACGGCGGGACGGCCACTCGCGCCGATGCCGTGTCGGCGCCGAGGTTGACGACGATCAGCCACCTGTGGACATCTGCGGGCGCCATGACCGCCGGCGCCGTGTCGTCGGAGGACAAGCCCTCCCAGCCCCAGGCCACGATCTGGCTCCACCGGTCGTTGCCCGGCCACCCCCACCGCTCGCACAGCTGCCACCGCCCGGCGTGCAGGGCGGGGTCCCGGACCACGCGGAGGAACGCCCGGTACCAGCGCTCGAGATCCTGATCCGGCGGCTCCTCGGGGCCCCGGCCCAGGAACACGGGCACGAAGACCCGTCGGCCCTCGAGCTGTCCGTCGTGGACCAGGCGGGCGCCCGGCTGGGTCAGCGCCACCACGGCCGCGGCCCGCGCCCGCCCACCGGGGAACGTGGAGGCCGCCCGCGGCTCGTCGTGGTTCTCGATGAAGCGCACGAGGCCCTGCTGGTAGGCGAGGTCGGCGCAGAGGTGGAGCCGGACGGACTCGGCATCGCCGTTGGCCAGCCGGTCGTACAGCCGCTTGTCGTAGCAGTAGTCGAAGCCGAGCTGCTGGAGGCGCCACTCGAGGTCCCAGTAGGCCTCGGCGATCAGGATCGCGCCCGGGTGCACCGTCCGGACCGCACCGATCACGTCGGCCCAGTACTCGGTCGCCGGTGCCGGGCCCACGCGGTCGCCCCAGGTCCGGGCGAACACGTCGTTGAGCAGAAGCATCGCCATGTCGCAGCGGACGGCGTCGCACTGGTCGAGGATCCCGGACAGCGTCTCGATCGCCGCCCGGCGGAGTGCCGGGGAGAACGCGTCGAGCTGTACCACGTCGGACCAGGCGGGGAAGTAGGGGTCCCGCCCGCAGGCCAGCACCCGGTCGCCCAAGCGCACGAAGGAGCGCGGATCGCGGGCCAGGTCGTCGTCGGACCCGGCCACGAAGACGTCTGGATGCTCCGCGATCCACGGGTGGTCGGGCGCGACGTGGTTCGGGACGAAGTCCAGGATCAGCCCCATCCCCCGGTCGGCCAGGGCCCGCCGCGCTGCGGCGAGACCCGCGGGCCCGCCCAGGCGGTCGTCCACGACGTACTCGCGGACGCAGTACGGCGAGCCGGCGACGTCGCCCATCTCGAAATCGGGCAGGACCCGTCGGAACTCGGCCAGGTGACGCGGATCGGCCACGGCGATGGCGGTCCCGGCCGGGCTGCGGCGCCAGACGCCCATCAGCCAGACCGCGTCCACGCCCAACTCGGCCAGCCCGTCCCAGGTGGCCGCCGGAACCGTGGCGAGCTGCACCGGGCGATCGCCCCGCCGGCCGAGGCGCTCGAGCCACGGCCAGGTGTCGATCTCGTAGATGAGGGGGTTGGCCGTCATTCCCGCATGCCTGGTGCGCAGCATCGCCGGGAGAGGCCGCGGCTGCAACCTCCCGTTGGGATGAAGCCCTGCTGCCAGCATGGAGCGGCCCGAGCCCCCTACGCCGCGGCGATGCCCTGGCCGACCAGGTTCACGCCCAGCACGAGCAGTCGACGACTACGAGCAGGCGCAGCTCCGCGCGCTCAAGGCCGGCCTGCTGGCCGCGGCACTCATCGCCCTGGCCTCCCTTGCGTTCACGAAGGCCCTGCCGCACGGGGCGCTGGTCCCCGAGGAGCCACCCGCGGACGACACCCCGCGGGCTACATCAGCGCCAGGAACCGGCGCTTGACGACCTCCACGAGCGCCAGGTAGGCGGCCACCAGGCCCAGCAGCAGCAGCCAGAAGACGGGTGGCAGGACCTCGAAGCCAAGGGCCGGGCCGAGCGGGCTGAGCGGGATGAGCACCGCCGCCCCGAGGGCTCCCACGATCGCGCCCAGCAGCGGGAGGCTGGACCGGCTGTGCCAGAAGGGGCTCAGGCGGGTCCGGATCACGAGCACCACCAGCACCTGGGTGAACAGCGACTCGACGAACCAGCCGGTGTGGAACGCCTGCTCGTTGACGCCCAGCACCGTGAGCAGCAGGCCGAAGGTGACGAAGTCGAAGAGGGACGAGATCGGGCCGAAGATCAGCATGAAGCGCTGGATGGCGTGGACGTCCCAGTGGGCCGGGACGGCGGCGACGTCGGGGTCGATCGTGTCGGTGGGGATTGCCGTCTGCGAGGCGTCGTAGATCAGGTTGTTCAGGAGGATCTGGCCCGGCGTCATGGGCAGGAACGGGAGCAGCAGCGCAGCGCCGGTCATGCTCAGCATGTTGCCGAAGTTGGAGCTCGTGCCCATCCGGATGTACTTGAGGGTGTTGGCGAAGGTGCGCCGCCCCTCGATCACGCCCAGGCCGATCGCCGCGAGGCTCGGCTCGAGCAGGATGATGTCGGCCGCCGAGCGGGCCACGTCGGTCGCGTTGTCCACGCTGATCCCGACATCCGCCGTGTGGAGGGCCGGGGCGTCGTTGATGCCGTCCCCGAGGAAGGCGACAATCTCCCCGGACTCGTGCAGCGCCCGGATCACCTGGAGCTTCTGGTCCGGGTCCAGCCGCGCGAAGATGGTCGTCCCCTTCACCCGGGCGACGAGGGCGGGATGGGTCAGGTCCCGCATCTGCTCGCCGGTCAGGGCGCCGTCGACCGCCAGCCCCACCTGGCCGGCGATGTGACGCGCGACGAGCTCGTGGTCGCCGGTCAGGATCTTCACCGCGACGCCGTCTCGGGCGAGCTCCGCGATCGTCTCCCCGACGCCGGACTTGGGCGGATCGCTGAACAGGATCACGCCCTCGAAGACGAGGTCGCGCTCGAGCCGGTCGGCATCCTCGAGGCTCGCCGTCGGCCCTGCCTCGGGGTGGCCGAGATCGTCTGGCGCGAGGATCCGCGAACCGACGGCCACCGTCCTGAACCCGTCCGCGGAGGCGGACTCGATGAGCGCCGCCAGCCGCTCGTGCTCGGCCGGCTCGATGGGCCGCGCCGTGTGGTCCTCGCGGACATGGCTGGCCCGGAGCAGCACCGCCTCGGGTGCACCCTTCGTCACCAGGAGCGGGGGTTCGCCTGGCTGCTGGACCACCACGCTCAGCATCCGCCGGGTGAAGTCGTAGGGGAGCTCGGCGAGCTTCCGGTAGGTCGAGAGGTCGGCCGGCTCCGGGGCTCCCGCCAGGATGGCCACGTCGAGCGGGTTGGAGAAGCCGGTCTCGAAGTGGCTGTTGAGATAGGCGAGCTCCAGCGCGCGGTTCGCCTCGGTCGCGTCGTCGCGGTCGATCCCCGCGGAGCGGATCAGCTGGAGGTGGCCATCGGTGAGGGTCCCGGTCTTGTCGGTGCAGAGCACGGTCACGGAGCCCAGGTTCTGGATCGCGGGCAGGCGCTTCACGAGGACGCCGTGACGGCTGAGCGCTCGCGCCCCCTGGGTCAGGTTCAGGGTGACGATCGCCGGCAGCAGCTCCGGCGTCAGGCCCACGGCGAGGGCGATGGCGAACAGCAGCGAATCGAGGACCGGCCGCTGGAGGAGGAGGTTGATCGCGAGGACGGCGATGACGAGCACGGTCGTGATCCGGAAGATCAGGCCGCCGAAGGCCCGCACGCCCCGCTGGAAGTCGTTCTCGGGCGCGCGCTCGCCCAGCCGTCGGGCGATCTCGCCGTAGGTCGTCCGCGGGCCGGTCGCCGTGATGATCGCGCGACCGGTGCCGCTGACCACGCTCGTGCCGAAGAAGACGAGCCCGTCGCGATCATCGTCCGACCGGGGGTCGAGCGTGCCTTCGCGGGGCGCCTTGAGCGAGGGCGCAGACTCGCCCGTCAGGGACGCCTCGTCCACGTACAGGTGGTCGGCCGCGACGACCCGGCCGTCGGCCGGCACGATGTCCCCGGCGCCGAGGATGACGAGATCCTCGCGGACGACGTCGTGGAGGGGCAGCTCCTGCGGCGCGCCGTCGCGTACGACGGTCGCCCGGAGCGTGAGGCGGGCCTGGAGGGCGGCGACGGCCGACTCCGAGCGGGCCTCCTGGACGAACCCCAGCGTCGCGCTCAGGGCCACGATCGCGAGGATGATCGCCGCGGTCACGGGGTCCCCGACCACGAGGCTGACCAGCCCCGCGGCGACGAGGATCAGGACGAGCGGGCTGGCGACCTGCGCGACGAGGATCGAGGCGAGCGTCCGCCGGCCGCCCCCTCCGATGGCGTTGGGGCCGTCCTGGCCCAGGCGCTCTGCCGCCTCGGCGGAGGTCAGGCCGAGGGCAGGAGATCCGGCAGGGACGGGCGCGGTCGGGCCGGTGTCGGACGGAGTCGGATCGGCGGCGTCGGCGGGTGTCATGCCGCCTCCATGGTAGGCGCCGCGTGGCCCCGTGACGGGCTGGCCGGGGTAGCCGGTCAGCCCGCCCGGTCTTGTTGAACCCGGGTCGTCGTGTCCGCTGCTACCCGGCCGGTGGGCCACCGTGCGTTCGGCGCCACCGGTAGTAATCGCGCCAGATCAGGCGATGGATCGGGATCCAGCGGGGGATATCCCGCAGGATCGGGATGAAAGGCACCAGGATCAGCCCCAGCGTCAGCAGGCCCATCAGCATGACGACGAGCAGGTCCGCGTTGGGCGCCGTGTTGAACGGCGGCACCTGGTACCACATCGAGAACAGCCACAGCCAGGCCTGCCCCGGGTAGCTGCCGGTCTCGTTCATCATCCCCCACTGGCTGCCCAGCATGTGCTGGCTCTCGCCGAGTGCCGGGAAGTAGCCGCCGTCGCCCAGGAACAGCAGAGGGGCGGTGTAGTTGGTGGCGTAGAAGTTGCCGCCGGAGAGGACCAGCCCGTCCAGGCCGCCGGTGTGGCCGATGGCGAGCAGGTTCACCATGAGCACGGGCACCGGCCCGTAGTCGCCCGCCGGCACGGTGACCTGGCCGTCGGCCGCGGTGGCCGAGCCGAGGGCGTCCGTGTAGGCGGTGAGCCAGGCCTGCTGGGTGGCCGCGTCGGCCGCTTTGTACGTGGCGAGCGCGGCGGTGAGCTCCGGGTTGCCGGGTGCGGCCATGCCGAGGGGTCCGAGCACGAACTCCTGGGCCGTGTCGAGGTGGACGGCGTTGCCGAACCACGCCTGCGGGGCGAACGGGCCAACCGCCTGGACCGCGTCCGTTCCGTCCGTGTAGGGCGGTCCGTACGTGGCGCTGAAGCTGGTCCCGCCGAGCTCGGACGTTGCGGTGGTCACGAAGTCCACCGGGTCCTGCTGGGACCACTGCTGGATCGTCACCGACGGGTCGTCCGGCGAGGACATCAGGAGCGCCAGCACGAGGATCACGAGGCCGGAGCCGGCCAGCGCGAGGAAGAATTCCCTGATCAGGTCGAACCTGACCGTCGGGATGCCCCGGTGGTAGGCCTCCTGCCTCTCGGCTGCGGTGCTCACGCCTTGCCGCCCTTCGCCGTGCCGCTGCCACTCGTCGCCTGTGCGGCCGCGTCCTTCGGGGCCGGGGGCTCGATCGGCTTCACGACCCCGCGGATGCGGACCAGCATCACGTGGATGGCCAGCGCCACGGCCACCGTGGCCGGCAGCACCGCCACGTGGAGGCCGTACATCTGGCCGAAGTCGAGGACGTTGAAGAACGACCCGGCGCCGGTGGCGTTGATCCCGTCCTTGGCGTTGATCGCGATCCACTGCGCGTCGAAGTTCTGCTGGGAGACGTAGCCCGTGAAGCCCGTCACCAGCGCGATGAGGAAGACCAGCACGCCCACGATCCAGGTCGGCGCACGCCCGTCACGCCAGGAGGCCATGAAGTACTGGCCCCACAGGTGGAGCGCGGTGAACAGGAACAGGAGCTGGACGGACCAGAAATGCATGCTGTTGACGAAGCGCCCCATGGCTTCGATGTGCCACCAGCCGGGGCCGAAGGACGCCAGGACGATGCCGCTGCCAACCACCCACACGAGGGAGGTGATGGCCACGACGCCGAAGATGTAGACCCAGGAGCCGACGAAGAACGGCTGGCGGCTGGGCAGGAGATGCGTCAGCGGCAGGTTCCGCTCCAGGAACCTGCGGACCGCGCCGGCCCAGGTCGTGTCCGCCGGTCCGGGCACGGACGTGGTGGCCGGGGTACTACTCGGGGCGGACATCGCCATCCTCCTCGATCGCGTGGTGGCCGGGGAACGGCGCGAGCAGCGCCGCGATGAAGATCCCGACCATGGTCAGGATGACCAGCAGGTTCGGGACCGAGATCACGATGAACCCGAGTTCGAGATAGGTCGCGGGTGTGTCCATCGATCCTCCGGGGCAGACGGTGCGTGAGCCTTGGTTCGCCGCGGCTGACGAGTCGGGTGGATCGCCCGGGCTTCCCGGGCCTGGCGCGATCTGCAGGGAACGAGCAATGGTTCGTCGCGCGGCGCTGGGGTTCGCCATCTTACGCTTCTGCCGGGATCCGTCCGTTTCGATGTCCCGGCGCAGCCAATCGGCCGTGGCCCTCGCCGCGCGTCTCCGGCCCGGCTACCATCAGATCGATGCCTGAGCCCATCGCCGACGCCGCGGCGCCGCTGATCCACGTCGAGGCGCTCACCAAGCGGTTCCCCGGTGTCGTCGCGCTCGATGCGCTCACCCTGGACGTCGCGCCCGGGATCGTCGGCCTGGTCGGGGCCAACGGGGCCGGCAAGAGCACGCTCCTCAAGATCCTCCTCGGGCTGCTCGCCCCGACCAGTGGCCGGGTGGAGGTCATGGGCTACGTCCCGTGGACACAGGGCACCCGCCTCCGGCGGTACGTCGGCTACATGCCCGAGCATCCCGCCCTCCCGCCGGACGTCAGCGCCACCGAGTTCGTGGCCCAGGCCGGCCGGCTCTCGGGCCTCCCCGCCAAGGCCGCCCGGGAGCGGACGGCGGACGTCCTCCGCCACGTGGGGCTTGCCGAGGAGCGCTACCGGCCGATCGGCGGCTATTCCACCGGGATGCGCCAGCGGGTCCAGCTGGCCCAGGCCATCGTCCACGACCCCCGGCTCCTCCTCCTCGACGAGCCGACGAACGGACTGGACCCGGCCGGCCGGGACGAGATGCTCGGCCTCATCCGGCGGACCGGGACCGAGTTCGGGATCGCGATCGTCCTGGCCAGCCATCTCCTGGGCGAGATCGAGGCGGTCTGCGACCACCTCGTGGCGATCGACGGTGGGCGCCTCCTGCGGGCGGCCCCGATGGCCGAGTTCACGGCCGAGACCGGGATCCTGACCGTCGAGGTTGAGGAGGGGCGCGATGCGCTCGCCGCGGGCCTGGCTACCCGCGGGCTGAGGGTCCTGGAGGGGTCCGGCCACGGAGATCGAACGGTCCGGATCGCGCTGGACGGCGGGGTGCCGTTCGACGTCGTTCGCGACACGGTGGCCGACCTGGGACTTCCCCTCGTGCGGGTGGAGCGCGGCCGGCATTCCCTCGAGGACCTCTTCCGCGACGACCTGGTCGCGGCGTCCGCCGCCGGCCCCGACACTGCCTCCGCCGGCCCGACCACCGGGCGCTCGGCGTGACCGCGGGCGGGGACCGGGTGACCGCGGGCGGGGACCGGGTCACCGTAGGGCCCGGGCCTACCGGCAGCATCTACGACATCGGTTACCGCGGCTATGACGGGCCGAGGCTGGGCCGCCGCCACGCATTCACGACGCTGTTCCTCGCGGCCCTTCGGGCCACGTTCGGGCTCGGCCGGTCCGGCCGGGCGAAGATCCTGCCGGTGTTCTGCCTCGTGTTTCCGGCGATCATGGCCGTGGTCGTCGTGGCGATGAGCGCGTTCGCCTCCCGCTTCGGCATCAGCGACCTCGGGGTGCTCCCGGGCCACCCCGACATGGCCGGGTCGACCGGCACGTTCGTGGTCCTCCTCGTCGCGGTCCAGGCGCCGGAGCTGCTCGGCCGCGACGTCCGCTACCGGGTGCTCACCCTCTACTTCTCGCGGGCGCTGCTCCGGGTCGACTACGCGCTGGCCAAGCTGGCGGCCCTGACCACGGCGGCCCTGATCATCCTCCTCGTGCCCCACCTCATCCTCACGATCGGGGCGGTGCTGCTGACGTCCGACGTGCTCGGCGCGCTCGGCCGCGAGGCAGGGTTCTGGCCCGCGATCCTCGGCTCGACGGTCGTCACGGCGGTGGCCATGGCCGGCGTGGCCCTGATGATCGCGGCCTTCATCGCGCGCCGGGCGTACGCGACCGTGGCGATCTTCGGCGTCTTCATCGTGCCCGCGATCATCGTCGGCGTGGTCCTCGCCCTCGAGCTCGGAGGGGCATCCCGCTACATCGTCCTGCTCGATGTCGGGACCGTGCTCGACGCCGCGAATGCGTGGTTCTTCGGCATCGTGCCGACGTCCGGCGTCTGGCAGCTCGCGAGCCTGCCGCTGTCGCTTGGCCTGGCCGACTCGATCGTCATCGCGCTCGGGGCGAGCGCGATCCTCGTCCAGCGCTACCGGACGATCACCGCATGAGCCCGAACGTGGACGCGCCGCTCTGGGGGCCGGGCTCGGTCCACGCAGGGCGCGGGCCCGCCCCACGCGTGCTCACCCCGGGGGCGGCCGTGGAGCTCCTGGGGGTCTCGCGCTGGTACGGGAACGTGGTGGCCGTCAACGACATCTCGTTCGTGCTGGGATCGGGGGTGACCGGGCTGCTGGGGCCGAACGGGGCGGGCAAGTCCACGATCCTGCACATGATCGCCGGGCTGCTCCGGCCGTCCGACGGCGTCGTCGCGATCCGGGGCGGCTCGAGCTGGCGGAACCCGGCCATCTACCGTGACCTCGGCCTCGTCCCGGAGCGCGAGTCCGTCCACTCGTTCCTGACCGGGTTCCAGTTCGCCCAGCTCAACGCGCGGCTCCAGCGCCTGCCCGATCCCGATGCCGCGGCCCGCCGGGCGATCGCGACGGTCGGCCTGACGGACGCCGCGGACCGGGCGGTGGGGACCTACTCCAAGGGGATGCGCCAGCGGGTCAAGATCGCCGGGGCCCTCGTCCACGACCCCTCGATCCTGCTTCTCGACGAGCCGTTCAACGGGATGGATCCGCGCCAGCGCCTCCAGATGATGGAGCTGCTGGGGCGGATGGCCGACGAGGGGCGCGTCATCCTGTTCAGCTCCCACATCCTCGAGGAGGTGGAGCGGCTCGCCCAGAACGTGCTGGTGATCGTCAGCGGCCGGCTGGCAGCGTCGGGGGACTTCCGGGAGATCCGGCGGCTCATGACCGACCGGCCCCACACCTTCACGATGCGCTCGTCGGACGACCGGCGGTTGGCCGCGGCCCTGGTGGGCCACCCCTCGGTGTTCGGCGTCCAGCTTGACCAGGGCCGCCTCTCCGTGCGGACCTCGGACTACGCGGGCTTCGCCCGGGCGCTCCCGGGGCTCGCCCGGGCCGGCGGCGTGTCGATCCTGGAGCTCCGGCCCACCGACGAGGACCTCGAGAGCGTGTTCGGCTACCTGGTGCAGCGGTGAGCGGCCCGGTGGCAGCGGGCGGCTCGGCGGCGTCGAGGGGTCCCGGCCCCGTCAAGGTGACGATCGCCGCGCTGACCGCCCGGAGCCTCCTGGGCCGGCGGCGCAGCCTCCTGCTGGCCCTCCTGGCCCTCCTGCCGGTGGCCATCGCGATCCTCGTCCGGCTGTCGGGGAAAGCCGGGGCCGACCAGGAGATCGCGACCGCGATCATGGACCGGCTGATCGTCACCACGCTGCTGCCGATCGTGGCGCTCGTCTTCGGCACGGCGGCCCTCGGGGCGGAGCTCGAGGACGGGACCGCGGTCTTCCTGCTGGTCAAGCCCATCGACCGATGGCGGATCGTGGTCGCGAAGCTGACCGTGGCCATCGGCCTGTCGGTGGCCCTCGTGGCGCCGGCCTCGTTCGTCGCGGGCGCCATCCTCGGGGTGGGCGGGACCGGGTTGACCGGGGCGATCGGGGCAGCCGTCGGCACGGCGATCGGCGCAACCGTCTACGCGACCGTCTTCTTCGCGCTCAGCCTCGTCACCGGGCGCGCGCTCGCGATCGGACTCATCTACATCCTGGTCTGGGAGGGCGTCCTGGCCGGCCTTCTCGACGGGACACGGGTCTTCAGCATCCGCCAGTACACGCTCTCGATCTCGGCCGCGATCACCAATCCCGGGGTGACCGACCCGAACCTCCTGGACGCGCGGACCGCGCTCGTTCTCGCGATCGTGGCCATCGTGGCGGCCGCGGTCATCGCGGTCCGGCGGCTGGCGTCCTTCGAGATCGGACAGGCCGACGACTGACCCGGATGGCCGCACCGGTCGATCCCGCCCCGGGAGGTCCCGTGATCGCTGCTGACTCGCCGGCCACCGACTCCGGGGAGTGGGCGCGGGGGCTCCATCCCGTCTTGCGATCGAGGAACGCGGCGCGGCAGGCGTACGACCGTGCGAGTCGCTGGACCCGCCTGGAGGAGCCGTTCGAGCGGCGGGCC
>Ga0209014_10000776_pt1 | contig 18689 bp, 19 predicted proteins | sample BarGraNGADG00212_FD_184491 | JGI IMG/M metagenome (GOLD analysis project Ga0209014, IMG submission 184491) | Arctic peat soil microbial communities from Barrow, Alaska - Barrow Graham LP Ref core NGADG0002-212 (SPAdes) (version 2) | ecosystem: Environmental > Terrestrial > Soil > Wetlands >...
CGACGACGATGACGCGCCGGGCGAATTCGGCGACGCCCGGGCCCGTGCGAGTGGTGCGGTGGGTGTCCGTTCTGACCGTTTCCTGACCCGCGGCCACCGTCGGTTCCTGGGTGACGACCGTTCGGTCGTCCTGTTCGAGGACCATGGCTTCCTCCCTGCGCCTCAGGTCGTCCGACCCAGAGGATTGCGGAAGGGCCCTGAGGACGTGCGCCCATTGTGCGCTCCTGCCAGCGGGGCGACCATGACGGTAGGTCTTACTCCTCGTCGCCTTCGGACAGGCCGTCCGACGGCTCCGGACCGCCCGCGGCCTATCCCAAGAGCGACTGGCGGAGGATGTCGGCATCCACCGAACATACATCGGCGATGTCGAGCGCGGTCTCCGCAACGTTGCTTGTTCGCTCATTTGTAAGCCTGGGCAACCAACAGCTCCAGTTGAACGCGCTCAACGCCGAGACGCTGCTCGACGCGAAGGCACATCCGGAGAACCACCGCGTGAGGCAGTCCGTCATCTCTCGCCGCGCGAACGCCTCGCCGTCGATTGCTTCTACTTCGCCGACCTCTCGGTCGCCGACACCGCCGCCGTCATGCACTGCTCGGAGGGGACGATCAAATCGACCCTGTCCTCCGCGCGCAATCACCTCCGGGAGCTGCTCCGATGACCGGCACGAACCACGACCCTGACGTCGATCAACTGCTCCACGACGACGGCGCGCAGTGGCGCGCGAGCCTACCGCCGAGTGCGGATCCTTATCTGACTCTTGAGCGTCGGGCGACGCGAGCACGCGTCGTCAGTCCGGCCGCACTTCTGGCTTCGTTCGCGGGCGTGCTCGCGGTCCTCGCCGTGGGAGTGCTCGTTGTGATCTCGCTGCCGCCGCGTGATCAGGGGTTCGCCGCGGCCACGGCTAGCCCGGCCACGACTGCGTCTTCGGTCGCTCCAACGACCGGCCAGCCTGTTGCGTCGCCGACGGCGCCTCCGACCGCTCCGCTCGTTCGCTATACAAACGGCATCGCGGTCGAGATCAACGGCGAGCGTGTCTATCACGGCGACGACATAACCGCGCGGAAATCCCAGCCGGGCTCGTTCCTCGTCGCGGGCACGCTTGCGACTGTCATTTACGACTGCATGGCCGGTCACTGCCCGGCGAGTACGGTGTGGGTCCTAGCTGACCCATCGAACACAAGTGAGAGCGAGGTGCTCCTCGTTCCGGGCGGAGTCTGGGTCCCGGTCGATGTGCCAACGTGGCCGGGCAATGTCGTCGTCCTTCGAGTGCGCGCGTACGACGCTGCCTGTCCGTGGGCCGAATTCTGCGCCGGCACGCTGCTCGTCGAGTCTGCCGTCGACGTCCCAACACCGAATCCAACCCCCGTCACATCACCTCCTCCGCCCGCGACGGTCGCCCTGCCGACGCCTCAGTGGACGCCTCCCACCGAAGACACCGATTACACGGTTTCCATCGCCCCCGGCATACAGCCAAGGTGGAATGCCCAAGCAGCCTCTGATGCAGCTCTTCACATCCTCGTCGTGTCGGCGGGTGGCGGCCCAGGGCTCGCCCCGATCGATATCACGGCCCTCTCAGCAACGGGTCCGGAGCGGTAGCGGCAAGCTGGTTCCCGGCGACCCTGCCGGATCACATCCTGCGTCCTCAGTTCAGCGTTTGGACGGCTGGCTCATCGACCGAGCCGCTCAGCGGCTACCCGTTTGCGTGGTCGCCCGGCGGAGACAAGCTGATCGTCCAGCATCCGTATACCGACTGCTGGGTGGTCGAGGGCTGGATCGAAATGCTCAGCTGGCATCGGCTGACGACGATCTTCGAGAGCGACCACACACAGGCGGTGAATGACGCGGAGTTCGACCCGACGGGCAGATATCTGGCGTACACGGATTTCATTGGGCGCCTCGTACCGGCGGCATGGGGATTGAATTTGTCACCCTGGCCACTGGAGGCGCCGTCCGCATTCCGCTGCGAGGTGACTCAGCGTTGCCGGACTCGGGATTCGCCTGGAACGCTGACAGCCAACTACTCGTCACGGACTGGGCCGCGCTCCCGTCCCAAATATCGGTATCTGGAAGTGAACGGACTTACGTCCAGACGTTGGCGCCGACGTGCGCAGGCTGGCTCTTGGGTTTGTGTGGCGTTATACGTGCCGTCACAGCCCGAGTCGGTCACGCGCCTCCTCCACCACCGCCGTTCGGGCTGAGCCCCGGCCCGCCGAGCATGAATGTTTGTCCCGACGGGCGGCTATGTCGCGCCATCCCGCTGCGCGATCGTCCCTACTGCTTCTGGCACGACCCGGACTCGGAGGAGAAGGCGGCCGAGGCGCGACGGTTGGGCGGTCTCCGGCGCCGGCGGGGAAAAGCACTAGCCGGCGCGCCTTCTCAGTCTGGTCGAAGGCGTACTGCTCCCACTGGCCGCCGTAGCGCTGGCCGGGACGGCCGACGAACCAGCCGGGCGGAGTCGCGTCGTGCAGCTCGGCCCAGGCGTCCTCCAGATCGTCCATTCAACGGGACGATAGAGGCTGGCCGTGCCAGCTTAGGCGTCACGATCCGCGCTGCGAAGGGGCTTTCTAGTTTCTCGCAAACCGAGCGAGGCGGCTTCGAGAAGTTACCGGCGGTCCTTCATGTATCGGCGCATCCGCGCATCGTTCTCGGCGCTGTTGACGACTAGCACGGCCCAAATCGCGGCGATCGGCCAGCCGACGACCGTGAGCATCAGCAGCAAGCACAAGAGCGCCGTAAGCGGCCGCCCGACGACGAGCATTCCCAGTGGCGGAACCAGGATCGCCAACAGGTACTTCAAGACGATTTCTTACCCTCGTTTGTTGGCGCCTCGTCGGCTCCGCGTTTCTGGTGGCGCCACTACAGCTTCTCGCAGCCAATCCCGGCGTGATCGGCCCATAAGAAAGTACTCGGCTGGCCCCGCGTACTCCACCGTACTCTCGCGGGACCAGCCTGAGCTGAAAGCTCAGGAATCCCGCCATCCCATGCGGCCGACGAATCCACATTTGGCTATTGTTGCCGCCGTCGTGCAGCGCAGGAAAGTTGGCGGCCAGGCCGCCGTTCAGGCTGCCGAAGAGGCGGCAGACTTCGCTCGCCTCGGCAACGCCGGCCGAGAGGCGTGAGCGGCCAAGACAACCGCCAGTGCTCGCCTGGTCGTCGAGAGCGCGGAGCGTCAACTCTGCCGACGCAGATGCCGGGATGGCTAACCACGCATCTGTAATGCGTCGGATGTTCCCGAGGATCGCCGCGCAGGCAGTCGGGAATCTGAATAAGGCTCAGGGGGGCTGCGATCAAATGCAGATCGCGCCCGCCGACCACCAGCTTGTCCTTGTGAAAACAAGCTCCGGGTGAAGTCGGCCACGAAGTGCGGGGCCAATGTTGGCGGGAGGGCGCTCAGCGGCCCGGCTGATCAGGACGTAACGGACGCCCCCGTGGGCAGGTCGGCTATCCAGCGCCGGAGCTGGCTGTTGACGGCAGGTGCTCCGACGAGCGGGCCCCCGTCCAGCTGCCAAGGCGGCGGGTAGGCGATGAATGCCTCGCCCTGGGGACCACCCAGGCCGCCGTGGGAACCGACCAGCTCCTCGATCGAAAGTACCTCGTCTGTCGCCGGGTCGTAGCGGCCGATCACAATCATGTCGCCCGAGTTCGCGAAGCCGGCGATACGGCGCAGCGCGGCCGGCGCCGTGGGCCCGTAGCCGGCGAGAGGATCCGCGCCGATGACGCGGTCCTCCTCGAGGAAATTCATGCCCCCAGCTCCGATCGCCACGACCCCCTGCGCCGAGCGCAGGACGAGCATCCCGATGCCCGCATGACTGACGAGCGAATCGATGAGACCGGGGTAGCGCGACTCGATCGTCTCGCGCGTCATGCGATCGGACGAGGACATGAAGCAGACGAGCCCCAGGTTGCCCGACGCACACACGACGACGTCGGCGACCTGGGCATCGCTGGGGGAGGCAAGCGGCGCGCCGTGGCTGTCCGCGACCCGGCTGATTCGGTGATGGCTGGTTCCCGGACGTCGCTCCAGCAGACCCTCGATCGCGGCAGCGACCCGAAATCCAAGGACATGGTGGGAGATTCGCGTCAGTCCGTCCGAGTACTCCGATGACCGCGGCGTCGCGTCGTCGAAGGTGGTGCCTTCACCGATGCGGCGGGCGATGAGCTGCACGAGGGTGATGCCATAGCGCTGGCGGAACGTCGCACCCAGCGATTGACCGTGATCCGATAGGACGATCAGGCGGTAGGGTCGGGGGGCGGTCACCACAGCGTCCAGGATGTGGCCGATGCTGCGGTCGATGTTCTCAGCGGCGTCGCACGACTCGGGACGCCCCGGTCCGCAGTGGTGGGCAACCTCGTCGTAGCCCGTGTAGTCGACGTAGATGATGGGGCGGCCTCGTTGGACCTCGTGGATGACCATCGAGGTCGACAGGATGCGCAGCGGCACGTTGGTCACGACGCGTTCGAGGGCGAAGCGCCAGCCGCGGCGCATGCGCGGGCGAACCCGCTCATGCCGCTGGCGGCGAGCCTGGACGATCTCGCGCACGACCTCGCTGATGACCTCCAATGTGATCCGGAGGTAGGACCGCGGGTCGAGTGGGTAGCCCCCTCTATCGCGCGAGCCTCCGGGATCGCCGCCCCCGATGGTGGCCATCGTCAAATGGCTGAACGCTGCGTCGCCGGCCAGGAGATTGCCGACGCTTACGCCCGCGTTCGCGAGGAGCCCACTCCCGTTCGACAGTCGACGCTCGATCTCGGCAGCGTCCTTCGGGTGGTTTGCAACGAGCAAGCGTCCGGTCGCTTTCTCGAACCAGCGGAAGCCTGGGATTCCGTCATTGTCCCCGTGCAGGATCCCGGCCTGGCTCGCGGGCGTGCACGATGGCAGAAGTGGGAGCCATCGATCGAGCCTGAGCTGGCCCGACGAGACGAGCGCGCCCAGCACAGGCATCCGGCCGGTGGAAAGGACGTCGTCGAGCGCTGGCCGACTCATCCCGTCGATCTGGACGACTATGAGTCCCGGGCCATCCTCCATGCCGTGCTGCCCTCCGGTCGTCGATGGACGTATGCTGCCCGAACGCTGCTGCCTTGAGGTCTTTGCATGGTGCCCGACCAACCGTCCTCCGGCCATCCTAGTGTTCCCGCGGGAAGGGGCTTCTCACTCCCACCGCGATCGCGGCTGCTGCTCATCGTCGGCGGCTTCATCGCCCTCTTCGCGTGCCTGCTGGTCTTCGGCGCGATCGCCGAAGATGTCCACGAGCAGGAGGCAAACGCGCTCGACTCGCTCCTCACGCCGCTGCTTCATTCCCTGTCGAACCCGACCATCGACGCCGTCATGAACGGGTTCACCGACCTCGGCTCAACGATGGTCGTGCTCACGCTACTCGTGGTGGCGCTCGTGCTGCTGGTCTGGCGGAGGCACCGCGTCGAGGCGCTGTTCCTACTGGTGGCGATGGTTGGCAGCGTCGCCATAAACGAGTCCCTGAAGCTCATATTCCACCGACCTCGGCCACAACTCTCGTGGGCCCAGGTCCAGCCTGAGTACAGCTTTCCCAGCGGGCACTCCATGAACTCGCTCGTCTTCTATGCCGCATTGGCGTTGATCGTCGCCGTTCTCTGGGGCCGTCGGGCGGGTCTGGCCTCGCTGGTGCTGGCGATCGCCCTCGCCCTTCTCATTGGGACCAGCCGGATCTACCTCGGCTATCACTATTTCACTGACGTCGTCGGTGGCTACCTGGCTGGTGCCGCGTGGCTGTTCATCGTGGCGGCAGCGTTCGGCGGAGAGATCTGGGCGCGCCGCTCGCGCGCGACCGCGTCGGCCCCGTGACCCGCGCGCTAGTCGTTGGCCGGAAGCGCAAGGATCGCCACATCGGCCGTGCTGTGCGCGAGGTCCGTGCCGCGCTGGAAGCAGCCGGCTGGAAGGTCGACAGTGCCGTCGTCGAACGCAGGTCCGAGCTGCGCCGACGCACCGGCCGCGCGGTGCGGGATGGCTACGATGTCGTGGTGGCGGTGGGCGGTGACGGAGCCGTCCACGAGGTCGCCACTGCCCTGACTGGCACACGCGCCGCGCTCGGCATTATCCCGATGGGCACGGGCAACCTGCTCGCCGGCAACCTGGGCATCCCGTCCCGCGTCGACGAGGCGGCTCGGACGGTCATCTCCGGGACACGCAGGATCATCGATGTGGGCCGGGCGACGGTCGACACCAAGTCTTATGTCTTCGCCGTGGCCTGCGGCATAGGCTTTGACGCCGACGTCATGGACGCCACCCAGAGTCGTACGAAGCGGCGCTGGGGCAAGCTGGCCTACTTCGCCGGTGCCGTCGCCGCCAGGGGCCGTGTGCGTAATGTGACTCACGAGATCACCCTTGATGGCGTCAAGAGGACGACCAAGGCCGCAGAGGTCATGATCGCGAACTTCGGCCGGATGACCGCCGGGCTGTCCCCGCGCCGCCCGGTGCTGCCCGACGACGGCCTGCTCGACGTGATCGTGATACAGGCTTCGGGACCCATCCGGGCCGTCGCGGCGACGTTGGAGGCGCTTTGGCAGACGGAGCTCGGTGTCTCTGCGGGTGGCCATGTCTTCCGAGCCCAGGCACGCAAGGTCCGCATCTCCACCACTCGCCCGCGCCTGGTGGAGATCGACGGCAGCGTCGTTGGACGAACACCGGTCCGGATGTCCATCCGGCCAGCGGCACTCACTGTCATCGTGCCGGAGATGTGAGCGTACCTGCGCCGGAGGCGTTCGTCGTTACTGCGGCACCCGTCTTTGGCCGATCTCCCGGGCGGATTCGATCCCGGAGGCTAAATGCGCCTCCATGGCCGAGCCCGCCGTCGTGCGCGAGATCGCGCGTTGCCCGCGCCATTGGTGCAAGCGTGGGCGGCTTGCCCGCGATTCCTACGTCTGGCCCTGCTCGCCCCCGTTGGTCGACGGCCGTTGGCCGACGCCGCTGCGTGGACGACGGGCCGTCACGCGCCAGGCGATCCCGATGCGTCAGGCTGGCCCTTGATCGGGGTTACGTCGGCTCGACGCTCGAACTTTGCTGATGCCAGAGCAACTGCCGGAAGGCAAGAGGCGTCATCCCAGGCAGGAAGACGAGGTTGGCGGTAATCCTGCTCGCGGCGCTAATCGGCCCGATTGGCTGATCAAACGGGTTGTGGCGTGAAACTCGTCGGTCGCACGGCTCGGGTGATGCGACGCCGTGGTGGGCGAGCGTGTGCGAAGGACGCTTGGGATCAGTTACCTGCGATGGGCGGGTGTCGCTAGGTCCGGCATGCCCCGATAGCGCCACGTGGCAACGCTCTCGCCTATGTCCCGCAAGTGCCGAGCCATCGCGCGGACACATGCCGCCTCGGTCGGCCCAACGGCCGTCCACTCTTGGGTCCGGCGCCCGGTTTGTGGTCGTTCGCGTGGGTTGAACGCGTGTTGCGACCATCCGACTTGGTCGCGCGGCTGAGCCGCCGGGCTGCCAACGTGCCAACGAAGTTTCGCGTTCGCTTCATGCAAGTCGATCCACGCCGCCTCGAGATCGTCCTTGCCCCAGAGCTTGCTCATGACGCGTTCCACGATAGGCGGCACGGATGAGAGGCGGATTAGTACGCTGGGGGCAGGACTGCGCCGTGGGCAAAGTATCCCGGAGTGTCATTCGACCCGGCGCGGCACCCCGCCGGAAACCTACCGCGCAATGGCAGTGTCTGGATCGCGCAGCGACTGACTACGATCCGGTCATGCGGTCCCGGCGGCTCAGCCACCCGGCGCTCGACTTCTGGATCGACGTGCGCGTCCGGCAGCTGAATGGCCGCTGGCTAGCCGTAGCCGATCTCGCCGGCGCGCCGGATCTGGGGGTCGGTAACACGCCGAGCGAGGCACTCTGGGACGCGCTGTCGTCGTTCCGGATCATGCTGCGAGCTGATCTCGTGGCCGACGCTCAACTCCAACTGTCATGGGTGTAGAGGGGCTCTCCTAAGCTGACCCCTGCCCAGGTACAAACGGCGGGTTAGCAGACACGACCGAGCAACCGGGTTAGAGGATCTGCAGGGCGCGTCATATCGTCCGGGAACGTACGCGAGAGCGCCGTTTGAGCCTGAAATCGGGCTTTCGCCCGGTCCCCTTAACCAGCGCTGTCGTGCACGAGGGCCGCCGGTTGAGGCGGCCCTCTGCCAGGTCATGTACTACTACTCGAACTTGTGGTTACAACAGACTGCGCGTACCTCGGATGCTCGTCCAAGTGACCCGATCTCGTTGACGCGCGCAATCGAGCCGCAACGCGCTGAAGACCGGCCGCACTCAGTCCGGGCGCGCAGAACCGAGCTTTAGCCGAGGTTTGGCGACGATCTCAGTATTCCACTGGCGCTTGTGCCACTGTCCAATCATCCCAACCCATCAGCGCGTGCCTTAGTTCTGGTCGCGGTGTCCATCGCAAGTTCCGCCATCGGAATACGAGTAGGTCCGATCTGGGCACTTGCGTATTGCCAAGTCGCAAGGCTTCGGCTGCTAGCCTGCGGCGATGCGCGCCGCGACGAGGGACGTCTGGCAGTCCCTCGCCCAGCCTGGTCTGCTGAAGGTCCCCGAGCTGACGGTCCTGTTCTGGGTCATCAAGCTGCTGTCGACTGCGATGGGCGAGTCGACATCGGACTACCTGGTCTTCAACGTCGACCCGTACGTTGCCGTCGTCGCGGGCTGCGTCGGTCTGATCGCCGCGCTCACGCTGCAGCTGAGAGCGAGACGCTATGTCGCCTGGATCTACTGGCTGGCCGTCGTCATGGTCGCGGTCTTCGGGACGATGGTCGCCGACGTCATGCACGTCGTACTCGGGATCCCGTACATCGTCTCGACGGTCCTCCTCGCCGTTGTGCTCGGCGTCGTTTTCGTTGCGTGGTATCGCGTTGAGCGCACGCTGTCGATCCATACCATTCGGACCCCTCGGCGCGAGCTCTTCTACTGGGCGACGGTGATGGCCACGTTCGCCCTCGGGACCGCGGCGGGCGATCTCACAGCGGCCACGTTCCGGCTGGGCTACCCGGGATCGATCGTCTTGTTTGCCTTCCTTTTCGCCATCCCCGGCTTGGGCTTCCGCTTTCTGGGCTGGAACGCTGTCGCCTCGTTCTGGACGGCATACGTCATCACCCGCCCGCTCGGAGCCTCGGTGGCCGACTGGCTGGGCAAGCCGATCCTCGGCGGCCTCGGCATCGGCGACGAATACGTCGCGCTGGCCCTCACAGCCGTGATCGTGATCTTGGTCGCCCGGTTGGCGATCACCCGCGAGGACGTGGGTCACGAGCCCATTTCGGGTGCTGCGCTCGACGAGGTCACCGATCCTTACTGAACGCCCTAAGTCGGCGTTGCGCGCCAGCCATCGTGTCAAACAGCGCTAGGGAAGACGCCGCGGACGAGCTTGCGCCAACGTCCTCTCCTTGGATTCGTCCCCGGAAGGCTATCGGCATCATATCGGCGCGTTACACCCACTTCGGTGGTCAGAGGGTAGTGTACAGCAACCGTCGGGTTGCTGTACACTACCCTCATGACTGAGGCCATCGGCTACGTCAGAGTGTCCACGGCGGAGCAGGTCGACTCGGGTCTGGGGCTCGACGCGCAGCGTTCGGCAATCCTCGCCGAGGCCCAGCGCCGGGGCTGGCACTTGGTCGAGATAGTCGAGGACGCGGGCTTCAGCGGCAAGAGCCTCCACCGCCCGGGGATGGAGCTGGTCTTGGAGGCGCTGCGAACCAAGCGCGCCGATACGCTGGTCGTAGCCAAGTTGGACCGGCTCGGGCGCTCGCTCTTGGACCTCGCGGGTCTGATCGATGAAGCGGGCAAGCGCGGCTGGGCGCTGGTCGCGCTCGACATCGGGGTCGACACGGGCACGTTGTCGGGCAAGGCGATGGCGCAGGTGATGGGTGTGTTCGCCGAGTTGGAACGGGGCATGATCAGGCTGCGAGCCAGGGAGGCATTGGCGGCGGCGAAGGGCCGTGGCACGCGCGTCGGGCGACCACCAGTTCTCCCCAGGGACATCACCGACCGGATCGTCGCGGAGCGTCGCGCGGGACTCTCGTTGCGCCACATCGCGGACGGTCTAGACCGGGATCACATCCCGACAGCGCAGGGCGGGCGCCGCTGGCACGCCTCCACGGTGAAGGCCATTCTCGGCCAAAGGGATCGTCAGCAGTCCTCCGGCACCGACCAATGACGCCAGCCGATGGCGACGGCGACCCCCGCTGTCTCGCTCCCGCTCCGATCCCATCACGCTGGCTCGTCCTTGATCGCGAGGAGCGGTACTGGCGGGCGAGGGCAGCGATCAACCTCTGGCTGATGGGCTTCTCGCATCGCGCGGCATGGTCGGTGGCCTTGTCAACCGATCCCGCGTGGGTCGCCTACATACGGAACCGCTTCACGAGCCTGAGCGTTGATCGCCTGTACGTGCTGGTGCTTCAGCGCCGCCTCGGCGCCATCAGGGACGCCCAGACTGTGTGCTCACCTACGTGACCGACGTGTCCCTACTCAATGGACTCCCCCGGCGTCGTTGACCCTTGTCGGCCCTGAGCGCCTCGATGCGCTCACCGCGCCCCGGTCGCCGGGCGCATACGTCATTGCCGCGGGGAACACGGTCGCGGCGATTGGAGGTAGCAGCAACCTCCGAGCGCGGCTCGACATGCTTGCGCGACTCGGAACGCAGCGCACCAGTCCGCGCGTCCTCTGCGCCGCGTACTGCGAGCAAGCAGAACTCGAGACTGGCGCTCTTCGTTGAGCGTCACACTGATCGCCCGTCCGTGAGACGCCGATCGAACGGTCCGGCAACGTCCATTTGTCTCATTTGCGTCGATCCGGTCTGAACGGGCGATAAGCATTGAACCCGACTCATATGAACGTCTCCACTCGTCTGGTGGGAATGGCGCAGCCAGCGAGTCCTCGATCGCGCTTCGCATGGATCGTCGTGCCATTTGTTATCGCGCTGGCCTCGCGCGGCTTCTCGGTGGCGCTCCTGCTCCAGTACCAGCGGGCCGCACTGTCGCTTCCGCGGCTGGGACCGTTCACCTCGCCTTTTGCCGCGTGGGACGGGCAGTGGTACCTCCAGATCGTGAGCACCGGCTACCACGCCCAGGCACTCCAGTCGGCGGCACTCGATGGGGGCCACCACGACTTCGCCTTCTATCCGGGCTGGCCGCTGATCATCAAGCTCGTCTCGCTCAACGGTCTGCTGCCGATCGACATTACGGCCGTCGTGCTCGCCAACGGGCTGTTCATCATCGCCGCCATCGTGGCTTACCGTCTGTTCGCCGACCGCTTCTCGGAACGAACGGCGCTCTGGGCGACGCTGCTACTTGCGTTCAACCCGGTCGCATATGTGTTCAGCATGGCCTACACCGAGTCGCTGTTCGTGCTGGCGCTCGCTCTGTATTTCGTCGACCGTTATGGCCGCGCCGCGCCTGTCCTGGCAGGCGCCGCGACGCTGATCCGTATCTCTGGCCTGGCCATCGCGGCCTCAGCGGCAGTCATGTTCCTGTTCGGGCGCATTCCTCGCCTGACGGCCTTCCTGGTGGGCGTGGCTGTGCTCATTGCCTTCGGCGCCTGGTGGACGTACATCTGGCGGCTGACGGGCAGCTTCAACGGCTGGTTCGAGGGCTCAGCAGCGTGGAGCCGCGATCAGGGAATCACCTCAGTGCTGCACGAGGGGTACCGAGACCCAGTCCACGTGGCGGTTTGGATCGGATTCGTCGCCTTGATGATCATCGGCTCGCTGCTGCTCCTTCGGCGCCACACGGACATGGCGGTTTACGGACTCGCAGCCATCGCCATGTCGCTGATCGGAGCGCCGGCGTCCTCCATGCCGCGCCATGCGATGGTTGCCATCCCGGCGTTCGCCGCCTTCGCCGATCGCCTCGGGCCCAGGCTCTCGGCGGTCTTGCTGGTCGTCTTCGCGGTCGGTCAGATCTGGTTCGTGAACTTCGCCTTCGCGCCCGCGATGCGCAATCCGCCTTAGGTCGCAGGTCTCCGGTCTACGTAGCTGTCTGACCGACGGATCAACCTCGCCACTTCGTGTCGCTCGAGCACGGCTTGGTCGGAGTACTTAGGTAGCTCGATCGCGATCCGCCTGATCACGGACTAACGAGCTAGACGCCTGCGATAAGATCGGCGCGCTCGAACGGCGCAGAGCCGTCCGCCCAGTCGAGCTGCCGCGGCAAGTCATCCCCGCTGGGAAGTGATCCTTGTGGCCCGGGCCGCTGAGTGGACGCGGTATCTCGGCACTTTCGTCGTGAGGGGGAACCATGTCCAGTCGATTCCTGGCTCGCCGTGGCAATGCCGCGTTCGGGGTTGCGCGTATTGGAGCGCTGACCGCCATCGCGGCCGCTACCTCGCTGCTGATGCCCGCCGCGAGCGCTGCTCAGCAAGGGGTGACTCCCGGATCTGCTGACGTTGGGGCCTCGGTCGTGATGGATGCCAATATGCGCCACGCCAACTCGGCGTTCGGGCACTTCATGGTCGCGTACTGGAACGCCAGCACGCGTACCTTCTACTCTCAGAGCGACCATGAGCCGCGACCCGGCGCCAAGGCCACTGCCCCGATGTGGTGGGTCGCCCAGGCATGGGAGATCGTCATGGACGACTACCAGAGGACGCGAACGCCGTGGGACAGGCAGCTCATCGACGACGTCTACGACGGCTGGATCACGTCTCACGGCGGGTTCAGCTCCAACTACAACGACGATCGCGGCTGGTGGGCGCTGGGCGCGACGCGTGCATACGAGCTGACCGGAGAGTCGCGTTTCCGGACCACGGCGGTTCAGCTCGCTGACGACCAGTGGCGCTACTGGGACTCGACCTTCGGCGGCGGGCTGTGGTGGCGACGCAGCGTGCACGACCAGAAGAACGTGGCTACGAATGCGCCCGCTGCTATGACCAACGCCACCTTGTACCAGCTGACCGGTCGGGCTCGGTTCAAGACCCGCGCCATAGCCCTTTTCGCCTGGGTTGACGGCAATCTGAGGTCGGGCGGCCGCCTCGACGACCGATGGGCAATACCCAGCAAACGCGTCGTGGTGGATTACACCTACAACTACGGGACGTACATCGGCGCCGCACTCGACCTGTACCAGATCACGGGCAACCACGACTACTTGGACAGCGCGACGAGCCTGGCCGACAGCGCAATGTCGCGGCTCGCGTCAAACGGCGTGCTACGCGACGAGGGCACGGGCGACGCAGGGGGCTTCAAGGGCATCTTTGTCCGCAATCTCCAAAGCCTCGCCGCAATGCCGCCGAGCGCCATGCCGAGCAGAAGGGCCCAGACCTACGCGTCGTTCCTTTCACGAAACGCTGGGGTGGCCTGGCACTACCGCACGGCGATCCGCCTATGGAGCAGCAACTGGGCGGCTCATCCGCCCGCCGGGCCAATCCAGGTGTTGACCGACATGTCCGCAGTCAGCCTCTTCGAGGCCCAGGCGCTGACATCGCCGTGACGCCTTGGCTCGACCGAGGAGCTGCCCGGGACCAGTTGGATCGAACGCAATAACCCGGCATCAACCGGCCGACGACGGCCGATCTGGGCTATCTCGAGCCCCTGTCCTCCCTCCCACGCGCATCAAGCGGAGAGGGAGCGCGAAGCGACGGAGGGATCCCCGTGTTCGACAACATCGGCCGCAGCTACCAGCTGGCCAAGGCCAGCTGGGGCGTGCTGCGCTCGGACAAGAAGCTGCTGATCTTTCCGCTGGTGTCCTCCGTCGCGCTGGTCATCGTGACCATCGGCTTCGCAGTGCCATTCGTGCTCCTGGGTGGCACCCCACACACCGACCAGCAGGTCAACCCGGCCGCATATGTGCTCGCCTTCGTGTTCTACGTCGTCGCCTACTCGGTCACGTTCTTCTTCAACACGGCGCTCGTCGGGGCGGCGCTGATCCGGCTTGACGGCGGCGACCCGACCTTGCGCGACGGCTTCCGGATCGCCCTCTCGCGCCGGCTCGTCTTTGGTCTGCTGTTCATCGTCGTGGCGTTCGTCGGGATCCTGCTGATCGTGGCCCTCGCCAAGGTGTCGGGCGCAGGGGTCATGGCGGGACCGTGACCCGCTAGTTGACCATGGCCGCGTCATGAGCGCGACCTCCCGCCTGAATGGAGGCACGGCAGTGTTCGTAACGAAGTTGTCCAAGGTCGAAGTTGGCCATGCCCGCCGCGAAAGCCGCCTGCGTGGCCGCTTGTCACGCCGAGGTTTCGCCATGCAGAGGTGCCGGGCGCGCAACCCGCAGGTACCGGGCTTCGGCTTGTACCGCATCTCCGACCCGTACCGCAACGCGGTCGTGGCCGGAGGTCATTCCCTCGACTTCAGCCTGAACCTCGATGATGTCGAGGCGTTCCTGGCCGACGGCTGATCGCCTCCGGCATGCGCGGGCCGGTGTGATCGCCATTCACGCAATGGCTGCCCGTTGGCGATGTAGCGGTCGAGCGACACGCCTCGCTTGGTGTCGAACTGACGAGATGTCGGATCGAGGCGAAGAATGCGCGCCACTCCGGACGTTGCACAGACGAGAACCGGGAGCCGCGTGCGGCAGCTCACCACTGCGGCGCGGCGAGATGATCATCGTGTGGGCCCCCGGCTGACGCTACGGGTGGCGGGTGGCACGGGAGATCACCGCAGCTCTCAATGCCTGCCCGCCTCACATTCGGCGCGACCAGCCGGCGCCTCGATCAGAACGGGCCGATGCCACCGAGCAGGTTCTGAATCGGCGACTGCTCACCCTGCTCCTGGACTTCGACGCGCTCGAGGGCGACGACGATCGCCAGACCGAGGGGCACCTCGAAGCCGGGCGTGATCTGGATCCCATACGCGTCGTGGATGCTGAACCAGGCTCGGGACGCATCGATGACCACCCGGCCAGCCTGGTCATTGATCTGAAACTCGCGGTTCAGCCAGTCGCCGTGGACCGTCAACTCCTGACCGCCGGCAAGGGTGATAGTGAACTTGTCGCCGCCCAGGTGAAAGATCGCCTCCTGGACGGTCGCCGCCGGCTGGCCGCCTTTCGAGATGGCGATGGTCTTGTGCACGTGCGGGGCGAGCGGCTTCGAGATCTCGTAGAGCGCTTGGCCGCTGAGGTCCTTGAGGACATGCGTGCCGCGCAGGCTGAGGAGCGTGCCATCGACTTCGAACGCGTGGTTGCCCTGGCCGTCTTCGATCCAAAGATCGCCGGTCAGCGAGATCAGCTTCTGGTTGAGGACATAGATCAGGGGCTGGCCATCCGGCGCCGGTGACGCCTGAGGGGCGCTCGAAGGCACCGCGGACGGCGGCTCGGGCGAGGTCGCGGACTCGGCGGCCTTCTCCTGGGTGAACGACGTGGCGCCGCATGCCGGGCACTTCGCGGCAGCCCCGAGCTGTTGGTAGTGCGCGCGGAGCGCGACCTGGTCCGCGAACTTGCCCCCGATCATCGACATGACCTGGCTCGTGGCTGCCTTCAGGTCTGGCCGTTCCTCCGCGATGTCGGAGGGGACGAGCCAGGCGTGCCGGCACCGTGTACAGGTTCGCTGATACCCGCCATCGGCCATGTCAACCTCCTCGGGAATTGCGCGGGTGCGGACTCGATGCAAAGTGCCACGCCATGGCGACCAGCGCGTTGCGGCCCGTGCTTGACTTCGTGTAGCCCTCAGGCATGTGCCGGAATCACCATATTCGCTCGGCAACGGTTCCGCCTCGGCGCCAGGGCCCGACTGCTGGTGGGATCTCACTCGGCGGAGAGGCGCCGCGCCATCTCCAGGAGGGCCCGGGCCACGGCCGCCGGATCGACCACCAGTGTCGCCGCTGGCCCGGAAGCTCGATGACCGGCCATCCGCGACCCCGCGCCTCCTCAGCGGCGGCGTCGTATGGGGGGCCGAAGAGCAGGTAGCCGCAGGGGTGACGCGTCCAGCCGGGCACGACCGGCACCCGTGCCTCGTAATAGTCGAGTGGCAGGCGCGGCTGCTCGTCGGTGATCCGCTGCCTCGTGATGGGATCCGGGAACAGGGGGCCATGTCCTCCTCAGGCCACCAGTCGGTCCAGCGCGGCAGCAGCCCCCCGCCAGCCTTTGCCCGCAGCGACCCCAGGAACTGAGGGGGAACGACCTCGACGTCGCCCTCGTCGGGCGGGATCGACGCGTCGACGAAGATCAGCCCATCGTCGCGCTTGAGACCGGCCGCGATCTGGGCTGGGGCTCGGTCGCAGACGAACCGAGGACCCGAACGGGTGGCAGAACATCGCGTATCTGGAAGTGAACCGATGATCGTTCAGACGTTGGCGCCGACGTGCAGCGTCTCGGCTAGCTCCAGACAAAGAGGGCGTCGAGGTCGATGCGGGTGGCCGTGGCGTGGCTGTCCCTGGTGTCGGTGACGCGCAGCTCGAGGATGTGGCTGCCTGGAGTGAGCGGTGCGGAGGGCGACCAGTCGATGAACTTCTTGTGGGCCGTCGCGGAGCAGAGATCGAGGCTCGCCTGCTTGATCCCAATCGGCCCTTAGACCTGGGCGAGCCTCAGTCGAGCCCCCAGCGATAGAGCGGGTGGAGTTCGGCCCAGCTGCCGTGCTCAAGGTCGAGCACGTAACGGCCCTCGAGCCAGACGTGCATGCCGACCGTAGGCAGCGGGCCAGGCAGCGGATCAGGGTCAGCGGCACACACGGCTTGCGCGTCAGACTGCGTGACGCTGCGCTCGCACACCGGCTCGACGACCAGGTCGCCCAGCTCCTCGCCCTGGTTGGCCGGCCTAAGCAGGTAGGCGGATGGGCGATCGAGGGCGACCAGGATGTGGTAATCGCCGTCGGCTTCGGTGCGGACGGCCTCGACCACGCCCGTCACCCTGATGCACGCCGCCTGGACCGCAAGCCGGCTCGGGTTGTAGACATACCGGTCCTGGTCAGTGGGCGTGCATGCGCTGGGCGTGAGTGTCGGTCGGAGAGTCGGCCTCGGCGTCAACCCCGGCGGTGTGGCTGCGGCAGACGGTACCGGGATGGAGGTGCTGTCAATGGCGGTCTCGGGCGCGGGGGACGCGCTGGGGCCGGTTTGGGCGATGACTGGCGCAGCCGAGAGGGCAAGCGTGGCCGCGGCTGAGGCCGCCGGCAGCGGGCTCGAGCTTGGCCGCGTTAACACGAGCAGCACGGCAACGACGATGACAAGACCGATCACGGCCAGGATCAGACGGCCTGCTGTCGAGCTATTCGCCGGATTCTCCCGCTAGCCAGGTACGTTTGCGAGGTAGATCGGGTGGGGCTCCGCTGCGGTGACCATCCTCAAGGCCGAATCCTATGATGTCCGCGAGTTGGCGATTGTCGACGTCAGGCAGCTCACGGCCGCGAAGCACGGTCAGGCTGCCGTCGGCCTCGACGCCGGCATAGGTGTCGAGCGGCACCGACTCGACGTAAGCGCCAGGTAGCTCCTAGTCAAACAACGCGAGGGGCTGGCCGCTCTCCAACCGCGCCAGGCGTCGGCGCTGCCCGGTCGCCATCAGGTTTTTGCCACCTCGGCGATCTCGGCCGCGATCTGCTCGACGCTGAACTCGGTCGTTCTGCGCGCCAGCTTTGCCGCCAGTGAAGGGCTGTAACCCATCACGTCGCTCTGGGTGACCTTGTGCCAGATGGGCAGGATGACCTGGCGGTCACCTCTGACCTCCATCGTCACCAGGCCGTCCAGCTCGTACTGCCGCCAGCCTTTGGCGAAGAAGGCCGGTGAGAGAACCACCACGCCGAAGCGGCTGCGGATCAGGCCGGCATCAATCTTGCGCCGTAGGTTGTCGCCGATCTTCAGCTCGAACTCGTCGTACCAGACGGCGAGGTTCTTGTCGCGCAGCGCGCTGGCCAGCGGGCGAACGATCTCGTCCTTGTCGTCGGAAGCGTGGCAGAGAAAGACGTCGTAGGGCTTGTCCTCGGGAGCCGGCGCCTCCTCCTCTTCAGCCTGGGCGTAGTCGTCCGCGGCCTGCCGGATCGGCCCGAGGGCGAACTGCGAGAAGTTCTGCCGTGCCGGTGGTAGCGGCCCAGGGAGGACACGCACACCGGCGTTTGTGCTGCCCCGTAGCCCTGCCATCGAGACAATGACATACCAGTGTCCGCTGCTCGGAATGGCCATCCGATAAGGGTTACTGGAAACCAAGCCGCGGCAGCATGGCCGGTGCGGCCCGGCCACGTACCTACTCGAGGTAGTCCTTGAGCTTGCGGCTGCGCGACGGGTGACGAAGCTTGCGCAGTGCCTTGGCCTCGATCTGACGGATCCGCTCTCGGGTCACGTTGAACTCCTTGCCGACTTCCTCGAGTGTTCGCGCGCGGCCGTCCTCGAGCCCGAAGCGGAGCTGGAGCACCCGGCGCTCGCGCCCGCTGAGCGAGTCGAGCACGGCCTCAACCTGCTCCTTGAGCAGCTGGTGCGATGCCGCTTCCGCGGGGGCGAGGGCGGCTCGATCCTCGATGAAGTCACCCAGGTGACTGTCCCCCTCCTCGCCGATCGGCGTCTCGAGCGACACCGGCTGCTGCGAAACCTTGATGATCTCGCGCACCTTGTCCGGGGTGACGACCACCTCCTGGCCCCTGGACATCGCCTCGGCGATCTCCTCGACCGTTGGCTCGCGGCCCAGGTCCTGGAGCAGGCCGCGCGAGACGCGGATCAGGCGGCTGATCGTCTCGACCATGTGGACCGGGATGCGGATCGTGCGCGCCTGGTCGGCAATGGCGCGCGTGATCGCCTGCCGGATCCACCACGTGGCGTAAGTCG
>Ga0209014_10000777_pt1 | contig 18684 bp, 17 predicted proteins | sample BarGraNGADG00212_FD_184491 | JGI IMG/M metagenome (GOLD analysis project Ga0209014, IMG submission 184491) | Arctic peat soil microbial communities from Barrow, Alaska - Barrow Graham LP Ref core NGADG0002-212 (SPAdes) (version 2) | ecosystem: Environmental > Terrestrial > Soil > Wetlands >...
GACGTCGCCGTGGGGAGCAGCCAGCGTTTCGGGGTGCCCATGGGCTTCGGTGGTCCGCACGCTGGGTTCATGTCCGTTCGAGCCGGGCTCGAGCGGACGATGCCGGGCCGACTCGTGGGTGTGAGCCTCGACGAGGATGGCCACCCGGCATACCGTCTGGCACTGCAGACCCGCGAGCAGCACATTCGCCGAGAGAAGGCCACCTCCAACATCTGCACCGCCCAGGCGCTCCTTGCTGTCATGGCCGCCATGTATGCCGTGTACCACGGCCCTGCGGGCCTGGCCCGGATCGCCCGCCGCGTGCACAGCCACGCCACAACGTTGGCCCAGGGTCTGCGCGCGGGCGGGGTTGAGGTCGAGACCGAGCTGTTCTTCGACACCATCACGGCTCGCGTTCCGGGACGGGCGTCCGAGGTGGTCGCCGAGGCGGCTGCTCGTGGGGTGAACCTCTGGCAGGTCGGTGCTGATCGAATCTCGGTCAGCACCGATGAGACCACAGACCTTGAGGACCTGTCGGCGGTGTGGGCGGCGTTCGGTGTGCCCGCGCTGCCGGCAGTCACGGCCGTCGAGACCCTCACCTGGCCCTCCGCGCTGATCCGCGAGTCGGACTATCTGACGCATCCGGTGTTCCAGATCCACCACAGCGAGACGTCGATGCTGCGGTACCTGCGCAAGCTCGCGGATCTGGACTACGCCCTCGACCGGGGCATGATCCCGCTGGGATCCTGCACGATGAAGCTGAACGCGACGACCGAGATGGAGCCGGTGAGCTGGCCGGAGTTCGCGGATCTGCACCCCTTCGCCCCCGCGACACAGACCGAGGGAATCCGCTCGCTCATCGAGGACCTCAAGACCTGGCTGTGCGAGATCACCGGTTACGACGCCGTCACGCTGCAGCCCAACGCCGGGGCACAGGGTGAGCTGACCGGCCTGCTCGCCATCCACGCCTACCACGAGGCACGCGGTGACACGTCCCGCAACATCTGTCTGATCCCGGCCTCCGCGCACGGCACGAACGCTGCCAGTGCGGTCATGGCAGGCCTCACGGTCGTGGTCGTCAAGACCGCTGATACCGGTGAGATCGACATGCAGGACCTGCGGGCCAAGGTCGAGGCGCACCATGACAACCTCGCGGCCATCATGGTCACCTACCCCTCGACCCACGGTGTCTTCGAGGACACGATCGGTGAGCTGTGCGAGCTGGTGCACAACGCCGGCGGTCAGGTCTACATCGACGGCGCGAACCTCAACGCGTTGGTCGGCCTCGCACAGCCCGGCAAGTTCGGCGGCGACGTGTCACACCTGAACCTGCACAAGACCTTCTGCATCCCCCATGGTGGTGGTGGCCCCGGCGTCGGCCCGGTGGGCGTGCGCAGCCACCTGGCTCCATACCTTCCGAACCACCCGTTTGCCCTGGACGCCGGTCCGCAGACCGGGGTGGGCCCGGTCTCGGGCGCTCCGTATGGTTCGGCCAGCATCCTGCCCATCTCATGGGCCTACGTTCGGCTCATGGGCGGCGCCGGGCTGACCCGTGCGACCCAGGTCGCCGTCCTGTCGGCCAACTACATCGCCGCCCGCCTGCGTGAGCACTACCCGGTGCTCTACTCGGGGCGCGAGGGGCTCGTGGCACACGAGTGCATCCTCGACCTGCGCGAGCTCACCCACACCACCGGAGTCTCGGTCGATGATGTTGCCAAGCGCCTGATCGACTACGGCTTCCACGCGCCAACGATGTCCTTCCCCGTCGCAGGCACGCTGATGGTCGAGCCGACTGAGAGCGAGGATCTCACCGAGATCGACCGCTTCTGCGACGCCATGATCGCCATCCGCGGCGAGATCGCGCAGGTGGCCCGCGGCGAGGTCTCAGCAGCGGACAGCGTGCTGCACCATGCCCCGCACACGGCGGCCTCGCTGGTCGAGAAGTGGGACCACCCGTACGACCGGAAGCTCGCAGCCTTCCCTGCGGGAGTGGACAGGCTCTCGAAGTACTGGCCGCCGGTGCGTCGCATCGACGGAGCTTACGGTGACCGCAACCTCGTCTGCGCCTGCCCTCCGCCGGGGGCTTTCGAGGAGGGCTGAGCCTCAAGCTCACGGGTTGGCACAACGCCCTCGCGGACCGTCCGCGCTCCTCAACGGAAGTGTGCATTCGGCTGTCGTGCGAGCCGCCCCTGTGATTGGGTCGCAGTAGGCCCGACGGAGGAGGTCGGCATGGGTGAAGAGGTAACGGGCACGGCATACACGCGTCAGGATCGGCAGCGTTACCGCGAGAAGGTGCGCCTGGACCTGGACGTCTTCGAGCAGATGCTTGCCCACAGCAGCTTCGAGGACGAACGCCCACTCATCGGTATGGAGATCGAGCTCAATCTGATGGACGAGGGCTACGAGCCGCGGATGGCCAACGCCGAGGTCCTGGAGCGCATCGCCGACCCGGCGTTCCAGACCGAGATCGGGCAGTACAACATCGAGCTCAACGTCGCGCCACGATCGTTGCCCGGTGATTCGGCGATCGAGCTCGAGAACGATCTTCGCCAGAGTCTGAACCGGGCAGAGGTGCTGGCCAACGAGACCGGCGCCCACATCGTGGCGATCGGCATCCTGCCCACGGTCATGCCCGAGCATCTGAACGCTGGGTCGATGAGCGACAAGCTCCGCTACGCCGCGTTGAACGAAGCCATGGTCAATGCCCGTGGTGAGAACATGTTCATCGACATCGAGGGCACCAGCGGTGAACGCCTTGCCATGTATGCCGATTCGATAGTTCCCGAGTCGGCCTGCACCTCTGTTCAGCTGCATCTGCAGGTGGCACCGCAGGATTTCGCTGCGTACTGGAATGGCGCCCAGACGCTTTCCGGCCTGCAACTCGCTCTGGGTGCCAACTCGCCCTACTTCTGCGGCAAGCAGCTCTGGCACGAGACCCGCGTCGAGCTGTTCCACCAGGCCACGGACACCCGCCCCATCGAGCTCAAGAACCAAGGCGTGCGTCCCCGCGTCTTCTTCGGAGAGTGCTGGATCACCTCCGTCTTCGACCTGTTCGAGGAGAACGTCCGGTACTTCCCCGCGTTGCTCCCCGAGCTGACCGACGAGGATCCGGTGGCCACCCTCGAAGCCGGCCTGGCGCCCCGTCTCTCCGAGCTCAGGCTCCACAACGGGACCGTGTACCGATGGAACCGTCCGGTCTATGACCTCGCCGACGGGCGTCCACATCTTCGGGTCGAGAACCGTGTTCTGCCGGCTGGGCCGACGATGATCGACACGCTGGCCAACTCGGCCTTCTACTACGGCGCTCTGCGCCTGCTCGCAGAAGAGGACCGCCCGGTGTGGACCCAGATGAGCTTTGCCGATGCGGAGCACAACTTCCACGCATGCGCCCGTCGTGGCATCGAGGCCAAGGTGTGCTGGCCCGGCTTCGGGGAGGTGCAGGCCAGCGAGCTGGTGCTTCGCCACCTGCTGCCGATGGCCCACGAGGGCCTGAGGCAATGGGGCGTCTCCACGGCCGTGCGGGAGCGCTATCTCGGCGTGATCGAGGGCCGATGCACGTCCGGGATGAACGGCGCCTCGTGGCAGATCGCGGCGGTGCATCGTCTCGAGGATCGCGGAGCAGATCGCCCCACGGCCCTGCGAGGCATGCTCCAGCACTACGTCCAGGCCATGCACGCCAACGAACCCGTGCACACCTGGCCGCTGCCATAGATCGCTTTCCATACGACCGGTGCTGTATGCCGCGGACCGCGCCCTGGGCGGATCGTGTTGTCTACTGAAGCGTCCGGTTCCAGGAGCTGATGACGTGCATCTCCCGCTCCCAGCTGAGGACGCTCACCGAACCGGCATCCAGCAGGATCTGGGAGCCGAAGCGCAGCTGCTGCCGCAGGAACACTGAAGCCAGGATCCGCAGACAGTGTCCGTGACCGACCAGCGCCACATCTCCGGTGGCCAGGAAAGGCATGGCGCGGTCGATGACCTTCCGACACCGCGCAGCCACCTCCTCGATGCTCTCCCCGGGTGTCGCGCCGGGGATGACATCGTCCTGGAACACCGTCCACGGATAACCCACCCGCTCGCGGATCTCCTGGGTGGTCAACCCTTCATAACCGCCGTAGTCCCACTCCATGAGGTTGTCGTCGACCACCGCGTCGACCAGTCCGGCCAGCTCCGCGGTGCGGCGGGCCCGCTGCAGTGGAGAGACGAGGACCAAGGAGAAGACGCGGCCCTTGAGCAGCTCACCCGCCTGCGCCCCGAGCTGCTCCCCTCGGGCTGTCAGCGGGAGGTCGGTGCGGCCGGTGTGCTGGCCCGACCGGGACCACTCGGTCTCGCCGTGGCGCATCAGCACGAGCGAACCCTGTTGGTGGTCCTGTGCTGCGGTTGAGATGGTCACTCTGGCAGGGTAAGGGAATGCCCGCTGACTCGCATCGCACCGTGACCATCACCCGCACCTCGGCAGGCCGGTATACAGCGGCCAACGGCCGGGGAGGCACGCTCGGGTTCGGCACCGGAGACGTCGATGACTTCACACCGGTCGAGCTGCTTCTTGTCGCCATTGGTGGATGTACCGCGGTCGACGTCGACATCCTCACGACCCGTCGCGCCGAGCCGGAGTCGTTCGTGCTGCAGGTCGACGGAGACAAGGTGCGCGACGAGGGCGGCAACAGGATGCAGGACGTATCGGTGACCTTCCGGCTGAGCTTCCCCGTCGGCGAGGGCGGCGACGCCGCTCGGGCATTGGTTCCCGACGCCGTGAGGAGGTCCCATGAGCGGCTCTGCACCGTCAGCCGGACGGTGGAGCTCGGCACTCCTGTCTCCATGCGCATCGAGTCCTGAACCGTCCGATGACCACACGGCTGAGCTACCGCATCCTGAACGTCTTCACCGTCGGTGACGACCCGTTCTCGGGAAACCCGCTGTGCGTCTTCGAGGACGCAACAGGCTTGTCGGACCAGGACCTGCAGAACCTCGCTCGTCAGCTCAACCTCTCCGAGACGACCTTCATCACGCCCGGGGATGGTAACGCGACCGCAACGGTACGCATCTTCACGCCCACGTTCGAGATGCCGTTCGCGGGACACCCCACCCTCGGCACCGCACATGTCGTCCGTGACCTTCTCAGCGCCGGAGACTCGGTCGTTCTCCGTATGCCGGCCGGGGCCATCACGGTCCGGGCCGACGCAAGTACGTGGACCTTGCAGGCCAAGCACCCGACGACAAGAGAGGTCACGGTCTCGACCGAGGATCTGGCCCGCACCGTTGGCCTGCCCCCGAGCTCTCTGACGTCACAGCCACTATGGGTCAACGTCGGGGTGGAGCAGCTCGTCGTTCCGCTCCGTTCTGCCGAAGACGTGAGGGCGGCCCACACGGACCCCGCACTGCTGCGTGAGTTCGGCACCGGGGCCGACGGCGAGTCGCTCGTGTACGTCTGGGCGCCAACTGGCCCGGAGACCATCGAGGCACGGTTCTTCTTCGCCCAGAACGACGCGGCGATCGAGGACCCCGCGACCGGCTCGGCGTGTGCGAATCTGGGCGGCTGGTTCCTGGCGAACGGAACAAAGGGGGTCCGGCGCCGGATCCACCAGGGCAGCGCGATCCAACGTCCCTCAGAGCTGGATCTGCAGGTGAGCGACAACGGCACTATCTTCGTCAGTGGCGCCGTGCGCGAGGTCGGCCGCGGGACGTTCACGATCTGATGCCCGCCTACGTCGCGTTCCTGCGGGCGATCAACGTCGGCGGTCGGTTCGCCAAGATGGCCGACGTGCGAGCAGGGTTGTCCCAGAGGGGTTTTGGTGACGTCGAGAGCCACATTCAGAGCGGAAACCTGCGGTTCACGTCGAGCCTGCCGTCGTTCGTCGAGGTGGAGGACGCCGTCGAGACGGCCCTCGAGGACTTGTGCGGGTTCGCCGTCAGGACCATCGTCCGGACGCCTGCACAGCTTGGCGCGCTGACGGCATACGGCGAAGGTCTGGCCGCTCCTCTGAAGGGGGAGGTGCGACGTTATGTCACCTTCCTCAAGAGGGATCCGGATGACGAGCTCGTCGCGATGATGAGCGGCTGGGGCGTTGCGGGGGAGCGGGTGATCGTCCACGGTCGTGAGGCCTACCTGTGGCTTGCGCACCCGTTCCACGAGGCGAAGCTCACCAACGCGCGGATCGAGCGTGGGGGAGCGGTGGCGACAACCCGGGACTGGAAGGTCGCCAAGGCACTGGGGGAGAGGTGGGGCGAAGCCACATCGTGGTGAGCTGCCGACTGGGTGTCAGACGCTTGGCATACAACGGAGACTCGAACATCAGTCCGAGTCAAGGAGTTGCACCATGGTCGGGTCCGTTGAAGAGCTCGAGAATGAGCTGGTGGTGTTGTCGGCGCTGTGGACGGCGCCGGAGGAGGGCGAGTGCCTCTTCTGTTACGTGTTCCGGATGCTGACCGTTCATGGGTGTAACAACAGATTGCGCTGGGCCGCACGATGGCGAGACCTTCGCGCACCAAGGGCCACGGCGTTGGAGCGCAGGCTGGGCAGCCGAGGCGGGTACTGCGACTGCGAGATCTTCATGAACGGCTGGACCGCCTCGCCGGCGATCACCACGTGGGACCCCGAGACCGAGGACGAGATCTGGCCAGATCCGATGCCCAAGTGCCAGGGCGTGCGTCCCAGGTCGAGTCAGCCATGCTCGCTCTGGCAGCGGATGTCCAGGCGAGGTGCCGGGTGGTAATGGAGCCATTACCCAGCCTTGGCAAGGCTGGTATTCACGCCTATGCTCAAGACATGCAGACACTTCCGGTCTCCAAGGTCAAGGACAGGCTCAACGAGCTCGTCGACGCGGCCGAACGAACGCAGGAACAGGTCACCATCACCAAGAACGGGTCTCCGGCAGCAGTGCTGGTCGGGATCGATGAATGGGAGTCTCTCCAGGAGACGCTGTTCTGGCTGTCCCAGCCCGGTATCCTCGAGTCGATCGCCGAAGCCAGGGCGGATGTGAACGCCGGCCGCGTCTATGGCGAAGAGCAGATCCGCGCAGAGTTCAACGTTCCCAAGCGTGACCGGTGAGCTACGAGGTGATCTTTGCGGCCACCGCGCGCCGGAACCTGCAGCGCATCCCGCCCCGCGTCGTTGCGGCGATCATTGCGTTTGTCTTCGGCGACCTCGCGTTGGCGCCGAAAAGGGTCGGGAAGCCACTCAGGCGCCAGCTCGAGGGTTCTTACAGCGCCCGACGGGGCCCTTACCGGATCATCTATGACATCAACGACGACGCCAAGCGCATCGAGATCCTGCGGATCGACCACCGAGCCGATGTCTACCGCAATGGCTGATTCTGCTGAGGGTGGGACCACCACGTCGCCGAGACCGTCCTACCTGGCGGGGGGCATCGTCGGGGTGCGGAGGGGTCCAGATTGGGTTGGATTGACATAATGTAGATTATCGGCTAAACACCGGGCTGAACGGGGAAGGCCGTGCACCTTCAGTTCTGCGCCCAACCGGGATTCAGCCCCACCAGAACGTGGAGGCGATGATCGCGTAGACGGCGATGAGCGCAACGCCCTCGATCCAGTTGGACTCGCCGTCGAAGGTGATGAACGCGCTGAGGATCACCGCGATGGCCACCGAGACGATAAGCATCGGCGAGAAGACCAGCGTCAGGGCCGTGAACCCCAGGACCTGCGACAGGATCACCAGGGCCGGAGCCAGGACCAGGGCGATTTGCAGCGGCGAGTTGATGACCACCGAGAACGCATACTCAGAACGGTTTCTTGCCGCCAGCTGGACACCGACCACGTTCTCCACGGCGTTGCCGGCGATGGCCACGATGACCAGACCAGCGAAGGCCTCGGAGATGTGCAGAGTCTGCATGGCTGGCTCGAGGGCGTAGACGAACCAGTCCGAGACGAACGCCGCCAGGACAGCCGCGGTGGCCAGCAGCCCCAACGCGAGGGCAATCGGCCAGCGTGGCGCGTCCGGATGCATGCCCTCCTCAACTGGCTCGACGGCGCCCTTCCGAAGCGACGCGGGCAAGGTCAGGACGAAGAGCAGCAGCAGGATGACCGACACGATGAGCGAAAGCGTGCTCTCGTGCTTCGAGGCCGGGGCGTGCACGAACTGGGCCAGGGACGGGAGGACAAGTGCAGCGACCGACAGCACCATCAGAACGATGGTGCTCCTGGCCCGCCCTGAACCGAGCTTCTGCGTGCCGTGCTTGAGCCCGCCGACCAGGAAGCACAGACCAAGGACGAGCAACAGGTTGGCCAGGATGGAACCGATCAGCGCTGCCTGCACGACTTCCACGAGGCCGGCCCTGAGCGCGAACAAGGCGATGAACAGCTCCGGCAGGTTACCCAGCGCTGACTGCAGCACCCCGGTGGCACCCGGCCCGAACCTGTCGCCGAGCTGTTCGACCGAGCGACCGACGAGCGAAGCCAGTAAGGCGACCGCCAGCGCGGCGCACAGAAACGCCACGACGACTCCCCCGGCGGCAAACCGCGTGATGGCGGCAAGGACCACTGCCGCCGCTCCCCCACCGATGATGACGAAGTCCGAGCGGACAAATGTTCGAGGCGCTGCCGCAGTCATGCCCGACATGGTGTCAGTGCGCACCCTGCCTGCGCACCGATGGTCGGTTCGCGGTCGTCCATCAGAGCACGCCCGAACCGGAACGGAGGTCTGGAGCGAACGCACGATGACTAGTTCGTTCCGGCCCCCTGTGAGGCGAGTCACGTGTCCTTGCGGACCTTTGACCCTAGGTTCGAGAGGGTCGCGGGCTCAGGGTTGGATGGTACAGAAAAGGGGCGTGGAAACTGTGGTGGGCAAGACCCGGGTGACTGGACCGACGTGTTGGAAGCGGCTCCTCGTGCTCGCAGTGAGCGTGATGACGGCCCTGGTCGCCAACACGCTGGTCATGCCAGCGCGCCCTGCAAGTGCAGACACCAGCCCCAAACCCTCCGTGGTCGACGCCGACTCCCTGACACCACAGCAGCTCAAAGATCAGGTCAAGGCCGCCGACGCGCTACGCGCCGCCCTGATGAAGTCCAGTGCCGAGGTGGCCGCCGCAAACGCCCGTCTTGAGCGCATCTCCGCTGAGGCGAACACTCTCCTGGCAAACCTTTCGGCGGCACGGACCGCGGAGGCCAACGCGAAGACCGAAGCAGCCACCCAACAGGCACGTCTGATAGAGCTCGGCCATGAGGTCGAGGCGGCCCAGGATGCCCTCGGGCGACTGGCCAGCGACGCCTACATCCGTGGCGGTGGTCCGCTGGGCGACATCACCGCGATTCTGGAGGCCCTGACCTCCCCCTCTGCGGACCGGAACACCGACACGTTTGCAACCGTCCAGTATCTCGTCGATGGTCGGGCGCGACTTTTCGATCGGCTGCAGTCCTTGAGAGCCGAGCAGGTCACGACGGCCGCGAAGGCCGAGGAGGCTCGCATCCAGGCGTCAGCCGCCGCGACGGCGGCAGCGGAGGCCAAAGCCAAGCTGGACGCCGTGATCGTGCAGCAGCGCGCAGCCCTGGCGGGCTTCCAGGCAGCACGGGCCGGGCAGGTCGGCAGTGCGGCCGGCCTGCGTGGCGCCCTGCTGCGCTCTGAGGACCCTGTTGCCCGGGCAGCGGACAAACGACTCGCTGAGGCGTTGCAGGGCCAGGACTTCAAGCTCCTGTTGGACAGCAGCTCAAGCTGCGGCAAGGACCTGTCGGCATACCCCAACGGGCAGCTGCGGGCCAGCGCGTTGTGCCCGCTGTATGCCGCGCCCGGCCAGAGTCTGGGCCGCGATGCCGCGATGGCGTTCAACGCCATGAGCAACGCGTACCAGCACCAGACCGGGTCGGCGCTTTGTGTGGCCGACTCCTACCGGTCCTACCCCGAGCAGGTCGCGATCAAGCTGGAACGCCCGGGACTTGCAGCCACGCCGGGAACGAGCCAGCACGGGCTCGGCCTTGCGGTGGACCTCTGCGGAGGCGTCCAGGACTTCAGCGCCCCCGCGCACCTGTGGATGCAGCGCCACGCCCCACTCTACGGATGGTTCCACCCCGCGTGGGCTGAGCCCTCGGGTGTTCTGCCCGAACCTTGGCACTGGGAGTTCGCGAGCTGACTGGGGTCGATGTCCGGGCGAGATCGACGCGGCGTGTGGAAGGCTTCGCCCATGACGAGCGCCATCGACTCCTCAGTCGGATCCAGACGCACCAAGGACACTCCGCACCAGAAAGCCTGGTACTGGTACGACTGGGCCAACTCGGCGTACGTCACGACCACCCTGACCGTCCTCATGGCGCCATACCTGACCGTCATAGCCAAGAAGGCAGCCTGCCCGACCCAGCCCAGCGACGTGGCGTGCCACACCAACCTGCAGGTCATCGGCATACCGGTGGATCCCGGGTCCCTCGTGTTCTACGTTCTGACGGTTTCCACCATCGTCTCCGCGGTCGTCCTGATCTTCGTCGGCGCGCTCGCAGACCGCTCCCCCAAGCCCGTGCGGCTGTTCGCGACCTTCGCCTGGTCCGGGGCTGCGGCTGCCACAGCGATGTTCCTCGTCAGCGGCGACGGCTGGGTTCTCGGGGTGCTGCTCCTGATCTTCGCCAACCTGTGCCTGGGGTCGTCCCTGGTCATCTACGACTCATTGCTGTGCCGGATCGCGAAACCGGACGAACGCGACCGCGTGTCCAGTCGCGGCTGGGCGTGGGGCTACCTGGGCGGCGGCCTCCTGCTCGCGCTCAACCTCGTGCTGTTGACCGTAGACGGATCGATCGGCATCTCGCAGGGGATGGCGGTGCGGATCAGCCTCCTGTCAGCCGGACTGTGGTGGGCAGTCTTCACGATCATCCCGGTCGTTGGCCTGCGCGACCTGCGTGGCACGACAGAGAGCGCGACCCGGGAGCGAGCGGGCGTCGTCGGTGACAGCCTCAGACAGCTGGCCAACACCTTCGGCGAGCTCAGGTCCTATCCGCAGACGCTGCTCTTCCTGCTGGCCTACCTCTTCTTCAACGACGGGATCCAGACCGTCATCAGCTCCTCCAGCGTGTACGGCGCCGAAGAGCTGAAGTTCACCAACAGCCAGCTGATCGAGATCATCCTGCTCGTTCAGTTCGTCGCCTTCGGTGGTGCGTTGCTGTTCGGACGGCTGGCCAACAGGTTCGGGGCATGGCGTGTGGTGCTGGACAGCCTCGTCCTCTGGACGCTCGTGGTCGCCATCGCCTACTTCGTCCCGCAGCGGGCGTTCCTCGTCTTCGTCGGGCTTGCAGTGCTGATCGGGGTCGTTCTCGGCGGCAGCCAGGCACTGTCACGCTCGATCTACAGCCAGCTGATCCCTCGCGGGCGCGAGGCCGAGTTCTTCAGCCTGTACCAGGCCATGGAGCGCGGCACGAGCTGGCTGGGGACGCTCGTGTTCGGCCTGGTACATCAGTTCACCCAGTCCTACCGCTGGGCCATCATCGCCTTGATCGTGTTCTTCGCCGTTGGTGGCCTCCTGCTGTCCAAGGTTCGGATGCGTGAGGGTATCCTCGCGGCCGGCAACGAGGTCCCAGCGGTGATCTGACGCACTCCCCCACTCCGATCCGCGGTAGAGTGTGACGCGGCAAAAAACTGCCGCACCCGGAACATTGAGCCTGACGACGGCGTTATGCCCAGTGAATCCCCGCGCATAACTTGGTGTGGGCAGCACGTTGGGAGACCACCTGTCATGGCCGAACGATCACTTCGCGGAACCAATCTCAGCGCTCTGAGCTTGGAGACCGACACGAACGTCGTGCTCAGCGAGCGTCAGCTTGTTCGATACGTATGCCCCGCGCACCACATCAGCGAGCTCCCGTTCTCGGTCGAGGCAGATGTCCCGACGGTGTGGGAGTGCCGCTGCGGGCTCGAGGCCCGGCTGGTCGACGGACCCGAGCCGGAGTACAAGAACGTCAAGGCCGTTCGCACCCACTGGGACATGCTGTTGGAGCGTCGGTCCATCCCCGAGCTCGAGGAGCTGCTCAAGGAGCGGCTGACTCTGCTGCGGGCGTCACGCGGTGAGAAGCCGCGCCGGAAGCGCACCGCCTGACCCACAAACGCATCGACCGACAAGCCCCGTGCCGTCCACCCTCCATGGCAGCGGGGCTTGTTGCTGTCCGTATGTCGCATCGCGCGGCCCGCTCCCCCGTCACCTGAGCAACGCGACGTCAGCTGACCACCCTGTTGCAGCTCAGGTCGGGTCGCCAACGGCGGCGAATGGGTCGTACGCCCGCCCGCCTTCGGTGATCTCCTTGTTGAGTGCGGTGAGCCGCCGCACGATCTCCGCGTCGTCCTGGGCGGCGGACCTGGGCCAGCCGTAACAGGCGGCGACCGACTCGTCGAGCGCCTGGTGCAGTGTTTTCAAATCGGCCCAGGCGCCCTCGTCCATGGCGTTGTACAGCTTGGTCAGACCGATCTGCTCGGCCTCACAGATCTCCGCCCGCCGGGCCAACAGCTGTCGGCAGGCCTCGGCAACTACCTCGCGCTGAAGGTCGTCGGCGAACGCCCCCGCCCACGGGAAGGTCATGAACACCGAGGTCGGGGTGTAGCGCAGGTCGCCCTTGAGGGTCGACGCCTGCGCCCACGCCCACGCGACGTGCGTTCGAGACTGAAGAACGCCCATGGAAAAGTCATCGTGAAATGCGAAGACGTCGGTGGCGTCACTGGCCAGCGTTGCCGGCAACTCAAACGCCAAGACCAGCCGCTTTCCGTGTCGGGCCATCGCCGGAAAACGCTTGAGGCCAGAGAGTGCTGCGCGCATGGCGGTCCGCGGCTCGGCGAAGATCCACCACTTCTCGCGATACGACTTACGGTTGTTCGTCTCACGCTCTGGTTTCACCAGCCGGCGCACGATCTCCAGCGCGGCGGGGTACTTCTGCGCCCGCTCAAGGGGACGTAACGCGAAGTCGATCACCCATCGTGATGGCCCCTGTGATGGATCGTCCGTGATGTCCCCCGCTGTGAGGTACGGCCTGACCACGGCTGCATAGTCGGCGTCCGACCTGGCAAGAAGGCTGTGAGCGATCTCAGCAGTAACCAGCAGACCTTTGGCCTTCGGGCTTGGACCCTCGAAGCACCTATCCTTGTTCTGGGCGATTGCTCGCGGCTTCCACGCATCCGACTCCCCCGCTGTTAACGACGAGGTGATCCCGACTACGGCCAAACCGTCAAGAAGGAAGGGGCCTGCGTAGTCGTGCTTTGCCCAGTTCACCAGGCTCACGTGGACCTTGGCCTCTCCGGGCCACTTCTGGCTGGAGACGGCATCGGTGATGGTCCCACCGTTCGCGACGATGTAGTCCAGAGACGCCGAACGACCGAGGTTCTGCGAGATCGAGTTGGTCCCGACCAGGCCGGCACGCTGGCCGAGCTTCAGGTGAGCGTGCGCCTTGCGGAACCAGTACGTACAGAAGTCCTTGACGCCCACACCAAACGCCGCCTTGAGCCAGTCCACGTATTCGTCACCGAATGCACCCCGCACATGCGAAGCCCCAAGAAATGGGGGGTTGCCGACTATGACGTCGGTCTCGGGCCACGCGGTGGTCAGCGCATCCGCGACACGAATGCTCGACAGGTCAACCAGCGGCAGGACCGGCTCGGCCTCACCGAAGCGGTCGATCATCTGCCGGTGCCCCATCCAGAGCGTGACCCGCGCGATGAGCACCGAGATGCCTTCGATGTCGATTCCCTGCAGGTTGGACAGCCGGTAGTGCGGCCATGGGCCAATCGGTTTGGCCAGCCCCTGGTCAGCCGCGAGCGTCGTGATGCGGGCCTTGAGCTGGTGCTCCAGTGAACGCAGCTCACGGTAGGCGACGTACAGGAAGTTGCCACACCCACAGGCGGGGTCGAGGACCCGGAAGGAGCACAGCTCGTCGAGCAGCTCGCGGGCCTGCGTAGGAGAACTGCACGCGTCGATCCGCTGCCGCCACGGTCTGACGATCGTGGGCTCGACGATCTTGAGGATGTCGACCTCATGGGTGTAGTGGGCGCCGAGCTCCCAACGACGTGCGCGGCCGAGCACCCCCTCCATCAGCGAGCCGAAGATGGTCGGATCCACCTTGCGCCAGTCATGCTCAGCTGCCCTGGCGACCAGCGCGAGCTCGCCCTGGTTGAGGTCGACCGCCGCGGGCTGGGCGAACAGCTCGCCGTTGACAAAGCGCGTGCCCTTGAGCACCCCCTGACGGTTGTGGTCGCCCTTCTGGTTGAGCACGCGGAACAACATGCCGATCTCGGCGGCCGGGGAGCGCGTGGGGTCCTGCCGCAGAGTCTGGACGATGTTCTGCAAGGGGTAGCCGTCGAGCATCCCCAGGTCCTCGGCGAAGAGGGACCAGACGCACTGCAGGGTGAACCGCTGGATCTCGTCTATCGGCGCCGCACTTCGGTCCTTGAGTGACTGGTAGAGCAGCGCGATCGACGCCGTCGCCTCTTTGGTCAGCTCGCGATAATGGTCGGCGAAAGACGGTGCGAGCGTCGGAGCCGCCAGGAACATCAGCGACTCGTACCGGTCGGGTAGCTCCTCGATCTCGAAGCTGATCCGCGGCGCTCCGGGGAAGCGCCCCGGCTCCCAGACCTCGAAGCTCTGGAAAGCGCACAGGACGACGTAAGGAGCGGCCGGAAGGTCGTTGACCTCGTCCGCCGACTCGCGCCAATAGCGCATGATCTGCTCGCGCGCCTCGGACAGCGACCCAGCTCGGCTCGGGCGTTTCATCTCGATGATGCACACCTGGGGCCAGTGCAGGTCCATGAACCCAGCCGACGACGTGAAGTCCTCGAGCCTGGCACCCACGGCGTTACGGTCGGTGCCGTAGCAGGCGAACAGCTCGTTCAGGTAGGTCTGCGCCTCGGCCCTCTCCGTGCCCTGGTAACTCTTCCAGCGGGCAACGAACGCTGTCAACGCAGCCTGGATCTCCTCGCCGCTGCGCGGCACTCCCCCGACGGTCGTCACATCAGGCGCAGGTTGTCGCCCGCGAAGTAGGTGTCCTGGAACAGCCGCTTGCGCAGGCGTTCCAGGCCTGCTGCCGCCTCTGCCAGAGCGAGCTCGGCATTGCTGTCGACACCATCCTTGGCGACGTTCTTACGGGCCCGCCTGGCGCGGTCGAGTGCGTGCTCGATGTTGAGGAGCACATCGGACACCTCGCCCTTGGAGCGCTCCAGAGCAATCTGGTCATCGGTGCGGGCACCATCAGAGTTGGGCTGGGGTCGTGACATCGGCAACCTTTCGTGGCTTTGCCGCCAGCGTAACGACAATCACCGACAAACTCACCGATGTTCACACGTGGAGCGGCGGGACGTCGCTCAGGTGACCTCGCCGCGAATGATGCCGGCCCTGTGCAGCAGTCGGCGTTCGACAACCCCCTGCAACCACTGACGGGTGATCGGCCGGGTGATCGGCAGGATGAAGAAGAAGCCGACAATGTCGGTCAGGAAGCCCGGTGTCAGGAGCAGCGTGCCGCCGATGAGGACAAGGGCCGCGTCGGCCAGCTCACGACCGGGCATGCGGCCCGTGTTGAGGGCCACTCTCAGGGCCTGCCAGGAGCGGCGCCCTTCGCGCTTGACCAGATAGGCCCCGAGCGCCGACTCCACCAAGAGCAGTGCGAGGGTCTGCCAACCGCCGATCACTTTGCCCACCGCGATGATCAGAGCGATCTCGGCAATGGGCACGACCAGGAGCGCGAGGAAGACCAGCCACACCACCGGCGGGCGTCGACGGCCGCGACGGGTCAGGCGTCGAGCCGGTGCCACCGTGGCTCCCTCCGCACGAGGGCCCTGACCTGGCCGAGCCGATAGCTGGCCCCCCACATCGCAATGTTGCGCAGCGACTCACCGACGATGCCCTGGCTCATCTTGGAGTCGCCGATCGTGCGCTCGACAAAGGTGATCGGCACCTCGACCACGGTCAGACCCCGACGCACCGCCCGCCATACGAGGTCGACCTGGAAGCAGTAACCCTGGGAGGCGACGTCATGCAGGTCCAGGCTGCGCAGTGCCGACGCGCGGTAGGCGCGGAAGCCGCCGGTGGCGTCGCCGATGGGTATGCCGAGAAGAATGCGGGTGTAGACGTTGCCGCCGACGCTGAGCGCCTTGCGGTGGATGGGCCAGTTGACCACCGAGCCGCCGCGAATCCACCGCGATCCGAGCACCACATCGGCATCGGCCAGCGTGGCAAGCAGCGTGGGCAGCTGTTCGGGCTGATGGGATCCGTCGGCGTCCATCTCGACGAGGACGTCATAGCCCTTGTCCAGGGCCCACGCGAACCCGGCGAGGTAGGCCGCACCCAGCCCCTCCTTGGTCTTGCGGTGCAGGACATGGACCTGACCGTCATCGGCGGCGAGCTGGTCGGCGACGGCGCCAGTGCCGTCCGGAGAGCTGTCATCCAGGACCACGACGTCAGCCTCAGGCACGGCAGCACGCAACCGTGACACGGTCTGCGGGAGGTTGTCACGTTCGTTGTAGGTCGGGATCAGGACGACGATCTTGCCGATCGGAAGTCGGGCCACTGGGTTTGTCATCAATGTCCTTCGTACGGGGTCGAGCCACCGACCCTACCTTCGCAGCCGCCGTAAACCGAGCAGAATCACCATCATCGACAGACCGAAGACCGCGAGGTCCTCGGGCCAGGGCCCCAGCCGGTCCGCCACCGTGCGATCGGTTCGCAGCGGAAGCTCGGCAGCCAGCAAGGCCGGCGTGAACAGGGCGGTGCGCTGGTGGGCCGACCCGTCGGGTGTGATCAACGCGCTGACCCCCACCGTGGACACGTGCACGATCGATCGACCGTGCTCGATGGCGCGGATCCGGGATATGGCGAGCTGTTGGACGGACTCGTCGGTGTAGCCGAACGTGGCGTTGTTGGTCTGCACGAGCAAGACGTTCGCGCCGTGGTTGACGGTGTCACGCACGAGCCCGTCGTAGGCCACCTCGAAGCAGATGATGGTGCCCGCTGCGATCGTGCCACCACCGTGGGCTGGCAGGCGGAACACCCCTGGGCCCTTGCCCGCGTTGAAGTCCGAGCGGACGAGATCGACCTCGTGGCTGAAGTGGCGGAAGAACGAGCGGTAGGGGATGTACTCCGCGAAAGGGACCGGGTGCTGCTTGATGTATCGCGCGGTCAGGCCGCGACCCGGAAGGTACAGCAGGCTCGCGTTGGAGACGTTGGGCCGTGGCTCCTCCAGGACGGCGCCGAGGATGATCGGCGCTTTGATGGCGTCGACGGCCGCGCTGATCACCGAAGCCGCGTCGGAGTTGCGCAGTGGGTCGATGTCGGAGGCATTCTCCGGCCACACCATGAGGTCCGGTCGGGGCAAGGTCCCCGCTGTCACCGCCGCGACCGCCTGGTGGGTCACTCTCGCGTGGTTGTCCAGAACGGCTCGACGCTCGGCGTTGAAGTCCAGGCCAGCCCTGGGGACGTTGCCCTGAACCGCCATGAACCGTCCAAGGGCGCCGTCGGTCGGTCGTGGGACGAGTACGGGCAGGAGCATCGCGACGATGGCGCCGACGAAACAGCTTGCCGTTGAAAGGATCCTCGGCAGACTGCCACGGTGCCGGATCCTCATCTGCCGGCTACTGCTGATCAGCTGGGCAACGCCCGCCGCAAGCAGACCGCCCACCAGTGCCACGCCAAAGGTCACCGCAGGGGCGCCACCGAGGGCGGCCAGCCCGGCCAGGGGCGAGTCAGCCTGGCTGAAGGCAAGGCGCCCCCAGGGAAACCCACCGAACGGAGTGGTGTCCCGAAGTGTCTCCTGGGACACCCAGGCCAACGCCAGGACGAGCGGGCGCACCCTGCCCACCCCCGCGAGCGATGGCCCGCGTTGGAGCAGGGCGCAGACCAGACCGAGCACCGCGATGTAGAGCGACTCGAGTGTGGCAAGGGCTATCCACGGGAGGGCGCCCACGTAGGTGCCGGACCAGGACAGCAGCGGCACGAAGAAGGCCAGGCCGCTGACCAGTCCGAGCAGCGCGCCCTCCCAAGGACGGGCACGGCGCGTCGCCAGGGCCAGCAACGCCACTCCGATAGGCGCCATGACCCAGATGTCGTGCGAAGGGAAAGCGAGCCACATGGCCAGGCCAGAGGCGAGGGCAAGTGGGTAGCGATGCACGGCGTCAGGCTAGATCACCGCACTGTGACGCCGGACCGTGCCACTGACACGGCAGGGCCCGCGTTGCCGTTGGGACCAAGGTCGAGTCGACGGGATGCCGATCCGACGTTGTTGTCTACTAAGCACGCGGGCCCTGCCGCCGGTCGCCTCCGATGCCTCACTGTGGCCACCCGGCGAGCATTCCCGCGGATCTGGTTGAGACGGCGGCTGCGCGCGCAAACCGCCGTGGATCCCGGAAACACCCCTGCCGTGTGGCCTTCGCTGAGCTTCAACTGTGCGGCGGCCAACGGGTTGAAACATACACGCTCTACACCTGCTGTCAACCCGGCGTTCACCTGCGGTTATGCACGTATTCGCAGGTCAGTGGCACCCCTCAATTCCCTTGTGAATACAGAGAATTTGCCTGTCCGCGGCGTGTCGTCGGCGACACGCGGCGATGGGTCAGGAACTGTGCTATGGCACCACGACGACGCCGCGAGCGGTGGTGGCAACGATCGGCTCGTCGAGCAGGTCGGCGCTGGACTCCCCCCGGTCGTGGTTCCCCCTCGCGACGACCCTGACCTGGAAGCCCATCTCGCGACTGCGCGAACCGACCCGGACCAGGGTGGCCTCGATCTCGATACAGTCCCCCGCCCGGATCGG
>Ga0209014_10000778_pt1 | contig 18678 bp, 22 predicted proteins | sample BarGraNGADG00212_FD_184491 | JGI IMG/M metagenome (GOLD analysis project Ga0209014, IMG submission 184491) | Arctic peat soil microbial communities from Barrow, Alaska - Barrow Graham LP Ref core NGADG0002-212 (SPAdes) (version 2) | ecosystem: Environmental > Terrestrial > Soil > Wetlands >...
GCGGGCCGCCGCGTCCGGCGTGCCCGCCGCCTCACCGCGCGGAACGCACCGCGACCCACCGGGCGGCGAGCAGCGCGACGATCACCGCCGCCACTGCGAGGGTCATGCCCAGGGCGGTCCCGGCGTCATGGCCGTTGTTCGGCGACCCGAGATACGAGACGACCGCCACGAGGCCGATGAAGGACGCCGCAACCACACCGCGCTTCACGCCGGGCGACAGGACGGCACCGGCCCCCGGATCACGATCGCGCACCATCTGCTCCCCTTCCACGTGTGTGCCAATCCGCTCCTGGCGGGATGCTGCGCTCGGCCAGATCAGGCGTCAAGGTCGGCACGTGTTTCATTCACAGGGCGTAAGTCTCGTCACGTTCCCGGCGACCGCGACACCGATCAGGCCGCCCGTCATGTTCATCAGGATGTCGGTCACGTCCGACAGCCGTCCTGTCGCGGTGAGGGCCTGGCCAATCTCCACGCCGATCGAGACCGCTGCGACAACGATGAGCAGCAGCCAGGCCCTGGTCCGCGGAAACCGCAGGCCGAGGCACAATCCCAGCGGCAGGAAGAGCAGGGCGTTTCCGGCGAGATTTGCTGCCGCAAGCTGCACGCCCCACCCGGGTCCATCAAATGATCGGACGAGATCCCTGAACGGCACCCAGTTCCACTGCTCGGAACCAGGGTCAAGTCCCAGTCCCGGACGCAGTCCGACGACGGCGATGATCGCAAGCGACCCCAGGAGCGCCACATCGAGGTTGGCTGATCGCAAGGCGGCGGTGCGGCCCACGGCCCGGGTCCGCCACAACACGAGTCCAACCCAAACCACCGCGCACGGGACCAACGCGACGCTCGCGAGCAGCAGTGCGTTCAGGCCCCACCGCAGCAACTGGTCGATGCCCGCTCCCTCCCGTCCGTATGTCGCGCACCAGACCTTACGCCGTAGGCGACCTGCTCGCGGCAGGTCAGGCCCGCGAGGCGGCGGTCCCTCATGGTCCAGCCGAGGGACTCGGTGCCCCTGGCTCAAGGCCGAGATAGAAGGTCGACGTCAGTGCCGCGGTCGCGAACTCCGGAAGCCTCGCCGCTGGGATCGCGACCACCACGGATCCGAGCTTGGGCGGGATCGCACCGGTGGACGATGTCGCGGGGTCGGCGATGAGGTCCCGGCCCTCGGTCGACCGGAGCGCGAGGATCGTGAGCCCCAGGCCGAGAGTCACCGAGGCGGTCGCGCCAGTGGCAGCGCCGCCGGCCTGCTTCGCGTCGTTCGGGACGGCGATCACGTCGACGTGCGCACCTGGCGTCAGCGCCCCACCCACGGCCTGGTCCGCCGTGACGGGCAGGGCGAACGCGGCCTCGCCTGGACCAAGCGGCGCGCCGAACCCGAACGCCTGGGATCCGGGAATGGCCTCGAGCGCGCGGGCATCCACGTCCTGGCCCGAGAGGATCGGCAGGGACGCGTACATCCCAACCACGGCGTCCAGGGATCGAGCCGCATTCGGTGGCACGCCCACCGGGCTCACCCGGACGAGCTCGACCATGTCGGCCGTGACCTGGGTCAGCACCGGGACGTCGACGGTGGCTCGCACCACCTGGGTCCGGGGCTGGGCGAGCCAGTACGCCCCGGCGGCGATGAGGCTTGCGACGACGAAGATGGCGAGGTAGACGGTCCGGCGCACACGCATGGGCGAGCCCTCCCTATTGAGCAGCAGCGGAGTAGACGATGGTGACCGACACCACCCCGGAGACACGCGTGGTCCGGACGGTCCCGTCCTCGTAGGTGGTCGCAAGGACGAGCGTCAGGTCCACCGGATAGGACCGGGTCCCGGGCAGCGGCGTGTTCCACTGGATCCGGATGGGCGCCGCGGCACGGTAGGAGCCCGTGCGGGTCCCGTCCGACGCGTCGTTCGTGCCCCGGGCGTAGCGGTAGGAGACGAGGCGCGTCCGGCCCTGGCCGATCACGACGCCACCCGAGCGCATGAACCCCTCGCGCTCCACGATGGCGCGCACGACGAGGTCGCACGGCAGGCCCCGTGGCCACCACACCTCGGTGTGCCCGGTCGCGTCGGCCGCCGCGGTCGTGCCATCGGGCAGCGTGCCCGACGGGCTCCCGGCGACGGTCACGACCGGCGCCACGTACTCGATCGGCAGCCCGGAGACACCCGACGCGGCGTTGGTGATGTCGAGGCTCCAGGGCACAGTGGTCTCGTACGGCGACCCATCGGGCGCGAAGAACGCGCCGTACGCACGACCCGTGACGCGGGCCGTCACCCTGACCGAGAACTCCCCCGGCCCGTAGGGGTGCGTCGCCGAGAGCCGGTTGGGCGTGGCCGCGGACGGCGCGATCATCCGCACGGTGCCGTCCCCGAAGTCGACGGTCCAGCGCCGGATCGAGACCGAGCCCGGGACAATGGTGGCGCGGATGCGTTCGCCGGCGGCCCCGAGCCAGCCTCCGGTCAGCGCGGCCGTGACCGTCCGGACGGTGCCTGCCGGAGCGGTCTCGGGATCGACCGCCACGCCGAGGTCGAGACTGAGGGCCTGTAGCCGATTGGCCCCGCACGTATCTCCCCGTTCGTGCCACACAACCTGACGCGACGGTCCGGCACCCTGCTGGCATGGGCGCGGTGATCGAGCTGACGGACGACGAGTGGGACCTGGTCAAGGACCTGTTCGATCCGCCGGTCCATCGCGGAGTCAAGGGCACGATCGCCCGACGCCAGATCGTCGATGCAATCCTCTGGATCGCCCGGACAGGCTGCCAGTGGCGCTACCTGCCGGATCGGTTCCCGGACTGGCAGGCCGTGTGGAGCCAGTGGCGGCGGTGGCGCGACAAGGGCGCTTGGGCGAAGGCGATGCGCCGGCTTGCGGCGGCCATCCGCCTCCGGCACGGTCGCAAGGCCGACCCGACGATGCTGATGATTGACGGCCAGACCGTCCGCGGCGGACGAGCCGGCCCGACGTTCCACGAAGCCGGCGGGCGCGGTGGCTACACCATGGGCGCGAAGCGCACGATCCTGATCGAGATCCTCGGGCTTCCGCTCGCGGTCCGCGTCGACTCGGCCAAGCCGCACGACGTGTGGTCGGCCCGCAGGATCCTGACCGAGCAGCTCGACCAGAAGCGGGGTTCGGCCTTCCCCGGCCTCCGGGCCATCGTCGCAGACCGCGGCTACACGGGCCTCGGGGCACTCGCGACCAGCCACGGCCTGGGGCTCGACATCAAGCGCCCGCCCGCTGCGCAGCCGCTGCCCGCGTTGCCGGGGCGGAAGCCCAAGAAGCCGAAGCGCGTCTTCACGCCACTCGCGCCGCTCTACAAGGTCGAGAACGCGTTTGCGCGCCTGGGCATGTGGCGGAGGCTGTCGCGCTGCTACGAGCAGACCGAGGCCGGCGCGAAGACCTGGATGGAGGTCGCCTGTGTCGCCTACCTGTGCGGGCGGCTCAGGATCGAGCCAACCTGACGCGTCGGACCTCTGGCAGCAGCCGCATGACGATCGTGCCCAGGAGCGCCGCCAGGATGATGGCGGTCGCCAGTGCGAAGGGGTCCAGCGGGCGCGGGATCGAGATCCACGTGCCGCCAGAGTCGAAGCCCTCCATGGTCAGCGGTCGCAGGACAAGGAACGCGGCCGCGCCGATCGCGCCGCCGAGGAGTCCCGCGACGAGGACCCGGAGACGCCGGCCGGCGGGCACCGGGGCAATGACGAACGTGGCGACCGCGATCGTGAGCGCGAGGACGGGCAGGCCCCAGCCAATGTCGGGCACACCCATCGCCTGCTCGCACTGGACCGACGGCATCCTCGCGGAAACCGGAGGGGCGCACGGCTGGATCTGGCCGCCGCCGAAGAGCACGAAGGCTGTCGCGCCCACCAGCACAAGGAGGCCGGCGGCGAGGACGCGGGCGGAGAGGCTCATGAGCACACTGTCCGACGACCCACGCCGCCGGTCAACCGGGGAACTCCCGCAATAGGGCGCAATCGGCTACAGGCTCTGAGAGCACGCGACAGGACCTCGAGACGGCAATCCTGTCCTTCTACCCCTCCTGGGAGCGCTCGAAGGAGGGCCGCAGGAGCCGCGGTCTCTGCCAGCTGACGGTCCTAGCAGGCGTGCCCGGCAGTTTCCTGTCGACCCGTGGGCGCGCGAGGCTCCGCGAGCTCCGCCGGAAGTTCCCCCTCGACCCCGAGCCGCCCGAGGCTCCGCAGGCGGGGTTCGTCGGACCGCCGATCGAGCGCAAGCGAGCGCAGAAGATGACCGACGATCAGTGGCTCAAGGCCCTCAAGAAGTACGACGGCGACCGCGATCGCCTGACCCGGCCGATTGCCTTGAGCGGAGGGAGCCGCGAGCTCGCCGCGCTCTTTCAGGAGCACGTTCAGGCCGAACCGACTCGATTCGCCCGGCTCGCCCTGCGGTTGCCGGCGCAGTCCAACTGGCTCTACCTCGACGCGGCCCTCCGCGGCCTCGAGAAGTCCGGGATCGAGGCTGAACGTGATGTCCTCTGGCAGCTCGTGCGACGTGCGCACGACCTCCCTGGCCGCCCGGCAGGCGGCTCGATATGCGACGTGATCGCCTCGGCAGCGGCGGCCGGCGCGATCCCCTCGGATGTCGTCGCGATCCTGGCGTGGTATGCCACGGAGGCTCCAGGTCCAGCTGCCGATCCCGAACCCGACGTCGAGGGGCGGCAGCGCTTGGAACTCGATTCGGCCCGCGACGGTCGTCGGCGCCCGAGGCTCGATCCGTCGGGCCACGCGGGCCTCGAACTGCTGAACAGGGGACTCAACTCCGACCGAGGCAGGGCCGCGCTCGCGCTGGCGAAGACCCTCCGCGCGCGCCCCGGTCTCCTCGACGACCTCGCGCCAACGATCGAGGCCATCATCTCCGACCGCGCGCAGGCCATCCGGGCCTGCGGGATGGAGTGCCTCGTGGCGACCCTTCCCATCGACCGCGAGCGCGCGCTGTCGTGGTTCTTGATGGCCGCGCGGTCCGACAGTGCCCTTGCCGCATCGCTCCCCGGGGCGAGGCTGCTGCGGTATGCGCTCAGATGGCGCCCGGAGGAGGCCCTCGACATCCTCGCGGCCCTCTTCACGTTTCCGGATGCCGAGGCACGACGCGTTGCCGCCCGGGAGGCTTGCCTCGCGACCTTCGCGACCGACGCCGCGTTGCCGCTGGCGCGTGCCGCACTCGCCGGGGACGAGGCGACGCGCTACGGGGCCGCAGAGGTCTACGCCGCGAATCTCGGCGACGAGAGCGTCGGCCGGCTCTGCGAGGCACCCCTGCGCCAACTCTTCGATGATGAGGATGCGGACGTCCGGCGCGAGGCGGGAACGTGCTTCCGCGGCTTGCACGGTGCGGCCCTGACGCGGCATCTCGACCTGGTCGAGGACTTTGCGTCGAGCAAGGCTCTGACCGAGAACGCCCACGACATCCTCGACGCGATCCTGCGAATGGATGGGCCCTTTCCGAATGCCGCGGGACGGGTGGGGCTCGAGATCCTCAACCGCGCCGGATCCGCAGCGGGCGACATCGCGACGGCTTGGAGCGCCCATTCGCCCGACATCTCGGCGATCGCGGTCCGCCTCAACGCCTTCGGCTCAGATAGCGGGCGGGCACTTGCGCTCGACCTCTTCGATCGGCTCTGCGAGGTCGGCGCCTATGGCGTCGACCGTGCCCTGGACAACTTCGATCGGTAGGGTGCCGGACCAGGGATGACCAACGAGTCGCGGGCCGACCGGAGCCGTGCGCTCATTCGACTTCGTCGCTAGGAGATGCCCGACACCCAACGCAGCCCCTCGAGCTACCGCGCCGTACGTCGGGCGCCAGACACGGCCGACCGTCCTTCTCAGGCAGTTGTCGACTCCCTAGATGGCTCGCCGTTGGCGCCCTCGATCGGGATCCGGATATTTGGTGCGTCCCCATGCTCAAATCCAATTGGCCGTGCGGGGACCGGAATCCGTTCCAAGACGGCGTACTCAGTCGCGTACACAAGGGCATTCCCGATCGGGTCGTCGTGGCGCTAGGTTGGCCGCGTGCCAACCCATCAATCGATCCACGGGACCGCCGCCAAGCCTCGCGTGCCCGCGTTCGGGGCCGCCCTCGCGCGCCTGATCGAGGCCGCCGAGGCCTGTCGGCTGGCAACCGCTGTCGAGGGGTCGGCTATCATTGGCAGTGGGTACGCACTACCAGAAGGAGCGCACCGTGCCGAGACGCACGACGCGCCGGCGGATCGGCGTACCCGACGCGTTCCGGCGGCTACCGATGGACGAGGAAGACCTGGCCGGCCTCCCGTCGTTCCGGGTCATCCGGGTATCGACCGAGGCGCAGGACTACCGGGGCGGACCCGAGGGCCAGGCGCACGAGCTCGACCTGGCCGAGCGGCGGACCGGAGTCGTCCCGTCCGGCCTTGAACTCCGCGATGCCTCGCCCGGCTGGGATGCGGGGCGACTCGAGCCCGCGCTCGCCTGGGCCGCCGAAGGCCGCGTCCGCGTCGGCCTGGTTCCCTACTTCAGCCGGTTCATGCGCGACCCCGCCCTCGCCTTCGCATTCCGCGACGCCTTCCATGCCCGCGGCTGCGTCCTCTACTTCGCCGACCGCCGGCTGCTGAGTTCGGACCCTGCGCGCCAGGGCGACTTCGGCGAGCAGGCAGTCAAGGCGCAGATCGACAACCTCGACCGGGCCCGCGCGATCGCCGGTGGCATCGCCGCCAAGTTCCGCACCCACCGTGACCCGGGCGGTCACCCGGCACTCGGCTTCCGCCGGAGTGGTGGGTCACGTCCGGTGCTCGAGCCCGACCCCGAGCACATCGGCGAGGCCCGTGCCCTGTTCGAGCTGTACGCCTCGGGGCGGTACAGCGACGACACGCTCGCGCTCGAGGCGGCCCGCCGCGGGTACATCTCGGCCCGGACGAGTCGCCCGCTCACCGCGGCCGGGATCGCGGAACTCCTCCGCAACCCGGTCTACAACGGGTATCTCGTCCGGTACCGCGGCTTCTCCGACGAGGAGTGGGTCGAGGCCCCGTGGCGCCGACGACGGGACGAGGACGGCGACGTCGTCGACCCGCCGGTGCCCGACGACCTGTGGGAGCGCGTGCAGGCGATCCGCGCGGAGCGCTCGACGCCCGGGACCCGCGGGGCACGTGACCGCATCTACGCGCCGCGCCTCATGTGCCATGGCTGCGGGCTCGCGCTGTATGGGCACGCGAGCAACGGTCGGCGGCGGATGACCCACCCGGCCCCGGTCTGCGCGAGCTGGATGGAGGCCGCCGGGACGCGCACGAGCTTCCGGGCCGAGGTCTACGAATGGCAGATCGCGGCTTTGCTCGTGACGGCGAAGCTCGACGAGGCGGCGAAGCTGCGGATCGTGGCCGCCCTCTCCGGGACCGCCGTGCCGGCGGACACGCGCCGCATCGGACGCCTGGAACAGGAGCTGCGCAGCGTCGCGCTCGACAACGCCTTCGGGCGCGTGGGCGACGACGACTACCTGCGTCGCAAGACCACCCTCACCGCCGAGATCGAAGATGCCCGGCAGCCGCGGCCATCACCGGGAGCCGTCGATCCGGCGCGGGCGATCGCATGGCTCGAGGACCTGCGCTCCCTCTGGGAGGTCGACCTGCCGGAATTACCGGAGCACGCGACTGTGCGGCGGGAGTACGAGCTCCGACGCGCCGAGGCGACAGCGAGCGCGTTCGACCGGCTCGAGGCCTTGGGGCCGGTGATCGTGGAGGCGAAGGTCGCCGACGACCTGCTCATCGGCAAGTCGCTGGTCCTCGCGCTGGCCCCCGAGCGGGCGGAGCTGACCGGAGAGAAAGCCGCGGTGATGCAGCAGTTGATCGGCGGGAGGCGCTCGCGGCTCATCCGGTCCGATACGGCCGAGGCACGCAAGAAGCGGCACCAGCGGTCCCCTGAGGGGACATTAAGGTGCATTGGTCGGGGCGAGAGGAGTCGCGACGACGATAACGATCATCAGCGGCGAACCGCCGGGGACCGGCTGACGGTCAGGGCCCGAGCGTGCCGATGGGAACGACGTGGACACCGTCGGGCCGCCGGTAGGCATAACCCCAGCCAGTGATGACCGCCAGGAACACGGGCGCGCCATGGCGGGACGGGTCCACGTTGCCGGCCACGCGGAGCAGGCTCCGCGCCCCGGCGTCGACGTCGGCCTGGCCGAGCTTGACCTCGATCCCCGCCCAGCGCCCGTCGCGGAGCTGGAGGATCGCGTCCGCCTCGGCGCCCGTGTTCTCCCGGTAGTGGGACACCGTGGCGCCCACCACCTGCCCGTAGACACGCAGGTCCCGGATCACGAGGGACTCGAACAGCAGGCCCAGGGTCTCGGGGTCCGCCAGGAGCCGGTCCGGTCCGGCGCCCAGGGCGGCCGCGGCGAGCGATGGGTCGACGAAGTGACGCGTCGGGGACGAGCGGAGCACCCCGCGCGAGCGCAGGGCCGGCGGCCAGGCCGGCAGGTCCTCGACCACGAACAGGCGGGCCAGTGCCCGGACGTAGGCGATCACGGTGTGGTAGTCGACAGCGCCGGCACCATCAGCCCCGCCGACGTCCGCGGCGATCGTCCGCGCCGAGGCCTCGGTCGCGGTGTTGCGGGCGAGCGACCGCAGGACACGCTCGACGTTGCCCGGGTCGTGGCGCGGGCCGTCGAGCCTGCCGAGGTCGACCCGGCACGTCTCATCGAGGTAGCCCGCCGTGGCGACCATCGCGTCCGCTGGGTTCCGCGACTGGAGAGCCGGCCACCCCCCGACCACGATCCGCTCGGCAAGGTCCCAGATCCGGAGGCCGGGATCGGCCGCCGACGCCCCGCCTCCCGCGAACAGGTCTCCGAGCGACACCGCGCGGCTCGAGTGCCCGCTCTCCGCAAGCGACATCGGGCGCATCCGGAGGCGCGTGACACGCAGCGAGCCCGTGTGGCGGGTGGCGTCGTCCGCCGGCACCGCCGAACCTGCGAGGATGAAGCGCCCGGGCTCCTCGGGGTGGTCGTCCACGTCGGCCCGCACGGCGTTCCACACGTCGGGCACGAGCTGCCATTCGTCGACGAGGCGCGGCGTCTCGCCCACCAGCAGGAGCGTGGGGTCGAGGAGGCCGGCACGACGGGCCGCCGGGTCCCGGTCGAGGCGGACCGCGCTGCGCGCCGCGCGGAGCCCCGTCTCCGTCTTGGGCCTGCTGGGTCACCCATGCCGAGTCGGGGTGCGCCGTCGCGGGGCTGAGGTGGATCCTCCGGCTGCCGAGCTCGATGAACACGAGAACATACAGGGTCCGGAGCCAGGCGGTCTCGACGGTGAAGAAGTCGCAGGCGATGACGCCGTCCGCCTGGGCCCGCAGGAACTCGCTCCAGGTCGGGCCGGTCCGTCGCGGGGCGGGCCCCGCCCGGGCCGTTCGGAGCAGGGTCCGGATCGTCGTCGCGCCGACGCGGATCCCGAGCTTGCGCAGCTCGCCCTGGATCCGGACGCAGCCCCAGCGCGAGTTCTCGCGGGCGAGCCGGAGGATGAGCGCGCGGACCTCAGGATCGATCGGCGGCCGGCCAGGGCGACCGGTCGGGCGGTAGGTCCACTTCCGCCGCACGAGCTCGCGGTGCCAGCGCAGGAGCGTCGCCGGTGTGACGAGGAAGGCGACCCATCGATGGCGCGGGATGGCCCGGCTCGCCGCCGCGAGGAGCATCCGGTCGATGGGCCGGAGCTTGGGCGGGCCCGCCGTCCGCTGCAGCACCCGGAGCTGGTGGCGGAGGACGAGGATCTCGAGGTCCTTGGCGCCGTCGTGTCGGCCACGCCTGCCAGTGCCGATGATGAGGGCAACGAGGGTACGGATGAGCAGGTAGACGAGCGACCACATCGGTCGATCGTACCGGGGTGATCGAACGCGAATCGGGGTTTCCGACCCCCACGCGGGGCCGGGTTGCCGGCGGCACGCCACTCGTCAAGCCCAACGGCTTCGAGCACCCCGCGCCAGTCGGTCGCCAGCGTCCTGCATCCCATCGGGCGCGTGCCGGCTGGCCGTGCAGGCTGCACCGAGATCTGCCAAAGTGGCGGCGTCGGCCCTCGTGACTTGCGGGGACCTACTCTGAATGAAGGGGGCTTATGAGCACATCTCGATGGCGCGGGGCCCGCGCCTCGTCCCTTGCCCTGGCGGTACTCCTCGCGGCCTCTCTGGCGCCGGCCGCGACCGTGCTCGCGGCCGGAGGCGACACGCCCACTCTCGGCGGCAATGCCGACTGCTGGAAGACCGGCACGCCCTACTGGTGCCGCTCGAACTGGCAGGGCGTCTCAACGTCCATCACCTTCAGGGCGGTCGACCATTTCAGCGACGTCGTCCCTGGATGGCGCACGCAGGCCAACGCCGCGATGAGTGCGTGGTCGAGCGCGGCCGGTCCGCAGGTCGTGTCGTGGACCGCCACCGCGAACGACAATCCGGTCTACCTCTACGATGCCACCACCGGCGAGCACGGACTGGTCGACATCACGATCGGCAAGACTTTCAACTGCACCGCCTCGGTCTGCTCCAACGCGGCCGCGCAGAGCCTCAACGTGACATACACCAACATCTACTTCAACCGTGCCAACCTGGTCGACGACACTGCGCAGCACATCCGCAACGCGTTCGCGCACGAGATGGGCCACGCGATGGGCCTGTTTCACAACTCCACGGACAACACGTCCCTGATGTGGGCGACGCAGAGCAACATCACCGGACCCAACGCCCATGACATCGGCGCCTCCCCGGGCTGCAACGCCTCGGGCCACGGCGTCCGCTGCGTATTCGGATCGGGGCAGTAGATGAACGTCAAGCGAGCTACCGGTGTCGCCGTCGCGGTCGCAGCCGGGACAATCCTCGTCGTGGCGGCCGTGGCAATCGGTGGCGGCAAGCCGATCTCAACGAGCAGCGAGAGCGGGATGACCGCGGAGGAGCGCGATGCCCTTCACGAGGCCCAGTTCGCGGCCTGGCAGCAGAAGTACGAGGCGTGGATCGCGGACCTCGACGTCAGCACGCTGAACCTCGCGAAGCTGCCGCGCAAGGAGCAGATGGTCGAGCTCAAGGCGCCTCCCGCCACGTTCGCGCAGTCCGTGACCGCCGCGGACAGCGTCGTCCGCGGGAAGGTGACCGGGATCCGTCCGACGACCGAAGGGACGTGGGTCACGATGCGCGTCGAGAAGGTCCTGAAGGCCAAGGGCAAGCCCGGGACCGTGACGTTCCTCCAGGGCAGCACCTTCGAGCCCAACACGGACTGGACGGGCGCCGTTATCCTCGACTCGCCCGGTGGCCCCCTGCTTCTGCCGGGCGATCGCGCCCTGGTCTTCCTCACGACTCACCCCGATGGCACGCTCAGCCTCCGTGAGCCGGCGGGGATGTACCTGATCGACGCAAAGGGTACCGCCCACGCTGCCGGCTACAACCCGTATGCGGTCGATGAGATGGACGTGTCGACCCTCGACCAGTTGACGGTCGCTGCCGCCGGATCCTGAAAGGCGCCACGCGCCGGGGCAACGCCGGGGCGACGCGTCCGGGTTCACCATCAAGCGTTGATGGATTGCGGGGAACGCCGGCGGCAAGAACAGCGAACCGCCGAGGATTCCTCGGCGGTTCGTCGCGTTGATGCACCATCGCTCGCAGAGCAAATCGTGAGAACTCTCTACACGAACCTCTCCCTCGGCTCGTTGGTGGATTCCCCACCGCAGGCAAAGCTTGCTGCCGACGAGGGTTCCCCGGGCGGGGCTGAGTGCGGATTCCACGGGTTTTGGCCACCCGCCTGGCCGCGAGCGTCCAGTTCCGCCGTCCGCCAGCGTCCAGATCTCCTGACCGTCTCCGTCCAGATTCACCTGTCCCTTGACACTCGGCGGCTGAAGGCGACCAAGAGGTGGTCGGGGCGAGAGGAGTCGGCCCGACAACTTGCGGCTGATCGTCAGGATCGTCGGCGGGAGCGTTCCAACCTCCGTCCATCGCGCGTCGAAGACCGCATAGAATCCACGAAGATCAACCTATGTGTCGACGGCGGGATCAGGTTCGGGCCCTAGCGTGGTGAGCAGGGAAGGCACAGCGGTTAGCGTTGCCTGCGCAGGTCCTTGCCCCGCCTGCGAGCGATCTCGTCCTCACGACACGACGGCCTTGCCGTGGACGGGCGGTACCGTGGCGGCTGACGCGAACGGGCTGATCGGCACTTCCCGAAGATGCCAGGGGTGGCGAGCCTGTCGACGACGACCGGTTCGGCAGGGGGCCGCACCTCGTTGCGCTACATGGGGGGAGACCCGTGCGCCTACCCTTGCGTCGGCATGTCTGCGCCATCGCGGTGGCCGCAGTCTTGATCGGGGCGTCGCCGGGAGTCACCGGCACGACCGCGTCGGCCGTCGTTACTTCGAAGGCCCTCGCGGTCCCGCTGACCGTCCAGATCGGCAACAACTGGTGTTGGGCCGCTTCGACGAGAGCCATCCTGAGCTACATGTTCGGCACCACCTACGGCCAGTGCAACCAGGCGGCCGACTTGTTCGGCGTCTCGACCTGCTGCAACTACACCACACCCCCGGCATCGTGTGACAAGCCGGCGACCTTGGGCCAAGTCGAATACATCATCCAGTTGAAGAAGAGCGTGTACTCGAGCCAGGAGGGCAACACGCTCAGCTACACGAACTTCAAGGCGGAGATCGACAAGAGCGACCCGTTCTGGGTGCGCATCGGCTGGGGTGGCAGCCTCACCAACGGCCACGTGATGGTGGTTCGTGCCTACTACCAGGCCGACGGGCAAGCCCAGCAGATCGGGCTCATGGATCCGGGCAAGAGCGTCAGCAGCCACTGGCCCTACTACACCTGGAGCTACTGGACCCGGAACAGCGTCTTCACTTGGACGAACACACTTTGGAGGGCCTACAAGTGACCCGCCATCAGTTCCCGGCGCCCCGCGTGTCGCGGTCCGCTCGTAATGTCCTCGTCCTGACGGCTGCGCTCCTCGCCGCGTCGCTCGCCGCCGGGTCGCCTGCGATTGCGGCGAGCCCCCGCGATGCGATCGCCGACGCCGCCCTCGCCTACGCACGCGGCTTCGACCAGCTGCTTGCCGCGGAGCCTGACGAGGCCGCCCGACTCGGCGTGGATCGCACGACACTCGCGTCGCTGAAGGTCACCGCTGTCCACAAGGTGCGCGCGGTGGACAAGGACTTCCTCGCGGCGAACGACACGAGGTCGGTCGATGAGGCACTTGTGGACACCGACCTTTGGTGGGTGGTCCTCAGCGCCGGCTCGGATGCCCGCCTCGTCGTGTCCGTTCGCTGGGAGGCCAGCGCAACACAGCCTGAGGCCGTCGGCCTCAATTGGGTGAGCGCCCGCGAACTCGCCGCGAGCGTCGCGGCCGGCAAGGACGCAGCCCCAACCGTGGTGTGGATCCCCGAGGACGTGCCGCTCGTGATCTCCGGCCCGGCGGGCAACCGGAAGGCGACCCCCGTCGTGGCCGCCGACCTCATTGCGGATCCCGGGCTGGCCCGCGCTCCGACCGCCATCGCGGACTACTCCAAGGGTCTGCACGGGCGACTGGCAGCGTACCGCGGCGAGCCCGCCACGGGAACCGAAGGCCTCGCCGGTGGTGGTGGCGGTGGCGTCCCGGGTAGCGCACCGTCGTCGGCCGCTCCCGTGACCCCGCTGCCGATCGGTCCGCTCGCCGTGCTTGCGTTCATCGCGATCGTCGGTGCCGTCGTCCTCCGCCGACCCACGCCGGGGTCGTCCCGATCACGGCGGTAGAACAACCGGCATGCGATGCTCCCCGCCCTGCGACCGCTTCCAGGACGGCCATCCCGTGCCCAACCTCGGGCGCCGCCGCTCGAGGGCGTCAAGGGGCGTGTGCCCTGCGTTCCTGCTCATGGCCGTGGTCGTCGCCTGCGGGCCGGCGGCCACGGTCCCGTCTGGCTCGGCGGCCGGGACTACCACGGCCGGCGTATTCACAAGCGACCTCGCCGTACCCGCGCGCGTGGGCACGTGGAACCTGACAGTCTCGAGCGTGACCTTGACTCGGAATGACCTGCTCGGCGAGATGGTGGCCGCCGCAGGCGGCGATCCGTCGGCCTCCACCCACGTCGAGGTCATGGTGGCAGACGGCAAGGATGGCTTCCTGTTCGACGTGCTCCGGGTGCCTGACGTGTCACCCGACGCATTTGCAGAGGCCGCGCGCGCATCCCTCATGCCCACGGCGAGCGGCCGGGGCATGCGCCCCGTCGAGGGCTGGCGTGTGTGGCGGTTCGGCGAGCCGCACTCGGCGACCGCCCTGCGGGTTGCTAACCGCGGCGACCGGATCGTCGTCATCCACAACGACGGCCGGCTGACCGACGAGGAAGCGGCAATCCTGCTCGCCGCCTTACGGTAGCGGCCGGTCCACGAAGACGAGCGATCCCTTGACTCCACCCACTCTTCACTGAGGATCGAGTCCATGGAAAAGCGGTATCAGGCGAGGACGACGGTCAGAAGGCTGCGCGTCCTACTCGCCGTCGCCGTCGCAGGAGTTGCGCTCGCGGTGGCCGGATGTGGTGCCACTGCGTCGCCCTCCGCCACGCCGATTGGCGAGCTGTGCTCGTCGTCGCAGAGCCTCGCGACAAGCGTGTCCCTCGGGCGCCTTTCGATGGACGCGGCTAGGGCCGGCGACACGGCCGCAGCCCAGCGGTACCTCGACGACGCGACCCAGGCCTTCGACCAGTCCCAGGCCCTCCGGATGCACGCGGGCGCGCTCGTCGATCAGCAGGGAGCCACACCGCAGAACTGGGGCGCTCGCTCGGCGGAGGTTGACGCGGCTCAGGCGGCCGTGGATCTCGCCCTTGCCGCGCTGAACCCACTGGCACCGCCAGCATCCGTCGACGCGAGAGCCCGCCTGCTCGACGCCGCCGGCGCGAAGGTCAACGCCATTGAGCTCCCCGACTCATGCACGACCGCCATTGTCCCCACCGCGGCCTCGTGAGGGGCCGGTCACAGGACCCAACACAGGACCCCACGCTCGACGCCGCCAAGCTGCCTGCCGTGCCCACACAGGCCCGGTCGTGAGCGGCAATCTCACGTTCGCTACGGCGAAGGAGACTTCGTCCCCGCCCATTGGAATGGACGCTCGCGGGCCCGCCGATCGGCCGGCGCGTTCGGCCGCCAGTCGGGTCCTGACCGTGACGCCGGTCCCTTCCCCAACACAGGGCCGGCGGTTGCATGAGGGGAGTGGGGATAGTCGCACCCGTAAGTGCTGGCCCCGACCACCAATAGTTACGTGGCCCTCGATCGCATCGATGATCCCCCGCGACCTCTTTCGTGCACGTTGTAAGGTCGACGCCTGTCGTGATTGTCAAGGGACAGGTGAATCTGGACGGAGACGGTCAGGAGATCTGGACGGAGGCGGACGGCGGAACTGGACGCTCGCGGCCATGAGAACTGGACACCGTGGGTTCTCTCTTCCTCGGCGACGCTGACGGGAGTCGCGCTGCGTGGCGTGAGCGTCAGCCACCCTCGCCCGTGGCCAGCGGCTGGACCCCGCGCCCGTCGAGCGCCTCGGCGAGGCGGTGGCTGCGGCCCTCGGTGACGATGACGTGGGCGTGGTGGAGGAGGCGGTCCACGGCCGCGGTGGCCAAGCCCTTGGGGAAGATCGTGTCGAACCGGGTGGGGTGCAGGTTCGAGGTCCCGCTTACCCAGTCCGGCTCGGGGAGACGAGGCATTCGGCGTTAGGCGGACACCGGGATGACGAAACCGGTCCACCGTGGCGATGGCTTCGGTCAGCGCCATCGCGGCGACCGCGTGGTGCACGTCGCCGGCGTCGAGGACCGCGATCACGACGCCCGCGTCGAGGACGGTCAGTCCCACTCGTCGCGCAGGTTGTCGAGCTCGCCGTGCGTGTAGACACCGGTCAGCACGCCGGCAAACTGGGTCACGGGATCGAGGTCCCGGACCAGGAGGACCTCCCCCGGGCCGCAGACCTCGGCACGCAGGGTGTCACCAGTTCGGATGCCGGCCCTCTGCAGGGCCTCCACCGGGAGCGTCACTTGGTGCTTCGCGCTGACCCGGGTATAGCCGCGTCGACGATGCTTGACTCTCGCTGTCATGAGTCAAGCATAGAGCAGCCTACCGAGCATGGCAACGGGCGCGACTCGACACAAGTTGCAGCGATGGGATCGACGACTCGGACCCCACGGTGGTGGAGTCGATCTGGTCGGGGCGAGAGGAGTCGCGACCACGATATCGATGCAACCCGCGTCGGACGCCGGGGTGACGTCCGGCCTGGCCAGGCGGTTCGCAGGCAACCGGCGATCAGCGGCTCGGGATCCTAGCCCCCAGAGCAGCCACTGCTTGCGAAGGTCCCGTTAGGGACCGTCAGGAAATAGCGGACTCAGTCAGTGGTAGCCGTTGCCGGGGCAGGAGCGAGTAGTTCCACTCTCCGTGGAAGGCGTCGGGCTGGTGGTAGAGGGTCTTCATGTCGGGCATCGCTCACGCGGATCCCGGCCGGGTAGTCGCCGACGTCGAGTTCGCTGCGGACCCGTAGGCCGGTGCGGGTCGTGGTGGCTGCGATCAGGTTGACCACCGCCTCGTGACTGACGAGCGGCTTGCCCCGCCAGTTCTGGGTGATGGCGCTGAACAGGCGGTGCTCGATCTTGTTCCACTTGCTCGTGCCGGGCGGGAAGTGGCACACGGCGATCTCGAGCCCGGTCTCGTCCGCGAGCCTCTGGAGCTCCCACTTCCACAGCCGAAGACGGGAGCCGTTGCTGCCGCCGGCGTCGGCGGTGACGAGCAGCCGCGTCGCGTCGGGGTACAGCGGCTGGCCCATCGTGCGCCACCAGCGGCGGACGCTCTCGACCGCGAAGGCGGCGGTGTCATGGTCGGTGCCCACGCTCACCCAGGCCTCGTTGGCGGCGACGTCATAGACGCCATAGGGGCTCACCCGACCCAGGTCGTCGATCACGAAGTCGTGCATCAGCACCCGTTCCGGGTCGCCCTTGGGCCGCAGCTCCTTGCCGCCGTTGCGGAAGGGCCCGACGAGCTCCTTCTTCTCCTCGACGCGGTATCTGCCGTGGGAGGCGAACGCCTGCCAGCGTCTCGCTGTACCCGGGTGGCTGCGGGCTCCGCGGTGCGCGTGTTCGCGTAGAGGAGTTCCAACGTGCCCCGCTTCACCCGGTACACGGAGACGACGATCAGGGCGAGCCGAGAGGACGGGGGCCCAGATGGCCCCGAAGGTATAGCGGTCCGGCAGGCCAGCTTCGTGAGTGCCACGACACCCTCCGTGGCCTCTATCCCGGTCGTTCAGGCCGCTCTTCCGGGTGCCGTAGATTCACAGCCTCTAAGGCCCGCAGGGTTCGCTCCCAGGGCACGCGACGTCACCACCGGTGCGTGCGCGCTGCGTGACGCTAATCGCGTCCATCGGCGGCTTGTAGTCGAGCGTGCCGAAGCTGGCTGGATCGTGACCGGCGGCCGAAGCCGCAGGTGCGGCGCCGGTCACCGACTGGACCGCTGGTCCGGGCTGCGCTGCCTGGACGGCGGGCTGCGCTGCCTGTACGGCGGGCTGCGCCGCCTCTGTGAACGGCGCGGGCGCCGCGATCGCGGGCTTGATGGTTGACATCGCCGCAAGCAGACCCACCAAGGTGATCACGGTGGCAACGGCAATCAGGGACCGCATGACTAGTGGTCCACGGTGTAGATGTTCACGCCGTCGAGCGTGTAGTTCTGGCTGAAGATCCCGTACGAGTACCATGACGGCTGGACCCCCACTTCGATGATGTCCGCCTGCGCGGCACTGATGTCGGTTACGACTTGCCACCCGGTCACCGATGCGCGCAAGTACTGCATCCAGTACATCCGAATAGTATTGCCACTGGTGTTGGCGGGACCCATCGTGGTGCCGGTCTGATGCGTCTCTCCGCCCCACCAAGCGCCATCTGCGTTGTGCCACGTTGAGTTGACCTTCGTCTTCTTGATCGTGCCCGTGACGAGGTCCTGAATCGAGTAGTCCCAGTCGTTCGTTCCCGTCTGGTTGTACTGGACGCGGAACCGATAGCGACGGCCGAGGACTGGGGTTCCGGCCCACCCATCCTGGCCGAGGGCCTCCGCCACCCGTCGCCGCGTCCGCCGCCGCACCGGCGCCTCGGCCCGGTGAGCGCGCTCCACGCCGCCGACCTGCGCCTGGCGCGCGATACCGCGGAGTTGCGCGGCCTGCGGGCGGCGCGCTGGATCCGCGAGAGCACGCCCGGCCAACTCGACCGCTTCGGGCCGCCGTCGCAGCGCCGGATGCAGGACACCGCGATCACCGCGCTCGGACTCGTTGACACGGGGCTCGCCTGGATCGTCGGTCGGTCGGGCTGGTCGGGCCCCGACTCCATGGATGATCCGCCGGCGACCCGGACGCCCGAGTTCCGGGCCATGCTCGCGGCGGCCGAGGCGGGCGCCTTTGACGTCCTGCTTGTCGGGTACACGGCCCGCTACATGCGCGATCTCACCCTCGCGCTCTCCTACCGGCGCTGGTTCCACCGCCAGGGTGTGGTCGTGTACATCTGCGACGACCGGATCCTCTCGTCCAACCCTGCCGACTGGGAGCGCTTCGTCGACAAGTGCAAGGCAGCGGAGATCAACTCGCGCGAGCAGAGCCGCAACGTCCGGGCAGGCTATGCCGCCAAGCGCGACACCCACGGCGACCCGGGCGGCCATCCACCATTCGGCTTCCGTCGGGCCGGCGAGGCAAGGGTCGTCGAGATCGACCCCGAGCGCATCGACACGGCCG
>Ga0209014_10000779_pt1 | contig 18666 bp, 16 predicted proteins | sample BarGraNGADG00212_FD_184491 | JGI IMG/M metagenome (GOLD analysis project Ga0209014, IMG submission 184491) | Arctic peat soil microbial communities from Barrow, Alaska - Barrow Graham LP Ref core NGADG0002-212 (SPAdes) (version 2) | ecosystem: Environmental > Terrestrial > Soil > Wetlands >...
ATCAGATCAACAGGAAGCCGTAGGCTTCGTTCCGCTCCGGTCTCGGTGCGAGACATCGCCGGCCTTGCATAATTACATTTATAGCGATATAGTAGTATAGTTCTTTCAATTGCAGTCAATGACCAACGCGACCACCTACGGACTTTCCATCAGCCTCGACCGCCCGTTCGACGCCACCGTCGAGGCCACGCGCGCCGCGCTCGCCGCCGAGGGATTCGGCGTCCTGATGGAAGCCGACCTGCGCGCGACCTTCCGGAAGAAGCTCAACGTCGACACGCCGCCGTACGTGATCCTCGGGGCGTGCAGCCCACCGCACGCGCTGGAAGCGCTCCAGGCCGACCCCGACCTCGGGCTGCTGCTCCCGTGCAACGTGATCGTGCGTCGTGACCAAGCCGCCGGGCGTACCGTGGTGGCCGCCATCGACCCCGTCGTCGTGCTGGGCGTTGCCGCGAATCCCGCGTTGCACCCGGTGGCGCTGGTGATTCGCGAACGGCTCGCGCGCGTGCTCGCCGCACTGGAGACGGCACCGTGACCAGCGACCCCGGGAAGGCCGTCGCCGTCGCGGTCGTCGCGTGCCCGTTCTGCAGCACGCTCAACCGCGTCAAGCTCGACCGGCTCGCCGGCCTTCCAAAGTGCGCCGAGTGCCAGAAGCCGCTGCTCCTCGATCGTCCCGTGCACGCCACGGATGAGTATCTCTCGAAGATGATCAACGGCACCACGGTGCCCGTGCTCGTGGACTTCTACGCCGACTGGTGCGGTCCCTGCAAGATGATGGCGCCGTTGCTCGACGAACTGGCGCATGAACGGGCGGGAGAACTGCTCGTCGTCAAGGTCAACTCCGACCAGAATCCGGTGTCGCCGCAGGGCTTCGGCGTGCGTGGCATCCCGACGCTCATCGTGCTCAAGGACGGGCAGGAAGTCGCGCGGCAGGTCGGGTATGCGCCCAAGGCGGCGCTCATCACGTTGCTGGAGCAGGCGAGATAGTTCGTGGCGCGTTCTCCGTGACCTTCGTGCTGCTCCGGTCTCCGTGAGCGACCCTCGCTACCTGTTCCCGAATTCCTTCGGCGGCACCGTCTTCAGGTATAGGTAGACGGCGCGGATCTCGTCGTCCGACATGTTCCGGGTGAAGCGGTACGGCATCAACGAATCGAGCGGCACGCCGCCGGGACGCTTTCCTTCGCGAAGCGCGCGGAAGAAGTCCTCCTCTTGGTAGTGCCCGATTCCGGCCGGCGTGATGTTCGCCGCCAGTTTCCACTCGGGGGGCGTGCCGGGAATGTGGCCGCCCGACAGGCCGGGACCGTGACAGCCCTTGCAGCCGCCGATGTCGGCGATGTACCGGCCATACTCCACCGACACGCCCATGGGCACCGGCGCCGGGTGCGCGGCCGTGTGGTTGATCAGCTCGGCGGTCACGAGCGCGAGGTCACCCTTGGCGAAGAGCGCGCGGCCGATGGGACCGACGCTGTTCTTCCCGGGCTGGCGATCCACCGGCGGCAGCGTCTTGAGGAAGGCGATCAACGCCGCCGTGTCCTCGTCGGTCATGTTCTGGAACTCCAGGGACGGCATCATCAGCAGCGCCGATCCGTCGGGCTTCACGCCGTGGCGGATGGCGCGTTCCCAGTCCAGGTCACTCAGCTGGCCGCCAATACCCCCCTTGCCGCGCGTCAGGTTGGCCGTGTACAGCCTGGCTACCGGCGGCGCGTCGATGAAGAGGCCGCCGCCGAAGTCCGGCTTGTGGCAGTCGCCGCACTTCGAGATGGTCGTCGCCAGGTGACGACCTCGCAAGAGGGCCAGGGAATCCGTGGCAATCGCCAGCCGGTGTCCGGCGACCACCCACTTCTTGTCGAGTCGTCGCTGGGTGGTGACGTACAGCGCAGAACCAGCCACGGCCACGATGACGACGACCACACCGCCGATCCAAGCTGCTGTCTTCACCAGCTTCTTCATGGGGGGCCTCAGGTGTGAAGAACGGGGCGCTGCGTCGCGCGGCACCAAGATGTCTGCCTCCGCCCCTCAGCGCGAGTGGGACCCGCGCCGCCATCGCTTGCCCCGAGGCACGGCACGCACGACTATTCCTCCGTGCCCCCGGCCATCGAACCCCGTGCCCTGCGCAAGTCGTATCCGGCGCCGCCCGCTCGCCGTCGCAGCAGCGCCGCCCGCCCGAGCCTGCCCGGCGCGGTCCTCGCGCTCGACGGTCTCGACCTCACCATCCAGCCGGGTGAGTTCTTTGGCCTGCTCGGACCGAATGGTGCGGGCAAGACGACGACCATCGGCATTCTCACCACCCGTGTGCGTGCCACCTCCGGGCAGGCGTTCGTCGGCGGGGCCGACGTGGCCACGCAGGGCGAACTGGTGCGCCGGCGCATCGGGGTCGTGCCGCAGCGTCCCAATCCCGATCGCGGCCTCACCGTCCTGGAGAACCTGCTCTTCCACGGCGCCTACTTCGGCCTTCCGCGCGCCTTCAACGCGGAGCGGTCCGGGGCACTGCTGGAGCAGCTCGGCATCAGCGACAAGGCCGATTCCATGGTCGACACCCTGTCGGGCGGGCAGCAGCAGCGCCTGATGATCGCGCGGGCGCTCCTGCACGAGCCGCAGGTGATCTTCCTCGACGAGCCGACGGTGGGGCTCGATCCGCAGGCGCGCCTGGCGATCTGGGACATCCTGCGCGCGTTGCAGCGCGACGGCCGCACCATTGTCCTGACGACCCACTACATGGAAGAGGCCGACCAGCTCTGCGGTCGCCTGGCGATCATCGACCACGGCAGGCTGCTCGCGTGCGACACGCCCGCGGCGCTCAAGGCGCAGGCGCCGGGTGAGACGCTGGTCGACCTCCTGCTCGACGGTCCGGCGGACGAAGCGGCCATCGCCTGCCGCGCCGTGGCCGGCGTGTCGCGCGTCGACGTCCACGGCAGCGACCTGCGCGCCTTCTCCGGGCGTGGCGGCGAGGCGCTTCCCGCGCTCATCAAGGCCGTGGAAGGGCGCGACCGCACGGTGCGGAACATCAACCTCGCCAAGCCGTCGCTGGAGACGCTGTTCATCACGCTCACCGGGCGGAGGCTCGATTGACCGAACGTTTCGCCGCACCCGCGTCCGACGTCTTCGTGGCGATGCTCGCGCGCGACCTGCGCGTCGCCCGCCGCGAGATCGGTTACACCCTCGTGCGCACGCTCATGCAGCCGACGCTGCTGATGATCGTGTTCGGCTACCTCTTGCCGAAGATGCGGATGCTTCCCGGGGCGTACGTCACCACCCTGCTGCCCGGCGTGCTCGCCGTCAGCCTCGCGCTCTCGGCGGTGCAGTCAGTGGCGTTGCCGATGGTCGCGTCGTTCGGCGCCACCAAGGAGATTGAGGACCGGCTGCTCGCCCCGCTGTCCACGCATCTCGTGGCGCTCGAGCTGGTGGTGGTCGGTGTCATCCAGGGCGTCTTCGCCGGGCTCATCGTCCTGCCGCTCGGGCGCGTCATCATGGGGAGTGCACCGGGGCTGACGCTGTCGAGTTTCGGCCTGACGATCGGCATGATGATCCTGGCCGCCTCGGCCTTCTCCACGATGGGACTGTGGCTGGGGACCGCGGTGAACGTGAACCAGATTGGCCTGATGTTCTCGTTCATCGTGGCGCCCATGCTGTTTTTCGGCTGCGCCTACTACCCGTGGGACGGACTGCGCGTGGTGCCGTGGCTGCAGAAGGCGGTGCTCATCAACCCGCTCGTCTATGCGTCCGAGGGCATGCGGGGGGTGCTGACCCCCAGTGTGCCGCACATGGACCCGGCCCTTGCGGCGCTGGCGCTCACGGCAGTGACCGTGATCGCGTGGTGGTTCGGGCTGAAGGCGTTCTACAAGCGGGCGGTGGGGTAAGAGAGCACCTAGCTTCTCCCGTCCGAGTCCCTAGTTTTCCTCCCCTGATGACAACTACCGCCCCCGTGGATTCCAGCTCCGCCGCCGAGCCGCAGCGCTGGACGACCGACGCCGCCAAGGCCCTCTACAACGTGGAAGGCTGGGGCGACGGGTTCTTCGACGTCTCCGAGCGGGGGCACGTGGTCGTCCGCCCCGACAAGGCACACGCCGAGCGCACGCTCGACCTCTTCGAGCTCGCCCAGGACCTCGAGGCGCAGGGCGTGGCACTGCCTGTGTTGCTGCGCTTCTCCGACATCCTGCGTTCGCGCATCGAGGCGTTGCACGCCGCGTTCCAGAATGCCATCCAGGAGTTCGGCTACGGCGGGCAGTACACCACGGTCTACCCGATCAAGGTCAACCAGCAGCGCCACGTCGTCGAGGAGATCCTCGCGTTCGGCCAGTCGTGCGGCGTGGGCCTCGAGTGCGGCTCCAAGCCCGAACTCCAGGCGGTGCTCGCCCTGTCCGCGCGCACGGATCACGTGATCGTCTGCAACGGCTACAAAGACGAGGAGTTCATGCGCCTCGCCCTCATGGGGCAGAAGCTGGGACACACGGTGTTCATCGTCATCGAGCAAGTGAGCGAACTCGACGTGCTGCTGCAGGCGGCCGACGAACTGGGGGTCGTCCCCACGGCCGGCGTGCGCATCAAGCTTTCCACCGAGGGCTCGGGGCGCTGGGCGCAGTCGGGCGGCGAGAAGTCCAAGTTCGGCCTCAACTCGGCGCAGCTGGTTGCCCTCATCGAGCGCCTGCGTACCGCCGGGCGGCTGGACATCCTCAAGCTCGTGCACTTCCACCTGGGCTCGCAGATCACCGACATCCGCTACATCAAGCGGGCGATGGGAGAGGTGGCGCGCTTCTACGTCGAGCTGCGCCGCATGGGGCTCGCGCTCACCCACGTGGACGTTGGCGGCGGGCTGGGCGTGGACTACGACGGGTCGCAGAGCACCAACCAGGCGTCGATGAACTACACGGTGCAGGAGTACGCCAACGACATCGTGTACACGCTCGCCGAGATGTGCCGCGAGCACGAGCAGCCGATGCCGAACCTCATCAGCGAGTCGGGGCGGGCGCTGACGGCGCACCACGCCCTCATGCTGATGAGCGTCATCGAGGTCGAGTCGCAGGTGGAGACCTCCACGCCGGTCGTCACCGAGGACGATCACGCGCTGCTGCACGAGATGGCCGATGACCTCAAGGCCGTGTCGCGCAAGAACGTCTCCATGCGCCGCGTCCGCGAGGCGTACCATGACGCGTCGTACGACAAGGAGAAGGCCCAGGGGTTCTTCAACAACGGCGTGCTGTCCCTGCGCGAGCGGGCCAATGCCGAGCTGCTCCACCTGTGCACGATCAACGCCGTCCGCGCCGCCGCCCACCGGCACCCGGACGAGTTCGAGGACATCATCAACGACCTCGATGCCGCGCTCGTCGACCGCTACTTCTGCAACTTCTCGCTCTTCCAGTCGCTCCCCGACAACTGGGCTATCGACCAGCTGTTCCCCATCATGCCGATCCACCGGCTCGACGAGGAGCCGACGCGCCGGGGCACGCTGCAGGACGTGAGTTGCGATTCCGATGGCAAGATCGACCGCTTCGTCGGCCAGAAGGACGGCAACCCGTCGCTCGAACTGCACCCGTTCACCGACGGCGATCCGTACATTCTGGGGATCTTCCTCACCGGGGCGTACCAGGAGATCCTCGGCGACCTCCACAACCTGTTCGGCGACACCAACGCGGTGCACGTCCGGCTGCGCGAAGGCGGCTACGAGATCACCGACCTCGTGCACGGCGATACGGTTACCGAGGTGCTCAACTACGTGCAGTTCCGTGCCTCCGACCTGCTGGCCACCTTTCGTCGCAAGGTACAGGGCGCCAGCGGCATCACCCGTGACGAGGCGAACATGTTCATCGCCGACTACGTGGCGGGGCTCGAAGGCTATACGTACCTCGAGGGCGAAGCGGCGCGATGATGGCACCGTGGGCCGTGCTGGCTGACCCCACGGCCCCGCGTCACGACATGGCGACGCTGCTGCTCACGCTCGCCGCGGTCTTCGCGGCCACCAAGCTGCTCGGCGAGCTGGCCCAGCGCCTGCGGCAACCGGCCGTGCTCGGCGAGCTCGTCGCCGGCGTGCTGCTCGGCGGCTCGGTGCTGGGCATCCTGCATCCCGACGACGTGGTGGTGCACGTCCTCAGCGAGTTCGGCGTGCTCCTGCTCCTGTTCCAGATCGGGCTCGAGACCGACCTCGACAAGCTGCGGCGCGTCGGCGGCGCCGCGCTCGCGGTCGGCATCACCGGCGTCGTTCTCCCGTTCGCCGGCGGCGTGGGGGCTGCGCTCGCCATGGGGCTGTCGATGCTCACGGCCCTCGTCATCGGTGCCGCGCTCACCGCCACGTCCATCGGCATCTCGGCGCGCGTCCTCGGCGACGTCGGCCGGCTGCACACATCGGAAGGGCAGGTCGTCTTAGGCGCCGCCGTGCTCGATGACGTCATCGGGCTGATCATCCTCGCGGTGGTCGGGGGCATCGTCGCCGGCGGCGCCGTCTCGGCGGCCGGCATCGCGCGCATCACGTTCGTCGCCGTGGGATTTATCGCCGGCGCGCTCGTGCTCGGCATGGTGCTGGCGAAGCCGCTGATGGCTGCGGTCGAGCGGCTCCAGGTCGCCGGCGCGCTCGGCGTCGCGGCGCTCGCTTTTGCGTTCGTCGATGCCGCGTTCGCCGAGAAGGTCGGCTCAGCGACGATCATCGGGGCGTTCGCCGCCGGGCTCGTGATGCACCGCACGCCGCAGCGCCACGACATCGAGCGGGCCACGGCGCCGCTCGGGCACGTGCTCGTGCCGGTCTTCTTTGCGTCGGTGGGCGCGCAGGTCGACCTTGCGGCGCTGGTGTCGCCCGCGGCGCTCGGGCTCGGGCTCGTCATCACGGTCGTCGCGGTGCTCGGCAAGGTTGCGGCCGGTTGGGCGCCGTGGTGGTACGACGGCCGCAAGCTGCTCGTCGGCGTGGCCATGGTGCCGCGCGGCGAGGTGGGGCTGATCTTCGCGCAAATGGGCGCGGCCGCCGGCGTGCTGGCCGGACCGCAGTTCGGCGCCGTGATGGCCATGGTGGTGGTGACGACGTTCATCACGCCGCCCCTGCTCGGCGCCATCGCCGGCCCGCCGCCTCCGGGCGGCGTCTACGACGATGGTGAAGCGGGCGTCGACACCCTCGTCGCCGGCAGCTCGCAGCGCGCCCGGCGCGACACCGTCACGCGGCGGAAGCTCTCGTAGCACGAGCGCCCGGCGGAGATCGTCCTCCGCCGGGCGCCGAACAACTTGCGCCGCGAACTACCGCGCCGCGTACCGCTTGGCCACTTCGCCCCAGTTCACCACGTTCCACCACGCATCCACGTAGTCGGGGCGGCGGTTCTGGTACTTGAGGTAGTACGCGTGCTCCCACACGTCGAGGCCCAGCACCGCGTGCTTGCCGTCCATCAGCGGGTTGTCCTGATTGGGCGTGCTCTCAATGGTGAGCGCGCCGTCGCGTCCCGCCACCAGCCATGCCCACCCCGAGCCGAACCGGCTGGTGGCGGCCGCCTTGAAGGCGTCACGGAACTTGCCGAAGTCGCCGAACGTCTTGGTGATCGCCGCGCCGATGTCGCCGCTCGGCGCGCCGCCGGCATTGGGCGCCATCAGTTCCCAGAACAGCGAGTGGTTCCAGTGTCCGCCGCCGTTGTTGCGCACCGCGGTACGCACGCTCTCCGGCACCTGGGCGATGTTTCGGCAGAGGTCGCCGAGGGTCCAGTTCGCCAGCTCCGGCGCCTTGTCGATGGCGGCGTTGAGGTTGGTGACGTAGGCGTTGTGGTGCTTGTCGTGATGGATGGTCATCGTCAGCGCATCGATGTGCGGCTCGAGCGCGTTGACGGCGTATCCGAGGGCAGGAAGCGTGTGTGCCATATGCTGGTCTCCAGGGGGGCTTCAGGTGGACGAACCAAATGTAGCGCCTTTCCCGCGTCACGTACCCCGGCGGACCGCCCGGCGTGCCCTGATGCCGCCGATGATGGCCGGCGAGATCGAGATCAGCACCACGGCGATGATGACCTGCTCCACGTGTTGCGCCACCCCGGGCACGTAGCGTCCAAGCAGGTAGCCGGTGGCGAGCATCGAGCAGATCCACGCCGTCCCGCCCGCAATGCTGTACATCAGGAACACGCGATACCGCATCCGCGCCACACCGGCCACCAACGGGGCGAAGGTGCGGATGATCGGCATGAACCGGCACAGCACCACGGTGATGGCGCCGTACTTCTCATAGAAGGCGTGGGCCTCGTCGACGTATTTCTTCTTGAAGAACAGCGAATCGTCGCGGCGGAAGATCTTTGGCCCCGACAGGCGGCCCACCCAGTAGTTCGTGTTGTCGCCGAGGATCGCCGCCGCGCTCAGCAGGATGCCGAGCGCGACGATGTCGAACTTCACCGGCGACGCGGGCGTGGCGGAGAGCAACCCGGCCGTCACCAAGAGTGAGTCGCCGGGCAGGAAGAAGCCGAAGAACAGCCCCGTCTCGGTGAAGATGATGACCGCCAGGCCGGTATATCCGGCCCAGACGACCAGCGCGTCGAGGTCGCGGAGGCGGTGAAAGAGGTCAACGAGCAGGTCCATGTCGAAATGTAACCGGGATTCGGGATTCCGGATCCCGGAATGGAATTCGGAATCCGGAATCACGATCCGGAATCCGAAATCCGTTATCTTCGTCGCATGTCCCTCCTCGACAACCTGAGCGTCGTCTTCCTCTATCCCCAGGACCCCGTCAACATCGCCGCCACCGTGCGATCGATGAAGAACATGGGTGTGCACGACCTCCGCCTCGTGAAGCCGTGCCCCTACGACCCGTACCGCATCGAGGGCGTCGCCCACGATACCCGCGACGTGGTGGAACGCATCCGGCACTTCGACACGCTGGACGAGGCCCTCGCCGACTGCGCACACGTCGTCGCCTTCGCCGGCAAGCGGCGGTCCGCCAAGTGGGAACGCGTCGCCCCGCGCGACCTCGCCTCGCGTTACGTCGACGACCTGACCGAAGGACACCGCGTCGCCCTCTTGTTCGGGCAGGAGGACCACGGCCTCCCCAATGAGGCGCTCGACCGCGCCCATGTGCTCTGCATGATTCCCACCACCGAGCACTCCTCGCTCAACCTGGCGCAGGCGGTGCTCGTGGCGCTGTACGAGTTCCACCTCGTCGCCGGTGACGCCACCCGCCGCGTCGACGCGCACCGGCATCCGTCGCCCCCGGCCTCCCACGAAGAGTGGGAGCGCCTCTTCGCCGACACCGAGGCGGCACTCGAGGCCATCGCCTTCTTCCGCACGCGCAACCCGGAACTCGTCATGCGCGCGCTGCGCAGCCTCGCCTTTCGCGCCAGGCCCGATGCGCGCGAGGTGGCCATGCTGCGCGCCAGCGCCATCGAGGTGCTGCGGACCATCGATCGTATCACGCGCGGCCTCGCCAAGGGGCCGTGGAAGCGGCGCGACGACGCGGCGTCCGGAGGCCCGGAACCGATGGAAGGCCCGTAGGCCCCGTCCACCACGGCACGACGGCGGTTGCGCCGGCACGCTCCGCGCAGTAGGCAGCGTTCGCCTTGCGCCCTCCATGACCCGTGGCGATTTTCAGACGTTCTCGGCGCCCCCCTGAGTCCTTCATGGGGCGCAATTTGCCCTTGGGCCTCTCTCCCGGACGACACCCGATGACGGGACGCAGGAAATGGCTGGTGATTCCTGGAGTGGCGGTGGTTGCCGTCGTCTCCACCCTGATGTCCGCCTATGCGGGCAACGACCAGTCCAGCCCCGTTGTTGCGGGCACAACCGAGACGGCCACGCAGAAGGCGAATCGCGAGGCCCTGGGCAAGGCCAAGCCCGGGCCGTTTGGCTACAGCGGCGCCTCGGGCTACACCCATTACCTCGGCCAGGGCACCGGCCGTTCGCCGGTGCAGCCCGTCATCTTCCCGCACCCCGTGCACGTCAACACGCTGCAGATCAACTGCGTCTACTGTCACTTCGCGGCGTTCAAGTCGCCCGATCCCGGCTTGCCGGCGGTCGCCACCTGCATGGGCTGCCACACGATCACCGCCATCGATCGCCCGGAGGTGAAGAAGGTCGCCGAAGCCTGGAACAAGAAGCGGCCCATTCCCTGGGTGCGCGTGCACAAGGTGCCGGAGTACGTGCGCTTCACGCACGTTCGCCACATCAGCGCCGGCATCACCTGCCAGGCGTGCCACGGCCAGGTGCAGAACATGCCGCAGGTCTTCCAGTACGCCACGCTCAACATGGGCTGGTGCGTCTCCTGCCACGTCAACGGCTACTCCCGCGCCGAGGGCATGCGCGCGGCCGGCTACCAACCCGACTCCGCGGCGCTCGCCGACGAAAAGCGCGGAGTCCGGAAGCCGGCCTCGTACGACTGTTCCAATTGCCACTACTAAGACGCGACGCATGACGACTCCCGTGGAAACGTCGAACGGCGTCAAGCGCCGCGACTTCCTGAAGGTCCTTGGCGTCGCCGGTGCCGCGACGGCGATGGTCGGCTGCAGCACCGATGCGGTCGAGAAACTGATTCCCTACGTCGCGTCGCCGGACAACACGGTGCCGGGCGTCTCCAACTTCTACGCCACGACCTGCCGCGAGTGCGCGGCGGGTTGTGGCGTGATCGTCGAGACCCGCGACGGTCGCGCCATCAAGATCGAGGGCAATCCGGATCATCCCGTCAGCCGGGGCGCGCTGTGCGCGCGCGGTCAAGCGGCCCTGCAGGGCCTCTACAATCCCGACCGCTTTCGCGGCCCGATGGTGCGCGAGGGCGGCAAGCTCGTCCCGATTTCGTGGGACAAGGCCATCGACGCGCTGCACCACGGCGTGGACAAGGCCCGGCAGAGCGGCAAGGCCGGCAATGCGGTGTTCATCAACCAGCACGAGCAGGGCCTGCTGTTCACGTTCATCGACACGTGGCTGGCCTACCGCGGCATGCCGCCGCACATCGGCTACGACGCGGAGACGCCGTACGCGACGATCGCCGCGAACAAGGCGGTCTATGGCGTGGCCTGGCCGAAGCTCGACTTCGGTGCGGCCAGGCTCATCGTCTCGTTTGCCGCGGATTTCCTCGATGGATGGGGCCTTCCGGTGCCGCAGCAGCTCGACTTCGCGGAAGCGCGCGGCAAGATCGAGGGGGCGCCGCGCCTGGTGTACATCGGCCCGCGCCGTCCGCTGACCGGCCTCAACGCCGACCTGTGGATCGCGCCGAAGCCGGGCACCGCGGGCTTCATCGCGCAGATGCTCGCCGGCAAGCTGACGCCGTCCGACGCGGCCAAGGCCACGGACGTGCCGCAGAAGACGCTCGAATCGCTGAAGAAGGAGGTCGCGGCGACCAGGCCGTCGCTCTTCATCGCCGGCGGTTCTGGACCGCGGGCGCTCGACATGGCCACCGAAGTGGCCACTCTCAACAGGACGTTCGGCAACGTCGGCGTCACGGTGAAGCCGGCGGAATCGTACGGCGCGTGGGACGGCATTGCCGCGCCGGCGGTGCTCAACGATGTCGTGGCCGCGATGGAGGCGGGCGAGGTGCCGGCGCTCTTCGTGCGCGGCGCCAATCCGGTGTACACCACCCCCGCCGGCCTCGGATTCGCCGCGGCCGCGGCCAAGGTGCCCTTCAAGGTGTCGTTCTCGTCGGTGCCCGATGAGACGACCGCGCTGTGCGACCTCATCCTCCCCGATCACCATTCGCTCGAGAGCTGGGGAATTGCCGAGCCGATGACGGGGACGCTCGGGCTGCAGCAGCCCACGATGGACCCGGTCTTCAACACGCGGCAGACGGCCGATGTCCTCATCTCGTCGCTCACCCCGCTGCCGTGCTTCCCCTGCAAGCTCGATCCGGCCGAGGAGAGGCAGCACGCACTCGATGCCGCCAAGTTCCCGCCCGATTTCCGTGGCGTCGTCGCCGCCCACATCGGAGGCAACGCGCAGTTGCAGGCGGCGCTCCCCAAGGGCGTGCTCCCGGGCACGCTGCCGGCGCGCGTCGCTCCCGTGGCCAAGACGCTCAAGCCCGCAGCCATCGGCGAGGCGTCGGGCGAGTACTACCTGGCGACCTACGCCAACCTGCTGATGGGCGATGGCCGCGGCGCCAACAAGCCCTGGCTGCAGGAGCTGCCGGACCCGGTCACCAAGATCTGCTGGCAGACCGTGGTCGAGATGCACCCCGAGACAGGGAAGAAGCTGGGCGTGGAGGCCGGTGACCACGTGACGGTGAAGACGGCCGCGGGTTCGATCACCGCGCCGGCTTTCCTCTACATCGGCCTGCGCCCCGACACCATCGCGGTGATGCTTGGCCGGGGACATACCGGCGCAGGACGATACGCGGACGGCACGGGGCACAGCTCCTGGGGTCTGCTCCCCGCGTCAAATGACTCGGCGGGCGGCTACCAGCTGGTCGGTGCGCGATGCTCGGTGGCGAAGTCCGAAGGCCATTCGATGATCGTCACCACCGAAGGGTCGGGGCGACAGCACGGGCGTGGCATCGCGCGGGCCCAGACCCTCGAGCAGCTCCTCGCGGGCGAGACCGAGAAAGTCGAGAAGTTTCCGGGCCAGGCACCCGCCGAGTTCCTTCCCGGGCTCCGCGCGCCGGTGGCCAACGACGCGCAGGGCGAGCTGGGTGACCCCAAGTCGAACATGAAGGGCGAGTACGACCCGCAGCACCCGATGGGGCGCGCCAAGCGCCGCTGGGCGATGACCATCGACCTGGCCAAGTGCACCGGATGTTCGGCCTGCGTCACGGCGTGCTACGCCGAGAACAACATCCCGACGGTCGGCGCGGAGTGGCAGGGCCCCATCCTGCATCCCGACCGCAAGTTCCCTGGCGCCAACATCACGCGCTCGCGCGAGATGGCATGGATTCGTCTCGAGCGCTACTACGAGATCGACCGCGAGTACAAGGACGTGGCGTGGAATCCGGACCAGCCGGGCGCCGAGACGCGCTTCGTGCCGATGATGTGCCAGCACTGCGGCAACGCGCCGTGCGAACCAGTGTGCCCGGTGTACGCCACGTACCACTCGCCCGACGGCCTCAACGTGCAGGTCTACAACCGGTGCGTCGGCACGCGCTACTGCTCCAACAACTGCCCGTACAAGGTGCGCTACTTCAACTGGTTCGGGTACGGCAACGAGGAGGCCCCGCAGTACGCCTTCCCCGAGCCGCTCCAGTGGCAGCTGAACCCCGACGTCACGGTGCGCGGCAAGGGCGTCATGGAGAAATGCTCGTTCTGCGTGCAGCGCATCCGCCAGGCCGAGACGCGCGCCAAGGTGGAGAACCGCGAGCTGCAGGCGGACGAGTTCACGTCGGCCTGCGCGCAGGCCTGCCCGTCGCGCGCCATCGTGTTCGGCGACGCGGCCGACGAGAACTGGTCCGTCACCAAGCTCATCGATGACCGTCGCGCGTATCACGTGTTCGAGGAACTGAACACGTTCACGGCCGTCGTCTACCTGAAGAAGATCAACCACCCGGCTTCGGCCGGGGCCACGGCGTAAGGGGGCGAGGACGATGGCAAGCATCGCCAGCGAGCCGAGGCGGCCGAACATTGCGTCGGCCAACGTGCAGCTCCCGGCCGTCACGACGTATGAGCAGGTCGACGACGAAATCATCGCCACGCTGCGTCCCACCAAGGCGTGGTTCGCGGCCCTCTTCACCGCCGTCATCTGCCTGATGATCGGCATCAGCGCCTGGATGTACCAGATCAACCAGGGGCTGGGGGTGGCGGGGTACAATCCCCCGGTGATGTGGGGTGTCTACATCGTCAGCTTCGTCTTCTGGGTGGGCATCGGCCACGCGGGCACGCTCATCTCGGCCATCCTGTACCTGTTCCGGGCCGGCTTCCGCACCACGATCTACCGGGCGGCCGAGGCGATGACGGTGTTCGCCGTCATGACGGCCGGGCTCTTCCCGATTCTCCATCTTGGCCGGCCGTGGAAGTTCTTCTGGCTGATTCCGTATCCCAACTGGCGCCTGCTCTGGCCACAGTTCAAGAGCCCGCTCGTCTGGGACGTGTTCGCCATCTCGACGTACCTCACCATCTCCACGACCTTCCTCTTCGTCGGCCTCATCCCCGACATTGCGGTGCTGCGCGACCGCGAGAAGAACCCGACGCGCCGCGCGCTCCTTGCGTTCCTGTCGTTCGGCTGGCGCAATAGCGAGCGCGAGTGGCGGCACTTCGCCCGCGCCTACCTGTTCCTCGCCGCGGTCAGCACGCCGCTGGTGCTCTCGGTGCACTCGGTGGTGTCGTTCGACTTCGCCATGGCGCTCACGCCGGGCTGGCACACCACGATCTTCCCGCCCTACTTCGTGGCCGGCGCCATCTTCTCGGGCATCGGGATGGTCTTCACGATCATCATCCCCATCCGGAAGTGGTTCCATCTCGAGCACTACGTCACGCTCAACCACCTCGACGCGGCGGCCAAGCTCTGCCTGACCACGTCGTTGATCGTGGGCTGCGCCTACATGGTCGAGTTCTTCATCGCGTGGTACGGCGGCGTGCAGGCCGAGCAGGACTTCTTCTGGAACCGCGTCTTCGGGCAGTGGTGGTGGGCGGCGTGGATCATGCTCACCTGCAACATGATCCTTCCGCTGTCGCTCTTCTCGCAGAAGCTCCGCCGCAACCCGGCGTGGCTGTGGATGCTGTCGATCACCATCAACATCGGCATGTGGTTCGAACGCTTCGTCATCGTCGTGCCCTCGCTGTCGCACGAATACGAACCGTGGCAGTGGACGACGTACGCGCCCACCTGGGTGGACTACAGCATCCTGCTCGGCTCGTTCGGCTGGTTCTTCATGTGGTTCCTGCTGTTCGTCAAGCAGTTGCCGATCATCGCGATTTCCGAGGTCAAGGAGATCGTGCCGCCGCGGTTGAAGCGTCTGCACGGGCACACGCCGGAGACGGCGGACGACTTCGAACCTGAAATTCCGGGGACGCACTGATGCGCGGGGTTCTGGGTCACTTCAGGGAGCTCGACGGCGCGGTCGACGCCATCACCGAGCTCAAGCAGAAGAAGCTCGGCGACGTCACGGTGTTCACGCCGACGCCGCGCCACGAGATCGACCACGCCGTGGAAGCGCCCCCGAGCCCGGTGCGCATGTTCATGCTCGTGGGCGGGCTCTCGGGCTGCGTGTTCGGCTACTGGATGGCCATCTGGGCGTCGAATGCCTGGCCGCTGGTGGTCGGCGGCAAGGCGATCTCGTCGTGGATCCCGTATACGATCTTCGGCTTCGAGGTCTTCGTGCTCATCGGCGCCCTCTCCACGGTGGCCGGCTTGTTCATCAACGCACGCATCCCGCGGCTGACCCTGACCGTCGGCTACGACCCACGCTTCAGTCACGGTGACTTCGGCATCTGGGTGGAGTGCTCGCCAAAGCAGTTCGCGTCGGCTGAGGCGCTGCTCAGGAAGCATGGGGCGGTGGAGGTGCGCGGTGAACGCTAGCGCGATGCTTCGCCGCGCGATGCTTCGCCGCGCGATGCTTCGCCGCGCGGTCGTCGCCACGCTTTCGCTGGCGCTCGGCGCCTGCAGCTGGTTCACCGACTTCAAGCAGCAGCCGTCGGTGGGCACCTGGCAGGTGTTCAACGCCGATTCGGCGGAAACGAAGGGATTCCGCGGCAGCCCGCACGGGTCGGTCTCGACCGACGGCACCATGATGCCCGAATGGCGGGTGTCGTATGCGCAGCTGCCTGGCACCATCGACTCGATGTCGACGCTCGCCAATTCAGTGCCGGCCGACTCCGGGTCGGTGCAGCGCGGGCGCGTCTACTACCAGATCAACTGTGCCGTCTGTCACGGCCGCTCGGGCGTGGGCAACGGGACCGCGACGACGCTTGGCATGGTGCCCATGCCGCTGACGTCCGATCGCGCCAAGGCGTTCACCGACGGCTACATCTGGGGGATGATGCGCAACGGGCGCGGTCTGATGCCCAGCTACAATCGCATTGAGGAGAGGGATCGCTGGGATGTGGTGAACTACATCCGTGCTTTGCAGGGCGCGCTGCCGGGCATCGTGGCTGACACGACACCCCGCGGCCTGCCGGGCGAGACCGGCGACAAATTGCCGGGCCCCACGCGCATCGGACCCAACCGCCCGTCGGTGTACGCGCATCCCAGGGTGACCGCCTGGCCCAGGGCCGCCACGCCGGCCGCCAAGCCGGCCGCCACGCCGACGGCCGCGCCCAAGAACGAGGGCCACCAACCATGAGCGGCCACGAAACTCCTGCTCCCTCGCGCGATCGCGTGCTCTCGGCGATCGACAAGCCGATTCCCGCGCAGATCAAGCAGGCCTTCCTCGCCATGTTCCTCGCGGGGTTCGCCGTCTTCACCTACGGCGTCCTGCGCGGCAATGGACGCGCCTGGCAGGCGTTCCACGTCAACTGGCTCTTCTTCACGACGATCGCGTCGGCCGCGGTGATGTTCGTCGCCGTCCAGCGCATTACCACCGCGCGCTGGTCGCGATCGATCATCCGCATCATGGAGGGCTTCGTCGCTTTCCTGCCGTTCGCCTTCGTGTGCCTCCTGCTGACGGTCTTCGTGGGGAATAAGTACGTCTACACCTGGTGGAACCTGCCGGGCACCGGCGAGCTGGCCCACGAGAAGAACCTGTACTTTGGGCACGCCTTCTTCTGGGGGCGGTCCATCGGGGTCATGGGCCTGCTGGTGTTCCTGCAGGTCTGGTACGTCTGGACGTCGGTGCGCCTCGACGTCGGCATCGCGCCGGAGCGCGGCGCCGCATGGGCCGCCGGCATCCGCGCGGCGATGCGCCGCGGATTCCGCGACGAGCGCCGCGAGCTCCACTCGACGCACAGCCTGCAGGGCAAGCTGGCCGTCTTCATGGCCCTGCTATTCGGCTTCGGCTGGTGCGTGCTGGCTTGGGACCAGTCGATGTCGCTGGACTACCGCTTCTTCAGCACGATGTACGGATGGCTGGAGTTCATGGGGGGCTGGCTGGTGGCCCTCATGATCTTCAGCGGCCTGGTGCGCTGGTTCAGCCGGCACCTCGGCGCGCAGGACCTGATCACCGAAACGCAGTACCACGACATCGGCAAGCTCTGCTTTGCGTTCACCGCGTTCTGGGGCTACCTGACGTTCTCGCAGTACCTGGTGATCTGGTACGCCAACATGCCCGAGGAGACCCACTTCTTCGCGTTGCGCCTGACCGGCGCCTGGAAGCCGGTGACCCTTGCCGCCGTGGTGCTGACGTTCGCGCTGCCGTTCTTCGGCCTGCTGGGCGTGAAGGCGAAGACGTGGACGCCGTCGATGATGTTCTTCGCCGCGTGCTCGTTCGTGGGCCTTTGGCTGGTGCGCTACATCGAGGTATATCCGTCGATCTACGGGCCGCGCGCGGCCGGCATGGCGCCGCTCGGCAAGTGGGAGCTGGCGCTCTTTGTGGGCTTCCTTGGCGCCTTTGGCTGGCTGTATTCCCAGTTCATGGACGGGTTCCCCAAGATGCGCGTCTTCCTGATGACCTCGCCGTACCGCGATGAAGTGCAGGTGCCGTGTGATCCGGCGACCATGGAGCCGCTGCCGGCGCACGAGTAGGAGGGGACAGACGATAGTCGATGGTCGATGGTCGATAGTCGATAGAGGGCGTCCGGAGGGAGTCGGGCGCCCTTCTCGTTTCTCCTGCGGAACTGCCGATTGCGCGGATCGCGCGGATTTCATTCGTCGGTGACGCCCTGCAGTTGGCGGTATCCGCGAGAATCCGCGAAATCCGTTCTATCGGGAGTTCCGCAGTAGAACCGTTCCAGCAACGAGGCGTCGCTGCCTCACTATCCTTGAGCGCTCTTCGACCATCTCCCATCTCCCACTGCGCTTCGTCCGCCACTAGATTCCTTTTCGCGGGGCGTTAGCTCAGCTGGGAGAGCATCCGGTTTGCAACCGGAAGGTCATCGGTTCGATCCCGATACGCTCCATCGACTTTCGCGGGGTTCGGTGCAAAGCCGGACCCCGCAGCGCTTTATCCCAATGGTGAGAATCACGATTCCAGCCAAGTAAGGCAAACCCGTACAAATCTTCGGTGCATCGACGCTGGTAACTGAAGTGCCCAATCCACTCATTACTGCTGTGCAGAATTCAGCCCCCCTTCTGGCACCAGAACTCGCGCTCGATGCGCGCGGTGTGGCGCGCCGCTTCGGTGCCCGCTGGGTGCTGCGCGGAGTCAATCTCCAGGTGCGTGCCGGTGAGATGGTCGGACTCCTCGGCCACAACGGTTGCGGCAAGAGCACGTTCATGCGCATCGTCGCCACGCTGCTCAAGGCGTCTGCCGGCGACTGCTTCGTCTACGGAGCCAACGTCAAGACCGAAGGCGACGACGTGAGGCACCATGTCGGGTTTTTCTCGCACATCCCGGGGCTCTACGATGACTTGTCGGCGCGCGAGAACCTCGCCTTTGCCGCCACCATGCTGGGCTTTCCGTCGGCCGACATCGACGCGGCCCTCGAGCGCGTGGGGCTGACCCACGTCATGCACGAGCACGTGCGTGGCTTCTCGGCCGGCATGCAGCGGCGATTGTCGTTGGCGCGGCTCATCCTGCAGCGCCCGCGACTGCTGCTGCTCGACGAGCCCTACAACAACCTTGACGTGGCCGGCATCTCCCTGATGAATGGCTTCATTCGCGAGTTGAACGCGGCCGGAGGCGCGGCGGTCGTCGTGCTGCACGACCTCGTGCCGGCGCAGGGCGTGCTTGACCGAACGGTCACCATCCGTGACGGACGGGTGCACACGCCGTCGGCTGCCGACCTC
>Ga0209014_10000781_pt1 | contig 18665 bp, 16 predicted proteins | sample BarGraNGADG00212_FD_184491 | JGI IMG/M metagenome (GOLD analysis project Ga0209014, IMG submission 184491) | Arctic peat soil microbial communities from Barrow, Alaska - Barrow Graham LP Ref core NGADG0002-212 (SPAdes) (version 2) | ecosystem: Environmental > Terrestrial > Soil > Wetlands >...
AGTTCGCGGCGCAGTTGGGGGACAGCCTTGACCACGGCGTCCTGGCCAGTGTTGCCAACGATGTCCCCGAGGAAGAGTAGCCGCACGAGGTTACCGCGCGTATTCGGTCGAGCGAGTTTCGCGGACCACGGTGACCTTGATCTGTCCCGGGTATTCCATCGTCTCTTCGATCTGCTTGCTGACGTCGCGGGCGATTCGCATCGCCTCGAGGTCATCGACCTGTTCCGGCTTGACGATGATGCGGATCTCTCGCCCGGCCTGGATGGCGAAGGCGGACTCGACGCCCTTGAAGCTCTTAGCGATGCCTTCGAGCGTTTCGAGGCGCTTGATGTAGTTCTCGAGCGATTCGCGCCGGGCACCGGGGCGTCCGCCGCTGATCGCGTCGGACATCATGACGATCACGGCTTCGACGCTCTTGGCCTCGACCTCTTCGTGATGCGCCTCGATGCAGTTGGCGACTGATTCCCTGAGCTTGTAGCGACGGGCGATCGCCGCGCCGAGGAGGGCGTGCGTCCCTTCCACTTCGTGGTCGACAGCCTTGCCCAGGTCATGGAGGAAGCCGCCCGTGCGGGCGATATCGACGTCGGCACCGATCTCAGCGGCGATCATGGCGGCAATGTGCGCGGTTTCGATGCTGTGGCGCATGACGTTCTGGCCGTAGCTGGTGCGGTAGCGGAGGCGGCCGAACACCTTGAGCACTTCGGGGTGGAGGTTGAGGACGCCGGCCTCGATGGCGGCCGTCTCAGCGGCCTCCTGCATGGTCGTCTCAACGTCGCGGCGGGCCTTGGCAACCGCCTCTTCGATCCGGGTCGGGTGGATGCGGCCATCGTGGACCAGCGAGCTCAGGGCGACGCGGGCAATTTCACGCCGGACCGGGTCGAACGCACTCACGGTGACGGCGTCGGGGGTGTCGTCGATGATCAAGTCGACGCCGGTTGCGGCTTCGATGGCGCGGATGTTGCGGCCCTCGCGGCCGATGATCCGCCCCTTCATGTCGTCGCTTGGGATCGCCACGACCGAAACGGTCGATTCGGCGGTCACCTCAGAGGTGTAACGCTGGATCGCGGTGGCGAGGATCTTCCGGGCGCGCATGCCCGCGGTTGCCTCGGTCTCTTTCTCGATTTCACGAACCTTGCGACTGGCTTCGTCGCGAATCTCGACCTCGACCGCTGCGAGCAATTGTTCGCGAGCTTCGTCGGCGGTGAGGCTGGCGATTCGCTCGATCTCAGTGATCTGCTTCCGCCGCAGTTCTTCTGCCTCCGCCCGGAGCTGCTCGATGGAGGTTTCGCGCAGGCGAACATCCTGCTCGCGGCGATCGAGGCTCTCGACCTTGCGGTCCAGGTTCTCTTCTTTTTGGGCGAAGCGCTGTTCTGCCCGGGCGGCTTCCGTCCGGCGCTCGCGCATCTCTGCTTCGAGTTCGTTGCGGAGCTGGAGAGTTTCCTCCTTGGCTGCGAGAAGGAGATCTTTCTGCTTTGATTCGGCCTCAGCGAGGATGCGGGCGGCCTGCTCCTGCGCCTGCAGAAGAGAAGTGCCATCCGTTCGCCGGCGCAGGGTGTATGCCGCGCCAGCACCAATGAACAAACTCGCCAGGCCGACGATAACGACAATTATCGCCGACATTCAGGTACTCCGGGTGTATCCACAGAGGTGAAATTGATCTCAGGTCTCAATCCGGACTAAAGGCGAATTGAGCACATTCGATGGTACTCTTCGCGGCTTCGGATGGTCAAAGTAAGGTGCGGTTCAGTCGCCCGGATTCGCCTCGCCCGTGGCCTCATTCCAGGCGGTCCGCGTGGCCGTCAGCGCGGTCCCATAGTCAAACCCGCGGCGCTGGAGGAAGCCGCCAACTTTGGCGCGGAACGTTTCCCAATCCGCCAGTGCGGAGCCGCGTGCCCGCGACCGCGCGAGTGCCAGGGCTGATTCGCTGTCATCGAGGTCTTGGGTCGCGGCCGCGACCCATTCGGAGGCGATGCCCTTCGCGGCCAGTTCTGACCGGAGGAGGCGGCGTCCCCGGGGTGCGGATGCCCGCCGGTCGGACACCCAGGCCTGTGCGAACGCCTCATCGTTCAGCAGCCCGACTCGCCCGAGGCGTTCCATCTCGGCGTCGATGTCGGCGGGCGGGACCTGGCGCATGGCCAGCCGCCGGCGCAGTTCAGCCTCGCTGCGCGCCCTCACAGAAAGGAGCCGGAGGGCGATGTTGTGGGCGTTGTTGCGACGTTCGGCTTCGGCCAGCGCGGCAAGGAGCACGGCGCTCGCCATGTCCCCGGGGTGGACACCGACCAGCGTGCAGGCTTCGTCGCTGAAGGTGAGTTCAGTCCCGTCGGCGAGGGCGACGACCCGCCGACGTCCGTGTGCGACGGAGCGCACTTCGATAACGACGGGGGCGGACTGGTCGTCCACGGCCGGGCTACTTCGCGGCGCCTGCCCCGACGGGCTGGGGCTCAACAACCGCCGCGGGCGCGAGCGCCTTTGGCTGGACCGGCAGGCCGGCGTCGCGACGGATCTCCGCTTCGATCTCGTCTCGGAGTGTCAGATTCTCCTCGAGAAACTGCTTCGCATTTTCCCGGCCCTGGCCGATGCGAAGGTCGCCGTAGCTGTAGAACGCGCCGCTCTTGTTGAGGATGCCGCGCTCGGCGCCGAGGTCGACAATGTCGCCGCTGCGGCTGATGCCGCGAGGCGTTGTGAACATAATGTCGAACTCGGCCTGGCGGAACGGTGCCGCCACCTTGTTCTTGACGATCTTGGTCCGGACGCGGCGGCCGACGACTTCGGTGCCCTTCTTGATGGACTCTACCCCGCGAATCTCGATGCGGACGGAGGAGTAGAACTTGAGGGCGCGCCCGCCGGGGGTGACCTCGGGGTTGCCGAAGACGATCCCGATTTTCTCGCGGAGCTGGTTGATGAAGATCACCGCGGTGCTGGTGCGGGCGATGCTCGAGGTGAGTTTGCGCAGCGCCTGTGACATCAGGCGCGCCTGGAGGCCGACGTGGGCGTCGCCCATCTCGCCCTCGATTTCGGCGCGTGGGACGAGGGCTGCGACCGAGTCCACAACGATGACGTCGACGGCGTTGGAGCGGACGAGGGCTTCGCAGATTTCGAGTGCCTGCTCGCCGGTGTCCGGCTGGCTGACGAGGAGTTCTTCGAGTTTGAGGCCGAGGTCGCGGGCATAGCCGGGGTCCATCGCGTGCTCAACGTCGATGTAGGCGGCAGTGCCGCCGGCGCGCTGAGCCTCGGCCATGATGTGCTGGGCGAGCGTGCTCTTACCCGCGGACTCGGGGCCGTAGATCTCGGTCACGCGACCCCGGGGGATGCCACCAATCCCGAGCGCGATGTCGAGGGCGAGCGATCCCGAGGGAATAACCTCAACAGGAACGAGTGCGGAAGCCTCGCCAAGGCGCATTACAGCGCCACGTCCGTGCTGCTTTTCGATCTGGCTGAGAGCGAGCTCAAGGGCTCGTGCGCGATCCTGGTCTGCCATATGTCACCGCCGCCAAAGAACTGTTTAGGCACCTTCATCATATCACCGACGAAGAGGCCGTCCGGGGCATACTAGCACGAGTGCAAACAAATGTTCTACTCCGTGTTCTGATCGGCGTTCTCGAACTTCGAGGGGTCCGGGGCGTAGGCGAACATCGCTCGTGCCTCGATGGGCATCACCACAACATCGCCCCAGTTGACGGGGCTGGAGCCGTAGGCCTCGGTCGCGAGGCGGTCGTAATCGTCGACCAGTGGGTCGCCTCTTGTCGCGAACCGCGCCGTGCCATGAACCCAGATGCCAATGTCATCTCCGACTACGTGTGCGAGGCTCACGGAAGGGTTCCTTCGAACGTGCCGCGTGCGCATCGCATTCCCCGCGGTGCTGACGATGAACTGACCGTGGAGGAACCAGCCATCCAGCGGCGCGACCCTCGGTTCGCCCTTCCGGCTCACTGTGGCGAACGACACGTGCTTCACGCCCTGGAGGTAGTTGGCTACCTGCACCGCGGTCAGACGGCGTTCCCCAGTGACGATGCTCTTGAGATGCGTGCCACTCGCCGCGAAGCTGCGGTCGAGCAGGTCCTGGAGAGCCGTCAGTTCAGCGTCCGTTTCGAGCATGCGATCCTCCACAACAGGAAGTGCGTCCAACTTAGCGCGAGAGCGTGACTCCCGGTGACGTTAACCTTCACGCATGCGACTCGCCGTGCGTGTCACCCCCCGTTCTACTCGAGATGCGGTTGAAGGCTTTGACGCGGAGGGACTCCTGCGGGTCCGGGTTACGGCGGCGCCGGCTGACGGTGCCGCGAATGCTGCCGTCGCGCGGCTCCTGGCGAAGGCGCTCGGGTTGCCCGGCAGGGACGTCGTTCTCGTGACCGGTACGACGGCGCGTCAGAAGCTGTTCGATGTGCCGCTCGACGATGCTGAAATCCGGCGTCGGCTGGCGCAGGTTTAATATTGCATTCCGCGCATTCAACCAGGCCCGGAATTGCTTGCGGGTCGAGGGTTCGATCTCTATCATCCGGCGACGGTAAGCACACACTACCTGTTCCCGGCAGGAGGTTTCTTCGTGGCATCTGGACCACTCGTTGGCATCAGGGTTCTCGAGTTCACGCAGGTTATCGCAGGCCCGTTTGCCTGCCAGAACCTCGCGGATATGGGCGCCGAAGTCATCAAAGTCGAGCCTCCCGAAGGCGAACCGTGGCGGCAGTTCGCCCAGTTCATGCCCGGTGAGGCCAAGTACTTCCAGTCGCTGAACCGGGGCAAGAAGTCGCTGGTACTGAGCCTGCAGGACCCGGCGGCGCAGGAAGTTGTTCGCACGCTGATGCCGACCATCGACGTTGTCGTGGTGAACTACCGGCCTGACGTTCCGAAGCGCCTTGGTATCGACTACGAAACGCTCAGCGCCGTCAGGCCAGACCTCATCTACGTTGACAACACCGCTTTCGGGCGAAAGGGCCCCTGGGCGCACCGTCCCGGCTACGATGTCGTGGTCCAGGCCGCATCGGGCCTGATGGCCGCTGAGGGCAAGGTCGCGGGCGATGGCCCGGACGTGATTCGTTCGGTGCCGATTGCGGACTACGGCACCGGCGTGACGATTGCCTGGGGCGTGTGTGCGGCGCTGTATCACCGCGAGCGCACGGGCAAAGGTCAGTTCATCCAGTCGACACTCCTCAAGACAGCGCTAGCGTTCCAGGGCAGTGTCGCTTTCGACCTGCCGATTGCGGATGAGCGTGTGCACATGCGGATGGACCGCGTTCACGCCGCCCAGGAGCGAGGAGCTACCTACCCTGAGCTGGCGGAAGCCTACAAGCCGCTGATGGGCGGGAATATTTACTACCGCGCCTACGCCACTGCCGACGGTGCGCTTTCGGTGGGGGCCCTGTCGCCGTCGCTCTGGGCGAAGGTGAGGAAGGCGATCGGGACAGACTACCTCGGGATGCAAGACCCCGAGTTCGACCCGCTCAATCCTGAATGGGTCGCGAAGGCTGAAGCGAAAGTCGCTGAAGTTGAGGCGACGATACGGTCGAAGAAGACCGCTGAGTGGATGGTGATCTTCGACCGGGAAGGCGTTCCCGCCAGCCCGGTGAACTTCACGGAAGACCTTATCAACGATCCGCAGGTGCTGGCGAACGACATGATGGTCGATCTGGAGCACGATCTGAGCGGACCGCAGCGGCAGGTTGGTCCGCTGCTGGATTTCTCGTTGACACCGCTTGAGGCCCAGGGCGCCTCGCCTCCCATCGACCGCGACACCAACGAAGTGCTGCGAGGGGGCGGATACACGGACGCCCAGATCGCGGACCTGCGATCACGAGGCGTCGTCGGCTGTCCCTAAGACGGTGGGCTTCCTCCGCGGGGGAGGCCCGTTTCTCGATGGTCAGTTAAGGTGAGGGAGTCCGCGGCGGAGCCACCGTTCGCGAGATTCCCTCCAAGGACCATCCACCGTGCCTGCATCAGACCTCGAAACGATCGTCTCCCTGTCCAAGCGCAGGGGGTTCGTCTTCCCCGCCGCCGAGATCTACGGTGGATTCGCCAACACGTACGATTACGGCCCCCTCGGGGTCGAGCTCAAGCGCAACATTCGTGACGCCTGGTGGCGCGCGATGGTACGCGAGCGGGATGACATCGTTGGTCTAGACGCATCGCTGATCACCAATCCGCGCGTCTGGGTCGCGAGTGGGCACGTCGCCAACTTCACCGACCCCCTGGTCGACTGCAAGAAGTGCCAGATGCGCTGGCGCGCCGACCACATCGCCGAGGGCCAGTACGGCGAGGTGAAGAAGGACGCCGCCGGCAATCTCCTCTGCCCCAACGACGGTGGTGAACTGACCGAGCCGCGGCAGTTCAACATGATGTTCCGGACCCAGGTCGGGCCGGTGCCGGACGAGAACAGCACCGCCTACCTTCCCCCTGAGACGGCCCAGGGCATCTTTATCAACTTCGAGAATGTCGTTGCCTCAATGCGGCGAAAGCTGCCATTTGGCATCGCCCAGTCACGCGTGAGCTTCCGCAACGAAATCACGCCCGGGAAGTTCGTCTTCCGGACGCTCGAATTCGAGCAGATGGAGATGGAGTACTTCTGCCAGCCGCCGAAGGACCGGGCAAACCCGGTCGAGTACCTCGCGCTCCATCGCCAGTGGATCGACACGCGCCTTGCCTGGTACCGGGACACCCTCGGGATCGACCCGTCGCGCCTGCGCATCCGCGACCACGAGAAGGAAGAACTGTCGCACTACAGCGCCGGTACGGCGGACATCGAGTACCTGTTCCCGTGGGGCTGGGGGGAACTCGAGGGCATCGCTGCCCGGACCGACTTTGACCTCACCTCGCACGGCAGGGAGAGCGGGCACCCGATCACCTACTTCGACGAAGAAACGAAGGAGCACGTTGTCCCCTGGGTGATCGAGCCGGCCGCGGGTCTCACCCGCACACTGGCGGTGACGATGCTCGAGGCCTACTGCGAGGAGCCTGATGAGAAGGGTGACAAGCGGATCGTCATGAAGTTCCGGCCCAACATTGCTCCCGTGAAGGTAGCGGTGCTGCCGCTCTCGAAGAACGAGAAGCTGCAGCCGTTGGCGCGGAAAGTCTACGAGATGATTCGCCCGATCTGGATGACCCAGTACGACGAGACGCAATCGATCGGCCGCCGCTATCGTCGCCAGGACGAGATTGGCACGCCGCTGTGCGTGACCGTGGACTTTCAGTCAGTCGGTGAGGACGGTACGCCCGGCGACGATGCGGTTACGATCCGCGAGCGCGACTCGCAGACGCAGATCCGCGTGCCGGTGGCCCAACTCCTGACAGCACTGAGGGACCGCCTCCCGGGCTGTTAGAAACGCGGGCCCTCGGCCCGGCAGGCCTGGCCATAGGTCGTGAGCGCCTCCACGAACGGCTCGTGAGCGCCCAAGTCGCGGGGGCCGAAATGGTGGGTCAACTCGGCATAGAGGTGCTCGCTCGCCGCGTGGACGCCGGCGTCATCACGTGCACGTTCCCGGTCGCCGTATTCGACGATCGCCCGGACAAGCGGGTCATTCGCCGCGACATCTGTGATGCCGAACTGCTGTCGGAGCGTCTGCATCAGGTGCTCGCTCGCCGCGTGGACGCTCGTAATGGGTGCTGTCATGTCTGCCTCTCCGTGGGTACGTAACATGATTGTAACAGGATTTAACACGAACGTAATAAACCGAAGACACGGCGCGAGGCGCAATCCCGCGTTGCCCCTGTCCCGTGTACGATCCCCGCACGCTTCGCTGGAGTGGTGCGTGGGCAACCTGACGATCCGTCCGTTCGAACCAGCCGACATTCCCGCGGCAGCCCTGTTGCTGGCCGAGCGCCAGAAGCGCGACCGAAAACGACTCCGCATGCTGAGCAAGGCCCTCGAAGATCCTTCCTGGTGGGAGGGGCTATTCAGGCGAGCCCACGAGTCACCCGATGGGCGCCAGATGGACCGGGCGGTCGCCATTCGCGATGGGAAGCTTGCCGGGTTTCTTATTGGCGAGCGCATGATGCTCGGGCCGCGGGAGTTCCCGTCGTCGTTCGTGCCGCCACAGTCGATCTCGATCGATACCTCCGGCCACGGTGTCGCGAAGGGGGAGGACGCTACCGAGGTCTGTAGAGCCCTCTACGCCTTCCTGTCTGACCACTGGGTCCACGACGGATTCTTCGTGCACCGGATTGACCTCACGGCAGGGGACAGGGAGCTACAGGACGCGTGGGTCACCCTGGGGTTCGGATCTTCAACAACGGCGGCTGTTCGCGGCACCGGGACGGTGAACTACGTTCGCAAGCCGGGGGTCGAGGTCCGCCGGGCAGGCGCCGGAGACATTGATGTCGTGATGCGCCTGGTCGACACACTGAACCGGCACCACGCCCAGGCGCCGATGTTCTGGCCGATGCTGCGGGCGACCGACGACGCGGTGCGGGAGTTCAACTTGGCGAGCGTCCGTGATCCGCAGAACCCGTTCTTCGTCGCCTACGACCACGGGCGCGCCGTGGCCCTCGAGAGCTTCCTTCGCCCCGGTTTCACGCCCCTCATCGTCGAAGAGGAGAAGACGGTCTATCTCTACGACGGCGTGGTCGACCCGGGAGTGCGCGGCAGTGGGATCGGGAGCCTGCTTCTCGACCGGGCGATGGCCTGGGCCCGCGAGCGTGGAATCGAACGCTGCGCCCTGCATTTTGCGAGCGGGAACCCGAGCGGCGCGCCGTTCTGGCTCGGGCACGGGTTTGTGCCCGTCCAGTACACGATGGAGCGCCGGATCGACGAACGGATCGCCTGGGCTGACCACTAGCGGTCAGGCGGTCGCGACCGGGGCGAGGACCGTCACGAGGCGGCGAACTCGCGACAGGCGATCGAACGGCCGAGATCGTCGTTCGTCTCGCGGATGATGCGTGCGAGGGCAGGCATGTCGGCGGGAGTGTCCGCGAGAAGGCGCCGTGAGCGTTCGAGGGTGGCTTTCTCGACCCGGTAGCCCGGGAAGAGCGCACCGAAGTAGTCCTCGGCGAATGAGAGGTCGTCGCGGCGGAATACGGCGGGGACCGCCTCGAAGAACTTCTCGACGTACGGCTCGAGGAGTTCGCGCTGGCAGTTCCAGTTGAAGCCCTCCATCGCGGCGCGAGTCAGGTGGAACGACCCGTAGCCATTACCGAGGAACTTCTCCCAGGCGGCCGCCTTGACAGCGGGGTCGGGGACGGAGGTTTCGGCGCGCAGACGGGCGCGCTGGCCGCGATCGGAGGGGTCGCGTTCTATCTCGGCCGCAATCCGTTCGGCCGCGCCGGGGAGCCCGTACCCGACGAAGCGGGTGGCGATGCTCCAGCGCATGTCCTGGTCCACCGTGAAGCCCTCGATTTGCTCCAGGCCATCCGCCAGGCGGCCGAGGAATTCGATGTCTTCGCGAATGATGGCGGTCCCGACGAGCGAACGTCCCCAGATGATCTGGGCGTCGCCCTTCGGGGCGGCGCGCAGGGCAGCGAGAACGCCGAGGAAGAGGTCGTGCGCCTCGCGGTCTCGTAACTCGGCCGGGACATAACGGGAGACTGCGGCCATGGCCTGTCCGAGCACCGGGTCGAGGAGTGCGATATCGCCCTCGAGTGGCAGCTTCTCGGCAACGACGCGCAGGAAGTCGGTCGACTTGAGCCGCTGGTCGCGGACCATGTCCCAGAGCGATGACCAGAGGAGCTGGCGCAGCATCGGGTCGGTGACGCGTTCCATCTTCGCTTTCACGAACGCGACCGATTCAGCATCGAGCGTGACCTTTGCATAGTCGTGGTCGTTGTAGTTCGGGAAAACCAGTGATGGCTTCGCGAGGCCCGCTGGCACTGGCACGTCGGCTTCCGTGGTCGCGATCGAGGCGGGCAGTGAGGTAACGGTGATGCCGCTGGTGTCCTCGCGGATCAGCCCGACCTCCATCTGATGAGGACGAATGGTCGGGTAGCCGGCGGGGGCCGACTGTAGGAGAGAGAGCTTCGTCAGGCGCTCGCCGTCAGCCTCCCAGGTGGCGGAGATGGTGTTCAGCGATGCGGTCTCGAGCCACGCCTTCGACCATTCCTTCAGGTCTTTGCCGCTCCCGGCCTCCAGCGAAGCGAGGAACTGTGCGAGCGTCGCGTTGCCGTACGCGTGGGTGCGGAAGTAGTGGCGCATGCCCTCGCGGAAGCCGTCCATGCCGATCGTCGCGACGAGCTGCTTGATGACTGACGCACCCTTCCCGTAGGTGATGCCGTCGAAGTTGAGGAACGTCTGCTCGGTGTCGGCCACCTGTCCAGCGATGGGATGTGTGGTAACGAGCTGGTCCTGCCGGTAGGCCCAGTTCTTGATGGCGGCGTTGAAGTCCTGCCATGCCGTCGTGAAGCGCGTCGCGCTCGTCATGCTGAGGTACGACATGTAGGTGGCAAAGCTCTCGTTCAGCCAGAGGTCGTTCCACCAACGCATGGTGACGAGGTCGCCGAACCACATGTGGGCCATCTCGTGGAGGATGGTCTCGGCCCGGCGGCGGCGCTGGTTCTCGGTCGGCGGGTCGCGATAGATCATGTACTCGTTGTGCGTGATCGCGCCGACGTTCTCCATCGCTCCCGAGTTGAATTCCGGCACGAAGATCTGGTCGTACTTGCCGAACGGGTAGGGCAGGTCGAAGAACTCCGCGTAGAAGTCGAGCCCCTGCCGGGTGATTGTGAAGATGTTTTCGGCGTCGAGGTAGCGGACGAGGGACTTACGGCAGTACAGGCCGATGGGAATGTCGCCATGCATGGCGAGCGTTGCGTGATACGGGCCCGCGATGAGCGCGAAGAGGTAAGTGCTGAAAGGCCGCGTCTGTTCGAAGTCGCGCCGGCTTCGGCCGTCATGGAGCGACGTGGAACCGACCTGGCGGCTGTTCGCGACTACTTCCCACTCCGACGGAGCTGAGACGCTCAGCTGATAAGTGGCCTTGATGTCGGGCTGGTCGAAGCAGGGGAAGAGGCGGTGTGCCTCATACGGTTCGAAGTTCGAGTAGAGGTACTCCTCACCGTCCTCCGGGTCCTTGAACTGGTGGAAGCCATCGCCGCCGTGGTCGTAGTCGTTTTCGTAAGCAATCGTGACGCTGTTGCTTTGTTGCAAGGTGTCGCCCGGGAGCGTAAGGCGATATCCCGTCCAGTCCGGGTCAAGGGGAGCGCCATTCACGGTGAGGCGGTGAATGGTCTTTCCCCGGTAGTCCAGGAAAAGATTGCCGTCCCCGGCGAGGTCGAACGTAATCGTGACGTCGCCGCGGTAGGTTTCGGCGCCACGCAAAATATCGAGGGCCAGCTGGTAGCTGGTATTGGTGACGCGGGCCGCGCGCGCTTCGGCTTCGGCCTGCGTCAGGACATCGCGATAGGTAGTCGGTTCAGTAGTCATGATTCTCCGCTCAGTTTATTAGTCTCAGTTTCGAGAGACGCGAGGGTTAAGGCTACATGCTGGGCCCGCATTTCGTCAGCGAGCAGCCTGACCATTCTGCTATGCCGGGGCGTTCCGCGGGCGATACAATCCTGCCTCAGCAACCCGGCGCCAGCAGGTATGCCCGAAGTGAGCAATATCGAGTCGGTCACAGCGCTCCTCACTGCGATCAATTTCGACCGCTTTGCAGAGATCCAGGCGCGCCATCATCCCGGAGTCACCTTCAATTCGTTTCGAGGGCCGACGTTGCACGGCAATGTCGACGTCGCGGACTGGCACCGCGAATTCCTGCGCGACTACGCTGACTGCTGCTACTCCGATGTGGAATTCATTGAGTCCGGCGATACCGTCTGTGCTCGTGCGACTATCGAGGCGAAGGGTTACGACTGGCGCCGTTTCGAGCAACGGGTGCTGGAAGTCTTCCGATTCGAGGAGGGCGCAGTCATCGAGCGCCGCCTCTATGGCATGCTGCGCGACGTCCAATTTGACAAGGCGATCACGGCCGCAATGACGAACGCCCTCGGGTTCAAGGGCGGGTCTGTTGCCGAAACCGCCCGGGCTGTCGAGGCTATCGTTGCCGGCATGAAGGCAAACGGCGCTGCCTCAGAATCGGCACTGTTCACGGAGAACGCGGTCGTCATCGACGGCGTCTACGGGATCGCCGCAGGCAAAGATGGCATGGAAGCGATCGCCGCCGCCCGTCCCAGGCCGGCGTTCGGGCTCGAACGAGTTACGGCCAGCTTCGCTGGTGGACACAACGCCGTCATCGAGACGGCGATCGACCCGGCTCGCCCGAGGAAGGCGGAATGGCTGCGTTTCGTCGATGGGAAGGTCGCGGTCGACGAGGTGTACTGGATGCTTCGCGAGATTGGCGTGAACCCGTACGAGAACTACGCTCGCGACCGCCATCTTCGCCAGGTCATCCTGCCGACCTGACCCTCGAGAAGATGGCTTTGCGTGCGAAGAAGCACGAGTAAGGCGGCGCGCATTGAAGTCGAGACTGCGCTCGGCGCAGAATGGCACGATGCAACTTACACGGCGGTCCTGAAGTAGGGACGCTGAGAAGGAAGGGACATGGATCTGAGATTTGGGGAGCCAGAAGAGAAGCTCCGGGCGGAAGTCCGGAAGTTCCTCGATGAGAACATGCCGAAGGCCGGCGATCCTCGTCAGACTGATGAGGCTTTCGCGGACGCGAAGAAGTTCAACGCGGCTCTTGCGGCGCGCGGCTGGATAGCGCCGGCGTGGCCGAAGGAATACGGCGGGCTAGCCGCGAACGTCAAAGAACAGATGGTCTTCAACGAAGAGTTCGGCTACTACGGCGCGCCTGACACCGGTACCCGCGGCTTCGGCGTCGGCATGATCGGCCCCACGCTCATCATTCACGGCACGGCGGAGCAGAAGAAGCGCTATCTGCCGAGGATCACGAGCGGCGAGGACATCTGGTGCCAGGGCTACAGTGAGCCGGGCGCGGGCAGCGACCTTGCCAGCCTCCAGACGCGTGCCGTCCGCGATGGCGATGAGTACGTGATCAACGGCCAGAAGATCTGGACCTCCGGCGGACACCGCGCGAACCAGATGTTCTGCCTCGTCCGCACGGACCCGGAGGCGCCGAAGCACCGGGGCATCTCGTTCCTGCTGATCGACGACATCATGAACCGCCCGGGGCTCAGCATCCGCCCGCTGATCAACATGGCAAACCGCCATCACTTCAACGAAGTCTTCTTCGAAGACGTCCGCGTGCCCGTCGGCAATCGAATCGGCGAAGAGAACCGCGGCTGGTATGTCGCGATGACCCTCCTCGACTTCGAACGCTCCGGCATCGGGACGACGGCCTCGCAGAAGCACACTCTCGAAAAGATCGTCGGCTACCTCAAGGAAGCTCCCGCAGAGAAGAGGGCGCAGTATCGCGTTCGCGCAGCCGATCTTGTCGTCGCGAACAACGTTGGGCGCTACCTTGGCTACCGCATTGGTTACATCCAGTCGCGGGGCATGGTGCCGAACTACGAATCGTCGGTTGTGAAGATCTACCAGTCGGAACTGGGCCAGAAGATCTACAACTTCGGCGTCAGCATGCTGGGCCTGTCGGGCCAGTTCATGCCGGAAGAGCCGAGGGCTCCCTTCTCCGGCGAGCTGCCCGAGCAGTACATCCAGTCGGTGCCGAGCACCATCTACAGTGGATCGAACGAGATCCAGCGGAACGTCATCGCGACACGCGGGCTGGGCCTGCCTCGCGGTTAAGCCGCACTCACGGACTTGCCTTCAACAGGGCCCGCAAACGCGGGCCCTGTTCTCGTTCCGGGCCCTACAATGGCGTCGTGCTCTACCCGCGGCAGTTCGAACGGCGAGTCGTTGCCACCGGCAACGTTAGCCTCGTTGTTCTCGGGGTGTTCTTCGCGGCGCTCGCCTACTGGCAGGTGTTCCGGACGGACCTCGCGCAGGAGAAGTACAACCCGCGCCTCGTGAGCGCTTTCAACGACCCGGGCCGGGGCAGGATCCTCGACCGGAACGGTGGAGTGCTCGCGGCGACTCTGCCTTCGGGCCAGCGGAGCTACCCGGATCCGTCGGTTGCCCACGAGGTTGGGTACATTGACCCGCGCTTCGGCTCGTCTGGCGCTGAGTTTGTCTTCAACTCCTTTCTCAGCGGTCGCGCCGGTGCCGGGGGCTGGTCCGCCGCGTTCTCCGCGGAATTCAGTCGCACCGCGCGGACGGGTCTCGACGTCCGCCTGACGATCGACCCGGCCATCCAGAGGGCCGCTTCCCAGTCACTCGGGGCCCGGACGGGAGCGGTGGTCGCTCTCGACCCGCGGACGGGTGAGGTCCTGGCGATGGTCAGCGTTCCGACCTTCGACCCGGGGGCTATCGCGAAGGACGGCGACCAGCTTGTGAAGGACCCAACGTCGCCACTTCTCAACCGGGCGACCCAGGGCAGCTATCCGCCGGGGTCGACTTTCAAGACCGTGACGGCCATCTCCGCCCTTGAGAACGGCGTGATCACGCCGCAGACCAGTGTCACCTGTGCGGGCCAGTACGTCGTGGATGGCTTCCCGATCTCCTGCAACAACGTGGTCCAGGGCAACGGGACATATCCGTTCAAGAATGCGTTCACCTACTCGGTCAATGCGATATTCGCCCAGGTCGGGGTCGCGCTGGGATGGGACAGGCTCCAGGCGACAGCCGAGCGGCTCGGATTCGGCCAGTCGCTGAATTTCACGCTCGACACCGCACCAACCCAGATCACGAACCCGGGAACGGCGCTGACGAAGACGCTCCTGGCAAACACGGCTTTTGGCCAGGGGGAGCTGCTTACCACGCCCCTTGAAATGGCCACCATCGCCGCTGCGATTGCGAACGGCGGAGTGCTCGCTTCTCCGCACCTTGGGCTCGCCGTGATGGATGGCAATACCGTCGTCGACCGGCTCGAGCAGCCGACCTTCAAGCGGGTCATCGGAGCCGATGTAGCCGCGACCCTGAACGACTTCATGGTTTCGGTCGTGGATGCGGGACAGGCGGCTGGTGTGGCGATCCCCGGCGTGAAGGTCGCGGGGAAGACGGGGACAGCTGAGACAGGTTCCGGGACGTCGCACGCGTGGTTCATCGCCTTCGCACCGGCCGACAACCCGACGATCGCGGTGGCGGTGATTGCGGAGGACGGGGGCCGCGGGAGCGTGGTCGCGGCCCCGATTGCGGGTGCGGTGATCAAGGCGGCGCTCGGGCGATGAGCGACAGGCATTCGAGCCGATTCGAGCGTCTCCTTGAGACTACCGCCCGGAAGGTGGGCGGAGGGTCGCTGCATCCCGTTGAGCTGCTGCAGCGGGTCCAGCAGGCCGTCGAGGCCACTCGTACGAGCGAGGGCAAGGTGGCAAATGACATCCGGATCTCGCTTCACCCCGATGACTACGACCGCTTCCGGGTGGATCTGCCTCGCCTGAAGTCGCAGATCGATCGTCTGCTCGACGCCCGGGAGAAGCGCGACGGGCTGACGCGCTTCGGCGAGCGCCGCGTGGCGTTCGAGTCTTCACTGGATGTCGCCGCGGGGATGCCAGGGGTCACCGCCCGATTCGCGAACATCGTCCGGCTTGGGAGCGAAGCCTCGGCCGGAGCCACCCGCCGCCTCTCGCGTCACACCGGCCTGGCGCTCGTCTTCGATGACGGTTCAAGGGTTACCCTGACGCATACTCCGTTCACGATCGGGCGGGCCTCGGACAACGATCTCGTGCTGGTCGATCTCACCGTTTCGGTGCATCACGCCGAGATCGTCCGGGCGCTCGACGGCTTTGCGATTCGCGATCTCGGCAGCCGGAATGGCATCGCCGTGGATGGCGAAACGTTGCGCGATGGTGGTATTTCGCCGGGTGCCACAATCACGCTCGGAAACACAGTGCTTCGCCTGGAGTCCGACGGTGGGTGATTCGACTGAACTCCTCGTTCTTCGACTTGCGCTGATCGGACTGATCTTCGTGTTCGTGCTGGGTGTGTCGCTGACGATGAGGACTGGCCTGCGCAGCCGCGTGTCGGAACGGCCCGCGCGCCGTGTCACGCGTGGCTCGCGGCTCGTGATCGTTGTGCCGGGCCGCACCGGCTTTGAGGTCGGGGATGAGTTGCCGGTGGCCGGGGAGATGACGATCGGTCGAGACCCCGCAAACGGGATCGTCCTCGCTGACCCGTCGGTCTCGGGATTCCATTCGATGCTGGTTTCTCTGGCCGGTGGGTGGCGGCTGACGGATAGCGGCAGCACTAATGGAACCTTCGTGAACGGGCACGCGATCGACGGGCACGGGGTGTTGCTGCGCGGCGGCGAGGAGATCGCCTTCGGGAAAGTGATCGCCCGGTTGCAGGGCTAATCCGCGCTGGTCTGCGAGATCCCGAGCAGCAGGCCCACCAGTGCGAAGTTCACAACGAGGCTGGATCCCCCGTAGCTCACGAAAGGCAGCGTGATGCCGGTCGTTGGTATGAGGCGGAGATTGCCGGCGATGATGACCGCAGCCTGGATGGCGACCAGGAGGCCGATACAGGCCGCAAGCAGGCTCCCGTAGTCGTCCTCCTGGTGGAGCGCGATGCGGAGGCCGGCGAAGAGGAACGCGACGTAAAGCAGGATGATGCCGAGCGCTCCGGCCAGCCCCAGTTCTTCGCTGATGGCGCTGAAGATGTAGTCGGTGGTCACTACCGGGATGTCGTCCGGCTGGCCAAGACCCAGGCCTTCGCCTGTAATGCCCCCGGCCTGGATGGCGTAGACACTCTGCAGCGACTGGAAGCCAGCCCCCTGCGCATCCGCATGGGGGTCGAGCCAGACATCGATTCTTGTGTGGACGTGGCCGAACGCGAGATACCCGAGGAAGAGCGCCACGCAGAGCAGCGCGATGCCGCCGAAGACGAAACGGAGGCGACCCGTCGCGAGGTAGAGGGCGCTCACCGCCAGCATCATGAGCAGCATGATGTTCCCAAGGTCACGCAGCAGACCGATGGCCATCATCGTCACTCCCCAGGCGATGAGCAGCGGCAGGAGGTAGGGCACCGACGAGTACTGCCGGCCCGCGAACCGGATTCGCGGTGAGGAGAGGGCGCCGGCTTCATCGGCGAGGTAGCCTGCCAGGAAGACGATCAGGAAGAGCTTGATGAACTCGGTTGTCTGGACCGTCTGGCCGGCGACCGTGATCCAGAGCCGGGCACCATAGATCGTCGTCCCGAAGATGCCGGTCAGGATCAGCATCCCGAGCGCGGTCACCGCGGCCGTGTACTTGAAGTTACGGAGCCGGGGGTAGTCGCGGCCGAAGCGGGCGGCGGCGACCATACAGAGGATCCCGAGGGTAGCCCAGTCGACCTGCTTCTGGGCGACGCCGGGGGCCACGCGAGTGACGAATGCAAGGCCAATCGCGGTCAGGAGCATCGCGATGGCGTACGGCTGGGGAGCGGACTTCGGAGCCACGGCGCGCAGCCCCAGGTGGCCCACGAGGGCAATCGCGACGAACTGGACCTCGATCCGAACTGATTGGGCGGGCATCGCGAAGTGCGCGGCGCCGAGTGCCTTCCATGCCAGCCAAATGAATGCAACACTCGCCACCAGCAGGGCAAGCTCGAGGTTCCGTTCCTTCGAACGGAGGCCGGGCGCGACCACGAGGTGAGTCACCGAGCCGTGAACCCATCGGATGTCATAGACGGACGATACCGCCTCGAGCGCTTGCTGGGCATCGGGGGCATGTCAGAGGTCTGGCTGGCCGAAGACGATCGCCTGGGACGCCAGGTGGCGGTGAAGATAATCCGCGACACCGGTGAGGACCTCGGCGGAACGATCGAGCGGGAAGCTCGCCTTGTTGCGCGACTGCAACACCCGAACATCGTATCGGTGTTCGATGCGGGCCAGCAGGACGGCAACCATTACCTGGTGGCCGAGTACATCGAGGGCTCGTCTCTACGCGAGGTCCTGAAGGCCCGCGGGAGGCTCACTGAGGCCGAGGCGGTCCGTTACGGCATCCAGGTGGCGCGGGCGCTCCAGTACGCGCATTCGCAGGGAATCATCCACTGCGACGTCAAGCCCGAGAACATTCTGATCAGCTCACAGGGCATCGCGAAAGTGACCGACTTCGGCGTCGCTGACACCGTCACCCGGACAGTGACGCCGGGTGAGGCGCGCGACATCCTCGGGACGATCGCCTACCTCGCCCCTGAGGTGATCCAGGGGGCGCCCGCCGATGAGCGCTCTGACGTCTATTCCCTCGGCCTGACGGTTTATGAGCTCGTCGCGGGGCGGCTGCCATTCGCCGGAGCGAGTGCGGCGGCCATCGCCGGTCAGCGGCTCGGTACGCCCGCTGCGCCCCTGCGCACTTTCGCGACTGAGGCGTCGCGGGGACTTGAGACCGCCCTCGCCCGGGCACTCGCTCTTTCGCCCGCGGAGCGCTACCAGACTGCAGGCCAGTTCGAGGTGGTCCTCCGTGCCGTTCCACCACCTTCAGTGGTCCCTCCAGCGCCGGTACGCCCGGTGACGCGACCCGTCACCGGGCCGCCGTCGCGTCAGCACGATACGGCGCGCGTCAGGGCCATGCGCCCGCCACCTCGTTCCGATTCTCCGAATACAGGTCTTCTGATCGCGATTGCGGCAGTTGTGATCCTCGGCGTCGCTATTGGGGTGGCGGTGGCTATTGTGATGAACCGGAACAGTGGGAATGCGGGCGGTGTCCCGACATCCGTTCCCAGCCTAGTTCTGCCGACCCGCCAGGCCAGCCCGACTGCCACGGTGACTCCAACGCCTACCCCGACGCCGACAGCCCAGCCATCGCCATCGGTGAGTCCG